>Ga0209515_10000095_pt1 | contig 158378 bp, 160 predicted proteins | sample Subgroupgradi54m_FD_187454 | JGI IMG/M metagenome (GOLD analysis project Ga0209515, IMG submission 187454) | Subsurface groundwater microbial communities from S. Glens Falls, New York, USA - GMW60B uncontaminated upgradient, 5.4 m (SPAdes)... ... | reverse complement strand
ATTCTCATTACTCTCAATGGCATCTTTCTTTTTGTTATTCCTGTACTGTCATGGTATCTCGCCAAAAAAAGCTTGGCACCAATTCAAATTGCTCATGAGAAGCAAAAACAATTTGTTTCTGACGCATTATACAAGCTGCCTATAATTTATTAGTAAATTGATATGAACGACCAACAAATAATTAAGATTACTATTACATTGTATTCAATTCTGATTTTTCTTCTCTCTTTTGTGACAGGAAAATCAATCGATGAAAATTTATTTCGCTGGATATCAGGGGTAACTAGTTTTGTCGTTATTGTATGGACTGTGTATGACAAATGGGTTTGGAGAATGTGGGTTTTTAAATATGTGGCGTGGTTTTTACAAGTCCCCATTCTTTACGGAACTTGGAAAGGAAAACTGAAATACGAAAAGGATGAAAACGGGAATAGTGGTGAGGTTGATGTATATGTCGCGATAAACCAAACCCTATCGTCTATATCAGTTCGTTCATTTTTTAAGAAGCCGTCCGCATCTAAATCTATTACTGCGAAAATAGAAAAAGAAGAACCAGACAGAAAAAAGCTTGTGTATTTGTATAAAAGTGAAGCCCCTTATGGTAAGAGAGATAACAATAGGCCACATGATGGAGCAAGCGTATTCGATATAGTCGGAAATCCAGTTAAAAAACTCCTTGGCAGTTACTTCACTGATAGGAAAGGTGCCGGAATCGTCGTTTTGGATAAATATTCTAATGTGCTTGCTGAAAACTTTGAGGATGCTGATCATCTCGAATATAAATCGCTATGACTCCAGATCTAGAAAAAGAATTAAATGATTTTAAACTTTCTCACTATAAAAATGCCGACTTTGATAGTCTAACTGACAAAGAAGAGTTGTCTAAAACTTTTGGTGGTTCTCATTTTAAAAACCAGATATTTAGCCTCAAAAGGCCTGTCGAAAATGGATTACTTAAAAAATGAACAACACTATATCGACCGCTACGACCTTCACACGATTGAAGAGTGTTTAGATTATTACCAAGCAATCAAAAAAGGCTTCGAAAAAGACAGAAACTCCGACAAATTCAAAAAATACACCAATAAAGCATTTGCTAAGGAAGTTCAAAAAGTATTGAACGTAATGACCAACACTCTCAAGGGCGAGAGATTTCGGAATAAAGCTAAAACCATCCAAGAATGGATGGATAGAGATCGAAAGGAACAAGAGAAATACGATAACGCTATTCCACCAACAGGAATTGCCTGCAAAGAGTGCAATGCTCCCACAAAACTAACTAGTAAAGATTTACTCCACTCCTACGAAGAAAATGCTCAAGTGCTTTTTATGTTTCGCTGTATAAAGTGCAATAAAGGACTGGCGTTCTATGAAGAGGGCACCGAGTGGATCTATGACCCTCCCAAATGCCCAAAGTGTACTGCACCACTCACCAGTGACCATAAAGATGTCGATGAGGTAATGACGACTACTTGGTCTTGTACAAAATGCTCATATACCAAAGAAGATGTCTATGATTTTAAGAAATCACGACTTGAGCGAGAGAAAGAAGAGACAAAGGACAAAAAAACTGCTTACTGATTACCGAGAAATGTTCTGCTTGCCTGAAAAAGAAGGTCTTGAATATCTTGATCTTGCTGAAGCAATGGTAGTCGGGCGTGAGGTGTATGAGGAAGAACTACGAAATTACGACGATCCTGTTTACGACTTAGCAACTACCTTGAAGAAAATAAGTATTATCGAACTGGAAAAACTCCTTACGAATACCTTAGAAAAACAAAAGTACATCAAGTTATCGTTTGATAAGCCAGAAATGGGACTCCAAGTCGTTGTTCCCTTTACGGTTCAGGACGCTGATCCCTCATGCAAAGAGAATATCAGTACCGCTAACCTTAAAAAGCTGTTAAAGGATACTCTGGAGGACACCAACTGGCGTTTGATGAATGATGGAGTACGCTATCGACTTGGTTTTCTGTCTGGAAGTGTAAAAGGCTACGAAGGCGAAGAAGCAATGCTTGAGCTTGCTGGAAAGAAAAAAGAGCAGAAACCACTGCCAATAATAGACAACGAGAAGCGAGCAAAGTATGCCAGTAACAATGTCGTTCAGCTCTCAAAACTGAGAGCTGAAATTGAAGGAGAAGATAATATTCGCAAGCGACGGTTACAAAAAGAACCAAAAGGCTTTGCCATTCCCGCTGGAGAAACCTATTCCTGCCATATTTGCCTTACCTCCATAAATTCTTCTAATGGTTGGTACGACAAGCATGGTTTTAAGTGCGTTGATTGCCAGAAAGCAACTGATGAAGGCATCCTCCCACCTGAAGTTTTTGAAGAGGAAAATAGCTGGTATACTGATTGGCATGTGGAGAGTGAATTTCATATTCCCGCCCCAACAATTAAGAAACTTGTTCGTGATGGAAAGCTGAAGCCACGCATTGTGACGAGTTCTTCGGGGAGAGACCACGCCCATGTTTTTATGGCTTTAGAAAACAATGACTTGCTTGAAGCGTACATGCAAAAGCACCGAATTATTGTTCTTACTGGTACACCTGGCAGTGGTAAATCGGCTTTTGGAAAGTATTTACAAGAAAAACATGGGTATACCTATATCTCGCTACAGGATAGTGAATGGCAAGACAAGAAGCTGCAACCTCTTTGGGACAATGCCTTTGAAGCAAAAAGAGAATATAACGCTGTTGAAAAGCTTGTCTGCTACCTACACGATACGTACGAGAATGTTGTCTTAGACTGGGGATTTTCCATAGATCAGATGCGAGTCGTGGAGCTTCTTAAGCGACAGTGGTGTGAAATTATATGGTTTAGCTGTAGTACCACTATTGCCCATAAGCGATTCATAAAAAAGAATAAGAACTCGGCTACTTTCTTCGATACTAAGCTGAAAAGCATCGAAGAAAACACCGAGAAGATCATCAAAAACCTAAATCCTAAAGTTATTGGTGTTTTGAAGGATGATAAAGCAGACAAAACCAATGAGGAGATTTATTCTGAATTAGCCTCAATAATCGAGGATAGTTGAATAACTAGCTCAAACCGTATCATCTGGTTCTAAGACAGTCCTTTTTTATAGTGTCCCATTTGTCTCATTTTTGATACAATTAGCCTGGAGCTGCCTTCTGGAATGAGACAGTGTTATAAGGACAGTTGGGTTCCAGACCTAGGTGCTCCGCTCAATATTTACCTTTAAAAAAGTGTATCGTATTGACTCCATAATATGAATCAACAGAAAAAAAGGCCGACTCAAGAAGAATTTCATTTACATAAACTTGATGAACGGCATAAATTAGAAAATCCTCTTCGTGATGTAATTCTCGGCGGACAAGACGGACTGGTAAATGCTCTCGGTATTATTTTGGGAATTACGGCAGTAACTTCTGATATCCATATTCTTATTGCTACTGTTCTTGCAGCAAGTTTTGCAGAGTCAATCTCTATGGGGGCTGTTGCCTATACTTCTGCCCTTTCTCAAAAAGATTTCTACGAAAGCGAAAGACATAAGGAAAATCGAGAAATTGATACAGTTCCTGAAATGGAAAAAGAAGAAGTCAGAAGAATTTATGAAGAGAAAGGTTTAAAAGGAAAAGTTTTGGAGGAAGTCGTAGACACAATTACATCTGATAAGAAAATCTGGTTAGATACCATGATGGCGGAGGAACTACACATAGAACCGGTTAATACAAAAGCGGTTCTTAAGAGTTCTGTGATTGTAACAATTGCAACTCTCATTGGCCATCTTATTCCATTGTTTCCATTTTTCTTTGTGGCACATTTACCAGGACTAATTATCGCAATCTTTTTAAGTGCTATAACGCTTTTTATAGTAGGAGCCTATCAAGCAGCCACTTTGGTTGGAAGTTGGTGGAAGGTTGGACTCAGGATGGTACTTATCGGACTTTTTGCTGCGGCACTTGGTTATCTAATTGCCAGATTATTTCATGCCTCAGCTGGATAAATAATACATTTAAAAATCAAGCGGGTTTTTATATTAGTCATGGAGCTTATGGGACACTTGGGTTGCAGACCCAGATACTCCGCAAGCTCATCAATAGCTTAAAATGTCATTTAGCTTATCTCCGAAGTAATTTCTTTGTTTACGAAACGATGAATTATTGAACTGAGAAGAGTTTGGTATGGAATACCAGTCTCAGCTGCTTTAGACTTAGCTTTCTGTATATCTTTCTCTGATAACCGAAGGTTAATATTTTTCGTCTTATTCAATGTATTTTTGGCAGCAGCAATAGCCTCTTTTTTCATCTGATAAAGATTTTTAACAGATGTGAACTTACCCTTTTCTATCGCTTCCAATAACTCGCTCTCTTCATCTGTTAATACAACATATTTCATTATTTTCCACCTCCTTTCAGATATCTTTTTGTCATTTTTCTGCTTGGGATAATAGTTTTTAAAAAATACTTTTCATCATCTTCAATAAATGGCACTAGGTATGCATACCCGTTAATAGCTACAACATATATTTTCTGCTTGGGATAACGTTTCTTATTAGGATGATCCATAATGTCAAGGATTCTTTCTCCTTCTATGACAATAAGAACATCTTCAAATGAAATACTCCGTTCCTTTTTAAGTTGTCTATTTTTCTCCTCATCCCAATCGAAGAACTTCATTGGATATATGATATGACATTAAATATTATATGTCAATAGAATAACCAGATACTAAGATCACAATCGTTTACCATACAGGATGTTTTATCCTAGGAGTATACTCATCAATTTCGAAATCTTCGGACAATAAATCTTCTCTTCTTTTGAGTCTGCTGGTAAAGTATCATTGTCTTGTGTTTGAGTATCTTCTTTCATCTCGGTCACCTCCCTTTTATTAATTCATGTTAAGATTTATCTACTTTTATTATCTAATAACTTTGTCAAATGCGTCACAAAAAGCTGTAAAAGTCCTCTCCTTATTCTTCTGCTTCTTGATCAGAAATCTCTGCTCCAAATTATTTTTTCCATGCACACCTAAAGTTTTTTATTGCTTTAGGGGACAACATTGCCTATCTCCTTCGTCTTAAGATTTAATACTGTTGGCTAGAGTGTAGTTGTGCGGAAAAAGTTTTAATGTCCTATACGACCAGCTCGCACATTGACTTACTCTTGTCATTGTTATAAATTAAAAATATGCCTGCCAAAGAACCGGAAGAAAAATTCCTACCAAAAGATCCGCAAGATCTTCCAAGAGAACCTTTAGATCTTCCTCCCCCTGATCCTTCGGAATCTTATCCAGGAGAAGTAAAGACTCTTTTGTCATGGATGGCTCCGGGCAGACCGTTTAGAAAAAGAGGCAAACAATATTTTCTAACAAGTCTTCTTATAATGCTCTTGGTTGAAATAATTTTATTTCTGTTTTCCCAATATTTACTCATGCTGGTGGTTGTTTCTCTTGTTTTTGTGGCATTTGCCTTAGCAACAGTTCCGCCGAGGAATTTTCTTTACAGAATCTCAACAGAAGGAATAACAATTGAAGATCATTTTTTTCTATGGCAGGAACTATACGATTTTTATTTTAGAAAAATTGAAGGAATAGATGTTTTACATATAAGAACACACTCTCTTATTCCAGGAGAACTAACGCTTACATTAGGAGATATTGATAAAGAGCATGTAAAAAGAGTACTTTTGCCTTATCTGCCTTATAGAGAAGTAATTAAACCTACTTTTATGGAAAAGTCAGGAGACTGGCTTTCCAAAAATTTCCCTCTTGAAAATACAAAAGTTGCTTCGTAATCTAAAATTAGATAAAATTAAACTCGGTTTGTGCCCGTAGTTCAACGGATAGAACACCTGGTTGCGGTCCAGGCGGTTGGAGGTTCGAATCCTCTCGGGCACGCAAGAGTCCTATAGTTGACAATGACTTCAAAAGATGCTATTATCCACGTATGATAAGAAGTGTCGAAAATGACGCAGGAAGAATAGAAATGCAACAGTTAAGTAGAGCTACTCTTACTGGTCTTTCTGGCATTAGTAGAGAACTTGCTACCCAAGGACTTGACCCATCTAAGGTGGATAAAAAAACACCTCCCTTAACCAGGGCTATTGATAATCTCACTTTTATTAATGAGTCTATAGCTCCCGCCATTTCAAGGTTTGAGGAGCGAGCGCAATCTAGAATTCAAATAGCATCATCGTCACTATATCAATTTATTATGGGAGGGTCTTTATATACAGGGAGCCTACGGTTTACTGGCAATAGCTTGAAACTTTCCTATCCGATTCCTGGGGATTTTGAATTAAATCCAGAGATGATGAAGGGAATGTGGGAAGATAGAGAGCTAAAAGGTCACGTTTCAAAACTTAGTAAGATGAGTAAAGATGCTATTTTGAAAAAATTCGAAAAAGAAGTCAGAAGATATCTTTAAACTGAATTGTGAACCACGAAAATCTCCTAGAAAATGCTAAAAAAAGAATAGAACCAGAATTTGGTGCTGTTATAGCTCTTGGTAAAAATTGGAGACTTCCCATTACTGGTGGTCCAAGAATTGATTTAAGCCTTGAATCAAAAATGACTGCCTTGGCAGCGGGACAAATGTATAAAGATGGAAAAGTCGGGAAAATAATCTTCTCAACAGGTAGAACAGCAGGGAAAAATAGTGAGGGAAATGATTATCCGACCGAGGCAGAAGGAATGAGAAGATTTATGCGTATCTTCTTCCCAATAGATGAAATCCCCGAAGAAGATGTAATAGTAGAAGCAGAATCATTTGATACAGCAGGTAATGCTCAAGAAGTTAGGCAGATATTACAAAAAGAAAAGATTGAAAATCCCGCACTCTTAACAGTAGGCTTTCATCTTCCCCGCTCTAAAAAACTATTTGCAAATTATGATGTAGCTATTAAAAAAGCTTTTTCTTCAGAAGGTGTATTAAAAGGTAGAAATCCACATTACAAAAAGTTTTTAAGCGACTATTTCTGGTCTAAAAGACATATTAAAGAAATAGCAAAAGAAACCATAGGCGTTGGGCTTGTGTATACTGTTGACCCTAAGGGTGAAAGATTAAGAAGAATTACCACAAAGACAAGAAACAGAGAAGAAGATACTAAATAGAACTATAATAATTTCTAACTTCCTCTATTCTCGAAAATCATCTGTTTATTTCACTAGATATAATTATAATGATAAGTGAAAATGAATTTAATCCCAAACCAAACCATAGCTTAGCAATTGAGCGGTCACAACTCGGATCGTCTGAGCGACTAAATTTCTACAAAGATCACAATTTTTATATTCTGCATGGTAATTTTCAATCTGAAGTACCAACGTGGGTGGAACAATTTAAGCAATATCTAGCTGAAGAGGGAATTCCAGGGGATCACATTCATGCTCCACATCTAAAGCATAGGTTTGCGAATTATGGGTCATGGAGGAAAGATTCAAAACTGCCCAACAGATTAGAAGATTCAAGAAAAGCCATCGTTATTGGTCATTCTAGCGGAGCCCAACTGGCTCTTGTCTACACAGAACACCATAAGGTTTCGGGAATGGTTCTTCTTGCTCCAACCGATAGAGCAAATACTGGTGGAATAGTCGGTACGATTCTTAGTCCTTTTGAGAAAGCAAGTGGAATGTATACAAAAAGTAATCCAAGAAAAAAAGGAATATTACACCGCATAGAACGTGAATTTAAATGGAATAGAATAATAAGAAATTGTGGTTTTATTGTAGTTGTTCATTCTACAGGGGACGCTCGTTTAGTTCCAGAAATATATAGTAAAAATGTTTACTTTGAGTTAAAGGATGCCTCTGGAAAATTATTAGATTCTGGAGTCGGAGAAAAAGGTGCAGAAATTGTTTACTTGTCTGTAGATGGGAATGGTCATGATCCAGAAATGAGACAGTTTGCGCAAATAATATCTCAAATCCCACTTAATACATAAATTCTAACTTCCTCCACTCCTCGGAGCAAATAGTTAAAACTATGGCCACTCAACAACTTGTATCTGTTGATACTGCAAAGTTTCGTAAATCTTGATAAAATACGCATACCACTGGTTCGAAAAATTTTCCAGTGAGTACGCTGGAAAACTTTAAGTTCTTTCCACTTCAGCCGCAGACGCTCCTACGGCGCCAAGAGCGATTGGAATTCCAAGAAGAAGAGCTAGCCACCATGGATGTCTTTCAATTTCTCTAGAAAATCTTTCAGCGAAACCATGCTTCTCAAAAGAACCAGCGCCCATCACAGTCTGGACAGTTGAACGGAATTCTTGATTCTTAGCTATTGCCTGATTAATCATGTCCTGCCCCCATGGAGCATTAACAATAATATGGACGTCTTCCGGGTTCATTTTTCCAACTAGCATTCTTCTTGCCAATAATTGTTTAACATACTCTGGCTGCATTTTGGAAGAAAAATCTTTATTCGCTATAACAGCATCTGCCTCCACAGCTGTGTAATTAGCCCCGGTGGAAGGATTTATTCTTGTCATTAAGAGTCTTCGCATGCCAGCGGGTGGCCCTTCTCTCAGAAGTACATCTGTATCATTATTAACCTGGTTTCTATCTATGGGTCTGTAACTTTTCTCCTGACCGATTCCAAGAAAACCTCTTCTTATTCTTTCTGGACCAAGCCATCTTTCTCTAAGCGCATCGCACATTGCCTGTTCATTCTGATCTGTTGCTTGCTCTTTTAGACTCGTAAGTTCTGTATCATATGCCTGGGTAGCGCTTTCCACCTGTTCCTCAATAAGTTTCCCTGCTGCTTCTGCGAAAATATTTTCTGTTCCGTCGACAAGATCTTGTTCCTGACTTGCCCTGACAGATTTAAGATCCTCAAGAAGTCTCTGTTTTTTTTGAAGTTCGAGTTGAGTTTTATTCATCTCAGACGTACGCTCACGTTTCTCTGTATCAATATCCTTTTTATCTGCTTCAAGCTTTGCCTCTTCTGCTTCAAGTTCTGGAAGTCTTGCTATTTTTGCCTCCTTGGTTGCTACTTCACCTTGAGCATTTTTGAAATTTGTTCTTTCGGTGGATATTTCTGTATCTATATCCACTGTTAATCTCCCAGTATAACCAGGTATAAACGAAGCTTGTCTTTCTTGCTGAAGCTGACCTAATCTAAACTCTATGTCTTCAAATCGAGTCTTATACGTAGCAAGTTCTGCCCTAATTGTAGGAAGAGTTCCTCTTAAATCTTCCATCTCTTTTGCTTTGGCTCCCATGGGAGTTGCACCACCTGGTCTTTCAAATTCTTTAAGTCGCGTATCAATAGAAGTTAATCTCCGATCAGCATCATCTATCTCTGCCTGCTTATCGTCTCTTTCATATTCTTTTTCTTTAACACTATCCGTTGCATTATTTATTGATTCTTCATCTATCATTTTGTTATTTGGGTCAAGGAGTTCATCAAAGGTTTCTCTAACTTTCACAGAATATGCGGGATCTTTAAGATATCTCTCCAAGAGCGCTTTTTTTTCGGCGGTATTTAAGGCACTAATTTCAGCAGCAAACGTAGGAGATTGACTAAGCCTTGCTAAAATTGCGTTTTGAATCCTTGTTCTTTCGGCAGCCAATATAGAGGGGTCGTTAGGACCCACTTCAAGAAATTTTTTTATGAGAGCGCTCTCTTGATCATATTTATCTTTCCTTCCCTGTTCTTCGGTAGTTCTAACTTTAGCTCCTGTTGCTGGATCACGATCTACCCCTATCTGCTCTCCCTTTTCAGTTATCTTACGACCTTCGACTGGTTTTTTATTAGTAGCTTCCAGCCCCTCACGCCATGTGCCCTCAGTTGCTTTTTCGGCAATATTTTTGGCCAATGCCTCGGCAGATCCTGTTACCGGCGCAGCTGGTATTCTTTCTCTTATAATAACTTTTGGTACAACTTCTGCGACACCTGGTTCTGCCATTTAATTTTCTCCCTTCTGTTGATTATCAGGATGAGTTACGTTCTCCATTACATCAAGTGCTTCATCTAGTTTGTTTTCTTTAACTAGGATTTCAGCTTGTTGTACCGCTATATCTTCTTTTTTTTCCGTAATCACGGCCTGTTCAAGTGTTAAAATTTGGTTGAATATTGACCATTTATTTGAAAGTTCTTCTAAAAAACTCAGTAATTGTGAACTATCTTGTGCTTTATCAATATTATCTAGAATGTAAGTGGAAATTTCAGAAGCTTCATTTTCAATAATCTCTCCTTTTAAGAGGGCATCGGCTAATGTTTTTGTTAATCTTGCACCTATTTTATTTTTATAAGCCTCATCGGAATTCATATACCAAGTTAATAATGGATAAAAATCACAAAAAAGTCAACATTATACGCATATCACTCTGCAAAACTTCTCATATTTTGGTAAAATATGCTTGAGTGGCGGGATGCTGGAGCGGCCAAACAGGCTGGTTTCGAAAACCATGCGAGGCGAAAGTCTCACGGGGGTTCAAATCCCTCTCCCGCCGCATGAAGTTTGAATTTTCTGCGGGCGGAATTGTCTTTCGAAAAGATCTGGACAAGAAGAAGATTGACGTTTTAGTTGCCCAGCATTCACAACACCATGGATGGGTTTTTCCAAAAGGTTTGATTGGAGACAAGAAAGAAAAAGAAACAAAAGAGGATGCTGCACTGCGAGAAGTTGAAGAAGAGACAGGCATTAAAGGCAAGATTATAGAGGCTTTACTGCCCATAACTTACTGGTATAACTTTGAAGGAGAAAAAATAAAAAAGACAGTATATTATTTTTTAATGGAATACATTTCGGGAAATACAAAGGATCACGACTTTGAAATGGAAAATGTTGAATGGCTCCCAATTGAGGAAATTGAAAATAAACTTACATATAAATCAGATAGGCAAGTTTGGAAAAAGGCAAAAGAACTCTTGAATAAATAATTTTAAATAGGTGGGATGTCCGAGTGGTTTAAGGAGCACGATTGGAAATCGTGTATGGTCGCAAGATCATCCCGGGTTCGAATCCCGGTCCCACCGCCAATTAAGATCAGCATCGCATTCAATCACGGTAAGTAGAACGTTCGAATTTTTTAGTAAGGTGTGGTCTCGAATTAGGTATTGCATAGATTTGCATAGATTTGCTAAAATATGCATAGATTTATCTACACGACTATGCAAAGCACACTTATATCAATCAGTAAAGCAGCTCAAAAGCTTGGTGTGTCTATAGATACTCTAAGACGATGGGATGCAGCAGAGAGATTAAAAGCTACCCGAATTGGACATGGCCATAGGTACTATCTTCAATCTGATTTGGAGCAGTTCTTGCAAGATATAGATGTAATTGGTCGAAATTGGGCTGAAGCACTTCTGGCATATGAACCCCAAGCGGAATCCTATTGCATGACTCGAGATGTTTTTCAAGCTCGATTAGAGAATTTTCAATCGAAACTTAGCAAAATTATAGCTATAGAAAAGGTATCGCTTATAACTGCCGTAGCAGGCGAGATTGGCAATAATTCATTTGATCATAACTTAGGAAATTGGCCTGATATTCCTGGAATTTTTTTTACTTACTCTTTGAGGAGCAGAAAAGCCGTGCTAGCTGATCGTGGTTTAGGTATTTTAGCAACTCTTAAACGAGTGCGGCCACAGTTAAGTAGCGCAGAAGAAGCTCTTAAAGTAGCCTTTACTGAAACTATTTCCGGTAGATATCCAGAAACACGAGGAAATGGATTAAAATTTGTCAGATCTATTATTACTAAGTATCCGCTTCTATTGTATTTTCAAACAGGGGATGCATATTTATACTTAAAAGAGCAAGATAAAAACATTCAGATACAGAGATCAAAAGTATCAATCAAAGGTTGTTTTGCTACGATTGAGTTTGAAAACTTACTATGACCATACAATTAGATAAATTTGGCATTACATTAGTATCAAGACCTTCTGGAAGAGAAGCATGGTTGGCATACCAGCCTTCTCTTAGCAATATTCCTGAAAATGAGAATATTATTGTTGATTTTAAAAATGTAGTTGTGCTTACGCCCTCATGGGCAGATGAATTTCTGACTCCACTTTTTAATCGATTTAAAGATCGAGTAAAGTTACAGAACACAGAAAATCCTACAGTTACTGAATCTTTAGCTACTCTTGCAAAACAATAATTCTTTTTATTGTCTGAGCAATGGATAAGGCTTAACGGCAACTTAGAGACAAATTTACAATTTAGGAAACAAATTAAGTAAAACTTGGCATATAGTATTTATGTGAATTCACTGCGTAAAAAGCTCGAACGTCTTCTACGAGCTTCCGCAACGCTCTCGACTTTTCTTGACAAGAGTTAAAAAATATATCAAACTAGGGTTAAGAATGAAATTATCTGTCCGTTTCTTGTTGTCTTTTCTTCTTTTTTTTCTTACCTTCTCTGGACTTTTTACTCAATCTACTTATGCTCAATCAATAAACCAGACTCCTCAAAATTCCTATACTGCCCCAAATACCAACCCTGATGTCCCAAATAATCTCCATAACTATACTCAAAATGTTTTAATAGAAGTAATGTCTGCAGTAGCTTGCCAATTAACAGGAATAGATCCGACAAGTCCTACACAGCAGTGCCTCGGAGTAGATCCTAATACTAAAAAAATAGGATTTGTTAACGGCGATGGCGGTGCAATTGGATTTATGGGAAATATGATCACAATGCTTTATACTCCTCCGCTTCATACCGGAGACTATTTTAAATATTTAGCGCAGGATTTTGGGATAGTCAAACATACCTATGCAGCACCGACTGCAACACAGAATGGAATTGGCTTCCAGGGCATAGCCCCCCTTCTTGCTCTGTGGACTGTATTTAGAAACATCGTCTATCTTATATTCGTTCTTGTTTTTGTAATTATTGGCGTTGCGATTATGTTTAGGGTCAAAATAGATCCGAGAACCGTAATGACTATTCAAAACCAAATCCCAAAAATCATAATAGCAATAATATTGGTCACTTTTACATTTGCAATTGCAGGTTTTTTAATTGACCTAATGTATACCTCAATTTATCTTACAGGAAATGCAATTGCATCCGCAGATAAAAATCTCCAAAAAGATAATACCGTAGTCAAACTTGCCCAATCGTCCAACCCCCTTGCTGCTGCAAACGACATAGGGGGTTCGGGAGGAAATGCGCTGGGACTGGCAAATATTGCGTGGGAACCGGCAAAAGCAGTAGGAAGCTTTATTAGTCCCATTTTTGACAACACACCTGGAAAATTTATAGTTGGGCTAGCTGCTGGATATATTGGCAAATCAATAGGCAAGAAAGCAGGTAAAGCTATTGGCACAATCAGTAGGGTTGCTGGAGCAGTGATTGGACTTGCTGCATGCACTGCCGGTACTGAAGGCGTCGCTGCTGGCGCTGCTGCACCCGCATGTATAGCTGGAGGAGCTAAAATTGGAGATATTGTAGGAAATCTTCTAGGTGGTGTCCTAGGCATAGGCGGTGCAATTTACGGTGTAACACATGCACAAGCAATTACGGGATTTATTGTTTCGCTTATCGCTTTTGTTATTATCGCAATAGCTCTTCTGTGGGCGCTTTTTAGACTCTGGTTCGCACTTATTTCAGCTTATATATTTATTTTACTCGATATTGTATTAGCTCCTTTTTGGATAGTCGCAGGAGCTTTTCCGGGAAGCCCGATAAGTTTTACAGGATGGCTTCGGAATTTAATAGCAAATCTCGCAGCTTTTCCTGCAGCAATTGTTATGTTCTTAATAGGAGGTGTTTTTATTGATGCTTTTGGGAGCTCAAATACTGCAGGACAGTTCGTTCCTCCTCTTATTACAAATCCTTCTTCAACAAAAGCAATCGGTGCACTTATTGGGCTTGGCATTATTTTAGCAACTCCCAGTGTTGTTAATATGATGAAAGCGGCTCTTAAGGCTCCAAAGATTGACCTTTCAACAGTTGGGACAGCTATTGGAACTGGACCTAGGGTAGCAGGAGGAGCATTTGGCACTGTTTCGCAGGCTATAGGACTCCGTTATCAATGGTCTGCATTAAATAATGTAGGAGGTTTTTTTGGAAGAAAACCTGCACAACCTAATGTTCTAACAACACCTACAGTTCCAGCGCCTCAGCCGCCGGGAGCAGCATCCTAATTAACTCATTTATCTTGAGCCGTAGCTTTGGTAAATTCGTATAGTAAAAGCAGTAATGCAAGCTGACCGTAGGTTCTCGCAATATCAACACCAACGTTCAAATAAGTTGCTCCGACTCTTTTCCTTAATTTCTGAAGCTGTTCCTTATTTACAAGATAATTTTGCAAAAGGTGCCTTGTAAAATTATATTTATCTCCCTCGTCCCAAGTCATCGCCTCTCGTCCATAAACTGTCTGAGCAAAAGATGAGTCATTTAATAACCCAACTAAAGTTCCTACTCCAAGTGGAAGTCTTGCTACCACATCTTTATCGTAGATTCTAATTAACCCTTCTGCAAGATATGGGACTACTTCCATTGCGATTGATTGATCATACTGAGAGATGGCGTGTTTTATTTTCCCTAGGCCCTCAATAAGAGGTCCGATATTATGGGTCTGTGGAATACTTGTTATTAGATTTATCAACTCATTTGTCGCCGTTACTGATGCCGCGTAATCGTTAATTCTTCTTGCAAATCCTCTTCCTCCCGTATTAATAAAATCATAATCTGAAAATGGAATATCTTCAAACCCGATAACAAAAGGGAAGGGACTCCTTTCTGCAGGAGTTTTTTCAAAGAAAGATTTTATTAATTTATAATCTCTTTCTCCTGCTTTTGCTCTAATTTTTTCAACATATTTTTGTACTCGTTCTCTTCTTAGTAACTCCTCCGCGGAGGGATTATTTCCACCAATAAGACCGTAGTCAAGCATTTCAGGATCATTGTAGGTAATGTCTCCACGTCCTAAAGCCTGTACTGTATTTTCCTGAATTAAAATTAAATCTTTTTCAACCTGAGGCAAAAAAATCTTTGCATCGTCTTCTGAGATACCAAGAGCTTCGCTTAAAAATTTCACTCTTTGCCCAGGGACTTTTTCTTCCAATTGCCACATTACTCTAAGCGGATTTGCTTTAAGAACGTCTTTCCACATAGCTATTCTTTTTTGAAGTACTCTCGTTTCCTTTCCAGCCTGCCTTCTCTTAACTTCATTCGCCATTTCTTGCTCTGATCTGCCTGCCAGATCCACTCTAACTTCTTCCCGTATATCATCATCCACATCTCCGTGAACTCTTGATTCAAGAACTCCAATACCAAAACGTCTCCTCTCCTCAGGAGAAAGATGCCTCATAGACATGAATTGTCTCCAGGAAGTTTGGCTAAATCCTCCTCCAATTCTAAAAATATTTATTATATCAATTAATCTTTTCTCTACTCTGCTCTGGTTTGATGCCATTTTTAAAGCAAGTTGTAGCTGTTCTTTGCTTTCGAAACGCGCTTTTTTCCCGGTTAAAAAGTGGTAAAGAATTGCTCTATCATCTTCGCCGATAGCAAATTTTTCAATTAAATGTTCTAATGGATCAAGATAGCGAGCGATAGCTTCACCATAAATACTTCCAAATCTTGACATTCTTTCAGTGGAACTTGCCATAGGAGTCTCCTCAGGTAGTCTCGCTTGTGCAGCAATTTCCGGAAATCGAAGAGAAGCAACTCCAAATCCTCGTGCTAAAATAATTGCGCGTCTTAATCTCCATTCTGGTATGTTTGGAATTACTCCTACCCGCATCTCTTCTCGCATCAAACTCCATACCTTATCTTCAAGATTGCTAGATTTTGTTTTGTAATTCCATGCGATTTCTTCATAAGGAAGTTGACCTCCGCTATCCGCTTTTATTTGCTGGAATGCCTGTTCAAACATATGCAAGGCCGTACCCACTATTGGATCTTGGAAAATTAGATCTATGTGCTCGGATTGGAATGTGCTCATTGCTTGTCCAAAGGCTTGAATATCTCCACCTCCGGAAACACTCCAATTTGCATCATGAAGAATTCTACGGATTTCTCTTTTACCGGAATATTCATGTATATATTGATTTTGTTTCTCTGTAACTTCAGCTGCTCTACTTGGGTCATCTGTAATATCAACTCCTGCAGCATCATAAACTCTTGCATGATTTAATATTGTGAAAAAATTATCAAGTTTTCCACCAGCTTCAAGACTTAAAGCTCTTAAAAATTCTACACCGGGATTGGCATCTACTCCTACAAAAATTTCTTCAAATACACGCTCCCTTTCCTCATCGTTTGTTAATATTAGTTGTTCATCTCTTGATCCAATATAACTACGATTCGACTCCTGTCCCCCCTGCGCCTCTGCCATCCATGAATTTAATTCTCCCAGAAGCCTAACTGCCTGACCCGAATCAACTTGTCCACTGTTAAGTAAGTTTCTTACGTTTCTTTGTTGTTCTTGAATAAAGATAGGACTTAGAGGATTACCAAGCCCTCCTCTATTCACTTCTGCATTTAATTCCGCTACTATATTTTGTAAAGTTTGGTCTGAATAATCAAGCAGGTCTAGTGGCTCAGCGCCTCCCGCCATAGGAGAAAGTCCCATCCCAATAGCCTCTTCCTGAACTTTTTTTTCATTAACTGATGGTATTCTCCCTGCATTTAGCTCTTCCCACGCTTTCCTTGCTCTCTCAATCCCCTCAGGAGTTCTTAACTCGCTTTTGGAAACTCCTTTTGCGGTTGATTCTTGGAGTTCTCTGTCTTCCCCAGTTGATTCTATTTTGGACTGTTTTAGAGGTTGTTCTCCTTGTCCGGGTTCAGCCATAAAAATATTACCTCTTGCATCAAGTGTAGAAGGATCAGATCGAACTGTCAAATCCGCCAAAGACGGGACGAATCCTCGATCATTGGGTCGTATTGATCCTGGTTGCATTTCTTTCATACAGCCGCAGTTTAAACCAAGTGAAGTCGGGATGCTTGATATCTATCTTACAATTTCTTTACAAGCTGACAACAGAATATCTATCAACTATAATCAGGGTATGGAACATTTCGAATCTCTTTATCCTGCTGATTCAAGATTTCCCGAGATTGAAAAAGTCCTCTCTTTTATTAAGAAAGGGAATTCTTGCCAGATTGTTGGCTTACCCGGAGTTGGAAGATCAAATCTTTTAAGTCTTTTATCTTATAACCGCACTATTAGAGAGAAACATCTTTCGGAAAACCAGAAATGGTTTCATTTTGTTCTATGCAATTTTTCGGAAATCAGAAAAAAGCCGCTTTTTGAAGCTACAAAATTCATATTCTTATCCTTGATTGATTCTTTGAACGAGCGAAAAATGGAGGAATACCAAAGGCTTAATGAAATATTCAAAGAATCGGCAAGTGCAAATGATGAGCTGGTTTTATTCCAGGGTCTTAAAAGAGCTATAGATTTTTTGAGCATAGAGAAGGAGTTAACCGTCGTCTTTCTTTTTGACCGGTTCGAAGAATATATTTCCATGCTCGCATCTGAGTTCTTTGCAAACTTAAGAATCTTGCGAAACAGGGCAAAATATAGATTCTCGGTTATTTTTTCTCTTAATAGGCCACTGGAAGATTTAATTGAACCAATGCTATTTTCGGATTTTTACGAATTTTTAGCCGGGACTATTGTTTATTTGCCTCTTTTGGATAAACCAGGACTTGATTTTAGAATCTCATATCTTGAAAAGGTTTCGGCAAAAAAGATCGACAGTAAAACGATTGAAAAAGTTCTAAAACTTACAGCCGGACACGGAAAGCTAACAAGACTTTGTCTTGAAGCATTAACCCAAGAGCAAAGAACTAAAAACGAAGAATTAGAAACTTTTCTTTTAAACCAAAAGGCAGTAAACGGATCTCTTTATGAAATCTGGTTATCCTTAATTCCTTCGGAGCAGGCAGAAATTCTGTCTAAGAAGTATGATTCGGAATATTTAGGGAGTGTCGGGCTTATTAAAAATAATAAAATAGAACTACCTCTTTTTGAAAATTTTATAACTCAGGCTTCTATAGAGAAAAAAGAGGGCAAAATATATTTCGATCCCCAGACAAAAGATATTAAAAAAGACGATGTGGTTTTAACCGATATTCTTACCTCTTCTGAATTCAGATTATTAAAATTTCTTTTAGAAAATCCCGATAAAATTATAGAAAGAGAAGAAATTATAAAAACTGTCTGGAGTGATGCAAAATCAACAGAAGGAGTAACCGATCAGGCTTTGGATCAGCTTGTCTTTAGACTGCGGAAAAAAATAGAGGAAGACCCAAATAACCCAACCCGTATCCACACATTGAAGGGTAGAGGTTTTCGCTTGCATTCGATTTGATTTTCTTATACGATAAATTTGTGAGAAGAATTTTCCTTGCTTTTGCAATAATATTCTTTTTATCGCTTTTGCATTTTAAAGCAACGAATGCTTATGCTAGCTCCTCAATAACAATAAATGGTTTCTGCACAATCTTTTACTTATGCCCAAATCCATCTGACCCTGGCAATATTGATGAAACGATAACTACTGTTACGGTTAAATTCGATAACCTTATCCCCAATACAAACTATTATATATGTCTCAAAAAAAAGTTTTCTGACTGCATCGGACCCACTCACCCTAATCTCGCGATAGTTCCATTAGCAGTGGAGAACCTTACTAGCGACTCGGATGGAACTGTATCTATTACGGTATGCGGAGACCGAGATAACAACTTAAAAATTAATTGCGATAGTAATAGAGATTCGTTTGGTGGAGGACTCACGTATACGGTCTCTGTTGTCAATCCACAAGACACGAACTTCGGGGCTACACAAACTTATTCGTTTTACGTTCACTATTATTTTCCGGAAGAACATAATATTGTAATAGCTTCCTTCCATTCAGCACAATGGCTAAAACCAGAACCCGGCAAGTCCATTGATGTCGTTATTAAACAAGACAGGCAGAGATCAGGTCCAAAAGGCCCACCAGGACCAGCCAGGGATGAAAACAACTACATATTAGAGCTTCAAAGCAACAATACAAATTATAAAGCTGTTTCGGACTGGAAAATTCCCACAACAAATGATCCGGCGATATCCGTACCCAAAGGTCAAGATGCGTTGGGATTGGAAGCCGGATCATATACTTTAAGCATTAAAGGATATGGAGCTAATGAGAATGTCACCTATTACCAGGCAGATGTCGAAGTCGACCCAACCAACGGATCAATAGGAATACTTGAAAAAGACCCTTTCTTTTCCGATGCCCCTTCTGCCGACTCTTCCGCTAGTCCTACTCCTCCTCCTCCGCCTTGCGCTGAATTTGAAACAAATGGTCCAACAAAAGGAAGCTGTAAGACAGTAAATACAGCAATCGGCCCTTTAGGGACGGCTCCGCAGGATTTTATAAAGTCGATCTTTGGTCTTATTCTTGGTCTCTCAGGCGGACTAGCTCTTCTTCTTATTATTTATTCCGGGTATCAGATGATGGCAGCGCAGGGAAAACCGGAGACGCTTCAGGCAGCAAGAGATCAGTTGATTGCCGCAATAATAGGACTTATCTTTATAATTTTTTCATTGGTAATTCTGCAAATAATTGGTGTTGATATTCTTAAAATTCCACAGTTTAAACCATAGTTTTATGAGTAGTCAAATTGCTTTATCAATTAACGATACTCCGATTCCTATCCCTACCGACCTACAACATCTTTCTGGCGGAATTGGTACGGGATCAAAGATTATACAACTTGGAGTTACGCTCCTTTTTATTGTAGCAATTCTTCTTTCGCTTTTTTATTTAATTCAGGGAGGCATACAATTTATAGTATCTGGCGGAGATAAACAAAGAATAGGTCAAGCAAGGCTTAAATTGACTTATGCCGTAGTTGGTCTTATAATAATATTATTCGCATTTTTTATTGTAAACTCTATAGTCGGATTTTTTAATATAAAGTTTTTCTAAAAAAGCTATTACCACTTGACAAAATAAAAAAATCATCGTAGCATTAATTTAAAGATGAAAAAAATATTAGCAGGGGGTATCATTCTCTCATCTTATCTTTTTTCCGCTCCTTTGGCTTTTGCTCAACCAACAGCAGTACGAACGTGTCCAACTGATAGCCAATTTAGTGTCCTTTGTAATTTTTCAATTGGTAGCTTTGGGAATATTGTAAGTACAGCGGTTACAGTACTTTTTGTACTCGCGGTTGTTATTGCTTTAGGATTTCTTATCTTTGGTGGAATAAAATGGATCGTCTCAGGCGGAGATAAAACTGGTGTTGAAGGCGCCCGAAATACAATTGTTGCAGCAATTATAGGACTGGTGATTGTCTTTCTCGCTTACTTTATATTAAATATTGTTCTTGGATTCTTTGGAATAAAATTGGCGAATCTACAATTACCAACGCTTACCCCTCCTCCCGCCCCCTAATTTCTTGCCTTTTGTTTCTATTCTTGCTAATCTAAAAATGTGGACTGGACAAGCTGTCTTCAGAATGGAGTTGCGACTTTAAGCTGCATTCCTATTATTTTTCAGAATATTATAAACGCGGCATTAATATTTGCAGGAGTTGCTGCTCTGTTTTTCATTCTCTTTGCCGGTATTAAATACATAAGGTCGGGAGGAGAGGAAGAAAAGATTAAATCTGCCCGAGAAACCCTAACTTATGCAATTATCGGGCTTGTTATTATAATTTTATCCTTTTTGATTATAAACATAATAAGCACAATTACAGGAGTTAGTTGCATTAAGCAATTCGGATTTGGCAATTGTTAATAATAACAATTAACACTTAATTATTTGACTCTTCAGGAAATTAACAATATGGCAATGTAATTTTTTTCACGCTAGCCTCATTTTTATCTTTTTTTGACATACTTTGATAATCTTGCATTGAGATTTTTCACATAATACACTATTTTGGTATGGAAAATCACCCAATTCCACAAGATATAACGGGTTTTCAATTTAAGCTGATTGGAGATATGACAATCAGACAGTTTGCATATCTTGCCGCCGGAGTGATCTTAGGATGGATAATATTTATTCTTCCTATTTTTATTCTTATAAAACTTCCTTTTGCCGCACTTTTTATAGGATTTGGTATTGCAGCAGCATTCGTCCCGATAGCAGGAAGGCCATTTGATCTTATGGTTACAAATTATTTCAAGGCTATTTTTAGTCCTACTCAATTTGTCTATCAAAAAATTGGCGGTCATATGTGGTTTCCCGAATTTAACAAACAGTCAATGCAGACCGTAGGTTCTCAACAAATTTCCTCCGATTCTACTCAAAGATTAAAAGATTTTTTAAAATCGCTTCCTCAAAAGCCAAAAAATAAACTTGATGAAAAAGAATCATTTTTCTTAAATTCACTCTCCTCACTATCTACCGGAGGACAGATAAGTCAAAATCAACAACCAACAACCTACCAAGAATTGGGGAAAGCGCAATTGCAACAAACAACGGGACTAAAAACAGGAGATGAAAAGGAAAATCAGGAAGATAATCTTGAAACCGAAGCAGAGGTGTTAAAAAAACAGCTGGAGGAAGCAAGGCTTGCGGAAACATCTAGGATGGGGTCTGCACAATATGAAGAAGCCCATGCGAAGGTATTAGAACTTGAAAGGTTACTACAAGAGGTTCAATCCCAAAAACAAATTCTAGAAAATCAAATAATTGACCTTAAGAAAAAACTTGAAATGAAAAATCAAAATGTTTTTGTCCCAAGCATTGCTCAGCCCAAAGTCCAAACTCAAACGGTTAGAAAAGTTCCAAGAGAACTTGGAAAAAGTTTGGGATTACCGCTGATTGCCGATTTTCCAAATTTGATAGCCGGAATTATAAAAGACCCAAGAGATAATCCTCTTCCAAATATTTTAGTTGAAGTAAAAGATAAAGCTGGTAATCCTGTGCGGGCATTTAAAACAAATGTTCTCGGTCAATTTATATCCGCAACTCCCCTTACAAACGGCGTGTACACAATATCTTTTGAAGACCCAAAGACAGAAAATAAATTCGACACAATTGAGTTAAAGGTAATAGGCGAAATTCTAATGCCGATTGAAGTTATTTCCCTAGATACAAGAGAAGAACTGAGAAGATCTCTCTTTAATCCTGAAGAGAAAAAAACATGATAAAACCTGCCCAAAGAAAAAAAGCGACTACTCAAAAATTTACAGAAATTGAAAGTATTCAAGAGGATATAGTTATCCTATCGGGAAAAAATGCTTGTCTTATTATTGAAGTAAATGCGACTAATTTTGCCCTTCTTTCCAAAGAAGAGCAGGATGCGAAAATTTTTTCCTATGCATCTCTTCTTAATTCCCTATCCTTCCCCGTACAAATCTTTATAAGAAGCAAGAAACTTGATATATCATCTTATTTAAAACTTTTAGAATCTCAGGCTACGCAAACCCAAAATCAACTACTCTCAACACAGATTAAGCTTTATAGAGATTTTGTAAGAGAGCTAGTAAAAGTAAATACGGTTCTGGATAAGAAATTTTACATAGTAATTCCTTACTCATATCTTGAAAAAGGAGTAATGACATCTTCGGATTCTTTCTTAAGCCTTGCAAAGGCTTCTCTTGACTCAAAAGCGGGATCTGTTTTATCTCAAATCGCAAGGCTTAACTTACGTGCGAAACCTCTCCAAAAAGAAGAGCTTATTAAGTTATTTTACGAAATCTATAATGGAGACACCGTTGAAACAAATCAGATCACAGATGATATGAAAACTCCAATCGTAAAAGGAGGGAATTCTGCATGAAATTATTTGGGAAAAAGACAGCTCCCATATCTACTCCTATAGCTTCCGAAGGAGTAACAAAGCTTGAAAAAGGAACAACATCTCTTGCAGACGTGATTGCTCCTTCTTCTGTTGAAGTTGACTTTAACTACATTAGAGTTGGAGATTCTTTTTATAAAACTTTTTTTGTCATAGGATATCCACGCTTTGTTTCTCCCAACTGGCTATCCCCTCTAATTGACTTTGATCATTCAATGAATATTTCAATGTTTTGTTATCCTACAGCATCTAACGATGTTTTATCTGATATTCGAAGAAAAATTGCAGAAATGGAGGCAACTGTATCTTCTCAGGCAGAAGAAGGAAAAATTATTGATCCTAAGGTAGAGGCTGCCTTGGAGGATGCCCTTTCACTTCAAGAACAACTTGCAAAAGGGGTTGAAAGATTTTTTCAATTTAGTCTTTATATAACTTTGTCTTCCGAAACTCTTGCCGGTCTGGAGGAAGCATCAAGAAATCTTGCAGCAACTCTTTCATCGATTCTTCTTATAACAAAGTCTACTACTCTTCAGATGGAAGACGGTTTTAAGTCTACGACTCCAACCGGAATGGATAAGCTTTATATAGTAAGAAATATGGACACAACATCGCTTGCCTCAACTTTTCCGTTTACTTCTGCAACGCTTACACAAGATAAGGGAATAATGTATGGAATTAATGAGCAGAATGGGTCTTTAATTATTTTTGATAGATACTCCTTGGAGAATGCAAACGAAATAGTTTTGGGAAAATCGGGCGCCGGAAAATCATATCTTATTAAGCTTGAGGCTCTGCGACAATTCATGTTTGGGACAGAAGTAATAATTATAGATCCCGAAGGAGAGTATGAGACACTGGCTCGAACAATGGGCGGAGAATATGTTTCCTTTACTCCATCCGAGCCTGTTAAGATAAACCCATTTGATTTATCCGGACTTTATGAAGAAGGCGAAAACGAATTGGGGCTTAAAATTCTATCTCTTCACGGACTCTTGGGAATTGTTATGGGAAAGCTTGATTCAAGCGAGGATGCGATACTTGACAGAGCAATGGTTGAAACTTACAGACAAAAAGGGATAACTGCAGACCCCACAACCCAAAAGAAACAACCGCCCTTGATGGAAGATCTCTATAAAGTCCTGATCGGAATGGAAGATCAAACCGCAAAGAATTTGGCTCTTCGTCTTGAAAAATTCATAAAAGGGAGTCTCAGTGGAATATTTAATCAGCAGTCAAACTTTGACATAACAAATCCTTTTACTGTTTTTTCTATAAAAGCCTTAGAGGAAGAATTGCGGCCAATTGCAATGCATATAATTTTGGATTTTGTATGGACCAGGGTTAGGAAAAGTCTTAAAAAAAGACTTTTAATACTTGATGAAGCTTGGTACATCATGAAATATGAAGATTCTGCTTCTTTTGTTTATGGAATAGCAAAAAGAGCTCGAAAATATTATCTTGCCCTAACAACTGCAACTCAGGATGTGCAAGACTTCCTTTCCACAGATTACGGAAAGGCAGTATTATCTAACTCCTCTATTCAAATGCTCTTAAAACAAAGTCCGACCGAAGTTGATCTAATATCAAAGACGTTTTATCTATCCGAAGGAGAGAAGGAGCTACTGCTGTCTTCGGATGTTGGAGAAGGATTATTCTTTGCAGGACAAAGTCATGTGGTTATGAAAGTTATCGCAGCTCCTTTTGAACACAGCATAATTACCTCAAATCCGCAGGAGCTTGCCAAAGTTCAAGACCAATCCTCAGCCGCAATGGCACCCCAGAATAGCTCATCTATCGATCCTGTAGATGCGGTTGAGAGAAATTTTTCGGAAAACCCACCCGCTCCAACCCCCTCTCCTCCTGTTTTTAGCAAGTCTTAATTTTGTTATGATTAAATTATGGCAGAAAGACAAAAAAGAGGAGCGGTAGACAGAATAAACAGCACCATTGATGCTGCTAGAAAAGCTCAAGCCGCATATAAGCTTGCGAGAACTGCTGGGACTGCAGCAGAAGTTGTATCAACCAGTGAATTATGGATTCCAATCGCTGTAGTAGTTGCAGTAATTTTAATTATTACTTTTTTTATTATATTGGGGTCTGGAGGACAAGCTTTAGAGCTAGGACAGAAAATAAACAAAACGACAGGCAGGGGAACTCCTGGCAGCGGAAATATATCTTCATGTACATTTTACAGAGGCGGGGATACTACGCAAGGACTTGGTTTTGGCAATCCACAAATGGCTGCATTGGTATCAGATATATCCACACAGGTAGGTGTTCCCCCGGCTGTTGTTGCCGGGATTATGCGCGTTGAATCGCCAAGCGCAGTAGCAGAAACAGACCCTTCCTTTCTTAATAATGATTACGACAGTGATTGTAGTCATGACAGCAGTGGCAATGTGGTTGCATGCGGGATTATGCAATTTACCCCCGGCACTTTTATAACCACTTTTAATAATAGTTCTTCTGAAATGCATGCTCTTTTTGGAAAAAATCAAGTAAGAGAAGTGATTGATCCCAGAAATAATGTTTTTCCTAATAGTTTTCTAAGAATATACAGCATAAGAGACTCAATAATTGCCACGGCTTTTAAAATAAAAAATGATAAGCAAAGCATAAATGGTAATGGACCATGGGATCAAACTACAATATATGAGATTGCGAGGCGTTATTATGGATGCCTACTCTATGGACCCGGAGGATGCACAAACGGACCATATAATTATGGGGAGGATGTCTGGAAAGGTTATACAAACTGTCAATCATCTCCAATTGCAACAAGTGGTGTACTCGGCTGGGCGGGGCAAATAACTAATGCTTTAGAAATTGGAACACCAAGCACTTACAACAGAATGATGGCAAACATTTCGAATGGCACATATAGTGCGACAAAAAGGAGCGGACAGACCGAATTAGGAATAGGGTCAAATGGGATTTACTGGTGTACGTTTCTTGTTGTTGATTCATATAACCTTGCTGGCTTTGGAGGAATGAATGTTGCAAATCAGGGTGCGGTCGTTAATATGATTGGTTTTTGGAAAAATACACCACCCAGATATAAATATTTGGATTATAATAATGCATCGGACAAAATAAGCATTTTGAGCCAGGTAAAGCCCGGGTATGCCATGCTTATGCAATATACCCCTGGGGCAAATGACATAGGAGCCCTTGACCATGCAGCAATAGTAAAATCTATTGACGTTGACTCGCGCGGAAACGGAAAGCTCTATACCCTAAATTCGAACTTTCCAACTAAAGACCCCACAAGATACGATATAGTCAGGGGAACGATAAGCGGGTGGACATCAGCGCCTGTGGTTGGCTTCGGCACAACACAGTAATGTTTTTATAAACAGGTTGCGATGGTACAATAGAAATATGCGAGAGACTCTTGTCAATTATAAAAAATACTTTCTTCTATTGGTTTTTGCTACGCTTTCGCTGTTTATATTCTTTCTGGTTCTTGTTTTTCGCAACAAATCAGCGACTCCAAGCGGCAATCCTCCATCGTCTTTGCCTCAAGCAGAACTTTCTGTTGTTTCCATCACTCCCCTGAATGGATCTACGACAGCAAATTTTTATCAACCCATACAAATTACTTTCTCAAGACCGGTATCCGGTGCTGAAAAATCGTTAGTTGGAGTGCTGTCTACTCCACCAATAAAAGGGTCGGAAGACTGGAAAAACAATATTTTGCTCACGCTAATTCCCACAGTTGCTCTAGGGCAAAATCAAAAATATACCATAACCATAGCGTACGATCGGAAAACAAACACATTTTCTTTTGCAACGCTTTCCAATCAAGATGCCGTCCAAAAACAACAAGAGGCCGACCAAAACTTTTCTCAAAGGGCATCGGAAATTATAAAACAATATCCCTGGTACAATTCAGTTAACATTCATACAGACAGTTATTTTGCATATTTTGATTTAAACAAAAAGGTTTTTATTGCGCAGCTTTATAATGGCCCTTCTCTTTCTCAAAACCAGCTTAATGCAACAAAGGCTGAAATTCAATCGAAAATTTCTTCTCTTGGCGGAAACGCAAACACCTTTCCCGTTGAGTGGCAGCTGGTTCCGTAATTATCCTTGTACGCGGATCGGCATTATTATGTGAAGGAAGTCTTTGTCATCGCCTAGCTTAAAGACTCCAGGACTTAAGGGGCCTGTCATTTCAAAAATAATTTTTTCAGAATTTACGCTTCCCAAAAACTCAAGAAGATATCTTGCATTAAAAGCAATTTCATTTTCCTCTCCCTCAAGAACTGCCTCAATCTCAACAGATGTTTCTCCCAAAGACGAAGCGCTTGCCGAGACAACAAGCTTTCCTGCTTTACCCGAAGAGCCTTTTTCTAAAGAAAGTTTTATAATGCCTGCACTTTCTCTGGCAAAAATAGAACAAGTCTTTACTGCCTTGTGAAATTCTTCTCTGTCTGTAACCACCCTGGTTGAAAAATCTGAAGGAATTATTTTTTCATAATTTGGGAATTCTGCCTCTATTAATCTTCCTACCAAAACCGCATCCTCGAGAAAAAAAAGAATCTGATTATTTCCTGGAGAAGAATATACAACTATATCTCCTGCCCAGTCCTTAACGGAAACCAACTCTTTTATTAATCGGGCCGGAACTAAAAGAGGTCTTTGATCTTTTTTTTCGGCTGATTTTTCACCGCCCCCTTTTTTAAGAGACAACCTATATCCGTCTGTTGCTACCATTAAAAAACCGCCGCCTTTATCCTCTTTTTTTATAAGAACGCCCGACAAGGCAGGTCTTCCCAGGTCCTGGCTTGCCGCCAAAACAACCTTTGGCAAATCGTTGACTAGTGCCTTATTGTCTATGGTTGCTATCTTATCGCCTTTCTCATCATAGATTTTCGGAAACTCCTCTGGGGAAATTGTTTGAAAAACTGTTTTTATCCTATCTGCTTCAAAGAAAAGGGAGTTATTCTTTGTATAAAGAACGATCTTGCCCCTGGGAATATTTGCCAAGAGCTCATAAAATGTCTTTGCTGGAACTGTTATCCCACCCTCTTCTTCGATACTTGCCGAAACATTCACTTCTATTCCTACTTCAAGATCGGTTGCACTTATGAAAAATTTTCCCTTTTTTGCCAAAAGAAGGAGGTTTAAGAGAATCGGGAGTTGGGACCTGTTTGAAACGGCATGATTTACAAATGATATTTTTTTGTTTATGTTTTCTGAAAGAAATGAGACTTTCATCCTAAAGTATTCTAAATTTGTAGTTGTAGTAGTCTATAGGGAAAAGTGGAAAAAAGCAAGAGGCAGAGGCTAAAAAAATGTGGATAAGGTGTTGAAAAAAAAGAGGATAAAATCAGTGATGTGGATAAAAAATAATTAATCCACAAGTTGTCCCCGATTAAAATTAATTATCCTTGTTATTTCCTCAGAGAAATTTTTTTCTAAAAGCTGGTTCTCCACCTTATCCACTCCGTACATTACTGTAGTGTGGTCTCTTCCGCCCAATATGTTGCCAATTTCAACAAATGGTAGACCAAGTTCTTTTCTTAAAATATACATGGCAACCTGTCTTGCCTTAACCAGAGATGCATCTCTTTTTGAGCTTTTTATTTGAGTGGGCTTGATTCTGTAGTAGGCACACAGATTTTTTATTAACTCATCCGGGTGGTAATAATTTTCTTCGTCTTTTCCACTATTCAATGTCTTGTCAACTATTTGTTCCATGCTGTTTCCTCCTGCCTGATACTCCGTCATGATCCGCAAGAGATTTCCTTCAAGAATTCTTGTGTCTAAAATTTTTTCAGCTATTTTCTTAGCTATTTCGATAGGAAGGCTAAAGTCTAGTTTCTTGGCTTTAATAAGAAGAATTGCGGTTCTTAGCTCAAAATCAGGTGGCTCTATGTCTACGGTTAGTCCGCCGGCAAATCTTGAAGAAAGCCTTTTTTCAATTTTTTTAATTTCTTCAGGTGGTCTGTCAGAAGACATAACAATCTGAGACCTTTTATCTATGAGCGTGTTAAATGTGTGGAAAAGCTCTTCCTGGACCCTTTCTTTTCCGGCTATAAATTGTACATCATCGATTACAAAAAGATCTACCATTCTTAGTTTTCTTTTCATTCTTGCCGTATCATTTGTTCGGATTGCCTCAACAACTTCGTTTGTAAAATCTTCGCTGGTCAGATAAACGATTTTTTTATTGGGTGTTTCTTCGTATACTTGATTTGCTATGGCTTGCATCAAGTGTGTTTTTCCAACGCCTGTTGGGCCATAGATAAAAAGCGGATTATATGCTTCTCCCATTTTTTTTACAACAGTTTGCGCAGAAACATATGCAAGCTGATTGCTTTCAGAAACTGCCAGTGTCTGAAAGGTGTAATCTTTTCTAACCTTAGGCAGGTGGCCAATCGGCTGAGTCGGTTTATCATATTCTTCAAAAAGAGGGCCGGCTTTTGCGGAATTAATGTCTTCCATTATGGCGGCTCTTGGGACAAAAATAATTTTTACCCCTACTCCCGTATGCTTGTCTACCGTCTTTTTAATGATCTGATAAAATCTTTTTTGAAGAAGGTCAATTATCATAGTGGAGGGTGCCGATATGGTTGCAACTTCAGCCTCAAAGGACAAAAGAGATGTCTTTTTAAACAGAGTTAAAAAAATTGCTTTAGAAACTTCTGTTTCTATTTCTGAGAGTATTGCTTTCCAAAGCTCTTGGATATTGTTCATAATTTCTCCCTTGGGCAATTTTAGGGGTGAGAACTAGTTTACCTATGTGGATAACTTCTTGTCAAGAGAATAAAGTAGATAAAACTATGTCCTTTTCCCGCTATTAAAAAGTTGCCTTTTTTGTTATACTTGAAGACATTATTTATGGAAAGACTGACAAAAACGAAAAAAATTAAGCGAAAAAGAAAGCATGGATACATGCATAGAAATAAAACACATTCCGGCAGAAAAGTTATTAAGAGAAGAAGACAAAAGGGTAGAAAAAGAATTACTATTTAAGACGCAATGTTTAAAAGGGAGTTCCGGCTGCCCAAAAATGTAAGGTTTAATAAAGAAAATCAGGTTTTCTCTAAATTCCTTTTTATAAAAGTTTCGGAAAACAAAGTCAATCTTAAGAGATTCGGAATTGTAGTTTCTAAAAGAGTGGATAAAAGAGCGGTAATAAGAAATAAGATCAAAAGACAAATCAGAAGTTGCATTGAGGAAAACGAAAAGAATGTACCGGTGGGAAAAGATATACTTATAATAGTAATGCCTAATATAAAAGACAAGCAAAAAAAAGAAATCTGTGACTCGATAGAAAAACTATTTAAGAAAATTAAATGAAATATCTAATACTACTTTTAATTATTGGTTATCAGAGGTTCTTCTCAGTTTTTTTAAGAAATATTTTGGGAATTAAAAATTCTTGTAGGTTTTATCCAACGTGTTCAGAATTTGCCAGATTAAGCATTGAGAGGGAAGGAGTTTTTAAAGGAAGTTACTCGTCTTTTAAAAGACTTCTTTCCTGTCAGCCTTTCTATTGGGGGCAGGAAGCATAATGACAAATCCGTCTTTTTTTAATACATTTTTAGTCTGGCCAATAATAAATATATTAATAGGAATTTATAAAATTCTATTTTTTATCCATTTTCCGTATGCACTTGGTTTTTCCATTATAATTTTGACAATAATAATAAGACTTATCCTATACCCTTTAACAACCTCCCAGCTTAAGGCTTCAAAAAAAATGCAAGAACTAAGCCCTCACTTATCAAGGCTTAAGGAAAAGCATAAAAATGACGCAAAAACACTTCAAGCAGAAACAATGAAGCTATATAAGGAATTTGGTGTAAATCCTGCTGCCGGCTGTCTGCCTGTAATTATTCAAATACCTGTTATATGGGGACTTTATTCGGTTCTGCGGCAGATAGTGCTTTTGGGAGCAAAGGACGTTGCATCAAACATAAATAAAATTGTCTATTTTAATTTCTTAAAATTATCCGGTACCTGGGATCCAAATTTCCTTGGAATACCTCTCTCTCAAAATCCCGCAAAATTGATTTCAAAAATAGGACCTCTAATTTTAATAATCCCTCTTTTGACATTTTCGTTTCAATTTATCCAATCTAAGATGATGATTCCGCAGAACAAGGACAAAAATAAAAAACTGCCTGCCGTTAAGAAGGGAGAAGAGAAAAAAGATGATTTTGCAAGTGCATTTCAGTCCCAATCCCTTTACATCTTCCCCGTTATGATTGGATTTTTTTCTTATACATTTCCGTTGGGGCTATCTCTCTACTGGAACACCTTTACTATTTTTGGTATCATACAGCAATATCTGATCTCAGGTTGGGGAGGCCTTTCCGATTTCAAGTTTTTAAAGATAAAGTAATTCATGATTAAAAAAGAAGAAAAAATTATAAAAGATACGACAGAAGAGCTTCTAAAGCTGCTTGAAATAGAAGGCAGCACAAAAATTAATTTTGGCGATGAAACAGTAGATATCGTACTCGATACTCCAGACAGCGGCGTTGTTATTGGAAGACATGGGGATATTCTAGAGTCTCTACAGCTTGTTCTTTCTATTGCAATCTCAAAAAAATTAAATAAATTTTTAAGAATTTCCTTAGAGGTTGGAGATTATAAGAAAAACAGAGAGGAATGGCTAAGAAATGCCGCCCTGGATGCAAAAGATCGGGCTATGAGTCAGGGAAGAGAAATTACCTTGCCAGAGCTTAAGGCTTGGGAAAGAAGAATTGTCCACCTTATCTTAAAGGATGATGAAGAGGTTATCTCCGAATCTGTCGGTGAAGGAAGAGACAGGGTTCTTATTATTCGCCCAAAATAGTAAAATAGAAAATGCGCTTTTCTTTTTAATCCTGTTTTTTCTTCCAACACAACTTGGTAGACATTTTTGGCCAAGCTTTTCATACGTTTTAGGTATTAGAACAGATTATTTGTCCCCCACTCTCTACTTAACAGATATTTTAATAATAGCTCTTTTCATTTTTTTTATAACATCTTTAAGACTAAAAACTTTATCGTCGTTATTTAAACAGTTCTCCTGGTTTCTCACAAGCTTATTGTTTTTAGGTCTTATCATCTTGATGGGAATCTTGCTATCCAAAAGTCCACCAGCGGGTTTGTATGGCCTTTTAAAACTTTTAGAATTTATATTTCTTGGAGTCTATATCACTCGTTTTGTAACAAAGGCCAATTTTAATAAGATCTTATTTGTTTTTTCGATTGCAATAATTTTTGAGTCAATACTCACGGTTGCACAATATTTAAAACAGAGTTCAATGGGAGGACTTTTTTATTTTTTTGGAGAGAGAACTTTTAATGGGCAGACTCCTGGAATAGCTAATGCATCTATAAACGGAGATCTTATCTTGCGCTCCTATGGAACTTTTTCCCACCCAAATGTTTTAGGAGGATACCTTCTTATAGGAATGACTCTAATTTTATTCAATTTAAAATCAATAAAGAAACAGGCGGGAAAAATTCTTTACCTAATCTCCTTAACCTGCGGCACTTTAGCTTTGACACTAACCTTTAGTAGAATTGCAATTTTACTTTGGTTAGTTATTTTATTTATTTTTTTAATTTCAAGAGCTGGAAAAAATTTTCTGAAAAAAAATATACCCCTTTTTTTAATATTTATTTCTATCGTTATAATTTTTATTCTTTATACACCTATTATTTCAAGATTCTCAAACCTTAGTCTTTATGAAGAGTCGTTTTCTCAAAGAGAAGATCTTTTAAAAAGCTCTTTGATAATTATCAAAGAGCACCCATTTTTTGGAACCGGTTTAAATAATTTTTTAGTTGAACTATCAAAAATTCAAAAAACAAATGATGTAATTTTCAATCTTCAGCCTGTTCACAACATCTTTCTATTAGTTGCTTCAGAGACCGGAATATTGGGACTTATTTACTTTGTTGTTTTTTTGGCTAAAACTTTTAAAAAGGCTTTTGAGAAAAGAGATTTAACCGACTATAAAATTGTAATTTTTTTATCAATTTTAATTCTTGGTTCCTTTGATCATTATTTTCTTACTATCCAACAAGGCCAGCTTTTGTTATCATTTATTTCAGGTTTAATATGGACAAAATTCAAAAGTTAAATTTATTTACAGATGGAGGGGCAAGAGGTAATCCGGGGCCGGGGGCAATCGGAGTCTATATAAGAGATGAAAATAACAGGCAGATTGCGGGCTTTGGAAAAAAAATCGGAATTTCAACGAATAATACAGCAGAATATAAAGCTGTAGTTGAGGGGCTTTCTTGGATTCTTGAGAATAAAGAAAAACTATCAAGAGAAGTAAAGATTAATTTTTTTCTTGATTCAAATCTCGTCTGCTCACAAATTACAGGACTCTTTAAAATAAAAAATTCGCAACTTCGAGATCTACTTTTTCAAGTTAGACAGATAGAATCGGATATTGATATCCCAATAAATTATTCTTATATTCCCAGAGAAAAAAACAAAGAGGCAGATAAATATGTTAATCTAGCGCTAGACAGGGAAACTTAATTAGCCTAGAATAGGCTTAATGAAGAGGCCTGCCCTTATCCTAGAGGATGACCCAAATGCTCAAGATAGACCGGTTTTAATAGTTGATAAAGTTGGAATCATTGGATCAACGCTCGCTCTAAAATTAAGTAAAGATTTATTGGTAGTTTTGGTAAGCGGTGCTTCTAGAAAAGAAAATTCTAATATCATCTATGTCCCCTATCAAAAAAAATTTCCGCAGATTCCAGACAATAATTATTCCCATATTATTATATTTGGGAATGATATTGGGACAATAAAATCAACCTCGAGTTTTATTAAAAAGGCAAAAGATGATGATTCCGTAATTATTTTTATAACTTATTTTTTAAATTTAGCTCCCGAGACGAAAGCCGATCTTGCGGAATATAAAAGAACAAAAATTGTCCTACATGGAGATATTTTTGGAGAAAAAGAAGCGCTAGGTTTTGACAATGACGTTAACAGTTTTTTGTTACAAGCTAAAAATTTTAAAAAAATTGAAGTTCCTGGGGAAGGGCTTAAAAAGGTTTTTCCAATCCACTTTGATGATTTGATTTCAGGAATACTTACGGCAGGTTTTGGTACAAATAGTAAATCTAAAATTTTTTATTTGTTCCCAAAATATCCAATAACTCTAATATCCCTAGCCCATTTAATACAAAAAAAAGACCCAACAGTCCCCATAGACTTTAAACCTTCTGGGAAAATTAGAGAAAAAGATTTTGAAAAGGAAGAGGAAGGAGAGTATCTTCTATCAGATGATTATCCCTATCAAACAAAAATTCAAGAAATCGACTTAGAGGAAAAAGCAGAGGATAATGAAATAAAAACCTTCCCTCAAAAACAATCATACGAAGAAAAAGGAGGCACACTTAAAAAGTTCTTATACCCATTTTTTCTATTAATATTTTTTTTATTACTCCCAGTTCTATCAACCTCTCTATTCTCTTTTTTAGGTTTTATTAATTTAAACAGCGCAAAAAATTCTATAGAAAAAAGAGATTTGAAGTCGGCTCAAGCTTCAGTCTCGTCTTCTATAAACTTATTTAATTTATCAGAGTACTCATTGCAAGCGTTGAATATTGAGCTTAAGGCAATCGGAAAAGAAAATTTCATAGATCCTTTTTCGAAAAATGTAGAGCTTGGAAAGGGGGTATCAGAAGCAGCAGATTACGCAGTAAAATCGTTCGGGCTTCTTAAGAATGTTTTTACAGGGAAAAGTGTCGATCCCAATGAAGATGTGGTTTCTTCTACAAGACTACTGAGACAATCATTGATTTTATTTAAAGACTTGGAAGCCCAAAATTATATTCCGGAACAATTAAGAAAAGAAATAGAAGGATACAACCATTTAATTACGCTTTTTTTTAATGTTCAAGATACGCTTCCTAATATTTTGGATGGGAGGGAAAAAAAGAAATATTTAATTCTTTTTCAGAATAACATGGAACTTCGTTCGGGCGGAGGATTTATAGGATCATATGGAATTTTAAATCTTAACAAGGGAAAAATAGAAAATTTTTCCATACATGATGTTTATGAAGCAGACGGACAATTAAAAGGTCATATTGAACCTCCTTATCCAATAAGAAGATACCTTCCTTCTGTCCATTGGTATTTGCGAGACAGTAACTTTGATGTGGATTTTCCCTCTGCTGCTTCTTCTGCCGCTTTTTTTCTTTTTCAAGAAACAGGACAGACAGTTGATGGCGTGATTGGCGCTGATGTGTCTTTTATTAAAAATCTGGTTTCTGCCTTGGGGCAAATTTATGTTCCGCAGTATAAGGAAACTGTTACTTCAGATAATTTTTTCACTCTAACGGAGACTCATTCGGAAAAAAATTTTTTTCCATCATCGACCCAAAAAAAAGATTTCTTAACCTTTCTTTATAAGGCGATAAATGATAAAATTTTCTCTGAGAAAAAGCTTCCCTATATCCCTATCTTAAAATCCATAGGAGAGTCTGTTTTAGAAAAACATCTTTTATTTGCTTTTGCAAATCCCCAGGTTCAAAAAACTCTTACGGCAAATGGCTTATCATCATCCATCTGGGACCAAAGAACACAAGGCAACGCATCAATAAATGACTTTGTAGGAATAAGTGAAGCAAATCTTGGAGTAAATAAAGCTAACTATTTTATCGGAAGAAGCGTTTCTTACAGTGTTCTCTTAAAAGAGGATGGAACCATCTTGTCAAAACTTTCCTTGTCTCTTAAAAATGATTCTACGAAATGGCCAGGCGGAGACTATAAAAATTACATTAGATTTATTTTACCAAAAGACGCTTTACTAAATGGAGTAACAATTGACGGAAGCTCTCAAAAAATTGTAAATGCAGTGACAGACCCTCTTATTTATGAAGCTAAAAATTTTGTACCACCAGCAGGACTTGAAGTTGATAGTACAAATGAAATAAATAAAACAATCTACGGATTCTTAGTACCAGTTCCCTCAGGAAAACTTAGAAAAATAGATATAGAGTATTCTCTTCCTCAAAAAATTTTCCCCGACGCTCCTTTAGTTTCGTATGATTTAAAACTATTTAAGCAGCCGGGAACAGAGGATTATCCAATTAATTTTATATTTTCATATCCATCAGCTTTTAAAATCTTGTCAGCATCCAAAGGGCTAGAAAATCAAAATCAAAGAGTAGTTTTACAGGAAGACTTAAATCAAGATCAGCAAATTCAAGTAGATTTAACTAAGAAATAAATCTTTTTCTTTAGAATGTCTCTCCTAATAGAATCCTCGAAACAAGTTTGTAGTTCAATAAATTTTCGTATATTGAAGTGTGAAACAAGGTTATAGTATGATACAATATTTCTATTCAAAAGAATTGACATGGATAAAATTTATAATCACCAAAAAGTAGAAGAAAAAATTTATAAGATGTGGGAGGAAAATAAATACTTCACTCCTACAATAGATAAGACTAAGGAACGGTTCTCGATAATCCTTCCTCCTCCAAATGCAAATGCGCCGCTTCATTTTGGCCATGCTATGTACGTCATAGAAGATTTGCTCATAAGATTTAACCGAATGAAGGGCATACCTACTCTTTGGTTGCCTGGCGCTGATCATGCAGGGTTTGAAACTCAATTTGTTTTCGAAAAAAAACTTGAGAAAGAAGGCAAATCTCGCTTTGATTTTAACAGAGAAACACTTTATAAAATGATTTTAAATTATGTTCTTGAGAATAGAACAGGAATGCAAAATCAGTTAAGGCGTCTTGGATTCTCTCTTGACTGGAGTAGGGATAAGTTTACCCTTGATAAGGATATTATAAAAATAATTTATGGAACCTTTAAAAAAATGTATGACGACGGGCTTATTTATCGTGGAGAAAGACTCGTCAACTACTGTACACAATGTGGAACATCTTTTTCGGATCTTGAAGTAAATCATAGGGAGCAAACAGACCCTCTTTATTATCTTAAATACGGGCCTTTGGTGTTGGCAACAGTTAGACCAGAAACAAAATTTGGAGATACGGCAGTTGCAGTTAATCCTCATGATAAAAGATACAAAAAATATATTGGCCGGGAGATAGAAATTCAGACACTTTTGAGAAAGCGAAAAATAAAAATTATCGCAGATGATGTAATAGATCCAAAATTTGGTACCGGTGTGGCAAAGGTTACTCCTGCTCATGACATGAAGGACTTTGAAATAGGCAAAAGACACAAGTTGGAAATAATAAGAGTTATTGATTTTGATGGAAGACTAAATGAGATTGCAGGTCCATACAAGGATTTAAGAGTAAAGGAAGCTCGAAAAAAAATTGCAGAGGATTTACAGAAAAAGGGACTTATCGAAAAGATAGATACAAATTATATTCATACAATTGAAGTTTGTTATAAATGCGCAACAACAATTGAGCCAATGCTTTTACCCCAGTGGTTTATTAAGATGGAGCCTTTGGCAAAACCTGCAATAGATGCTGTTAAAAAAGGAAAAATAAAAATTACACCTTCGAAATTTGAAAAAATATATTTTCAGTTTTTGGAAAACATTAGGGACTGGAATATATCGAGGCAAATTGTTTGGGGAATAAGAATTCCTGCCTGGCAATGTTTAGACTGCGCCGAGTGGATTGTGACTTCTGGACAAACTCCGAAAGAATGTATAAAATGCAAATCGCAAAAGTTAGAGCAGGATCCCGACACTTTTGACACTTGGTTTTCTTCATCTCAATGGCCGTTTGCAACCTTAAAAACGACAAAACTGGGAGACTATGAATATTTCTATCCGACATCTGTTATGGAAACGGGATACGATATTTTAAGATGGTGGATTGCGAGAATGATTATGGTAGGTCTATATACGACTTCAAAAGTACCTTTTAAGAATGTCGTATTACATGGGCTTGTTAATGATCCTTTGGGTAAAAAAATGAGCAAAAGTAAAGGAAATATAGTAAATCCCTTAGAATTAGTAGATCAGTACGGCGCAGATGCTGTTCGCTTTGCTTTGGTCTTTGGAACAGCACTTGGAAATGATCAAGCGTTATCTTATCCGAAACTTCAATCAGCGAGAAATTTTACAAATAAACTTTGGAATATGGCTCGCTTTATTGATATAAAGCGAGTTAACATGCCACAATTAACAATCAACAATTCCCTAAAAGATTTAAAAAAATTGGCGAGGAATGAGAATGATAAAGAGATGATTGGAAAAACTGAAGAGCTGATCAAAGAAATAACTTCGAATATTGAGAAATATAGTTTTAACTATGCCGCAGAAAGACTTTATGAATTTGCCTGGCATGAATTTGCAGACAAATATATTGAGAATGTAAAAAACCGAATCGATAATGATTCATTCTTAATTCTTGATTCATTATTCTTAGTTATCTTGCGTCTCCTGCATCCTTTTATGCCATTTGTAACGGAGGAGATTTATCAGAGATTTAAATTTGGAAAATCAATAATGATAGAACCCTGGCCCAAAAATGAATAAAGAGAAATTAAAAACCCCTTTAATCAAATTCCCGAATATTTTCCGATTTATTACCGAACATAAATATTTCCAAAAGATTAAGAAGCACCAATGGAGACTTATAACTGCAGGTTTTGTTTCTGCGATCATATTAGGAGCAATTGTAATTGTCGGAGTCGACTCTTATAAAAATTATGGGGAAAATAAAAAAGTTACAGCAGAAATAAATAATATAGAAAGCCAAATAAAATTTTGGGAATCGGTTAATAAAAAATATCCTGGATATAGAGATTCTTATTTTCAATTAGCGCTATTAGAATATCAGCTAAGGGATTTTGATAAAACGAGAACCTATTTAAAAGAAGCTTTAAGACTTGATCCGAATTTTAAAACTGGAAGGAAATTAGAAAGTATCTTAAACGAGAAATAGATATATTATCCTCCTTGTTTTTGTTCTTCTTGAGGTTTTTCCCGGGGTTTCTCTTCTTTCTTTTTTACCTCTTCCGTTGCTTCTGCTTCTTTTCCGGGAGCCACTTCTTCTCCTACTTCTGCTACTTCTTCTGCCTTTGCTTCTTCGGCTGCTGCGGCTTCCTGCGCTGCAAGTTCTTCAGCCTCCTTACTTACAAGTGCTCCGATTTTTATGATAACTTGAGATGGATCAGTCAAAATTGTTACACCTTCCGGTGCCTTTATATCACTAACAGTTATTTGTTCATCAACAAGAGCTAGATTTTCTACGTTAACTTCTACGTGTTCCGGCAATGCTTCCGGCAATGCTTCTACTTCTATTTCAGAGAGTATATTCATTAAAAGTCCTATTTTATCAACAACAGCCTTGGGTTCGCCTATTATCAAAATTGGAACCATTGTTTTTACTTTTTCCAAAAGATTTACTTTATAAAAATCCGCATGAAGATAATTACCCAAGTAATCAGTCTGGACGTTGTGGATTAGAACAGGAATTGTCTGGCTGTCTACCATAACATCTACCAAACCTGTTTCTCCAGCTTTTTTAAATACTTTTTCAAAATCCTTTTGCGCAAGTTGTACGGCAATAGACTTAATGTCTTTTCCGTAGACATTGGCAGGAAGAATCCCTTCTTTTCTTAATTTCTTAATTTTTTTACCAAATATTTTTCTTTTTTCAACGCTTAGTTTTTCTCTTTGCATAAGATTTATATTTTACATTAACTTTTACTTTATTACAACAATTGATTTAATGTTATAATTTACTCAACTTATGCGAGTGTTAGGCATAGATCCGGGGATTGCAAGAACAGGATGGGGCATTTTAGAGGAGACTAACGGTAAAATAAAGACTCTCGCATACGACTGTCTAGAAACTTCCTCCGATGAGAAAATCTTAGATAGGCTTCTTAAAATTTATAAAGAAATGTTAAAAGTTGTAGAGAAGTTTAAGCCCGATACAGTTGCAATTGAGGAATTATTTTTTAACACAAATGCAAAAACCGCATTCGTGGTAGGACAAGCAAGGGGGGTTATTCTTCTTGCCTGTTCACAGAAAGACCTATCTCTTTCAGTCTATACGCCTCTTCAGGTTAAAATTGCAGTTACAGGTTATGGAAGAGCGGAGAAAGCACAAGTCGGTGAAATGGTAAAAACAATTCTAAGCCTTAAGACGGTTCCAAAACCGGATGATACAGCAGATGCCCTAGCAGTTGGGCTTACCCACTTATTTTCCAGAAGAATAGAGGGCAAGGTATGATAGGGTATTTAAAAGGGAAAATAGAATTTATAGACGGACCATATATTATTCTTAATGTAGGAGGTGTAGGATACAAAGTGCTCGTTTCAAGTAAAATTTTTTCAAATTCTAAAATAAACGATGATTTACGACTGTTTATATACACATATGTAAGAGAAGATGCTCTGGAGCTTTTCGGATTTTCCGAAATCCTGGATCTAAAATTATTTGAACAGTTGATATCGGTTTCAGGAGTAGGTCCCAAAACTGCCTTAAGCATTTTTTCAATTGGAGAGAGGGATTCAATAATTGAGGCGGTTATTTCAGGGGACGTTTCATTTTTTACTGCAGTGCCCCGTCTTGGGCGAAAAAATTCACAAAAAATTATAATAGAGCTCAAAACTAAACTCGGAAGCATAGAGGAACTGGATTTAACAGAAGAGGAAACAAGGTCAAAGAGCGAAATTTTAATGGCTCTTAAAGATTTTGGTTTCACAACGAAAGAAGCTGGAGATGCGCTGCGGGCTGTTGGAAAAGAAGGAGAAACTACGGAAGATAAGATAAAACTTGCCTTAAAATATTTAGGAAAATAATATGACACAAGAAAAGAAAAAAAAGATTGAAGAGACAGAGCCGGAAGAAGAAATTTTATTTACTTCTCTTAGAGCTTCGGATTGGCAGAGTTTTTTGGGACAGAGACAAGTAAAAGAGTCACTTAGGATTGGAATAGCCGCTGCTAAAAAAAGAAACGAAGCGATTGAGCACATTCTTCTCTATGGTCCGCCGGGACTTGGAAAAACGACTCTCTCTCATATTATTGCTAAGGAAATGGGTTCAAACATTCGTGTAACTTCAGGGCCTGCCATTGAACGGGCAGGAGATCTTGCATCCATTCTTACCAATCTAGAAAACGGAGACGTTCTCTTTATCGATGAGGTTCATAGATTAAATAAAGTGGTTGAGGAGACGCTTTATCCTGCGATGGAGGACTTTGCATTAGATATTATTATTGGAAAAGGACCAAGTGCTCGAACTTTAAGACTTGATCTTCCGCAATTTACAATAATCGGAGCAACAACGAGAATTGGTCTTATGTCTGCTCCTCTTCGGGAAAGGTTCGGGGTAGTGCACAGGCTCTCCTTCTACGATCCCGAGGAGCTTGAAAAAATAATAGAAAATGCCGCCAAAAAACTTAAAGTTTTAATAGATAAAGAAAGCATTAAACAAGTTTCAAAAAGAGCAAGGGGAACTCCAAGAACCGCTTTAAAACTTTTAAAAAGAGCAAGAGATTTTGCGCAAGTCAGAGGAGAGGGAAAAATAACCAGTCAGCTCACAGCAGAGGCTTTAAAGATGCTTGAAGTTGACAGTTTAGGACTCGATAGTTCAGACCAGCGTTTTATAAAAGCAATAATTGAAAAGCATGGAGGGGGTCCTGTTGGACTCGAGACAATTGCATCAACAATATCAGAAGACATAGGAACAATAGAGGAAGTAATTGAGCCATACCTTTTACAAATAGGATTTCTTAAAAGAACAAGTAGGGGGAGGACAGCAACGCCCGCTGCCTACCAACACCTGGGTAAAAGACTGCCCGAAGAGTCCAAAAAGCAACAGAAGCTGTTATAACTTTTATATCTTAGATGTGGATCTGGGTAAAATTTAAACAGGTGTTTAGATAAATATATAAATTTCAAATATTGGATCTTCGGTTTTAAAAAAGATATTTATAATTCTTCGGAGTAAATATTGACAACAGCGTTTTAATGTGTATTTTTTCTCTTGACAAAGTAAAGGATTATCTATATAGTAAATTATGGAGCCTCAAAGATCCATACTTCCTTTTGGTCTTACTTTTGATGACGTTCTTCTTTTGCCCGGCTACTCGGATTTCTCCCGTTCTCAAATAAATCTTTCAACTCGACTCACTAAAAAAATAAACCTTAAAATCCCTTTTGTTTCTGCTCCTATGGATACCGTAACAGAGGCAAAACTTGCCATATCCTTGGCAAAGCTAGGAGGGATTGGAATAGTTCATCGCAATCTGACGATAGAAAATCAGGCAAGAGAAGTGAAAAAAATTAAAAAACAAAAATTATTGGCAGGGGCAGCAGTCGGAGCAAGTAGTTTTGAAAAACGAGCAGAATTTTTAGTCAAAGCAGAGGTAGATGTAATCGTTGTTGATTCGGCTCATGGTTTTTCAAAGGGAGTTATTGAAGCAACAAGATACATCAAGAAACATTTTCCAAAAATTGAAGTTATTTCCGGAAATATCGCAACGGCAGACGGCGCAAAAGCGCTAATTAGAGCAGGAGCAGATGGACTTCGCGTTGGTATGGGGCCTGGCGCAATTTGTACAACAAGGATAATATCCGGAATGGGAGTCCCTCAAATAACCGCGATTCAGGAGATTAGTAAGGTAGCAAAAAAATTCAACATTCCTATAATTGCAGATGGAGGAATTAAATTCTCAGGAGATATTGTAAAAGCTCTGGCAACAGGTGCATCGACAATAATGATGGGTAGTTTTTTTGCATCTGCATCGGAATCTCCCGGCAAGGTAATAATTTTAAAAAGAGATCAAGTACCGCATAGATTTCTAAGTATCTTCAATCAGAGAAACGAAAAATACCCTTTTAAAGAATATAGAGGAATGGGTTCCTCTTCGGCAATGAAAAAGGGAGCAAGAGTAAAATCCGAAGATGAATTTCACGGGAAAAGCTATAAAGATAGAGTCTTGATAGCAGAAGGAGTCGAGGGGCTGGTTCCAATAAGAGGTACTGTCAAAGATTTAATTGAGCAGGCATTAGGAGGGATAAAGTCCGGAATGTATTATACGGGTGCAAAAAATATAAGAGAACTTTGGCAAAAAGCAAAATTTATTCAGATTACGCAGGCATCTTTAACTGAGAGTCATCCTCATAGTATTCTAGTAACAAATGGCGGAAAAAATTATACATGATTGTTATAGTTGATTTTGGGTCCCAGACCTCGCATTTAATTTCACGAAGAATAAAAGGACTTGGAGCTTCTTCAAGGCTTATTCATCCAGAGGATGCAAATGAGGAAATTCAAAAAAACAAAAACGATATAAATGGAATAATTTTATCCGGCGGGCCATCATCTGTGTATCTTAAGAACACTCCTTCAATTGATCCAAATATTTTTAACTTAGGCATTCCAATTCTTGGAATTTGTTACGGGCTTCAGCTTGCAGCAAAGATTTTAGGAGGTAAGGTAATCTCAGGAAAAAAAGAATATGGACCGGCTCAACTGAAAATTTTAAATTCAAAATCACAAATCACAAATGGTATTCCTAAAAAACTCACTGTTTGGATGAGTCATGGAGATGAAGTTGTAAAATTACCAGAGGGTTTTAAAGTTCTTGGATCTTCCGAACATGTCCCATTTGCGCTTGTAGAAAATAAAAAGAAAAAAATCTTTGGAATTCAATTTCATCCGGAGGTAGAACATACGGACTATGGAATCGAGATAATTAGAAATTTTTTAAACACATGCTCTGTAAATTTTAAAAAGGAACAACTAGATGAAAAAGAATTGATAAAAGGTATACGGGAAAAAGTCGGGAAACACTCGGTAATTGGAGCTGTTTCGGGAGGAGTTGATTCAACAGTTGCTTCGGTTTTAACTGCAAAAGCAATAGGAAAAAATTTTCATCCGGTTTATGTTGATAACGGATTAATGAGGGTAGGGACAACAGAACATGTTAAAAATATTTTTTCGAGATTAAATACTCCTGTAAAAATTTTTGCTGTACAAAAGGAAATGTTAAAAAGATTAAAAGGGGTAACCGATTCCGAAAAAAAAAGAAAAATTATCGGAAACTTTTATATAGAGCTCTTCGAAAAAGAAATGAAGAAATTGATAAAAAAAGGAATAAAAATAAAATTTTTAATGCAAGGGACGATTTATTCAGACGTTATTGAAAGTAAAGGGACAAAACATTCCGACAAAATAAAGAGTCATCACAACGTCGGAGGCTTGCCTTCTGAAATGAAGTTAAAACTACTAGAACCTCTTAGAAATTTCTACAAAGATGAAGTACGTAAAATCGGAAAGCTTGCAGAATTACCAGAGAAATTTATATGGCAGCAGGTATTTCCAGGTCCAGGTTATGCAATTAGAATAAGAGGCGAAGTAACAAAAGAGAGGCTGGAAAGAGAAAAAATAGCAGATAATATTATCATGGAAGAACTTCCGAAAGCAGTTGATATGAAAAAAATTTATATGTCATTTCCCATTATGACGGGAGCTTATTCAACTGCTGTAAAGGGTGACGGAAGAAGTTTTTCTGAAGTCGTAGCTCTTCGAATTATTGAGTCGAAAGATGTAATGACTACGACCTGGGCAAAGATTCCATATGAAGTTTTGCAAAGAATTTCTTCAAGAATTGTAAACGAAGTTCCCGGAATTTCTAGAGTAGTTTACGATATCACCACAAAACCCCCTGCAACAATGGAGTGGGAATAAATTAATTAAATACTAGATTTAGCAGAGGCTAGAGCATCTCTTCTGGAACATATTCAGCGGCTTTAGGATATTTTTTTACAACCTTATCAACCTTTAAAACAAAATCTATTATTTGTTGTGGTGCAGTTCCTACGAATTCAATTGGAGAAGATATAGCCTTTTCAAGCTGCTTCCTAGTTAGATTGAGACGTGAATCTCCTGCTAGTCTATCTAATAGATCATTTTTTTTAGATCCTTTTTCTCTCATTTGGACAGCAACTGTGACTGAATGATCTCGAATTGCTGAGTGAGCCACCTCTCTTCCAACACCATTTTTTACAGCAGTCAGGAGTAGTCTAGTTGTTGTTAAGAAAGGAAGATATTTTTCTAATTCATTATGAATAACAGCTGGATAAAAACCACATTCATCAAGTATTGTTAGTATGGTTTGAAAAACGCCGTCTGTTACAAAGAATGAATCAGGAATAAATATTCTACGAACGGCAGATTCACTTACGTCGCCTCCATAGAACTGCTTTCCTGAAATTCCACTAGCCATAGTGATATATCCTGTCATTGCTATTCTTAGTGCTTCGATTCTTTCAGCTGATCTAGAATTCATTTTGTGTGGCATTGCGGTTGAGCCAACTTGTCCTTCTTTAAATCCTTCTGTAAACTCTTCATTTCCTGCCATGAGTCTCATAGTTACCGCAAGGCTTGCAGGTCCAGCGATAGATTGATAAAGTGCAGATACAACTTCATAGTCAAGAGAGCGAGGATATATCTGCCCAACACTTCCTAAAACATTTTTAAAACCAAGATATTTCGCAATTCTTGCTTCAAGTTCTGCAACTTTGCTAGCATCACCGTCAAATAGCTGTAACATGTCTGTTTGAGTTCCCATTGCCCCTTTTATTCCTCTAAGAGGATAGCTCTTTATCAAATTTTCCAATCTTTCGAACCCACGCAATAATTCTTCACCTGTATCTGAAAAAAGTTTACCTATTAAGTTGGGCTGAGCAGGTGCGTTATGGGTTCTACCTGCGTAAATTAATTCGCTGTTTTCGCTTGCTAGTCGAGCCTGACGGGCAAGTGTCGCAACGGATCTATCTCTGATAATTACCAGACCATCCCGTATTTGTTTTTGGTCAACATTATCTGAAACATCACGTGTGGTTAGACCTTCATGAACACTTTCATATCCGGCTAGCGCATTAAATTCTTCAATCATCGCTTTCTCGTCATGTCTTAATGCTTTTTCACGTTTTCTAATTGAATCCAGATCTATGCTGTGTTGCACGGATCTATAAGAATTTATTGCTTTCTGTGGGATGTTAATGCCAAGATCACGTTGTGCTTGCATAGTCTCTATCCATATACCTCTATGAAGCACATGTTTATTTTCGTCTGAAAAAACTTGAAGTAGCGGGGTACTTGCATATCTATCTGCAGGGACGTTTTTGATTATTGGGCGTTCTGGCATTTGTGCTTGTGATCCTTTTTCTGGCATAGCTATTGGTTTATACTCTTTTTCTAATTATTTTTCAATATTATCTCTTCTCTGGCTGGGCCAGTTGAAACATATTTAACTTTGGTTCCCACCAATTTTTCAATCTCTTTTAAATAATTTTTTGCTTCAATGGGTAATTCAGAATATTTTTTAATACCTTTTGTCGATTTCCGCCACCCTTTAAAAGTTTTGTAAACCGGTTTAATTTTACTTAAAAATATAGTGTCCCCATCAAAATAGTTAACTTTTTTTCCATTATTGGTATAGGAAGTACAAATTTTAATTTTCGAAAATCCATCCAGGACATCAAGCTTGGTAATAGCAAGCCCTGTATACCCGTTGATCTGATTGGCAAAACGAATAAGCTCAATATCAAGCCAGCCGCATCTCCTTGCTCTTCCAGTTGTTGTCCCGTATTCTCCTCCGTTTTCTCTTAATTTCTCACATTCACTATTGAAAAGCTCTGTGGGAAAAGGGCCAGCCCCAACCCGCGTTGTATAAGCCTTAACTACCCCAATGATTTTATTAATGCTGCTTGGGGGTATTCCAGTATTCTGTGTTACGCCACCTGATAAAACAGTTGAGGCAGTTACAAATGGATATGTGCCCCAATCATTATCCAGAAAAACCCCATGGGCTCCCTCCAAAAGGATTTCTTTTTTATTCTTTATAGCATTTTGAAGTAGTGGATAGGATTCGGTAATATAAGGTTTAATCTTATTTCTGATTTTTAGAAAATGATTGGCGATTTCATTTTTTGAAAGTTTCTTTTCTCCCAATGCAGCTAAGATCTTGTTCTTAAGAGTAAGCTGGATTTCAAGTTTTTCCAAAAAGACAGATTTGTTGAAAAGATCTACCATTCTTATGCCGTTGTAGCTTACCTTATCAGCATAAGTCGGACCAATACCTCTTCCCGTTGTACCGGTTTTTTTCTTTCCTCTTGCTTTTTCATAAAGCCTATCAAGAATTTTATGATATGGCATTATTAGATGACAACGAGGAGAAATAAAAAGTCTTCCCTTTATCTTTATTCCCGATTTTTCAAGGGTCTTTATCTCTAAGATTAAAACTTCTAAATCAATTACGACTCCATTTGAGATTACAGCCTTACTCTTTTCATTAAAAATTCCCGATGGAACAAGATGCATTGGGAATTTACCCAACTTATTGATTACCGTATGTCCTGCGTTATTTCCGCCATGAAATCTGACAATGTAGTCTGACTTTAAAGATAAGTAATCAATTATCTTACCTTTCCCTTCATCTCCCCATTGAGAACCGATTACCAAAGTTACTGCCATCGCTAGGTATTTTAAAGTAGGCTGATATGAAAAGCAATAAGGAAGTGGTAGAATAAACGGGCTTCGCTCTTGCTCTGCAGTGCAGAACTTCGGTGAATTAAACATGGATGAAGTTGCTCAAGTTCGGGAAAAAATAGACATAGTTTCGCTAATAAGCGAATACCTACCTCTTAAAAAAGCCGGAAGAAATTTTAAGACATCTTGCCCTTTTCATAATGAAAAAACCCCTTCTTTTGTCATTTCACCGGAGCGGCAAATATGGCATTGTTTTGGTTGTCAAAAAGGTGGAGATTGTTTCACTTTCCTAATGGATTATGAAAATCTTGAGTTTCTTGAAGCACTTAGGATTTTAGCAAAAAAGACAGGAGTAGAGCTTTCAGAAACAGATTTTATAAAACAAGATACTTCCAAAAAAGAGAAAATTTATTCCATCAATAACATTGCATCGGATTTTTATCATTACATCTTAACAAAACACAATGCAGGTAAAAAAGCACTTGAATACTTAACAAAAGTCCGAGAAATAGATCCTCGTCTTGTAGAAACCTTTCTGATAGGTTTTTCTCCAGTCCAAGGAGATATTTTATCAAAGTACTTGCTAGAAAAGAAAAAATATAAAATACAGGACTTAATAGAAGCTGGACTTTCTTTTACAAGAGAGGGAAGAATGGTTGATTTTTTCAGAGGAAGGCTAATGTTTCCATTATTTGACCATAGAGACAATCTCGTTGCTTTTTCGGGAAGAGTTCTTTCGGATCAAATTAAAGATTCAAAATATGTTAATACCAAAGATACTCTTGTGTATCATAAGGGAAGCACGTTTTTTGGTTTAAATCTTGCAAAGGAAGAGATAAAACAAAAAGATCAAGCAATAATTGTAGAAGGAGAATTTGATGTAATTTCCTGCTATTCTCGGGGAATTAAGAACGTTGTTGCTATTAAAGGGACAGCTTTAACCGAAAATCAGGTCTCTTTAATTTCGAGATTTTCTCAAAAAATTACACTTTGTCTAGATCGCGATGAGGCGGGATTTGAGGCAATCAAAAGAAGTCTTGAGGCTTTGGAAAAAAAGAGTTTAACCACAACAGTCGTTGATCTAGGGGAGTATAAAGATCCTGATGAGGCAATCAAAAAAGATCCCGTCTTTTTTAAAAAAGCAGTAGACCGTGACATTGGAGTTTATGATTTTTTAATATCAAACTTTCTTAAGAAATATAATAAAGATACTGCAGAAGGCAAAAAGAAAATAACCCAAGAGCTTCTTCCTTTTATCTCCCAAATAGATAACGAGATTATAAAAGAACATTATCTTAAGACTCTGGCAAAAGAACTTGATACATCTTTAGAAACCATTCAGAGAGAAATGGAAAAAATCGGCAAAAAAGAAGGGGACGATCTAAGCACTGTAACAGCGAAAAAAGATAAAAGGGGAAGAAAAGAGATTCTGGAAGAATATCTACTCTCTTTAATTTTGCAAAGCGAAAATGTTGGAGATTATTTAAGCTTATCAAGCGAAATTCTTGAGGATTACGAATTTGAGCTGCCGTCTTGTCAAAAAATTTTTGAATACCTAAAGTCCTATTTTAAAAATAACCAAAGTTATAACATTAAATTATTTGTAAAGTCCCTCCCAAGAGAAACGGTACCCTTATTTGATACTTGCTATATCTTGCCTTTACCAAAATTTGAAGAATCGGAAAAATATACCCAAGAGTTAGAAAAAGTAGCTAAGGAATTAAGAGTATCCTATTTAAGGTACAAGATAAAAAATATAGCCCAGACTATAAATAAGAAGGAAAAGAATAAAGAAGGGACACAAGATCTTCAGAGCCAACTCTCGAGCTTGTTAAAAACTCTTCAAAGCTTGAGTCAAGCTTCAAAAAACGGAGCCGGTGTGCTAAAATAAACTTAGTAATGAAACAAAAATCCACGAATTTTTTAAAAGATATTGTTGATTCTGCAAAAAAAAGAGGTTACATAACGCAGGATGAAATATTGGCAATTTTTCCAAGACCCGAGGAACAGATTGCAGATTTAGATACTCTCTACGATAAGCTTTTAAAGCTAGATATAGATGTTTTTGAATCAGTTGCAGCAGATCAGGACAGCGAAAAACCAATCGAGGAATTGGAAAAGGAACTAGCCGCTCTAACTGTTTTAACTGAAGATACAATCTCAGATCCCGTTAGAATGTATCTTAAGGAAATTGGAAGAATTCCTCTTCTTAAGTTTGATCAGGAAATTTCTTTGGCCAAGAGAGTGGAAAAAGGAGATAAAGAAGCGAAAAAGATTTTAATTAATTCAAACCTTCGCTTGGTAGTATCAATCGCAAAAAAATATGTAGGAAGAGGGCTTACCCTGCTTGATTTAATTCAGGAGGGAAATCAAGGTTTAATAAGAGCGGTTGAGAAATACGATTGGAGGAGAGGCTACAAATTTTCAACTTATGCGACTTGGTGGATTAGACAATCAATTACAAGAGCTATTGCGGATCAAGCAAGAACAATTAGAATTCCTGTTCACATGGTAGAAAATATAAATAGATTTCTTAGGGCATCAAGAAAATTAATGCAAGAGCTGGGACGTGAGCCCACGCCAGAAGAGGTTGCAAAAGTTCTAGAAATTGATCCTGAAAAGGCAATGGAGATTATAAAAATTTCCCAGGAGCCTGCAAGTCTGGAGTCGCCTGTAGGAGATGAAGAAGACTCCCGTCTTGGAGATTTTATTCATGATGCAACCGCCCCCACACTTTTTGACAGTGCGTCACGCGAACTTTTAAAAGAGCAAGTAGAACAGGTTTTAGCTACTCTTTCTGATCGCGAAAGAAGAGTTCTTGAGGAAAGGTTTGGATTAAAAGACGGAAAACCAAAAACCTTGGAAGAGGTTGGTAAAATGTTTGCGGTAACTAGGGAACGAATAAGACAGATAGAAGCAAAGGCTTTAAGAAAACTCCGTCATCCCTCTCGAGGTAATAAACTCAAAGATTATTTAGGATAAGCTATAAATTTGTGCTTCTTTATTTTCCAATTTCAACATGATAAAATATTGTTCACAATCCGCGGTAGCTCAATGGTAGAGCAGAAAGCTGTTAACTTTAAGGTTCCAGGTTCGAGTCCTGGCCGCGGAGCTCAGGTTTTAGATGATGACATAATGGTACCAGTGCTGTGATACAATTTAATCAATGGATCCAAATTCTACCAAAAATTTGTCTGGGAGTTCTCAAGAAATAAATAATCAACCTCACAATCAAAGCACCCTGCACATAAAAACTATCCTTCTAAATTTTATTATTGGTTTTTTTCTAGCTTCTGTTCTTTATTTGGGAAGTGTTTTAATGGCAGGTACATTTGCTTTGAGTGGGACGCAACCAAGTTCTATAGAAGATTTTCTCCTATTGGTCTTTGGTTTTTTCCTTCCTCCAATTGCTTTTTTTGCTCCCAACTCTTTTTATTTAAGAAGAAGATTCAGTCTTTTGTTATTAATACCTGTTGTTTTAGCTATTTCTATTTCAACCGGATTTATTTTTTACCAAACTCAGTTGTATTTTTCTAATAAATCCCAGCAAAAATTACAGCAGAAGTTAAAAGGAAGCGATAAGCTATCCAATCAAGGGGTCTCTTTGTATAGCCCCGGTTATTTGACGGGTTTTGAAAATAATCCGTTGAAAAACATTGAGGGTGATTACTTCACTATTACAAACAAGCAAGGGATAACTGGATTTGAAGTTACCACTACTGCCTCCTACAAAGGTAAAAAATTATCTGCTTGGACGTTTGATTTTCTTTCCCCACAGGATCAGATTAGCTGCTTCAAATATAAGGATTATCCGCTGATTAAATTAGATTCCTCTTTAATAAATAAATGTGAAGATGTGATGATAATTAATAAATCTGTTATCTACAGGTATTCAGATAACAAATTATTTCAATTTATCATGTTTGATAAAAGAAAAACAAGAGTAGCAATTGAATTTAAATCTGAGGATTCAAATAACAAACTTACAAAGGAAGATATTATAGATATATCTTCGAAGATATTACAAACTCCCTATTAACGTGACTAAATAGAATAATGTATATCTCTTCAGTAAAATAAAGTTCTAACTTCCTCTACTCCTCGGAGCTCAATAATTGACGAACAGATTTTGGGAATTGTTACCAGCTGTCTGAAGACCCTCCACCAGAAAACCCGCCACTACCGAAAGAATCTGTATTACCAGAATTGCTTGAGCTGCCGCTGTCACCCCAAAATGTGGTGATTCCCCATGTTCCTCGTCCACCTAACTTTGTTTTAGGAGAGAATGCAATACCGATAACTACAAACAACAAAAATAATATAAATGGATAATAATTCAGCAAAATATTTATCGCAGCGCTTGGAGACGGCGAGCGAGTGCCTTGATTTAACGTATTTGGGTTAATATTTCCATGAGTAATGGTTGAAATAACTGAGTTGATGCCATTTGTAATTCCTTGTTCATAATTTCCTTTTTTAAATTCCGGCTCAATTACATCCTTTTGAATATGCTTAGATTGAATATCCGTTAGGTCTCCTTCTAGACCTCTGCCAACTTCTATTCTCATTTTATGGTCCTGCATGGCAAAAAGCATTATGATGCCGTTATCCTTTCCTTTTTGTCCTACTTTCCATTTCTCTGCAAGGTGGATGCTATACTCTTCGATAGTTTCTGGTTGGGTTGTGGTAACGGTGACTACGGCTATTTGATCTGTTGTTTGATGATTAAATTCTGATAATTTCGCATTTAACTGCGATACATAAGCTGCAGATAAAACATGTGCGAAATCATTTACATATCCCGAGTAATCAGGATATGTTGTGGCATATGATATACCCGTAAAAATTAATAAGAAGGTGAAGAAGAACAATATGAATTTCTTCATTCTAATGTGTGAAGTCTACCTTAGGCGCAGCACTAGCACCGGGAGTACTTTGAAAAAGTGGTAATGGTTGAAAATGAAACATTCCAGCAACGATATTGCCAGGAAATGTTTGTAAATGAAGGATATATTGTTGATCAGCTTCATTATATCTCTGACGTGCTACACTGATACGATTTTCCGTTCCTTCAAGTTGGGTCATAAGATCTTGGACAGTCTGATTCGATTTTAAATCAGGATAATTCTCGACAATAACCAATAATCGACTAATTGCACTTTCATATTGATTGGCAGCTTGAATACGATCAGATGATAAAGGCGCTGAGCTAGCATAATGAGTTCGAGCATCTGCAATATCTTTAATTACTTTTTGCTCTTGTTTTTGTGCCCCTTTAACACTGGCGACTAAATTCGGAACTAAATCAAACCTTCTTTGGAGTTGTGTTTCTACCTGTGCTTGTGCAGTTTGTACAGATACACGTTCCCCAACAAGTGAATTATATGAACCGGTAACCCAAATAAGTAGGAGCAATATAGCCCCACCAATTATTATCAATGGTAACCACTTATTCATACAGTCTAGTATAGTAAATCAATTTAAATAAAGCAAAGAAGGCTCAGCTGACCAATAAATTCGAACTTCCTCCACTCCTCGGAGCTAAATTATCTTAGGTTTTTTAATGCCTCGGTTTCTTTGGCCCGTTGAGACGTCCCCTGTATTATGATGTAAAGCATGTCTGCGATTAACCAACTCACTAACAGTAGTAAGTCCTGTAGAGTAGAGAATCATATAGGTTTTGATGAATTTTTTTACATGTATTGGAGCGTATGGCTTGCCAGACAAACCGGCTCCTACAATTTCACTAATTGCAATATGGTAAGGAGCATAAGGATCATTTGTTTCAGCACCAAGATCCCTAAATACTTGCAGATCTATTGCAGCATTTCTACCTCCTTGTCTTTCTGCTGACATTTCGGTTTCTCTCGCAAGATTTATCATCGCAGCAACAACCTTTACCCTGTTCTCTTCAGTCGAATTTGTCCAGTTTTTCTTCAACCGAGTTTCTAAAAGATGGAGAACAATCTTTTCTCTACGTTGTTCAGGTGTTTCAGGCTCTGATAACTTTGCTTCTGAGTCATCATCGCCCTCTTTTATATTTTTCATTCAGACAGCAAATATACTATATTGTAGTTGATAAATCAAAGTACTTTGTTAGTTATGGTAGGATTAATGATATTTCTCTAGATGGATTAATGCTTATATAGTTAAATAATAATTTCTAACTTCCTCCACTCCTCGGAGCACCATTTTTAGCCTTAATTTTCAGTACCCCTTGTCGGATAGTTCGAGCCTTTTGGTATAATTACTCCATGACTAAAAATATTTCAAGCGGAGTAGTACATAAAGTTCCAGCGGATTTACGAGATGTTTTGACTTCTGACCCAAAAGCGCTCGCAGCGTGGGAAAGCCTTACACCGCTTGCTCGCAATGAATGGATCTGCTGGGCGACCTTCGTTAAAAAACCAGAAACCAGAAAGCAGCATGTTGAAAGAGTTCGTACAGAACTTAAAGAAGGAATGCGTCGACCTTGTTGTTGGTATGGCTGTATTCACCGAAAAGATAAGCCAATCAGCCCTTCGGTGCAATATGTACTCAGTAAACAACGTAAAGGAAATTAAATAAAAATAGGTTGAAACTCTTGGTCAGTCTCCATAAAATGCGTCCGAAGTGTGTAAAGATCAGGGAGCAAAAATCTAGCCTCAATAGTAGATGCTATAATCTCTATACCGCTGAAGTTAATCATTCAAAATTACCACTGTGCCAATGTATGCAATCTCAATGTCTATTGTTTTCTCAATCATCCATCTAAACGCTTCTTCAGCCATGCCAGGATCAAATTCATACTTCTGAGCTGCATTTCGTACACGTTCAATTAGGGCATCTTCTCTGGATTTATCTTCAAGTTTTGTTCGTAATTCATTTTCTGATGTTAACCAGTAGATACTGGGATCGATCCTTCCTTTTACCTCTGCTACGAAGCGTCCGATATTAACGCGTTCATGGATTAATTGAATCAAATCGGCATCGATATAGGCTGTTTCTCCGTATGACTCAGGATCATCTCCTGGCTTGCAGTATTTAGACATAAGATCTTTGTAAAAAGATATTAAACTGTCGCCTATATTAGGGGTAATTTGAGGTAGGGGTGTTTGTCTTACTGTTCTTTCTACGCTTGATTTTGGTAAATTTAATCCCAATACTGGATGCTGATCTGTGTAATCATATCTGCCCAGAGACGCATGATATGACTCAAGACCCTCAATCGCAAACTGCAATAGAGAAATACCTGGCCTACCAACAATTGGAATTCCACCTGGTTGATATATAGCTTCATTTAGAGGAAAACGGGATCGATCCTTGAAACGACTGGATATACGCTCAGTCATTTGATCAAGCTTTATTCTAAGCTCTCCGAGTTCTCCCAGTCCGTCACCCTCTCTTCTTTCGTTGGTAACCACGCGAGCATTATAGTAACTTGAACATTGCCTGTCAATTCAATTAGGTTTAATAAAGTCTGTTTTAATGTAGTATTCTATTTGACAAGCAGTTCATGATAAGTAAAAAGTTCTAACTTCCTCTACTCCTCGGAGCTTTTTCTAGCTTCTATTTCTAATCTTTTTTTTGAATTTGACATAGATGCTATAATTGAATCATGGAGGGTGGACCGAGAATAGAAAAAGATACACTGAAACACGAGGGACTACGTGGTAAAAAGACTTTTTCTCCTAAGGGATTGAAAGCAAGCATAGTAATAGCATTAACAAGTGCCGCCGCCGCAATGGGCATAGGTGCACCTAGCGATGAGGAGATTGAAAGAAGAGACAGAGAAGAAAGATTAAAAAGGCCAGAAATAGTAAACAGTCCTCCTGAACCCCCAAAAGCCGAATCAATTTAATCTGGAAAAAGTTCTAACTTCCTCTACTCCTCGGAGCTCGGAATTAGCCTCAAAATAAATTGTATTAATATGATATAATCTTAGTCCATTGACAATCTTGGTTGCGTTAAATTAAACTAATCTTATGAAGAAATATATTACTTCAGACCCAAATATATTAGGAGGAAAACCAGTAATTGCTGGAACACGAATACCAGTTGACCAAATATTATTTTTGCTCAATGATGGCTACCCTACTGAGGCGATTCATGAACTATACCCTCATGTTTCTATAGAAACAATTAAAGGTGCGATAGAAGAAGCTGCTCAAATAATCAATACTCATGCCTCGCAAGTTTTATAAGCATAAGCTCCTTTTGGATGAAGGTTTGTATCCAAGAAGTATTCTTCATCGTACTAATAATCGACATAACATTAAACATATAAAGCATGATTTAAATAAGGGAGGCATAAAAGATGAGGAAGTATATGAAATTGCACGTAAACAAAAAAGGATAATCATTACATATAATATTGGGGATTTTAAAAGATTGGCTACGAAGAGTAAAGATACAGGGGTTATCGGTACAGCTCAAGGAATTACCCCCGAAGAACTTGATAAAAAACTTAATTCTCTATTAAGTAAAAGTTCAGAAAGATCGTTTTATGGAAAATATACTCCATTAAGTCATAATGAGTAATAAGTTTCGAACTTCCTCCACCCCTCGGAGCTAAATTCGCTCGAAGACTAGAAAATTATTCTATTTCACTATATATTTGATTTCTATTTTCTCATTAATTATCGGAAGTTTATTTAGCTGTAAATTTATTCTTCCAGATCTTACCATAGATTCAACGTCAACAGATCTATCATTGTGAGGTCCATATACCTCAAGTCCTTTAACCCCTCTTTTATATGGAGTTCCTGCCAAATCAAATTTACCTCTCAACTCAGCTTCTAAATCTGGAGGTAAGTTGTAAGCAGTAACTAAATTAACTTCCAATCCTTGATTTGCAATTCTTTCTCTTGATGCTCGTAATAGCTTATCATCAGGTTGTTTTCGTCTCGCAGATCCTGTAAAACTTCTACTTAAAACGTCAATTGCTCTTAAGGTTTCTGGATCAAGTCTTATTCCTCCAGGTTTAATAGTCATTGGTAACTGAGCACACCCTGATAATTGTTCCGGAGTAAGTCTGATAGATAATGTTTTACTGCCTTCCCTAGGTGCATCTTCCATAAATCTATTATTTACATATATTATACTAAATTAAAACTATTATTTAAATCTTAAATATCTTTGATATAATTGCCTAATGAATGCCAAACAAATAGTCACAGAATTACAGGAAAAATACCCAGGAAAAACTATTATACAGATTCCTCCGAAGAACCCAACAGAAGTTATCTGTGAAATAAAACCGACTTCAGAATATCCAGGACAAAGTAGAGCAATAGCGATTATTGATGAGTCTATTCCTCACTTTCATATCAAAACAACTGAAAAATACACAGTACTAAAAGGAGCTTTAATTTTAACAGCTGAAGGAAAAGATCATCATATTCCAGAAGGACAAAGCTATATTATTCGCCCAATGCAGCATCATTCGGCAAAAGGAGATAGCACTTGGGCAGAAGTTGTATCAACTCCAGGCTGGACTCCTGATGATCATATAATCAAAGAATAGTATGTTCGAACTTCCTCCACCCCTCGGAGCTTCAATCTTCGCCTTAAGTAGTAAAACATGGTAGCCTCAACTATTACAATGCCCCAGTAGGATACGAACTAAGTTGAAACTTAAATTTGCTTTCAGATTTCATATATAGTAGAATCTTGGGCATTGCATTATGAATGGAATTGAAGATGGTATTAGGCCTGAAGGCGCAAATGAATCATTTTATATCCATCCTGGAATAACACCAAGGCAAGTAGAACAACTGATTGCTTTTACTCAATCGGAAACTGATCCTATTAAGCTTGGAAGAGATGGGCAGCGTTTTATGTCGCAAGAGCAATATCAAGAATGGGCAAACAAAGGACGCACCGTTTATACCCTTACAGATAATGGAGATAGTGAAGGAAATTTACGAGGTATATTTTGGGCAGGGGAGAAACCACGTCCAAATAGACTTGATTATAGAGAACCTCTTGACCCAGATTTATATCGATATACTTATGCATTCCGTTTGTATGATTCAGCAAGAGGAAAAGGTATTTCTTACCCAGTTTTGAGTGCTTGCATCGATGAGTATGTTGCGACCCTTCCACTTCCAGCAGGTTTTTGGTTGGAAACAAACGGAGCAAACGATGTTGCTATCCATATGGATCAGAAACAAGGATTTAAAGTTGTATCAGGCATTGGCAATCAAGGACTTGTAATATTAGCTCGAGAATACTCTAAAAAATAGTTTCGAATATCCTCTACTTCTCGGAGCTGAGTTCGTCTTAATCTAACCAATCATGCTATTATAAATAGCATATGGACTTATTAAGTTTTTGGATTGGAAACAAAAGTTATTAAAGGGGTAAGATGAGTGAAAAATATTTTACGATTTTTCTTTGATTCTTTTTTGCTGTAGAGCTTTTTCTATTAAAAAAACTTGATTACTTCTCAGCAAGGGCATGGTGTCTTGTGAAAAAAAACCATACGCAGATACTTCTTGACTTGGAGTAAATTCGCCACCAATGAATACACCGGTATAGCACATGTCTAGTCGAGCGCTAGCACGATCGGTGCGCGTCTTGAGTGGTTCGTCGATACTCACGATAAGGCAAGACTCTTCTTTCATTTCTCGCTCAAGGGCTTCAGCGGGATGCTCGCCGGCCTTTAAATAACCGCCCGGTAGGCTCCAAGAGTGTTGCCTATACGTATGCTTAAAAAGTAATATCTCATCTTTCTCATTAAAAATAATTCCCGTAACGCCGACTAAAAATTGATTCTGAAAAAAGCGCATGATAAACAACTGTAAGCCTTTTGGTAGATTCAATAATTTCCACACCTTTGCAAAAACTGATTTCATAACGCGTTTTTATCCTGAGGTTCAACAACCGTGGAGTTATTTTTAAGTCTTTCGTTTTCTAACTCAAGTTGGTGAATTTGTTTGGTCAAATCAACGATTTCACTTTTCCCTTGTTTGATTTTATTATCTTTACGGCGCATGGTAAAGGCGGTAAAAATTGAATTAATAAGATAAATAAGATAGGCCAAACACAATCCTGTTAAAAGAGAACCAATGATAATATAAAAGAGCGGAATACCAGAAAATACATACGTTCCAAGGTGTAATGTTACTAACATCAAATTATTTTGTGCTAGATACACCATGACTCCGCCGACAATTAATAATAAGATAAGTATAGGCATTTCTAACAGTATACACGCTTATGTGGCACTTGACAAGTACTACAACTAAGTGTAATATATGAAGTATGACAACTAATGATACGCAACGAGTAACACTTTTTCTTAATCCAGATCTATTAAAACATGCCAAAGCTCAAGCTGTAATTGATGAAATGAGTTTAACCTCCCTAATGGAGTCGGCTCTAATTAAGTATTTACCTAAAGAAACAATAATTAAGAAGGTTCAAGTTTAATATGAATGAAACAGGCATTACCCATGAAGAAGTAACAACAATTGAGAATCAATCTCCTCAGCAGGTTATCAGGAAAACCACTACGCAGGTTGAGCCCCAGGCAAAAGGAGAAGGATCTCAGAAAGTTTTTGATAAAAAGAAAACAATCTTCAGGTTTAATCAAATTATTTGGTATATTTTAGGTTTGATTGAAGTGTTACTCATATTCAGGGTGGTGCTCAAAGCATTGGGTGCAAATCCATTTGCCGGATTTACCAATTTAATTTACTCTATAACTACGCCATTAGTAGCTCCTTTTAGCGGCATTTTGGGAGTCTCTGCGACGGGAAATTCTATGATTGAGTGGTCATCAACAGTAGCTGCCATTGTATATCTCATTGTGGCCTGGGGACTTGTTTACCTTTTGGATCTTATCTACCCAATTACGCCAGAAGATGTTGAAACAAAATAAATTATGCTAATAGCAATAGTTATTTTCCTTATCATTCTCTGGCTTCTTGGATATGCTCCTATATCGGGAATTTCTATCCCAAATTTCGTTCTTTTTACAATCAATAATCACCCAGTTACTTTATGGGAAATTCTTATACTCGCGGTGATTGGTTGGGCGATAGGTATTTTACCTCGCCCGTTACAAGCAGTTGCCTCAGTGCTACTTCTTCTATGGGTTCTCTCAGTACTAGGTATTCTTGCCATTGCAGGACTTCCAAGTATTATAGTTCTTGTAATTATCGTAGGACTTATTGTATCTATTTTTCTATGACACATATAAATCGGAAAAAACAAAAAGATAACAAAAAGACAACTAATTCTGTTGTAGCTAGAGTAGCAGGCTTCGCTTCGGCAGCAGTCGCAATAGCAAGTGTTGGAGTCGCAGCGAGGATGGCGTTAAAAGATGATGAAACTCGAGAGAAAGGAAAGAAAGTCTTGAAAAGCGTAAAAGATCAAGCGATAGACTATATTGATAAATTGAAATCAGATCCGGATGCTGAAGAAGGAGCTAAAATGATTAAAAAGGTTGCAACGGAGACAAAAAAAGTAGTGGAAAAAAGCAAATAAAGGAGACAGACAGTATGGGAATCATTGCCATTGAATACTATAAAAAGAACATAAACAATTCAAATCTTCAAAAGGAAACGCGTTTATTACCAAAATTGAATATAAAAAAACTCTGATATAATTGCCCCATGACTAGTACGGAAAGGCGATCGGGGCTCAGCGTCCTAATCCATTCTCCCTATCCGCTTGACAAAAGTGCTCCAGGAGGAGTAAGTAGCTATGTACAAGAATTTGTTCCTCATCTAAGGGAATTAGGTTGTACCGTAACAACTGTTGCTCCAAAAGTTAAAGATAGGACTCACGATGCAGCAGATTATAATCTGGGTAGAACTGTAGCGATTGAGGCAATTGGAACAAAACTTGAAGCAGGAGTTAGTTTTGACAAAAGCCGAGGCAGGAATATTCTAGCTCAAGTAAAGCCCGATATAATTATTGCTCAACAACCCGGAATGCCTCCTAATTCTGGTCATACTTTTATATCTGCAATTCCAAAAAATGAAGCAGGAAGAAGATTGATACCTGTAATAGGACAATTCCATGCTGGCGAGCCATTCGGTGGTCTTGATTTAAAAACAAAGGTATTTAGCGAGCTTGCAAAAACAGTAAGGAGACCAAGATTTCGACACGGCTTGCCTGTTGGTTTTACTGACACTTATGTAGGGACTATCGAGAAAGCAATGGACGGAAGAATTGCAATCTCTAAAGGTACAAGAGACTATTGGAATGAAATTTCTCCAGGCGATTACGAGGTGATTTATAATGGGATTGATATTGAAGCATTTACTCCTGAAGGTCCAAGATTTGAAGAATGGGAAGATGGAAAGAAAACAATTCTATTTGCTGCTGGAAGGCATGATAAAAGAAAGGGATTGGAGTATCTCGTCAGAGCATTTATCAAACTTGTCAGGGAAGGTAAAAGTGACATTAAACTAAAAATTACTGGAGAAGGTACTGAAACCAAGAAGATAAAAGAACTAATAGCTAGGGAAGGCAATTTCGATATAGAATTTCTGGAAATATTACCTAAGGAGGATTTAGCAAAAGCATATAGAAGCGCTGATCTCTTTGTGTCGCCTTCAATTGGCGGAGAAGGATTCACAAGAACTATTGCGGAGGCGAGAGCAAGCGGAGCATTTGTCTTATGCACTAACATACTTGGGCAAAGAGAAGCCATAGGAACAGACTTTAAGCCATTTATAGCAGATCCCAGGGATAAAGACGATTTGGCTAACAAAATTAAAGAGATTCTTGATCTTCCTGAAGAAAAATCTAGGGAGTTGCGGATAAGATCGGTAGAAGAAGTAAGAAGGGAATTTGCCTGGTTAGTTATTGCAAGAAAAAACGTATCATACTATGATGAAGTTCTCTCAAGAGTAGGTTATCCACCAAATTGGGAAAACAGAAGATCATTTGTAAATAGGATACCTGTGTTTGGAAATATTTATGTAAGCGACAGCGGGTATACACTTGAAGATGTAGTCTAGATATTTATCTATTTTCCTGTAGTAATAACGTTATCATTGTGGGAGAAAAAGGCAGACAAGCAAATTCAAGATTGGAAAAAATAAGTTCTAGCTTCCTCCACTTCTCGGAGCAAATTTTTCTCGTCTTGACAACCTAAATAAAAAGATGTAATCTGAGAGATATGAAATGGTCATCTACAACAATCGTCACCGCTTTAATTGTAGTTTTGATTGTATTGTATGGTGGGTATAGATTAATTCGCCATTTCAACAAAGCTCCAATACAACAGGTAACTATTCAGCAAAAAACAGTAGCACCTTCTACTAGTATTTCACCAGGAGCGATGTCAAATGAAATGACTGTAAATCTAGCAGAAGAAAATAAATCAGGCGAGTCGGGAACAGCAACGCTAAAAGAGGAAAATGGTAAAACTACTGTAACATTAACTTTAACAGGTTTTACAAAAGGCGTAGCCCAGCCAGCACATATACATGTTGGTGTATGTCCAGGAGTTGGAGCTGTTAAATATCCATTGACCGATGTGGTAAATGGTTCTTCAGTCACTGTCCTAAGTACTACTTTGGTAGAGATAAAACAAAACTTACCCTTAGCAATCAACGTCCATAAATCTTTAAAGGAAATAACCAATTATACTGCCTGCGGTGAATTATCTTCGAGTCTAGTACCATCACAAACGTCGACAGAGTCTCCTACTGCAACTCCAACAGCGCCGCCAACAACTGCACCGCAATCAAAATCATTATACTAATAGGCTGACCCTTCTATTCCTCGGAGGCGTTAATTTAAATCATTATAGCAACTCTGATTTGAGATGGGTTCCAACTTCCTCCATCCCTCAACTCATCTATTTGCATAAATAGCCTCAGCAGTATATAATCTTCATTTATGGTAAGAGGACCAGACCAACTTTATGTGCCCGTAGGAGCTGATGCTTTCAGGACTTACTTGAGCCCTAGAGCAAAACCCCCATTAGATACTAATGCTTTATCACTTCGTGTAATGGTAGGAGATGAAAGAAGAGCACTAAGATCAGTAACAACTGGTCATTGGAGTTTAGTTTTGCAATACAGAGAAAGAGATGCGTACCTTGCAAGTTTTGCAGAACAGGAAGAAGATGAGACAGTAACTCTTGAGCTAACTCAACTGCAAGGAGGAAAGAAGGGATACAGAGTTTTAACAAGTATGGATGTGCTTAGGCTACTTACGGATCAGGTAAATGGCATTATAGAGCATCCAGAAAGTCCATATAGTCTTATTGTTATGCCTCGTGTGCTTCTTATTGGAGGAGTTCTCGCTGCAACAGATGAAGCAATTCTCCGCTATGAAATTGCAGCAAAGAAACTAGGGCTTAAATACTCAGAAGATCAAGGACTCTTTACAAGGAAGCTAAAGTAAGGGTCTAGCTTGCTACACCCCTCGAGTTTTACTTCCTAATAAAGGTTCTGATATAATTTTTTCGTGGCTAAACTCACAATCCGACAATATCGACCTTCTGATAAAGAAGAAGTTTTTAAGCTTCATGTCCGTGCTTTAAAAAACGAGAATGTATACTTGTACGGCGGCAAATGGGAAAAGGATCTTGAAAATATTGAAGGGATTTATCTCAATAACAGAGGAGAGTTTCTGGTTGGGGCAATAGGCAATAAGATTGTTGCAATGGGTGGACTGCGAAAAGAAACCAAAGATATAGTTGAGCTGAGAAGAATAAGAGTAGGTCCAGTTTTCCAAAGGAAAGGATATGGACAAATGATCCTTGATGCCTTGGAAAAAAGAGCTAAGGAGCTAGGGTATAAAGTAATTGAACTTCAAACGACTATTAAACAGGTACCGGCACAAAAATTTTATATAAAAAATGGTTATACAGAATTTAAAAGGGAAAAAGAAGGCTGGATTATTGAAGCGATCTACTACAGAAAAGAAATAAAATAAGTTCTAATATCCTCCACTCCTCGGAGCCCGTCTTTACAGAAATCTTACCGCTATTAATTTTTGTATAGATATGTTATATTTATTTTATGTTAAATTTTAATAGTCTTTTGTTGTTCTCAGAAAATCCAAATACATTAGTTGATTTCTATAAAAAGATCTTTAAAAAAAATCCTAGCTGGTCAGGAGGGGATTTCCATGGTTTTCAAGTTGGTACAGGATGGATAATGATTGGTCCACATGATAAGGTGAATGGTAAAAATGAAAACCCTGAGAGAATAATCTTTAATCTTGAAACAGATGATGTAAAAGGGGAGTTTAACAGAATGAAAGAAGCAGGTGCTAAAGAAATTGCTGCCCCATACCATCCCAGAGAAGAAACAGAAATGGAAGTATCTACACTCTCAGATCCGGATGGTAATTATTTTCAATTAAATACACCTATGAAATAAGCTCTAACTTCCTCTGTCCCTCTGAGCCCAGATTTAGCCTCAAAAATTAGTAAGTAGCAGGTATTGTAGTAATTACCTCATCAATTTGATAGAATGCAAGCATGAAGGCAGATTCGCTAGAAAATATAAGGAAGACCTTTAAAGGTCCTCAAGATACTAATAAAGTGCATAGATCAAAATTGACAAAAATGGATAAATTAGCTCTCATTGTAACAAAAAGAATTGGAACAATGGGTTTTTTCTTTATCATTCTTGGGTGGACAACTATGTGGCTAGGGTGGAATTTTCTAGCACCTCAAAAGTTAAGATTCGATCCATACCCAGCTTTTGTTTTGTGGTTATTCATTTCAAATATGATACAAATTTTTTTAATGCCACTCATTATGATTGGGCAAAACATACAAGGGAAGCATGCAGACTTACGAGCAGATCACGATTTAGAGACAGATAGAAAAGCAGAGAAAGAGATTGAAACAGTTCTTCTTCATTTAGAAAATCAGAATAAACTTATCTTAGATATTCTTCATAAAATTGAGAGTCTAGAAAAACAGAAGTGATTCTAACATCTTTCACCCTTCGGAGCTATAAAAATATCTGTTTAGACATCTCCTTTAGAGTTCGAGTAGGATAGCGATTGAAGGGTAAATTAGCTTCAAAGTTTCTTCTGCTATAATTTATTAGTAGTCATGAAAATACTAATTTTTCCAATTTTATTTATATTCCTATTACTAGCTTTCTATTTATTCATTCATAGGTCAAAAAACAAAAAAAATAAGCCAGCAAGGTTTATATGGCTAGTTGCTGTTTTGTTCATAGCCATTTTAATAGGGGTTCTTGGTTTCAAATTCTTAAGCTCCATTAATGCCCCCGATGTTCAATGTATTACATCGCACGTTTCTAGTTTGTCTCCTGCCAAGTCATTGTTGACTACAAACGATTATTTTAACCAAGGAAATTATGATTACGACATTGGAAAATGCAAGAAGGCAATAGCTGATTACTCAAAATCTATAAATCTCAATCCAAATTTTCCAGAAGCTTATAATAATCGTGCATACACATATATGAGAATGCAAAATTATAAAGATGCACTGCCCGATTTAAATCGGGCAATAATGCTAAGGCCAACTTATATTCAGGCACTTATGAACCGTGGAGATTTATATAATTATTATGGCCCTATAATTGATAAAAAAATAGCAATTGATGATTATAAAAAAGTTATTTCCCAAGGTGGTTCAAGAGGAACTAGCGTTTGTGGCCATCTCTTTTTGGCAGAACATAATGGTTGGAATTTGGGAACTATTTTCGATTTTCCTAGAGGAGCGTTGAACACTTGTAATTAACCAGCGTCTAATTTCCTCCATTCTTAAGAGCTCAACATAGGTGTTTCTATAAAAAATTTTACCCTATTGACGCTTAATTTAATTTTTTGTTATCCTAAAACAAGATATATTGTGAATAAACTTCTAGTTTTTTTATCAGTCTTTTTTGGAATCCTTATTGTTATTCTTGCATTAATATATTTTTTAAATCCAGCAAGTGCTCTTCCAAAATTCATTCCAGGATATCAAGCAGGTCTTATGAGGCATCATTATACACATGGGGTAGGAGCATTAGTTCTAGGACTTGGTGCATTTGTATTTGCTTGGTTTCAATCAGGTAAAAAATCATCTCATTAAGAAGATAAGAGAAAGTATTAGTCCCAGACCCACACAATAGATAGAAAAGGGTGTTAATTTTTTTGTCTCAAAATATTTTGTCAAAAACCGAACCGAGAAATACGATGCAATGCCAGCTATAAATGCTCCAACAACGATTTGACCGAGAAAGTGATTCTCAGTAGTTGCTATTAATTCAGGCAATTTGAGCAAAGACGCTGCTGCAATAATTGGAGTAGCAAGAAGAAAAGAGAATCGTGCCGCATCTTCATGTGGAAGTCCAACGAGAAGACCCCCTGTTATGGTTGCTCCTGTGCGAGAAAATCCAGGAATAAGGGCAACACATTGGAGAAGACCAACTTTAACAACTTGTAACCATGTGAGCTTTGCAATTCTTGCGTCACTGCCTATAGCTGTTTGATGAGTGTCTATATTTTTCCTTCGTAACTGTTCTGCTCCAAAAAGGAGTATCCCATTAAGAATAAGAACAAATGCAACAATCTGAGATGAGGCAAAAAGTGTCTTGAGAGGCTCTTCAAATAATAAACCGAGTATTCCTGCCGGTATCGTGCCAACAATTAGTAACCATCCTAATTTTGCATTGTAGTCTAATTGCTTAATTTCACGTTCTCTTAAAGATCTAATGAGTCCTAAGATAATCTGTTTCCAGTCTCTCCAGAAAAAGAAAAATAGCACAAAAGCAGTTGCAGTATGTGTTGCCACCAGAAATGTGAGGAAGAAAGGATCATTCTGTTGAATATGCCAATTGAGTAGTCGTGGCAGTACAACGCTATGTCCAAGGCTGGATATAGGAAAAAGCTCAGTAACTCCTTGAATAAGCCCAAAGATAATTGCTTGGAAATACGAAAACATAGCTATTATTTTTTATTATAACAATTCAACCAGGATATGGGTAGTTTGCCTCAGGCCCGAAATAAAAAGTTCGAATGTCTATTCTTCGGAGCTCATTTTTGACAAAATCTTTACTAGATGTATAACAGATATAATGATTGGAGGTAAATTGAATGAGTAAACAAATTACACCTACAAGCACAGCAAGTAAATAAAACAGCATTGCTAAAATAATTAGCGCAGTGTCTCTGTAGAATTGCAAAGTAATGTATTCTAATTTCGTCAATACCTCGAAGCAATGTTTATCCTCAGGATGCAGTGCAAAATCATTTGCTTGACTTTAAATATATCTTTATATATAACTAAATAAATGGCCAAATCAAATAAGCTAAAAATGAGAGGCTGGATTTTTGTATTTGCTTGTGCCGTTCTCTTTTTTGTAGGAATGATCGTTGGCAAATTTTGGGTTATGCTTCCTACTGGTATGACAGCCGTCCAAAAGCCAACCAAATCAGGAATAACAACATTTAATGTACCTCAAATCCCTCTTCCTCCAGGTTGGTCATCAAAAGAGAATTTACCCGGAAACTCATTTGCGACAGCTTACTCTTTGGATCCGGGAATTAAAACTCAGGGCACATTAAACATAGACAATGCGATTGATTTTTATACTTTTAGCCTTAAAAACCCATCACAAATTATTATCAATATTACAGATGTACCAAAGGCGCTATATTGGGTTTTATATAATGATCAATTCAAGGAATTAGCCTCTACCTACAGAAAAGGTGAATCACAAGGATCAACACAGATATCTCTCCAAGATCCAGGCAAATATTATATTAAAGTTTGGGCTGACTATCAGCAATTAACAAACTACCCCTATACAATAAGACTAAACATCCTACCTTATTTTGAGTAGTTCGTTAAACGAAACAGGCTTTTTGTTGGAAAATTCTCCATATGCGTGTATAGATTTATCTGCATTTTTAACCATAGATAAAACTTTGTCTTTGCTAAAAAGCTTACCTGTATCGGTATAAAAAGTAATGTTTACAAAAACTTCTAAGAAGAAAATGCTCAAAAGGAAACTTAATTTAAGAATTCTTTTATATTTTTTACCCGTCCTGTTTTTTTTGGGAATAGCAATTGGAGGTTATGTATGGTATCAATCTCGTTCTATCCCCGATCTTGACGAGCTGCATCAAATGACCACTCTTCCCTCCAACGTAAATAACGTGCTAGGTGCAAACACAAGTCTTAATACTGCAGTAGAAGCTTCTATTCGCATACCCATTTTCCTTTACCATTATGTGGAATATGTTCATAATGATCCTGGAAGACAAAAACTTAACATTCCACCAAATGTACTTATTTCACAAATTGAAACTCTTAAAAATGCTGGATATACCTTTATTACTCCTGATGATCTGGAATCTGCACTGTCTAGGAAGGAAAAACTTCCGCAGAAAGTTGTTATGCTCACTTTCGATGATGGGTATATGGATTTTTATACGAATGTATTTCCAATTCTTCAGAAAGAACAAGTAAAGGTAATTTTTTATATTGTGCCTAATTTTCTCGATAGACCAAACTTTATGTTTACCTTTCAACTCAAGGAAGTAGCAAAAAGCCCATTTGTTGAGATTGGAGCACACACGATGGATCACTTTGCTCTAGCAGGAATGCATACTAAAAAAGCAACGTATGAAATAGCTCAAAGTAGAAAAATCTTGCAAGAGATGCTGCATCTTTCTATCAACTCTTTTGCTTATCCATATGGTTCTTTTGATCAAACAATAATACAAATTGTTAAGAATGCTGGATTTTCTAATGCTGTTTCTACTATTCCAGGGATTGTACAAACGCAAGAAAACAAATACTTTCTTTATCGTCTTCGACCAGGCTATCGATCTGGACAAGTGTTGCTAGACTATTTAAAACAGGATGCCTTTAGACCTTGGTAATAGGTTCGAATAGCATCTACACTTCGGGGTGAAATATCTAATATAAAATGTGATATCATAAATTTATGATAGTCCTCATCAATTGGTTCGTAAGTGCATTAGCTATTTTAGTAACAGCATATCTTTTGCCAGGAGTTCACATCGCTAGTTTTACTTCCGCACTTGTCGTTGCAGTTGTACTTGGTGTTATCAATGCATTTGTAAAACCAATTCTTCTTGTTCTTACGCTCCCGATTACCATTCTCACTTTAGGTTTATTTACTCTCGTAATTAATGCATTCGTTATTATCTTAACCTCTCGTCTTGTTCCTGGGTTTAAAGTTGATGGGTTTTGGTGGGCTCTGCTTTTTAGTATAGTTTTATCAATTGTAAACTGGTTTCTAAATAAGCTAAAGACACAATGAGCTTGAATATTCTCCATCCTTCAGGGCTCAGATAGTCCAGTGAGCTAGTAGATTAAGTGAATAAGTAGTTCTGATTTTTTCCAAGCTCGACTATCTTAATTGAATTCCATTTTTTCTTCTGGTACACTCCGTTTATATGACTGGCAGGCAGGAAAAAAAATCGCAAGGATCAACTATTGTCTTTTCAATTGGTAGGGAGTCGGTCTTTTCAATTCCAATTGGCAGAGAGTCATCGATTGAATTGCAAATTTTTGGTGGAAGAATAATGCCAAGAGTTTCACTTCTTGGACCTCCGGGAACATACACGGAAGAAGCAGCAACGCATATGTTAAGAAAAGATTTGAGACAAGACCTAGCACTCCTGGACTCAAATAGCGCTGTAGTACAACAAGTTGAGAATGGAGAATCAGATATGGGAATCTTGCCTCTTGAGAATTCTAACGTAGGATATATTTTGGAGAATTTAGGAGACTTGGTTTCAGCAAAGAATGTTCAAATTATGGGAGAAATAGTAATACCTATAAGACATATGTTGGTAGGAAGGGACCTAAAAACTGCACGGACAGTGTATTCACACGAACAGGCTCTAGCCCAATGTAAGTCTCGATTGCAACTCCTTGTCCCTGGATATATGCCTATTCGTACTGATAGTACAAGCGCTGCTCTTGAAGAGGTAAAAGCTGATCCCTATGGCCTAGCTATAGCAAGTAAAAGAGCAGCTGAATTAAATGGTTTACCTGTTTTGGTAGAAGATATTCAAGATCATTACAACAACCAAACTAGGTTTGTTTTAATCGGAAAAGGAAAAACATCCTCCAGTGGTTATGATAGGACAGTTCTGATTTCAAAACTTAGTGACCATAAAACAGAGAGAAAAAGAGATTTATTCGAAGTTATAGGTCAAAACGGTTTTACAATCGAAAGCGCAAACGAATATCAGGGGAATTTTCTTATGATATCTGTAAACGGCCATATACAAAATACTGGAATGACTGAAGTTGTAGCTGGTATTAAAAGAAGATCTGAGTATTTTAAACTTCTTGGATCATATAAAAAAGTGGGTACACTTGAGGAATTTGATTTCCCATATTCTACCTAGATTAGAAGAAAACCTAGCATTTTGGTAGGTGCAACTCCCAACCTACGTATATATCAATTGCATTTCGGCAAAGATATGTTCAAATCGCGTCTATTCTTCGGAACCCAATTAGAAACGAACTTTCAGATCAAACCTTGGATTCAAATGATGATCTAATGGTCGAATAAAATAGTGTATAATTAGATCTATGGCAAAGCGAGATACGGGAGTTGGGAGCAAAAAGAAATCCCATCCGTACAAAACTAAGAAAAGGCTTGAGATAAAACGCAAGATGCTAGTACAAAGAGATAGTAAGCGTCATAAGCATAGATAGAACCTTTTTCATATCCAGTTATTGTCGCAGATCTTCTAAAATTAATCTATGGTTGTTGCAAGGAATATAAACGATGAAACTATTAAATCAAAAACCGGTAAGTAGTCTTCTAATTGGTATAAAATTATTGATAAGTTAGAAACCACAAATCAATACTCAAATCGCTAAATTCTTGCATGTGGAATATAAACTCAATCCATGGTGGGCTCAAATCATTACTAACCGCTATGAATGGAAAAAAGGATTAAGAGACAAATAATAAGTTCAAACATTCTCTATCCTTCGGAGCTCAATTAAGCTTAACTAATCATTGATAGCATTCCCAATTTTAAACCCTACCCAGATTCCAAATAATCCACCAGCTCCATTTCCAAGCAGTGACCATGAAGATAAAAAAGAACTACCTAGAATTACAGGGATATAGCCACCAATAATTGAAAATATGAATACCGATACCCAAATAGCCGATTTGGTTGACATGGATTTATTTTAGCATAGTTCTAACATCCTTTATCCCTCGAAGGTAATTACCTATAGTTCATTGATATTTATCTATTCTTATGGTATAATATCCCAGTACGGATATAAAAGAATATATCTGCTTAATTTTGACAAAGTTTGAGTAGTTTAAGATAAAGGTACCCCAACTTCATTTTTTGTATCTTTTCTCCATATTCACACGTCTAGTTCTTATTTAGGCAGGTATATTCTTTTATCAATCTAATTTATGTATCAAAAACAATTTAGATCCAATTGGCAAAGAGGAGCGAATAAATCTAAAAAGATTAATCACTCTTTTTATATTAGAAAGGCAGAAAAAAGAGATCAAAAAATTTTTATTCCAAGGAACAATTTTTCGGATTTTCTTATATGTGATGAATTAAAGCAGAATATTCTTGAAAAAGGATATACTACACCAACTCCCATACAGGATGAGGCAATAGAGCTTATGCTTTTGGGAAAGGATATTATAGGTTTGGCAAATACAGGTACGGGTAAAACTGCCGCATTCTTAATCCCTCTAATAAATAAAATTTTTTATAACCGTTCACAGAAAGTACTTATTGTTGTTCCTACAAGAGAACTGGCGGTACAGATTCAGGAAGAATTTATTGCTTTTACTAAAGATATGAATCTTTATTCCGTACTATGTATAGGCGGAGTGAATATATATAAACAAATCCATAATTTAAGACGAGATCATAATATTGTTATTGCAACTCCGGGAAGAATAAAAGATCTTGAAAGACAAGGGCAGTTAAAGTTATTTCAATACAATAATATAGTGCTTGATGAGGTAGACCGAATGATGGATATGGGTTTTGTCAATGACATAAAATTTATTATTTCCCGCTTGCCGCAAAATCACCAATCGTTATTTTTCTCAGCCACTCTTCCGCAGAGTGCAGAAAGCATTGCCCGTGCTTTTTTAAAAAATCCGATTACCATATCTGTAAAATTTCAGGAAATACCTCATACGGTTGAGCAGGATATTATAAAAGTAAATGGTAGAATGAAGACTGAAGTTCTATGTGAACTACTTTCAAGCCAAGGTTTTGATAAAGTGCTCGTTTTTGGGCGGACAAAGTGGGGCATGAACAAACTTTCTGCTATTCTAGAGCGGCGCGGTTTTAAAGTGGCCGCAATTCACGGAAATAAAAACCAGGCACAGAGACAACGCGCGCTTAACCAGTTTAAAAATGGATTGGTTAATGTTCTTATTGCAACAGATGTTGCTTCCCGCGGGCTGGATATTGACGATGTAACTCACGTAATCAACTATGATGAGCCTGCGTCCTATGATGATTATATCCATCGAATAGGAAGAACAGGAAGAGCAAATAAGACAGGTACGGCATTAACTTTTGTTGACTAATATCAATTCTTAATATGAAAAATATAAGAAATGTAGCAATAATCGCGCACGTTGATCATGGAAAGACAACTTTGGTCGATGCGCTCTTAAAACAATCAAAAACAAAACTTGCAAAAAATTCTTCCGACTCACTTATTATGGACAACAATGAGCTTGAACAGGAAAGAGGAATTACTATTTTTTCAAAAAACGCCTCTATCATGTGGAATAATACAAAAATAAATATTATTGATACCCCGGGACATGCAGATTTTGGAGGAGAGGTCGAGCGTGTTTTAACAATGGCCGATGGATGCCTCTTGCTAATAGATGCAAAAGAAGGTCCTATGCCGCAGACTCGGTTTGTACTTAAAAAAGCATTAGAGATGAAACACAAAATTATTGTCGTTATAAATAAGATTGATCGTACCGATGCAAGGAGCGAGCACGTGTTGGATAAAACCCTCGATTTATTTATAGAACTTGGAGCAGATGAAAATATTGCTGATTTTCCAATAGTCTATGCTTCTGCAAAAAATGGAAAGGCTGGAATATCTCCAGATCTAAGCGGGATGAGGGATATATCTCCCGTCTTTGAGGCAATTTTAAAATATGTACCGCAACCTTCCGGTAATATTGACCAACCTCTCCAAATGTTTGCCTCAACAATTACAAGCGATCTTCATAAAGGAAGAATTGCAATCGGCAGAATATTCAACGGGAAAATTAACGCAGGACAAGATGTGATGCATATAAATAGAAACGGAGAAAATAAAAAATACCGTCTCACATCGCTTATGACTTTTGAAGGACTCGATCGAGTTGACGCACAAGATGCGATAGTTGGCGATATTGTAGCAATTTCGGGAATTCCGGATATAAACATAGGAGAGACGATTGCAGATGTGGATAATCCAAAAGCACTTCCTCTTCTTAGTATTGAAGAGCCCACAATAAAAATGACGTTTATGGTGAATGACTCTCCATTTGCGGGAAAAGAAGGAGATTTTAAAACTTCAAGGCAAATTCATGACAGACTTATGAAAGAACTTGAGACAGACACGGCTTTGAAGATCATAGAGCTTCCGACCGGAGGATGGGAAGCTTCAGGTCGCGGAGAACTTCACTTGGCGATTCTTATTGAAAGATTAAGACGTGAGGGCTATGAATTTCAAGTTGCCCGTCCGCAAGTAATAGAGAAAAAAACAAGTAAGGGAATTCTTACTCCATATGAAGAGTTGTTCATTGAAGTGCCCGAAGATTATTCGGGAATTGTCATGCAAAAACTTGGTAATAGACGCGCAGAGCTAAAGGATATGAAGCTTGAGAACGGAATTGCCTATATGGAGTTTATTATTACAACACGCGGACTTTTCGGTTACAGAAGTGAGTTCGTTACGGATACAAGAGGGCTTGGAATTCTAAACTCTTCATTTAATCATTATGGGGAGAACAATGGCTATGAGCATAAAAGAGAACAGGGTTCTCTGGTGGCAAATGAGAACGGTAAGACAACTCTGTATGGGCTTACCAACGTACAAGATAGGGGAGCTTTATTTATCGGACCAGCCGTCTCTGTTTACAAAGGGCAGGTTGTCGGACAAAATGCCAGAGATGAAGATATTAGAGTAAATCCTTGCAAAATAAAACAGCAAACGAATATGAGATCGAAAGGTGAGGGAGTTTCTGTACATTTTAACGCCCCCCACATGATGGATTTGGAAGATTCTCTTGAATATATCTCAGACGATGAGCTGGTAGAAGTTACTCCAAGGAATATAAGAATAAGAAAGAAAATATTGGATGAGACAGAAGACAGAAGAAAAAGATCGCAGGGAATTAAATAGATTTTGATATAATTATCTCATGAATGTTAAGGATAAAGTCGTAATTGTAACGGGTGCATCTTCGGGTATTGGACTTGCGACTGCCAAACTTCTTGTAAAACACGGTTTAAGAGTTGCTCTGGCCGCGCGCTCCAGAGAAAAAATCTGGAAACTTGCCAAAGAATTTCCTCGCTCGTTCGCAGTGCCAACAGATATGACAAATGAAATACAAATAAGAAAAATGGTTAAAGATGTTTTAAATCATTATGGAAGAATTGACATTCTTATTAATAATGCCGGGCAAGGATACGATGCTTCAATTGAAGAAATAGATATGGATAAATTCCGCAAAGTTTTTGAGTTAGATGTTGTTGGTCCTTTGGTTGCCATGCAGGCGGTAATTCCAGTTATGCAAAAACAAGGCAAGGGAGTTATTGTTAACATCAGTTCCGGAACATCATTAATGGGGCTTCCTAATATGAGTGCTTATTCATCGGCAAAACGTGCGTTAAACGGAATAACCTTAACAGCCCGAGAAGAGCTTAAGAAAGATAATATTATTGTAAGCGTAGTCTATCCTTATGTTACGATTACTGATTTTGAGAAGAATACGATAAAAAATAAATCAGAAGAACAAAATGGGGAAGATTTTTACGAAGGCCTCCCTCACCCTCCAGATAATCCGGAATATATTGCAGAAAAAATCCTTGAGGGAATAAAAAATGGAAAGGCAGAAATATTTGCCCATGATTGGATGAAAAACCTCCCTGAATAAAACCCTCCATCCCCATATTAAAATGGTTCTCCTTGATATTTTCTTGTATTACAAAAGTGTTCTTATAGCCTTTATTGAAAGGGCAAGAAGAATAACTGAGGTATTTTAGAAAAGATTTAAGTATTTTCTCAAAATGCCTGAAAAGAACAAAAATTTGGTAGGCTCAATAAAAATATCTTCTTAGGTCTTGTAGATTACCCGCGGGGCTGGTATTACTCCCGAGTCACTTCTTGCCTGAGCTTGAATTACGCGCTGCGAAACAATAATATCTTGCTTGGTTTGCTCATTTAAGGGAAGTTTTGTTACTTGTTTAAAGGAAAACCATGAGAGCGTGTCATTATCGGGCAATGATAAATTATTCATTGTTTTAACTTGTGCATAAAATACATAATGAATTGTATTAAGCGCATTGTTAAAATAATCATAGACAGGATGGATGCACTTCTCACTAAGATTTAAACTCAATAGTTGATAGATTATACGCTGAAATGATTTCTGTGAATCTTCTTCTCCGATTCCCGCACCCCCGGGCACAGTCCAAATAGATGGAGAGTTATTATTTAGATTAGGTTGATGCAATAGAATTTGCTGCGTTCGTAAATGATAGAGGAATCCGCTTACATAAAAAGGTTTATGCACGTTTTTATTATAACACATTTAAAAGATTATTTCATTAAGATTCTCCAAGATTTTCGAATGGCTTACCCTTTCTATTAAATAGTGTAGTTTATGTCGTTATAAAAGAATCAATAATGACAAAAGAGCAGGTTGATATGAAAATTGAGCAGAGTGTCGAGTCGGTAATGGCAGTAGTCTAAATCTTATTTGACTAAAAATTTGAAAGACTATACGCTACAGATAGTAAGGAGGTGAGAATCTTGGATAGCAAAACATATTTACATACAACAAAAACCATCTTTGGAGTTGTTGCCTTGTTTCATCTTTTGCGTATAATTTTTGGATGGGGAGCTGTCATTGGTGGTTTTATTGTACCATTGTGGCTTAGTATAGTCGCTATTATAGTTGCAAGTTATCTGTCGTACTCAGGATATAAGTTGTCAAAAAAATAAGGAGCGCAATAAAAGGTTTAACTCTAGAGAGCAAATTTATGAGAAAAGGAGTGGATTATATTGGGATTTGCGTAGTTTTCTTCTGCCATAATGGTAAAGGAAAATTCGTAATGAGTAAGAGATCCAAAAAAGCACGCGATGAGAAGGAGACATGGGATCCAGGAGGCGGAAGTATAGAATTTGGAGAGTCTATCGATATTGCATTAAAAAGAGAAATAAAAGAAGAATACTGTACAAAAATAATTGAATCAGAATTTTTAGGCTTCAGAGATGTTCACAGAAGAGACGAAAATGGCAATAAAACTCATTGGATTGCCTTAGACTTTAAAGTTTTGGTAGATGAAAAGAAAATTAAAAACGGAGAGCCGAAAGTTCATGAGCAGATCAGATGGTTTTCATTAAATGATTTACCTTACCCCCTCCATTCTCAATTCCCTGAGTTTATAAAAAAATATAGAGAGTTTTTGAATTAATTTTTGAAATCCTTAACCTAATTTTTTTCTCCAGATTAATTCTCAACAGTCTGATATAATCTTTTTATGATAGAAAGATCTCTTTGGGCCCCTGTTATAAAAGTTTGGTTTCCTCTTGCTGTTTTAACGACTCTTTTTTGCGGTTTAGTATATGCAACTGTTCAGCAGGATTATAGACAGTCGGCCAATGATCCACAAATTCAGATTGCGCAAGATACCGTTGCAACTATCAATTCGGGATTTTCTCCAAAGGACGCGGTTTTTAGAAATACAGTAGATATTTCAAAAAGCCTTTCTCCCTACATTATTATTTATGATGCCTCAGGAAAGCCTATTGTTTCTGGCGCAGTCCTGGATGGAAAGACTCCTAATCCTCCAAAAGGTGCGTTTGATTTTGCAAAAAAAGTTGGAGAAAACAGATTTACGTGGGAGGCAAAAAAAGGAGTAAGAGGCGCGGTCGTTTTGGCTTATTATAAAGGAAGAGAGTCAGGGTTTGTTTTAGCCGGCAGATCTTTAAGAGAGATTGAAATAAGAGAAACTAGACTAGAAATACAAGTAGGCGTAGCTTGGATGGTAATTCTGGTTGCAACGTTGATAGCAGTTATTATTTCTGAATTATTTTTGAAGAATATAAAATTTAGCAAGACAAAAACAAAAAAATAGGTAAAACATTTATACCGAAAATTATTATTGTTAGTTTGCTTTATGAACGGAGAGGGGATTCCCTCTTGATTATTTCCCTATAATATGTCTAAGATAGGATAGGTATGAAAGGAGGTGATTTATAAATGAATGCGAAAATGAAATCATGCTTTACATCTCACGTAATAATGCACAGTTTTTTTGGCTTGGGACTTGGTTTACTGCTTTCAGCCTTAATACCATCACTTGCTAATATTTGGCTAGGAATTATCATAATAGTAGTAGCGCTAGGATTAGATATGATGCGCAAAAGTTAGTATTTTTTTGGAAAAATAATGAGTAGGCAAGAGCCTTCTGTAATTGAGTTTTTGATGGTCATGTTGGAAGCTCAAAAGTGTTTTATCTCCTATTTTCAAGTCTAACTAAGACTTTAGGATTTTTTCTATCGTATTAACAACTATAACTTAATAATCTGTGATATTCTAGTTATAGTGCGTTGACATTCTGTTTGGTATATATACAATAATATTATCCAGTAATTTTATGCTGTTTTCCTCTCCTTTTTTAAATGTTTTTGTTCCGTCTCTAATTATTCTGATAGATGATAAAATTATAAAAATATGAAGCAAATAGTTATTGCAGGAGGCGGTTTTGCGGGAATTTCTGTGGGGCTTTATCTTAAAAAAAATCTTTCTAAAAATTCTGCAAAATTAATTTTAATTGACAAAAATCCTTTCCATCTATTCACGCCGTCTTTATATGAAGTGGCAACTTCTGAGGAACCACAAAAAAATATAGCAATACCTCTCTTAGAAATATTCGGAAATTCTGTAGAATTAATAACTTCAGAAATCACAAAAATAGATCCAATAAGTCAAAATATCAAGCTCAAGAATGGTAAAGATATTTCCTGCGATTATCTAATTATCGCTTTGGGAAGTGAACCGGCATTTTATAATATTGATGGACTTGCTGACTATTCTCTTCCCCTTAAGACAACTGCCGACGGCATAAAAATTAAAGATAAAATTCACAAGCTTTGTGATTTAAATTCTGCAAAAGAAAAAGAAGTTCATATTGTTGTAGGAGGAGGCGGTTTTTCCGGTACAGAGCTTGCCGCAGAACTCTGTGGCTATGTGCATGAGCTCTCAAAAGAGCATAAGATATCTCCAAATCTTTTTGATGTTTGTATTATTCAGGGATCGGAGAAACTTCTTAAGGAACTGGATAGCCACGTTTCAGATATCGCAGAAAAAAGACTTTCTAAAATGGGCGCAGAGATAGTATTTGGAAGCCATATTAAGAAGGTTTCTCATAATAAACTTATTACTGATAAAGGAAGGGAATTTCCATTCGATGTTTTAATTTGGACAGGAGGAGTTAGGGGGAACATTATTGTTGAAAATAACGGTCTTACCCTTAATAAAGGTGGACAGATAATTGTCAATCAGTATCTACAAGCCAATGGGTTTAAAAATATTTTTGCAATTGGAGACATAGCCGCATTTACAGATTCTGTTTCTGGGAAAAAAGCACCGGGAGTTGCGCAGGTTGCTGAGGAAGAAGGAAGAATTGCAGGAGAAAATATTGTAAGACTCATTGAGAAAAAACCTTTATCTTCCTATAAATTGAAACATTTTGGATATATAGTTCCACTTAGAGGAAGGTACGCTGTTTTTGCTTCGGGTATGCTTCATATAAAAGGATTTTTTGCCTGGATAATTCAGCAATTTGTTTTCTTACGTTATCTATTGGGAATATTGCCTTTCTATAAAGCTTTTAGAAGCTGGAATCAGTTTGAAAAAGACTTAAGACAAGAATAGGATTGACAAATAGTAAATAAAGATTTATTTTATATTAGATATGAAAAGAATGTTCGTTTTTCTGTCAAAGATTCTTCCAGCTCATATTGCCTATGCGCATTGTGATATTCCATGCGGAGTTTATGATCCTCATAATGCCCAGATGGCAGCACATACTGTTCTTCGCATGACGCAGCTAATAGAAGAATTAGCAAGGCAAAAAAATCTAACAGCTGAGGATCGGGCAAAGTTTGTCCGTTGCGTCGCTGTCAAAGAAAATCACGGAGAGCTTATTGAAGAAGAACTAGGGACTTTAGAGAATGATTATTTCAAAGAAGACCACTTTGCAAAATTTCCAAATTTGAAAAAACTTATTGATGAGGCGGTAAAGCTTTCTATAAAGACCAGACAGGCTATCGATAAAGATGCTTGTGAAAAAATGCTTGAAAATATAATGCAAATTGCAGAGATATTTTACAAAACGAAAAATTTAATTCCTGTGCGAATCGCCTCTGGATATCCCACAGAAGGTGAGATTGTTTCCCATAAATAATGCTTCTTGCCAAGTTTAAAATAACCGGTCATAGCATGGAGCCAAATCTCTTAAATAATCAGGTAGTCTTGGTAAGTTCTATTCCGCTTATTTTTTTAAAGCCCAGAGTTGGAGATGTTGCAGTATTTAAATATAAGAACAAAACTTATATCAAAAGAATTACAAAAATAAATAGTTACAAATATTTCCTAGAGGGGGATAATAAAAAAGATAGCTCGGATAGTAAAAAATTCGGGTGGATAAATAAAAAAGATATCATTGGAAAAGTAATTCATAAAATAGCAATTGGCCACTAATGGCTAGGAAATAATTGCTTGGTTTCGATGCTTGAACTGACATTATTATTAATAATTATATTTTTGCTGTTCATTTTGTCGATGGTTTGGCCGCCTGATAGTCCGTGGGCGCCTTGGTGGAGAACAAACAAAAAAACTGCAAAAGCTATCTGCAGATTAGCAAAAATCTCTGATAAAGATATTGTCTATGATTTAGGATGCGGAGACGGGACCTTAATAATTACCGCTTCAAAAGAGTTTAACTCTACGGGAGTTGGGATAGAAATTGAGCCAACCCGTTTTTTAATTTCAAAAATCCGCATTGCCATGAATGGTTTATCTTCCAAAGTCAAAATAAAGAGAAAAAGTTTTTTTGATGAAGATTTGTCAAACGCAACGGTTATTGTAGTTTATTTAGTTCCTAAAACTCTTCAAAAGCTTTTGCTAAAATTTAAAAAAGAATTGAAAAAAAGTACAAGGATCGTAAGTTACAGGTATCCACTAAATATAAAAATGAAGAGAAAAGATACTAAAAATGATTTATATCTTTATATTATTTAAATCGTAATAAGAACCAACGTATCTTATCACCAACTTTATAGACTTTATATAGAATTGGATTAATAATCAGATCGTAGCTGCCAATGAATTCTACGAGTTTTGCGCCGTAACCTTGTTTAAAGCGGTGAAATCCATACCATGAGTCTTTTGGATCCGGATTCGGTCCAAGCGCTCCCCACATATCGAATTTTTTAAGCCCCAATTTTTTACCAAATTTTATTGCCTCCCACATTATAAGATTTGAAGCCATAGTTTCTCGATGCTCATCACTTGATGCGCCATATGGATAATAAAGTGTATCTTTAAAGACAAAAAGAATCCAAGCTACTAAGGTTTTCGGACTGTCGACTAGGTCTGTCGGTTTATATTGAGCTAAGAGTAAATGCGCTGTTAATTTGTTGTAGTCTATTTGCTCTCTGCTGTCTGTCTTCAGAGTCTGCCACATAAGATTGTGATAATCTTGCGTATGGGCGTAAAATTTTTGTCTTTTTGTAGTTTCATTTGTAAGTTTTAAATAGGCCTTGAAAGCCTCGTTGGAATTATCTTCAACTATCTTAACCCCTTGTTTTTGGGCAACTTTTATGTTGTATCGAGTTTTTGGGTGCATTGCTTTTAAGAGTTCATCTTCAGATTGAGTCAAATCAAGAACAAAGGTGTACTTGGTAAAAAGAGGATGAAAAGAAGGTCGCAGGCCTAAGTTTGAAATTTTTTGTATGTTTGGCTCAAGCTGAATAAAAATACAATTGTTGTATTTTCCGATTTTTTTAAGTTCTTCAATAAGTTTTTTGTCCGGTAAGTTTCCTTTTGGCAAATAACCTATTGCCCAGAAAGTATAAGGAATTTTATGTATAGTTAGTTGAAAATCTTTTCCTCTTATCACTTTTATGCCAGTTTTTTTTCGAAATTCTCCCCATTCAAAAGCCTGAAGAGGATGATTGGCATGTCTATTAAAATCTTTTGGATTCATATAAACTCAAGTGAATCTTTTTCCAAAACCGGAAGATTTTTGGAAAGAACTTGTTGCGGAAGCTCAAGAATAAACCTGGAAACAATATTTGAGGTTCTCTGTCCGAAGAAAAGTCTTTTTCGACTGTAAGTTAAAAATAATTTCTCTTTGGCCCGAGTCATGCCAACATAGCAAAGTCGTCTTTCTTCCTCTAGTTCATTTTTATCCATAAGGCTTCTTGAATGAGGAAAAAGACCTTCTTCCATGCCAACCATAAAAACAACAGGAAACTCAAGCCCTTTTGCAGCATGAAGCGTCATAAGATTTGTTGCATCTTTTTTCTCTCCGTTTCTTGAATGGTCTGGCATATATTCTCGTTCAACCAATGCAACATTTTCTAAAAACTCGATAAGATTTGGAAATTCTATAGCAACCGATCTTAACTCCTTAATATTCTCAAGTCTTGCTCTGTCTTCCTCTTCCTTTTCGTCATATAAAGAAAGATAATCTGTTTTTGCCAGAACTCTATCAAGAATTTCAAGAGTAGGTATCGTTTCAGTCTCTGACTCTTTAAAATTTTCCACAAACTCAAGAAACTTGTTTAATCTTCCCTTGCCTAATTTTTCTATTCTCTTAAATGAAACAATATCTTTTGGATTTGCAATAAGTCTTAAATATGCTAGAACGTCTTTTATTTCGCGTCTTTCATAAAACCTTGTTCCTCCGATGAGAACATAAGAAATTCCCTGATGCAAAAATACTTCTTCGATAGATCTGGACTGGGCATTGGTTCTATAAAGAATTGCAAAATCAAAATAAGAAAGACTAGGATTTTTAGATTTTAGCTCAAGAATCCTATTTATTATAAATTCTCCTTCGTCGTGTTCGTTTTGTGACTCATACAAAGTTACATCTTCTCCTTTTGGATTTTCTGTCCATAGGTTAAGTACGGGGTGCGAGGTGTTTTTAGAAATAACAGAAGATGCGGCATCAAGAATTTTTTGGGTCGAGCGATAGTTTTGGGAAAGAGAAAATGTTTGAGTGTTTCTGAAATCATCTTTAAATTTTAAAAGATTTTGAAAATCTGCGCCACGCCAGGAATAAATGCTTTGAGAAAAATCTCCAACAACGCAAATATTCGGAGAGTCTGTTCCTGCCAACATTTTTGTCAACACATATTGCGCATGATTCGTATCTTGATATTCATCAACTAAAATATACTTAAATTTATTCTGATATTTTCCAAGGACATCAGGATTTTTGTCGAAAAGCTCTATGGTTTTTAAAATTAAATCATCAAAATCCAGGGCGCTGTTCTCCGAAAGCAATTTTTGATAAACAGGATAAATGCGAGCGACTGTTTCCTGAAAATATCCTTTGGCATAATTTAAATATTCAGTTGCTGTTATAAGCTGATTTTTTGCCTCAGAGATTGTTGTTAAAATTGATGAGGGTTTAAAATCTTTAATTGAGATATCTAATGTTTTCATTGCCTGTTTTACTTCCTCAACCTGATCCTGATCATCATAAATAACGAAATTGCGGGATATTCCAATATACTTTCCATCAATTCTTAATATTTTTGCACAGAGGGAGTGAAAAGTTCCTATGGTTACCTGATGGGAATGCAAATGTTCCCCCAAAAGTCGATAAATTCTCTCACGCATTTCTCTGGCAGCTTTATTAGTAAAAGTGGTTAAGAGAATGTTATCGGGGGAAATCCCTCCAGCTATCAAGTAAGCTGTTTTATATGTTAAAACTCTTGTTTTCCCCGATCCAGCACCTGCTAAAATAATGGTGGGCCCATCGGTTTTTATAACAGCTTTTTTTTGATCAGGGTTTAAGTCCTTGAGAAAGTCTTTGTCCATAATCTATAATAGAGGAACTCAAGTTATTGTACCATATGATCTTTATGATTCTTAGAGTGCGCTTAGGCTCATGCTGAGCTTACCGATAGCATGAAAAAACTTTTTATTATAGCTAACTGGAAATCGAACAAAACAATTAGTGAGGCTGAAAAATGGCTACATGATTTTTCGGAAAAACTAACTTCTGAAAATCTTAATTTAGATGATAAAGAAATAATAGTTTGCCCTTCCTTTACGGTCCTAGAACATGTAAATTACTGCAGTAAAAATTTAAAAATACCTATTAAAATTGGAGCTCAGAATGTTTCAAAATTTAAGAAAGGGGCTTATACGGGAGAAGTAACGGGAGAAATGTTAAGCGGATTGGCTGAATATTGCATTGTTGGCCATTCAGAAAGAAGAAAATATTTTAATGAAAATGATGATGAAGTGATCGAAAAAGTAAAGATTCTTTTAGAATTTAACATAACTCCAGTTCTATGCGTTAGCAATTTATCTCAACTAGATTCGTATCTCAATAGAGGACAGGAAATTGTAGAAAAAGCATCTAAAATAATATTCGTTTACGAACCACCATCAGCAATTAGTAGCGGAGGAGAATACAGGCCTGAATCATCAAAGGATGTAAATTTAAATGTAGGTAAAATCCGGGAAAAAATTGGGCCAACGTTAGGAACTTTATATGGTGGAAGTATAAATTCTGAAAATGCTCCTTCGTTTTTTGATCTCCCCCAAGTGCACGGAGGTTTGATTGGACAGGCGAGTCTTGACCCCTTGGAATTTCTTCGAATAATTAAAAATGAATAAGAAAGAGAAATATAAAAAAATCCTCGTTATCATAATCGGTATTCTTATTTTATTTTTTGTTGGACAAGCAGTTATAAAAGTTGCCAAAATAACGCCGTTTTTATTTCAGCTCGTTTTTAACCATGATATAAATCTTAAAAAAAGTGATGGTCGCATAAATATACTTCTTCTTGGAGTAGGAGGAGGGTCGCATGATGGGCCTAACTTAACAGACACTATGATCTTTGCAAGCGTAGATATCAATAAAAATAAAGTTTCTTTAATCTCGATCCCTAGAGACCTATGGATACAAGATTTAAATGCTAAGATAAATACCGCATATTCAAGCGGAGAGGCAAAACGCCGCGGTGGAGGACTTATTCTCTCCGAGGCAGTTGTTGGAAAAATTCTCAATCAACCCATTGATTATGGAGTGCGGATCGATTTCAACGGTTTTATTAAGGCTGTTGATGAGGTTGGAGGACTTGATATTAATGTTGACAGAACTTTTGATGATTTCATATACCCAATTGATGGAAAAGAGAATGAATCCTGTGGACATACGGATGAAGAGATAAAAACTTATACGGCCACGGTTTCTGCAGAAGCAGATCTCGCGCAATTTTTCCCATGCAGGTATGAGCATGTACACTTTGATAAAGGCCTAATACATATGGACGGGAAGACAGCTCTTATGTTTGTAAGATCTCGCCATGCGCAAGGTGTTGAGGGATCTGATTTTGCAAGAAGCCAAAGACAGGAAAAAGTTATAAAGGCATTTAAGGATAAAATATTGTCAGTCCAGACAATTATTAATCCAACCAGAATAATAAGCCTTTACGATATTGTTAAAGGAAGTGTAGATACCGATATAAAAGTGGATGAATTTGATGATTTTATAAGGCTTTTTCAAAAGCTTAAAAATGCAAAGATTGAGAATGCGGTTTTAGACACAGGAAACGAGGAGGCAAAAAGACCAGGTCTTTTAGTTAATCCTGTTCCTTCTGAGAATTACAATTTTCAATGGGTTCTTATCCCAAGGATTGGCGATAACAATTTTTCTGAAATTCAAAAGTATGTAGATTGTGAGATAAAGTCAGGTAATTGTCCGGTTTCTAAATAGTCTGAGCAATAATTTTATATATTTTAGTGCGCCCATTTTTGTAGACAATCACCCCTAATTTATTAAATTTTTTCTCATTAAGATTCGGATACTGCTGAAATTCCAGATCGCCTATAAATACGTAGTAAATTTTGTATTTATTAATTAGCTGTCTTGTAGCACCAATATCCGGAGTTTCATAGAGAGTTTTTACTTCTGTAATTCTTGGCGCAGGAATGTCATATGTGCCTCTCCATAACCATTCATGAACTGTCCAGCCCAGAACAGTCGGAAGGCCTGTATTGGCAGAAATCCTTGCGAAATCAGTATAAGAATCACCTTGGGCCTCAAGAATTACGGGTTGTCCTTTAATATTTTTATTAATCCACAGAATAGCTTCATAATCTGTGGGATAAAGATTTTTAAGATATTTTGTACCCTCCAGTCCTAATTGTGCTTTGAGCCCACCATAAAAAGAGTTGATTGCAAAATATGGATAGATGAATACTAGTAATAATCCGATAACACCAATGCCAAATACTAAAAATTTCCAATACATATATTTGAAATTAGTAATTATTCTTATGATTATGTATGAAGATGCAATCGAGAGCATAATAAAGGATTGATAGACAAGCTTAAACATAGTATTTGCTCTATAGTGGGCTGGATATATATCCTTTGCATACATCAATTCCGGAATAATTATTAAAATTATCGAAAGGGGAATTAATGTAAATACAAATAAATCTGATTTTTCTATGCTTTTAAGTTTTATAGTAAGTTTCTTACGTTTAATATTTTTGAAGATGAAAATTATAAAAGATATTACCCAGAAATAAAAAAATCCATAAAGAATAAATATCTGCCACCATGGCGATTTTTGACAATGGTCTGCCTCAAAAATGAATGGCCCAATTTTTCCTATTTTTACCAAAAAATCAGGAGGACAAACCATTCCGATTCCTGAAACGAATGGCTTAAAGAAATGATTAAACGGATAGGAAAAAATAAAAAAACCAAAAAATAAAATAGCTATAGTTAAAACCCAGTTTCCTAGTGGAAGTTTTTTTGAAGAGTAAAAGAGCTTCGAATATATTAATGGATATAAAAATATAAGTGCTGCAAGTAAAAAGTAAATTATTCCGTCCCACGCATTCGTCATATACATGATTGCAAGAAGAAATGAAATCAAAGCAATAGTTGTTTTACTGATCTTTATTCTCATTTCCAAAAACTCCGAAAGCAGAAGCCCAATTATTAAAAGAACAAAAGGAATATCTAAAACATGACCATGAAGGTCTGAAACTACAAAAGAATATAAGGGAAATTCGTGAATGGTGTGATAAATAAACCGGGTTGCATTTGGATACCAATAATTGTTCGGAAATGTTGGAAACGAGAATGGTAAATGCCAAAAAGGAACAGGATTTTCCCCAGAATAATTTTTAAAAAATGAATAGATTGTTTGCAGATTTCCGCAAAGGGATACAAGAAGACCCGTCAAAAGGCCTGCCGCTACGGTAGCTATCGTGGTTTGGATTTTTGAGTTTTTTGTAACAAATGATCGAAAAACTAGATTAGCTCCAATAGAAAAAGACCCAACTAATGTAAAAGCAAAAATTGATGCAATCATTAAATTGAATGTAATGCTAGATGGAATATTAGAAAGCTTTGTTAAAACTGCTGTTGTTAAATGGCCGAAGTAATAATAGTTTATTGATAGTGGGGTAAACCAGATATCTTTGGGAGGGAAAAATTCACTTCTTAGAATAGAATTTAAAATTCCAAAGTCCATGTACTTTTCAAGGCCATGAATATCAGGCTGGAAGGATCTGATATAAGACCAAAATAAAAGACAAAAAATAAATAAAATTTCCTCAAAAATAAAAATCACCCAATTGTCTTTTATAATTCTTAAGAACCTTTTTAGACCATCATTTCTTTCACGAATAATAAATGAAGTGTTCAGAATGGCGAAAAAAATCAATACCAGAACAGAAGTTAAAAATGAAAAAGGGCCAATATGTAGTATCCCCAATAGAAAAATAGTATAGGAAACAACTGCAATTCCCAAAATTTTTGAAAAAATATACCCTCTGTCAAAAAAGTTTTTAAATATAATAAATGTCAGAGGAAGAAAAATTAATCCAATTCCAAAAATAACTATCCACCAAGTAATAATTGATGAAAAATCAAACATAATAAATTAGAATAATTTATTCTACCTTATAAATGTAGTATTGAATATCTCCAAAGTTGTTTTTTTCAACAAGAAGTTGTCCGGTCGGGTTAGTTTTTATAATTTCTTCTATCTCATATTTATAGTTAGGATATATTACAAAAATAGTTTTATTCACATGTGCAGCTTTATAAGTACCAGGTTGATTAACGTCAATTGTATTTGATTTTGGTGCAAGAAATTTTATCGTAGAAAAATCTGCATGAAGATTTGGTGAAGTTAAAAATATAGTTTGATAATTATCCGCATTGTTATTTAGATATTTTCCGATTTTTGTGGCAGCGTATGCATTGGGATCTCCTGATAATTGTTCCAGATATAGAAAGAAGTATATATTTAAATTGAAAATTATTATATAAATTAAAGAAAACAACAATACCAATTTTTGTAATTTTCTATTGACTTTAAAATAATTCATCGACATCTTAATTAAATAAAATCCTAAGCCAACGAAAATATAAAAAACTGGAATACCTACTACAAAACGAGGAAGAAAGATTGGTCCGGGTACTGTTGTCAATATTTGTCCAAGCAACGAAGTGCCAAGCCAAGTATAAAGAAAAATTTTTAGATTCAGCTTTAACCTAAAGGATTCAATGATCCCGAGCGTAAATAATAATAAAGTTAAATAATCAAATAGAGGACCTTTGTACCCATACTGGCCGCTATTATCACCCTTCCAGATACTAAATGTTTTTTCAACTTGATTTATCAATAAAGATTTGGTATCGAAATTATTCTCCCACTGCTTACCACTTCTTGATAAAACAAAAACGGAATTTGATCTACTAAAAAAAGTTCCAGGATTTTTAATAAAAAATCCTATTTGTGGAGAGAAAACTACAAAAGCAATTAATAGCATTAAGCACAAATTCAGTAATCTAGTTCCGAGTTTATTCTTATGTAATATGTAGAAAATAATCAATGGAATAAATATTAACGGTAAGGCTCTTATCGCAGAATAAGAATACATTCCGATTCCAACCATTAATCCTGATAGAACGAAATAAATTTTTCTGTTTGTCTTAGTGCCCGAAAAGAAAAAATAAAAAGCAGATATTAAAAAGAAGCTAGCCTGAACATACGTTATTCCAATACGACTCAATGCGATCCAGATATGAGATGTTGCTAAGAGTAAGGTGGATAATATTGCTATTTTATTATTCAATAATTTTCTTAGCAACAAATAGAAGAAGGGAAGTGTTCCAAGTCCGAAAAATACAGAACCCAGTCTGTCTCCTACAATGTTTCTTTCAAATATAAACATTCCCAAAGCATGAGGAGTAAATGATATCAATGGTAGATCATACCAACCTACTCCTATAAGATGTGTAGGATTTTTTAAGATTTCTAACGCTTGTATTGCTGTCCAAGCTTCATCGCCGTGGATTGCAAGTGGTAGTGTATCTAATTTAAAAAAATATAAAAGGGGCAATAATAAGAATAATAAAGTCAATGCTAGTGATTCTTTTTTATCCATTATTCAATAAAATTCTAATCTTATTTTTATCTAATCTCTCTGCGTTCTTTAATATTATAACTTTTGGGTGGTCGTAGACTTGGAATGTTTCCTCACTTTTGTCATCGTTAACTTCTACTCCAAAAAGTGAAGGATAAGATGTAAATTGTGCAACTTTTTTATAGCCCAGCTTTTCAGCAAATAGTAATTTATAATAGCGACTCGTTATCGGGTATTTTTCTGGTAAATTAATTAGAGTTCCGTAAAGTCTCCTGCTATTTATAACTATATAGTCTGCATTAGCTAATTTTGTTCCATAATATTCTGCTTTAGGACCATTCTCGTTATCATAAATAGTTAATTGTTCTATGTTGTATGTTCTTGGTGGAACATTAGAAATCGAGACAGGCAAACCATCGTCCCAATGTTCAGTTAGAATTTTGCTCCCCGCAGGAATGTTTTGGTAGATCCATTTTGACGCAGTAATTCTTGTTTGTCCCCGCGTATAAATCGAAAAAAATGCCAGAGTCCAAAGAATAGAAGATACAACGGCAAAAGTAATTAATATTTTCCCAAAGAGTCTATATTTCAATTTTATTTCTTCTAAAAGAATTGCAGCGGAGATAATAAAAAAGGGAATGGTCGGAACCATATATCTTATAAACTTTGTATGCCATGAACTGGCATATAGGAAGTAAATCAGAGGAAAGATTACAAATACAAATAGTTTTTTCTCTTTTTTAAAAATTGTCTTGAGTATAACAAAAAGGAATCCGATTTCTGCAAAAAATGCAATAATTCCCATCTGCCAAAAAAGATTTTTCAACTGGAACAAATAGGGAATAGTCTTATCAAACTGCAGAGTGTATACTACGGGAAGAGAACCGGTTGAAACTCCCGATTCATATTTCATCGATTCTAAGAATTTACCCCAGCTTAAGATACTGTACGGAGAGAATATTACATAAGTAAAGATTGCGACTACAACAAGAATAATTAAATGAAGGAACGTATTTATTATTTGTTTTTTTCTCAAAACCGATAGAAAAAAGGCCGATAAAGGTATAATAATAAAAGATAGAGCAGTAATTTTAGATGCAGCTCCAACCCCTATTATCAATCCGAGAATAAGCGTAGTTCTGAGAGTTACTTTTTTAATAATTTGCAGCGAAAAATAAGTTACCAAAACAACGACTAGAGTTATCAAACTTTCTGTCACAGCATAGTGAGCAGTTTGGATTGATCCAACAGAAAATGCATAAACGGTTACCGATAGGAGGGCAATTTTTCTGCCTCCTAGATCTTTTGCTAAAAAAAATAAAGGAAGTATTGTAAAAGAAGAAAACAACGCTGAATAAAATCTTCCTATAACATTTATGTCTCCCCAGCTAGAGATCCAAGAGGACTTATGCGTAAAAAAATTTAAAATATCTGCGGTTGCCCTATAAAGATAAATTGGAAATCCGCCGTATGCAAAGAACTCAGGATTTAGCTGTTTGAAAAAATTAATTTTTACAACAGCATTTGCGATGTTTCTTTCATCAGGATGAAAAAGATAGCCACTATCCCAGTTAAGATTATAAAAACGAAAAAAAGAACCTATTAAGGTTGCAGTTATTAAAAAAAATAGCAGTCCACGTTTTTTGACAAAATTTTTTACAATCACTTTTTAGTTATTAATTTTGCGACTTTTTGTCCGAGCTCTACTGCGTAATTTGTTCCTCTGTCCCACGGATAAACTTGCTGAATATTTGCAAGATAAATATTTTCCAAGGGCGTTTCAAAAGATGGTACTATTTTCGAGTAATTTATTGGGATAATGGGCTGAGCAAAAGGCACTTTAAAAAGTTGAGAATTGATAATTGAGAGTTGATAATTTGGATTAATTTTTCTAAGAAACGGATCATAAATTTTTAAAAGTTCCTTGTCGCTCATTTTCATATATTCATGGTCAAAAGGTAAATAGTTTCCTAAATAAACAATATGTTCGTTATTGTAGTTCTTTTTATCCATAAAATTAGTATGTTCAACTATTGCCATTATTGGAGATCTGGTGTCACAAATGCTAAGCCAGTAAGTTCCGTCTGTTAAAAACTGCTTCTTAAGTCTTAAAACAAGATTGATTGCTCCAAGGCCTTTTAATGATGACAGCTTATCTTTATATTCTTTTGGTAAGTCAGGAGTAATTTTAATAAAGAAAAATGATGGAAGAGTCACGATAACTTTATCAAAATGTTCTACATTTTTTTTGCCGTCTTTCAAAAATGTAATTTTTACTTTCTTTCTATCAGCAGGTAGGTCATTTTTTTCATTTTTTATTTCCAGTACTTCTGTATTGAAAAGTATTTTACCTTTTTGCCCTCGTATTTTCCCAATCAGTTCATTCGCAAATTCTAAAAAACCGCCATTAGGGTAGATCAAATCGGGGGTTCTTTTTTTAATTCTTGCCCAGAACCAGGCAAGAGAGATATCTTTTTTGAAATTTCCGAATTTGTTTTTAAGCTGAGGTTCCCAAATTTTTTTATATGCATTTTTTCCCATTGTTTTTAATAAAAAATCTTCTGCTTTTAATTTTTCAAGCGGTTTCCAGAAGGGATCAAATTTTAAAAAACCTAATACAGCGGCCATTCTTACTCTATCAATCAGAGAAAGTTTTGGAAAAGTAAGAACATGTAAAGGAGAATCTAACTGATAGATTTTCCCCTCAACATAAATTGATGTTTTGGGTCTTTTCTTAATAATTTCATAGCCAATTTTTTTAGCCAGATTAATAACCTTATCATCGTTTGAAAACCAATGATGATAATGCTTCTCAAGTGACCAATCCCATTCTTTTATGCCTTCTTGTTGCGCAGGTTTAAATCCTATAGCCAGTCCGCCCGGTTGACTATCTTTCTCAAAAACAAAAACTTCATTGTTTTTATCCAAGAGTTCAAAAGCCGCAGAAAGTCCAGTAAATCCCGCACCGACGATTGCTATTTTCATAGAGTAGTAATGCCTCGGGAAATAAGGAATATAAAGAAGCCTAAGATAAAAAGTCCGATACCAAATAAGCCAAAAATTATAGGAGTAGAATTTCCCGGTGAAGAAATAGGTGATATTACGGGTGTTATAGTCGCAATTGCGGCAAGAGTTGAGGAGACAGGGACTGTAGGTATAATAGTCGGAATAGATGTTGGAATAGGAGTTAAGATCGGTATAGAAGTTGGTGTAACAACCGGCGTTGCAGATGGCGTTGCGCTTTGATTAACCTGAGTACCGGAAGCAAAAACAACAAAAGATTGAGTTATCGTTCTTAAAATACCGGAAATGTCTCTGGTAATAATGGTAATGGTGTGGCTTCCTGGTGATAATGCAGATGAGGGTCTGAAGTTCCAATTTCCATAAACATCTGTAGTTGCCTGAGCTTTAATATTATCATCCGAATGAATTGTTACTTCAACCGTGCTGTTTGGAAGAGCTGTTCCTGAGAACTTAGGTTGCGAATCCGTAAAAGTTTGATTATCCTTTGGAATATTAATTTTTGGAATTTTTCCGGCTGTTGATTCTTGAGCAGTCAAAGAAGAAAAACCTGTTGACGCGGATGCAGAGGCTGTTGAAAGGTTACTCTGTGTAAAGTCATAATCGCTTCCCAGAGTTATAGAAGGAAGCTCTCCCGATTCAGAGTTATTAAATCTTGCATTGGATGTCAATGAATCTTCTCCTAAAACAAGTAATCTAAAAAGAGTTTCACTGGAAAAAGTAAAATAAGAGGAAAGATCTTGGGTTTTTAAGGAGTTTGTGGAAAGAGAATATGATCCGTCTCCTTTTATAAGAGTCGAAAGCGTTTGAGAATTATCGGAGTTTAAGTATGTGATCGCTTCTGTAGGATTGTCTCCATTTGGCAAAACAACCTTTCCTTTTATTATTTTCTCTATAGCCGAAGAGCCGGAAGAAACAGGCGCCGTTTTTACAATAAATGGTTCACCTTTTTGTAAAAATTCTTTAGATCCGGAAGTTATGGAAAAGTAATAGTCCGAAGAAGAATCTAAATTTTTGACTGTAATATAATGGATTTTGTGTTCTTTTAAAGCTCCTTGTCCATCTCTGTTGTCCAAAGCTGTCTGTCCCAGGTTCTTATCTTTCCCAAAATTAATAGAGCCAATTACCAAAGCTGCTGTAGTAAAAGATACAGTAAACGATCTGTCAGTTACGTTAGATATTCTTATATTTTGTGCAGTCTCAGAAGGGCCGGCTTTACTAGTGAGAATTACTCCCGATTCAACAAGATATGAAGTAATACCTATTCCTATAGCGATTAGTAGTATTCCTAATAAAGTTGGAATTCTTTTGCTCCAAATTGTTCTTCTCATGGATTTCCCCCTCCTCCTAGATTTGCAGAATTTGTACTCGGTGATAAAGTAGGCGAAGGTCCACCAATTGCTCCTACTACTGCGCTTTCCGTTGCCTGATTGCTTTTTGTTTGAAAGATTGGCTCTATGTTTTTTCTCTTTTTTAGTGTATCTATGGTTTTTGTATCAAAGGTTGGATTGATCGGGAGTATTTTTTCCTCAACAGGCCCTGTTATTGTAGAGGAGACAAGATTATGATAAATGCTAAAGCCAATCCAGGCAACTATTAAGATAAAAGTTGAAATAACTAAAAATAAAAGATCTCTTTGTTTCATAAGACTACTGCTTAAAATATGCCATGCCTTTGATATCTAATTCTAAAATTCCAGATTGATTTCCTTGGCGGTTGATGGATAGAGTATCTAAGGAAATAACTCTTTCCATGCCCGAAAGGGTACGAATAAAATTGGTTAAATTTTCATAATTTCCTCGTACGCCAGTGGAAAAAGAAAACGCTGAGTATTTGTTCTGATTATTAGATGAACCTGGAACATCAACTTCAAAACTTTGTAGGTTGATAATTTCAACTCCTGCTTCTTTTGCTACGGCTTGTATCTGCCCCATTAAAAGCGGGACTTGAGGATTGTCTGGGACGGCTGCTAAAACAACTGGTACGTCCTTTTCTACAATATTATATTTTTCTTGAAGAGTGGAGAGATTTGCGATTTTTTCCTGAAGCTGTTGGTCGACGAATTTCGTGTCTGATAGTTCTTTTTTTAGTTTTGCGATAGTGGATAATGTCGGATTAATAGCGAATATACCAAAAAAAGATAAGGATATTAAGGAAAAAATAATACTTGAATATTTTTGTGTTTTTTCCTTTTTTAAATCAGGTAAAAGTTCAAAATATTTATTGCTTTTTACTTTTTCGAAAATGCTACCTATATTGTATTTTGGTGTCGCCATACTATTTCTGCTTAAGATTTGCCGTGATGCTCACAGTAATAAGAGCATTGGATAATTTGTTTTCTATTTTTTCTATACTAACGCTTCCAACAGCTGGGTATTTTTTTAATGAATTAACAAAACTTGTAAGAGAAGAAATATATTGGAAATTTGCATCTATTCTTACATTATTTTCTGTTAAAACTAATTGATTAAATGTCATTCCTCCTGTAGCAAGCCCAATTATATCGTTGAATGTTTTAATTTTTTTCTCTCCTGAGCCCGAGAATGTAGATGCGACCGAGAGTCTATCTTGTAAATTTCTATATGTTTCCTCTCTTCCTTTTACGTAACCAATAATTGCTGTTTCTTGTTTTATCTTTGAATGCAAATCAATTAGTTGTCTATCTAGGGTGAACCGATATACAAAAGCCGATAATGCGATAACCTCTGTAAGAATTACCACAAATCTTCCAATTGTTAACGCCCAGTCGATAAATCTCTCAAAAATACTTCCCTGTCTATTACCCAAGAGATTTATAGAAGGATGGTGGTTCTTTTGCACACTTTTAGTCTAGGGATTTTTAAAACTTTTGTCAAAGAAAAGTGAAGTTACTTTTTCCTGGTTTTTTTAGTTTTCTTTGTCAAAGTTGTGGAGCCCTTTTTACTAACTTTTTTATTAACTAACTTTGAAAGCTTAGACTTGAGTCTTGCAGCTTTGTTTTTATGAATAATATTCTTCTTGGCGGCTTTGTCAACCAGTTTTATTGCATCCTTTACAACTTTTTCTGTTTTGCTTTTTTGGGCTTTTTTAACGGCAGATTTAAAAAGATTTTTTATTTTTTTATTTGCTTGCGTTCTTACCTTATCCTTTCTCAGTTTTTTCTTAGCGGATTTTATTACTGGCATGGGAAGATTTTACCATGCTATACTATTAAACACAATGGTTCAGAACCTTTTTAAGAAAAGCCTCTCAATACTGCTTGCCCGCCAGACAAACATTTTAACAGCCGCTTTTATAATAATGACAACCATAGTGCTGTCTCAACTATTGGGTCTTGTAAAACAAAGACTTTTGGTTTCAATTTTTGGAGCATCAAACACTTTAGGAATTTATTTAGCCTCTTCTCGCCTTCCGGATTTCTTATTTCAGCTTATTATTGCCGGAGCGCTGTCTTCGGCTTTTATTCCTGTCTTCTCAAATTATTTAGAAAAAGGGGAAAAAGAAGAAGCATACAAAGTTGCATCCACTATTCTTATTTTAGGACTTATTGCATTTTCTATACTCGCTATTGTTCTATTTATTTTTTCCAATCCTCTCTCAAAGTTTTTCTTTCCGGGTTTTCCTGCGGACCAGCTAAATTTATTGGCAAGCTTAATGAGAATAATAATAATTGGAGAGCTTCTTTTTATTTTTGGAAGTTTCTTTTCGGCAGTTCTTCAATCGTATAACCACTTTTTTATACCGGGATTTGCCGCCGCTTTATATAACCTTGGAATAATAGTTTCAATTCTTTTGTTTTACCCGATTGCAGGAATTTATTCTGCGGCCTACGGAGTTATATTAGGGGCTTTTATTTTTGTTGTTGTCCAGGTCCCTCTTATGAGGGGAGTTAAATTCAGTTTTAAACCGTCTTTATCTTTAAAGGCCAAGGGAGTCATTCAGGTTTTGAAACTTATGTGGCCCCGGACAATTTCAATCGGCATTTTTCAGTTAGGAACAGTAATTACTGTAACACTGGTTTCTTTTCTTCGGGATCCAGGAAGAAATTATGTAATTTTCGATTATGCTCAAACACTCTCTTTTGCGCCCGTTGTTTTAATAGGCCAGGCAATCGCTCAGGCCGCTTTTCCGGTTTTATCAAAGGAAAAAGACAGGTTGGAAGATTTTAAAACAACATTTATTACAAGTTTTAATCAAATGCTTTATCTTATACTTCCATTGTCCGCTCTTTTTTTGGTTTTAAGAATCCCGCTTGTCCGTTTAGTTTTTGGAGCCTCAAAATTCGATTGGAATGCGACGGTGCTAACAGGACGAACACTTGCGTTTTTTAGCATATCCATTTTTGCTCAAGCGCTTATATATCTTGTTTCTCGTGGGTTTTATGCTTTGCACGACACAAAAATCCCTCTTTTTGTAGGAAGCGCAACAACATTACTTATGATAGGACTTGGGGCAATGTTTATTTTTGTTTACCGCTTAGGAGTTGAGAGCCTTGCAGTTGCAGTTTCTATTGCAACAATCATTAATCTTTTAGTTTCATTTTTTCTCCTGGATATTAAAGTTGGAGGATTTAAGAGATTAGAATTTTTGCTTTCCGTATCAAAGATTTTTCTAGCTACTATATTTACCGGCTTTGCTCTCTATATTCCAATAAAACTTTTAGATCAGCTAGTTTTTGATACCACAAAAACGGTTAATCTGTTAATGCTTACCGGAATTTCTTCTTTTGCCGGACTTTCTCTTTACCTTTTTTTAACGTGGCTTTTTGATGTTAAAGAAGCGTCAACATTTCTTCTTATTTTTAGAAAAATAGGAAATTGGAGAGAAATACTTACAAAGAGCGAAGAAACTATCGACGGCACCCATATAAAAGTTTAATTTCGGATTGACTACATTAGAAAAATAAAGTAGGATAAAGCCGAATAAATGACAGAAAAACTTTTGATAGCAGACCAAAAAGGAGAAGCATCAGATATTTTAGGTGAACTCTTAATATCCACAGCGAATAATTTCCCTGAGCCCCAATTTAGAGCAAAAGTTGTAAATGGAAACTCTGTTATAAATCCATATCCATATTCGATTACTTCTAATGCCGACGGTATTGGTACAAAACCTGAGGTAATTGAGCGAATCTTTACTGAAACCGATGATCCGGATGAGTTTGAGTCGTTGGCATTTGATTTAATCGCAATGATTGATGGGGATGCTGCGCGCGACGGGTTATTTTTAGTCGGGGTTGTAGAGATTGTAGATACTAACACTGCTTATATGCCTGCAGTAAAAGCTTTGGCTAGAGGGCTTTATAATGTTGCTAAAAAAGGTCAGTTTGCAGTAATCAATGGTGAGACAGCAGAATTAGGAGACAGAGCAGGGGGATATGGAAGAGTCCATCTTAATTGGAACGCAACGGGCCTAGTCCTTGACGTTCCTGAAAAAAGAATCACAGGAGAAAATTTAAGACCCGGTCAGCCTATCGTTGCGTTTCGGGAAGAATCAACGCGCTCAAACGGGTATGGCAAGGCTTACAACATATTAGATTCATTGGCTTTTTGTATTGATGATCAAGGATTTCGTAATATGTCTGATCTATTGTGGTATTTTATGAAAGAAGGCATAGAAGCAGGTAACGGACTTACCAGTACTGCACGCTTTATGAAAAGAACACCTCTGTTATACGATATACTTAATGCATCAAGACCGCAATGGCATAAAACATTTCCGGAGATTGCAAGACAATTAAAAATACCCTCACGCTTATATGGTCCGATTATGTATGATGCGCAGGGCGGTGTATTCGGAGAAAGGAAGGTGGATCTCGTAGCAGCCGCTCATATAACAGGCGGAGGAATTCCCCTGAAAGGAATAAGAATGGTAAAGGGTAAAAGTTTAGGAATTGTTGTCGATCAAGTTTTTCCGGATCCTGAAGCACTTATATCTATTTATAGTTTAGTGAAGAAAGCAAATTCTCAACAGTCTAAATTCTCGCTAAAGCCAGTTTCTAATTACACCATAGATGATATAGAAGCTTGCGAAACTTGGAATAGGGGAATTGGATTCATGGTTGTAGTTGAGAATAAAGAAGAAGCAAGAAAACTTATTGATATTGCGGGAGATCATAATTGCGAAGCAGCGATTGCAGTGGAGGTTATTGATGAACCTGCGGTCAATTTCCGTGGACACACGTGGTATTATCCTAAGCCCGCATGATATGAGAGAAAGATTGGGATCATTAGTTTATGGTGGTGGAAGCACTATGGAGCAAATTGCTCTTGCTTCTCAAAGAGGGGAACTCCAAATGGACATCGCTTGTGTTATTGCAGGTAAATATGGAATTGACGCAATTAAAAAGGCAAAAAAACTAAAGCTCCCTTTTGAGATTGTTGATCAAGAAAAATTTAGAGGAGATGATGGAAAAGTGGATGAGTACGGTTTTGGTCAAGCAATGTTAAAAGTATTTCGAAAGTATGGAGCTACAGTTGTAATGCAGAATGGATGGCTTCCTCGTACGCCTACAATTGTTATTGATGCATTTCCAAATATGATTTTTAATCAGCACCCGGGACCTTTGCCAGAAACCAAAGCTATGCACGGAGTTCAACCTCACGCTGTAATGCTATATCTTACAAGAGCAACGGGAAGAAATAACGGTACAGAAGTTATTTCTCAAAGAGTGCATGCTAATTTTGATGAAGGAGTAATAGTCGGTCGAGCAGAAGTCCCGATTTACGTGCCTCATGATACTCCCAAACGACTTCAAAAAAGAGCGTTAAAAGTAGAGCATCGTTTACAAATTGATGTTTTAAAACAAGTTGCTGACGGAACTATTAAGGAAACTCTTCAGGAATACCACTATATGAAACCTGGCGAAGAATATATTTTAAAATCCGCCCGAAAGGAAGCTAGAAAAAAATATCCCAACGGCTAGGCATATGGCTATTCAGGAAATTAGAGTAGTGTCCAAGGATAAAGATCTAAAGGGTCAGGGAGTTTCTAAAGAGGTACAAAGAACAATTGGTGTACCCGCTCTTGAAAGAGTTAGAACAGCGAGAATTTATCGTTTGGAAAGCATTACAGAACAGGATGCAAAAAAACTAGCAGAAACTCTATTTTGTGAACCAATCGATCAAGAATACACTCTTAATAGCCCTATTATTACAGACACGCAAAATATTGTCGAGGTTGCTTATAATCCTGGCGTAATGAATCCCGAAGCGTCTTCCATAATAAAATCTGCACACGACTTAGGCATAAATCTGATAGAAGCCGATTCTAGCACAGAATATGGTTTTTATGGTTTAGTTGGTTCAAGGGCTGTTAACGAGATTGTTGATAGATTATTAATTAACAAGACAGTAGAAAGAGTAATTTATGAAAAGCCAAGAACACTAATTATTACTGGAGAACCTGGATCTGTTAAAACAGTACCTATTAGAGCTGCTTCTCCTGAAGATTTACTAGTTTTATCTAATGATAAAAAACTACACCTTGATCTTACGGAAATGCAAACAATCCAGAATTATTTTGCTGAGCTGGGTAGAGATCTAACAGACTGCGAATTAGAAATTGTTGCTGCTCGTTGGAGCGAACACTGTGGGCATAAGACCTTCAAGGCTAAGGTAGTAATTGATGGAATTGAAAAACCACCGTTATTTACCAGAATTACCGAAACGGCCAAAAAATATTTCGGCGACTTAGTCGTTTCTGCTTTTGAAGATAACTCAGGTGTTATGCAATTTTACGAAGGACAAGCAATTTGTGGTAAGGTCGAGACTCATAATAGTCCTTCTGCGATTGAGCCCTATGGCGGATCAATGACAGGGAGCGGTGGGGTATTCAGGGATATTTTGGGAACTGGACAAGGCGCAAAAGTAATAATTTCAACCGATATGTTTTGTTTTGCTCCGCCTGATTTAGACCCCTCAATGCTGCCTCAGGGAACACTTTCCCCTGATTATTTACAAAGAAGAGTTGTTGATGGAGTTAGAGATTACGGAAATAGAATGGGTATCCCAACCAATAATGGATCTGTTCATTATCATGAAGATTTTCGTGCTAAGCCAACTATTATTGTTGGATCTTATGGAATAATTCCAGAGGACAGAGCACAAAAGGGTCAAGCTGAAGTAAACGATTTAGTTGTAGTTATTGGTGGCAGAACGGGCAGAGACGGAATTCATGGGGCAACATTTTCTTCTGGTGAAATGACAGATAGAACTATTAGTATTAATTCAAGTTCTGTTCAGATTGGAAATGCGATTGAAGAGAAAAGAATGGCAGATGCAATAGTTGAGGCAAGAGATAAAGATCTGATTAGAGCTATTACTGATTGCGGAGCAGCAGGATTCTCTTCTGCAATTGGAGAAATGGGAGAAAATACTGGAGTTACAGTAGATATTAGTAAGGCCCCTCTTAAATATCCTGGTCTTGCGCCTTGGGAAATTTGGATGTCTGAATCACAGGAAAGAATGGCTATGGCAATTGATCCGAATAAAATCGAAGAGTTTTTAGCAGTTTGTAAGAAATATAACGTTGAAGCAACTGTTCTTGGTCAATTTAATGGAAGTAATAAATTGACAGTAAAATTTGAAGATCAGATAGTGGCAGATTTAGACTACGACTTCTTAAAAGATGGTTTACCACAAAGAGTAATGATAGCTCATTGGGAAAAACCAAAGTTTGAAGAGACTTCCCCTGAAATCCCGTCAGATTGGGTGGATACTCTAAAAAGAGTTTTATCTCATGGAAATGTTTGTTCTAAAGAATCAATCGTTCGTCAGTACGATCATGGAGTGCAAGGCACAAATGCGCTACCTCCTTTTGGAGGAGAGAATTTTGATGGACCAAATGATGCAGTAATCTTAACTCCTATTTTAGGTAAACCTTATGGAATGGTTCAATCTCATGGAATGAACCCTATTTTAAATAGAGTAGATCCATATTATGGAAGCATTTGGGCAACTGCTGAAGCCATGGCAAATTATGTAGCAGTTGGTGGAGATCCGGATCAAGCAGTTTTAGTAAATAATTACATTTGGCCTTTTCCCGATGAGGAGTCAATGGGATCACTAGATAGATCTGTAGATGCGGTTGTGGACTGCATGAATGCATTGCAAAGACCAGTTATTTCAGGAAAAGATAGTCTTTCGTCAACTTACAGAGGAGACGGACAAGTAATAAAAATTCCTCCAGTTTTATGCATCTCAGTATTTGGAAGAATTCCTGATGTAGAGCAAACGGTTAGCTCTGATAGCAAAAAACCAGACTCAAAACTTTATTTAGTTGGAGGGTTAGATACTGGCATGGGAGGTTCAACTTATTACGATATAAATGGATTAGTTGGTAACGAAATTCCTAAAGTTGATTTGGAGATTTTACCAAAAGTATTAAGGGGAGTGCATCAAGCAATAAAATCTGGTGCAATATCAGCTTGTCACGATGTTAGCGAGGGAGGGGTTGTCAGTGCTGTAGCAGAGATGGCTTTTGGTGGAGATTGTGGAGTGCAATTAGATTTAGATTCTCAAATTCAGCGACCCGATATGTTTTTATTTAATGAGACAGCCGGAACATTTATAATTGAAGTTCCAGATGAAGGAACTGCAAACAAATTATTTGGTGATTTGCCTTATATAGTGTTAGGGAAAACAATACGAGAGAAAATAATCAGCGTAAGAATTGGAGAAAATGAATTATTTACAGTACCAACAGATGAATTAAAACAAGCTTGGCAAGAACCATTAAGGAGAATATTTCATTGAAAGAGCAAGGTCCAAAAGTTTGTGTCTTAAAAACAGATGGTATTAACTGTGATGAAGAAACAGTTAATGCGTTTCTCGTCGCAGGAGGATTGCCAAAAAGTGTCCACGTCAATGAACTTCGTTCGAGAGACGACACCTTAGGAAATTATCAAATTCTGGCGATTCCAGGTGGGTTTTCTTATGGAGACGATGTTGCATCGGGAAAAATATTGGCTTTGGAGCTAAATACTTATCTCGCAGATCAAATAGAAGATTTTATAAACGGAAGGAAGGGCTTGGTTTTGGGTATCTGTAATGGGTTCCAAGTATTGGTTAGGACTGGTCTCTTGCCATTTGGAACCATGGGAAAGATGCATACGACTTTAACCAATAATGATTCAGGACATTTTGAATGTCGCTGGATAAATCTCAAAGCTGAAGAAAATAATGCATGTGTTTTCTTAAATGGAATGAATGGTATGGTATCTTACCAAGTAGCTCATGGTGAAGGAAAGTTTCTTGCACAACAACCAGAATTAGAAAGAGTTGAAGCAGAGAAATTAGTAGTATTTCGTTATTGCGATAAAGTAGGAAAACCAACACAAGAATATCCTCTTAATCCTAACGGATCATTAAATGCTATTGCTGGCATTACTGATCCAACTGGTAGAATTCTTGGTTTAATGCCACACCCCGAAAGGTTTATAAGAACGACACAGCACCCCAATTGGAGAAGAATGCCAGAGGATTTTGTTCCGCAAGGTCTTCAGGTTTTTCAGAGAATGGTCGCTCACGCTTCGCAGATGTAATTTAGATTTCCCTCTGATATAATTTCCCCACTATGGATCAGAAATACATTAGGAACTTTGCGATTGTGGCCCACATTGATCATGGAAAATCAACTCTTGCAGATCGCATTATGGAAATATGCGGTGCGATTCCAGCAAAACACGAGGAGCAGATATTAGACAGTTTGGAACTTGAACGGGAGCATGGGATAACTATAAAACTTAAGGCAATAAGGCTTCAATATAAGGAATATCAACTAAATCTTCTTGATACCCCGGGTCATGTAGACTTTTCTTATGAAGTTTCAAGATCTCTCGCATCTGTTGAAGGAGCATTGTTAATTGTTGACGCAACACAAGGGATCCAGGCTCAGACCCTTTCCAATTTTAATTTGGCAATGAATGCGAGCCTAACACTTATCCCTGTTATTAATAAAATTGATATGCCTTCAGCAGATATTGCAAAGACCACTCAAGAACTTATGGATTTAGGATTTAAAGAAAACGAAATCATAAAAGTTTCTGCCAAAACAGGTGAAAATGTTGAAAAGTTACTTTCGGAAATTATTGAAAAAATCCCTCCACCACAGAATATCGATGAAAAATTATCTGCTCTGATTTTTGACTCAAGTCTAGATCCTTATAAAGGTGTTATTGCAACGGTCAGGCTTTTCGGGGGGTCAATAAAAGTCGGAGAAGAAATTTCTTTCTTGGCAACCGGAGTAAAAAGTATTATTCTACAGTTGGGTTTTCTTACTCCGAAACCGCATTATGCAGAAGAGTTAAAATCTGGAGAAGTTGGTTTTATTGTTACGAACATAAAAGATTTGTCTCTTGTTAAAGTTGGAGATACTATAACTCATCCAAAAGAGGCAGCAGAACCATTACCTGGATACCAAGAGGCAAGACCCGTTGTTTTTCTCTCTTTTTTCCCGACGGATTCATCGGAGTTTCAAAAAATGAAAGAGGCTTTTGAGAAACTTAAATTAAACGATGCAGCTTTGGTATATTCACCTGAATCTTCTATCTCTTTAGGACAGGGTCTTCGTGTGGGTTTTCTAGGACTTCTCCATGCGCAGATTACCCAAGAAAGACTTGAGCGTGAATACGGTCTAGATATTATTATTACTTCACCCTCTGTCAATTTTATTATTGACGGTAAGACAATCAATAATCCTTCTGAGTTTAATCCAGGTCCACAATCTCAAGTTGAAGAACCATATGCCAGGATTACGATTTTTGCTCCTCAAAAATACTACGGACAAATAAATGAACTTATTTATAAAAAACGGGGAAAAATTGAAAATTCCCAAAATTTTGGTACATCCCTTAAGATTGAGGCAATTATTCCGCTCCTTGAGATACTAATAGGTTTTTACGATGACTTGAAATCTCAAACTTCAGGTTTTGCTTCTTTTGATTTTGAAGTAATTGATTACAGGCCGGCTAAATTGGTAAAGCTGGACATTCTGGTTAATTACGAGCCGGTCGAAGGCCTTGCTCAGGTAATTCCTATTGAAAAGGCAGAGGAATTCGGCAGAAAACTGGTGGCAAAATTAAAAGAAGAGATTCCTCGTCAAAATATTCCGATTCCCATACAGGCTGTTCTTAATTTTGCGAAAATAAAAGGAGGAGTAGGTGGAAAAATTTTGGTACGCGAAACAATCGCTGCCTACCGAAAGGACGTTACAGCAAAACTGTATGGTGGAGATGTTACCCGAAAAACGAAACTTTTAGAAAAACAGAAAAAAGGGAAAAAAAGAATGAAACGTTTTGGAAATGTAGATATTCCCCAGGAAGCTTTTTTGGCGGTTTTAAAGATTTAAAAGTTAAAGAATAAAAAGAAGAGAGCCTCCAATAATTGAAAGTATTATTCCAAAAGCTCCTATTCCAATTATTACATCTCCTGGACCGGTAGGTGCCATAGTCGGCGTAGGTGTCGTAACAACTGAAAGAGCAGTTGTTGGAGTTGGGACAGCTATTGGGATAGTAGTTGGAACTAAAGTTGGTGTCGGTGTTGCCTGAGGTGTTACTGTTGGTGAGAGCGTTAAAGTTGGTGTCGGTGTTGCCTGAGGTGTTACTGTTGGTGAGAGCGTTAAAGTTGGTGTCGGTGTTGAAGTTGGAGTTGGGGTTACCGCTACTCCTCCTGCGATAGTTACGCTTGCTGGAGTCATAGAGGATAAAACATTAGTATTAAACTGATCTCCTTGACCTGTTAGAACTTGCGTTTCACTACCAAAGGTAATTGGAGTAGCAATGCCTACGGTAGAAGCAATTGCTTTTAAGGTAAGGGTACCCACCTTAGTATTATTATGTTGTATAAATGCACTTGGATTTGATCCTACTGCCAGATCTACTGTTATTTTTCCTGTTGGATTAAATGTTGGAGAAGGGGGTTTGCTTGGATCAAAACCTGGGAAAACATTTGTATTAATACTCAATCCATTTCCTGATTTTTCTAATTTAGTCGGGTCATAAGAAATAACTAAATGGACAAAACTGACGAAATTACTGTTTGGGTTAATCATTATATCAAATGTTACATCTTGTCCAACTGCAACTGTTGCGGAAGAGGGTTGAAAAGAAAGAGTTGTTGATGGAGCTGCCCTACTTTTGAGCTCTTGCTGTTTCTGAACAAGATAAACCGTAAGAGGAATTGCTATAAGAAGAATTACTGTAAGACCGAATAAAATTAGCTTTTTCGGAGTCAATTGCGACATATAAACCTTAATTTATCGTATAGAAGAAAAAACACTATGTCAAGCTTCCATACTATAGGTTATTGACAGTAAAAATATTTTGTTGTATAAATTAGCAATCACTTCTTAAGAGTGATATTTTTTCGGTTTAGAAGATTATGGCAGGAAAAAATAAATTTAAACCATTATTTGATAATGTTCTTATAAGACCTATTGACGCAGAAGAAAAGACTCCAAGCGGTATTATTCTTCCGGACTCTGCAAAAGAAAAACCACAAGTAGGTCTTATTATGGCAGTCGGTCCTGGCTCCACAAACGAAGATGGGAAACTAATTCCAATAATAGTAAAAGTAGGACAGAAAGTAATGTATAAAAAATGGGGCGGAAATGAAGTTAAGGTCGATAACGAAGAATGGACAATTATTGAACAGAAAGATATACTGGCTATTGTTCAATAGCCAGAAATTTCAAATTTCAAATTAATTTAAAAATATGGCAAAACAAATTAAGTTCTCAGAAGAAGCAAGGCAGGCGCTGGTTAAAGGAGTAAATATACTTGCAAAAGCAGTAGTTACAACCCTAGGGCCTAAAGGAAGAAACGTTGCATTGGATAAAAAATGGGGAGCTCCGAATGTTGTTCACGACGGGGTAACAGTTGCAAAAGAAATAGATCTTGAAGACCCATTTGAAAATATGGGAGCCCAGCTTGTGAAAGAAGCCGCTTCAAAAACAAACGATGTGGCAGGAGACGGAACAACAACAGCGACTCTTCTTGCTCAGTCAATCATAAACATTGGATTTAAAAATGTTACCGCAGGAGCAAATCCAATGATTCTTAAAGCCGGAATGGAAAAAGCTGTTAATGCGGTTGTTGCGGAAATTGGAAAAATGGCAAAGAAAGTTCAGGATGCAGATGTTACAAAAGTTGCAACAATCTCGGCGCAAGATGAAAAAATCGGGTCTCTTATTGCCGAAGCGCTTTCAAAAGTCGGAAAAGACGGGGTAGTGACGGTTGAGGAGGGAAAGGGACTTGAGCTATCGATTGATTATAAAGAAGGAATGGAATTCGATAGAGGTTACGCCTCTGCCTATTTTGTAACAAATCCGGATAAGATGGAATCAGAAATTGAAGATCCCTACATTTTAATTACAGACAAAAAAATTTCGGCATTAAACGAACTTCTCCCATTTTTAGAAAATCTTGTTAAAGTTTCAAAAAACTTGGTTATTATTGCAGATGAGATAGAAGGAGAGGCCTTAGCAACGCTTGTTGTAAATAAACTTAGGGGAACCTTCAATACTATTGCAATTAAAGCTCCAGGTTTTGGAGACAGACGAAAAGAGATGCTTGAGGATATTGCAACATTAACCGGAGGAACTGTTATATCTGAGGATACTGGAAAAAAATTTGAGAGTGTAACAATTGAGGATTGTGGAAGAGCCGATAAGGTTTGGGCAGACAAAGAGAATGCTAGAATAATTGGTGGAAAAGGCGAGCCACAAGCAATTAAAGCAAGAATTGCTCAAATAAGAAGGGGAGTAGAAGATACAACATCGGATTTTGATAAGGAAAAACTTGCGGAGAGACTGGCAAAACTCTCGGGAGGAGTTGCTGTTATAAATGTGGGCGCTGCAACAGAACTTGAGATGAAAGATAGAAAAGAGAGAGTAAATGATGCAGTGGCGGCAACAAAGGCAGCTATCGAAGAAGGAATTGTTCCGGGAGGTGGCGTAGCCCTTTTAAGGGCCCGAAGGGTTTTGCCAAAGCTTAAGGAAAACTTGACCATAACCGATGAAAAAATCGGAGTAGATATTCTCTACAATGCCCTCGCCGATCCTATGAGATGGATTGCAAAAAATTCGGGAGCAGACGAGGGCTGGGTAGTAAAACATGTTGAAGATTCAAAAATTGCGGATTATGGATTCAATGCTATGACTCTTGATTTTGGATCTATGACTGCTTTTGGAATTGTAGATCCTGCCAAGGTAACAAGATCTGCTGTTCAAAATGCGGCAAGTATTGGAATGATGGTATTAACAACAGAAGCTTTAGTTACCGATATTCCGGAGAAAAAAGAGCCTATGTCTATGCCTCCTATGCCACCCGGCGGAATGGATTACTAATCGGTCCACTCTATAATAAATAGAAATGTTTTTATAGGCGGTTTTTTGTTGGTAATTTTTATGCTATATTTATCTAAATGAAAAGACTTCTTTTTTACATCATTCCCTTTTTAGGAATATTGATTATTTTTATCGCTGTCGTTTTATTTCTAAATCAGAATTCTGGCAAAGGAGCTTTACAAGTAACGTCTACTCCCCAGAGCCAAGTATATTTAAATGGGCAATTAATTGGAGAAACCCCGCTTTGTAAATGTGATATAAAAGCAATGATTCCTATTGGAAATTACAGGATTAGGTTAATCCCAAAAGAAGGAAATTCTAAACCTTATGATGAACAGATAACAATTAATAAATCTACGTTAACAGTTGTTGATAGAACTTTTGGAGAAAACTCATCGGGCAGCGTTATAACATTAATGCCGCTTCCTAATAAAAATGATATAGAGCTGATGGTAATTTCTTTTCCGGATAAAACAAATGTCTTCTTAGATAATAATCAAAAAGGAGTTTCACCTATTTTGTTAAAGGATGTAACAGAATCGGATCATGAACTAAAACTTACAAAAGAAGGTTACTTAGACAAAACTCTGCGAATAAGAACCACTTCGGGTTTTAGATTAAAGTCAATTGTTTTTTTAAGCGTAAATCCGAGTATTGCAAGTTCTTCTGCTCAGACTCCGTTAGCTACTCCTCAAGCTCCTACAGTTAAAAAAGTAACAGTTCTTGATACACCGACGGGTTTTCTTAGAGTAAGAGCAGATAGTTCTGTTGCATCATCTGAAATTGGAAGAGTATCTCCGGGAGATAGTCTTGAATTAGTAACTGAAAAAGCTGGATGGCTTCAGATAAAAATGACGGACGGAAAAACAGGATGGATCAGCAGTCAATACGCCAAAAAAGAATAACTCTTCAAGCGCTTGCTACTGTTCGAACATATTGTTGTTTTATATAGCTCCGAAGGCTGAAGGAAGTTAGAACGTTTTGCCAGAAATTAAAAGCAAATATTAGATATACAGATTGGTAAATCTTCATCTAAATACCAATTACCTTGAAACTTAACAATTTTGATAGGCCCAAACAAAATCTAGAACACTAACTCAGCCTGATAGAGTATGCTAAAACCTGTTTTATTCAATATTAAATGTACAAACTAATGGAAGGTGATCGGAAATATCAACTCGTGGACAAGCATGATTTACAATTTCTATGTTTTTACTAATAAAAATCATGTCTACAACGGCAGTTGCATATCCTGGATTTGTTTTTCTTTTCATGTTAAACGTTGTCTTTAACTCGTCTTTGAATACATTTTTTAGTACTTTTTCTATATTATTAATCGTTTTTGTATTGGGTTTCACATTAAAATCACCAACAAGAATAACATTCTCGCCTTTTATTTGATTTAATATAATTCTACTCATTTGCAATCTCCTTTCGTTATCATCTCCATCTAGTCCCCATATGCCTTGAGTGTTAAAAACATTTAATATTTTATTATTAATTTGTATCTCTGCGTATTGAATTGTTTTTGGCAAGATGGAGAAATCTTGCGGTCTGTTCTCAGAATATATACCATAAGGTCTGTCATAAAACACATCATTAGTATTTATTATTGGAAAACGAGATAAAATTGCATTTCCTCTATCAACTTTGCCTTGTGTGGCTTCATCCATAAAACATTTTGAGAAAGAAGAATATTTGTAATTGAGTTTATTCTTTAAAATCTCAATTGTCCTCTCATTTTTTGGTAGTTCGTTCCTTGAGCCATTACACGCTTCTTGAAGTGTTAGAATATCAGCAGTTTCCTTTGAGAGAAAATCCAGTGCGGAATCTAAAAGCTTACCTCCAATCCAAATATTCAAGTTAATAAATTTGAATACCATCAAGAAATTATACCATGGAATATTATTGTGCTTCTCGGAGAGAAACGGCCCTTTTTTGAGATCTCAAAGTTTCAAAACATTTATGGGGTTATGAAATAAACAATTACAATAACCAGTACAATCCATAAAATAACAGTTGTTAGAAGTGGAATATCGGACAATAAGACTTTCTCCGGACTTTCTCCTTCGTGCTTTTCATATATGTCCTGAATATATCTCATTAAACCATAAACAACAGGTGCAATTGTTATCATTAGCCACTTTCGATAGAAAAAAGCTGGGAGAAAATCTGGAAGAATAATGTGTAAGCTCAATTGAAATCCTTTTGGATTTTCTAAAAATGTAAAAAGAGAGTAAAAAACAAAAGTAGAAGTGGCAAATATCGTTGCATAAATATCAAGTAGTCTTTCCGAATAATGAGAAAGAGATTTTCGAATACTTCCAATATTGATATCTTTAATTTGAGAAACCAAAGTGAGCTCGGATTTTCTTTTTCCAACTGCCAAGAACAGAGAAAGAGAAATTGCCGTTAATAAAAGCCAAACGGAAATATGGAATCCACTGGCAAATTCACCCGCATATACTCTTAATATATACCCGGCCGCTATTACAAGAATATCTGCAACGGCAACAGATTTTAAAAAGAACGAATATAAAAATTGAAGTACTATGTAGATTACAGTAAGTATAAAGAAGGTTAAAGTAACATACTTTAGTCCCACATAAAGGGATCCTATTGCAAGAATAACTGCGATAAAAATAGCTAAACTTATTGGTATGTCTTTGTTAGCAAGAGGCCTAAATTTTTTAAACGGATGAAGCCTATCACTTTTAATATCAAAAATATCATTTATTATGTATGTTGCAGAAGATAAACCCGAAAGAACAATAAAAGCTATTATTACTTTATTTAAAACCGATGGATTAAAAAGTTCTCCGGAAAAAGTTATTGCGGCGAATATTGCAAGATTTTTTATCCATTGTCTGGGTCTTAATAGTCGAAGTATATTATATACGAGTTTCATTATTATTCTTCTCAAGGGCGAAATGTAAAAATAACATAAGACCTCCGACTAAAATTATAACCATGACCACTGCAAAAAGTTTTCCCTTGCTTGTTAAAAGAAGAGAAAGAGAACCTAATATAGCAGAAATTATCCAGTAAAACAATGCAACCTTCCTTTGACCAAAACCCATATAGAGTAAAAGATGGTGAAGATGCTTCTTGTCATGCAAGAATGGAGATTTGCCCGAGGCAACTCTCCTTATAATTGTAATAGCTCCGTCAATCATTGGTACTCCCATAACCAAAATTGCCGTTGCAAGCTTTGCACTTGAAAGAATAGATAATGCACCAAGAAGTAAATAAACGGAGGTAGCTCCGTATCCTGGAAAAATTTTTGCAGGATAATAGTTGAAGATTAAAAAGCCCAAAGATGCTCCCGCCAAAATAAAAGAGAGCTTTGCCGAAATTAAGTTTGTTTGATCTACAATAGGAAACCTTAGACTCAATATTCCTATCACAACAGCCGATATTGCAACTATTCCAGGCATTTGTCCATCTACGCCCTTACTCCAATTAAGCATATTCATTACCCACACAAGCCAAATTATTGCAATAAGATCGGAAACCACAAGAATGGAATGATGTCCTAAAAAACCAAAGCTGAGGCGAAATGTGTTAAGGTAGAAGGTTCCGCCAAAAGGATTTGTAACAAATGGTATTCCTACTCCGGCGCCAACAATTATCAGTGCCGCAATTATATTGAATACAATACGAATATATGGAGACAAGTCGTATTTATCATCCAAGGTGCCTATAAAAAGAGAAATAAAAGATGCCAGAAACAGCGCTATGACAATTTTTGTTAGCGGAAGAAATAAAATTCCTGCAATTAAAACTCCAATAAATAGAGGAATTCCTCCTCCCCTTGGAACCGGTTTTTTATGAAGGATTGCCGGATGTTTATGTTTTTTTGGATCATCGATAATTCCTAACTTTTTAATAAAAATAAGAGATAGAGGAGTGACAACAACCACTGTAATAAAAGAAATTAAAAAAGGCAAAAAAATTATTTCGTACATTTATGTAATTAGATTAATCGTCCTGATGATAAAAATAAAAGATAAGAAGGCAATAAGGACACTTGCTATGGCAAGCATACGTGAAATTATTTGTGATTTTTTATAGATAAAATAACAGATTAATATATTAGCAATTGCAATAAAGGTTACAATTCCCAATGGAATAAAAATCATAATTGATGTTCCCAGTCTTTGGTCACCCCAAGGCAATTGATTAAAAAGAGGTATATAAGGAGGAAAGGATCCAAATCTAATCAAAATATAGACAAAAACAATAAAAACTGTAATAAAAGTTAAAATAAATCCTCCGGATATTACCTTATCTTTTTTTACCTCATTAAAAAATGCGTTCATAAATAAGAACGTTGTCTATTTTTACAACTTTGCCATAATTGTATAAAGAAAAGGGAATCTGATTTTGGTCAGGCATAATGATAACTAATTTAGGCCTTTGTTTTAAGAAAGCTTCTTTTGTATTTTCTATACCGTCCTTGTATCCGGTTATGTGATATGCAACCGCATAACGGCCAGGCGGAAGTTTATCTGACAACATATAAATCTGAGCGTTGTTTCCCCAAAGAAATATGTTGTCGTCTTTATTAGTTTTAGTTTTTATGAATTGAGCAATTTCATAGTCTATGGGAGTTTCTTTATCGAAAAAACCCCGATACTGCGCTACTGTTTCTCTGCCCTTTATAAAAGAAAAGAAATTTTGATAATAGAAAAAGGTTTTACCATAAAATGAAAAGTTTTTAAGTATCAGGTAAAGCGAAGCTATAAAGATTAGAATAAGCGAAAATCGATATTTTTTATCCCAAAACAATAATCCTATTAAAAGAGAAAAGCTTGGAATAAGAACTAAAACATAATGAGTATATGAACGTCCCGAAAAAAATGCACTAAAAAGAGAAAAAGCAAACCAAATTAATATAAAAAGAGTTGTTTTTGAAAGAGTGCTTCTTTTTGCAAGAAGAAATAACAAGAATAGAAAAAGAAGTAATAATTTTGAAATAAGTAAGCCTTGGGAAATTATAAATTTATTTCCATAACCGACATATCCTACGTTTTGAATAAATGTGGCTTGAAGAAAATATTTAAAAGTTGAAAGTCCGTGAAGAAGAAAAAATAAAGCAGACGCGACTAGCGGAAAAATAAATCCTAATACGAATGGCAGTAGAAAATAAAGTTGGGCGTAAACAATATTTTTAAAGTTTGAAATATTTTTGGGTAAATTTAAAATAAAAAGGAATACAAAAAAAGCTGCAAAATCAAAAATACCGACAATTTTAAACAAAAATGCAATCCCAAGTAGGAAACCTGAAAATATCAAGATATTTTTCTTCAATTTTTCTTTTGCAGTAAGAATTAGCAAACCCGATAAGACAATAGGAAGAAGCATAAAATTTTCTGCATTAGCAATGTTTCCTTCTACAAGAGGTAGTGCAAAGAGAAGACCAAAAATCGATGTCGAAAGTATAGCAATTTTGCTACCGCTTTCTTTTTCTTGAAAAAGTTTTTTTGCGAGTGCAAAAAAAACAATTAACGCGAGTATTCCAAAAACAGCAGATACTAGTCTTAGCTCAAATTGATCAGAATTAAAAAAAGAATAAAGAATATAGAGAAGAGGCGGTTTGTTGTCCCAAATGTCTCTATATAAAAGCCTACTATTTCTAATAGCCATTCCCAGTACTTGATATATCCCTTCGTCTCCATACCAATTGGGTTCAAAAAGTGAGGGGAAGCGAAGAAGAAAAAAAATAAAGGATGCTATCAACAGAAACCAGAAATTTCTATTCTTTTCAACTCTTGCTAAAAATTTCATATTTTCTCTGTTACTTTATATTCTAATCTTTTTCCAAACATAAGTTGAGTATGAGAAATAATAGCCGGCAGTGCTGAGAAGAAAAAGCCAACAACAGGCAGAAGAATAAATTCAAGCGGAAAGAGGAACTCGCGGGTTTTGCTTAAAGAGTGCTGTCTTGGCCGGGCCCTGAAGTCAATAATTACAAGTACCAAAAGAGCAAAAATACAAGATGTTAAAATCGCCCCTGCTATTCCCGGAAGTCTATATCCTAAGGTAGTTCTTGAGAAAGCCGGATTTATAAAGGGAATGATATTTGCGGCAACGGTTAATATGAACCAGTTGACCGGCCAGAGAAAATGATCGATTAAGACGTTATAGAGCATAACAGTCTTTCTCACGAATGGTACATTGGGAACAGTAAACCACCATTTAATAAACAACGGATCATCGGATACGCCCCATGACCATCTTCTTTCCTGATCATATTTATTTTTAAGACTCTTAAGATATCCTTGAGAAAGGGGTGCGTCCAGAGATGTTTTTAAAAATATCGGCTCAACCCATGCGTCCCCTTTTAGCATATAAAAAGTCTTAAAGAAAATTCTATAGTCCTCAGGAATTACATCTACGTCCCAATAACCGATCCTCTTTAGCAATTTAAAAGAAAGTGAATAGGTGGAATTTGCAACCAGCTTATCATGCTGAACAAGGACTGCCATTCTCCAAACACTTCCGAAAAAGGCAATAATGCGGGTTGGAGCAGGAATTTTCCAGAAATTATTATAATTTACATTTGCCGATTGCCAGAATTTGTTGAAGCGTTTGTCATCGGTTAAGAAACTATACGTTAAGTAAGAAAAATATTGTTTATCAAAAATTGAGTCGGCATCAACCGAGGAGACAGTTGCAAAATCAATGTCTATTATCCCTCTTTTTATCAATTGTCTATTAGCTTGTTTTCCAGCATATGCTTCATTTGAAGATTTACCTTTAACTTCGCCTTCTTTGTCTGGATGATATGTTGCAAAAATTTGGCCAAAAGTTTCACTAAATTCTTGGACCAGCATATTTGCTTTTCGTTTTGCATCTTGCTCTCTTTTTTCCATAGCAAGAATTATAAATATTCTTTTTGTAGGAAAAGTCTGGTTTGCAACTGCTTTTATCGTACCCCGGAGTTTATCTACGTTTTCCTTAAAGTTGGGAATTATAATAACGTGGTTTACTTTTTCAAAATCCGAAAGATCTGAAGCTTTTTCAAGCCAATTTTTGCTCTCTGCGTCCTTAATCTTATTTGAGGCAATAAATGAAGTTGTTGCCGCAGAAAAAGATTTATACAGCCAATAAACATCAAAAAATAAAATAAAGTAGGCAACAAAATATGGAATAGTCAAAGACCCCCATATTGGAAATAAAATTAAAGTCCAAGAGAAAAATCCCGGCAGAATCTCCAATAATCTTCTTGTTCTTACTGGGTATCTTGTAAAAATCTTACTGAAAAATTTTGTCATATCTTAAAAAGACGGCGGACATTTTCTGTTGTTTTATCTTCTATTTCCTTAAAAGAAACACCTTTTATCTTGGCTAAAAACTGCCCAGCAATTATAACATAAGAAGGCTCGTTTCTTCTACCTCTGTAAGGCTGTGGTGTCAAAAAAGGACTATCTGTCTCTGCAACTATTCTATCAAGCGGTACCTCTTTAACTAAATCAGCCAATAATGTATCTTCTCCAGGGGCAAGCCCTTCATATGTGATATTTCCGTCAAAACCTACATAGCAACCTAAATCCAAGACCCTTTTTAAGAAATCAATATCTCCGGACATGCAGTGGAACATCCCGGGTGGATCTAAAAGCTCAGTTTTATATCTATAAAGAATCTCCAAAATATCTTTTCCAGCGTGGCGATTATGAATCTGGAGAGGAAGTCTTAATTTTAGCGAAAGCTCAATTTGTTTTGCAAAAACATCTTTTTGAAGTTTTGGATCAACAATCTCATTACTTTTATATCTGTAGTAATCGATTCCTATTTCACCGATGGCAATAACTTTCGGATGTTTTGCCAACTTTTCAAGTTCTTCAAGCCAATCATTTTCAAGTTTGTCCGCGTGATGAGGATGGATTCCTACTATTGTATATAAATCTTTATATTTTTCCGAAAGCTCAATTGCTTTTTGACTCGAGTCGATTTTTGTCCCGACATTTATTATTTTCTTAACGCCCGCATTAAAAGCTCTTTTAATAACTTCATCGTAGTCTTTCTCAAAAGCGTGGAAATTCAAATGACAATGAACATCTATCATAAGTTTAAAGTTAATAGCGCAAAGTCAAAAATTAAAAGCTATTAAATTCTTGGAAATAATGGTTTTCCGGATTTAATTTGTGGGACCTTAAATTGTTCTTCTATTTTTTGCGAAGTTTCTGGCATAAATGGTTCTAAAAGTCCTGCAATTTCCTGAATCTGATCAATAGAGTGGGCCAATACAGATTTTAACCTCCTATCCCCCTCTTTAAAAAGATCCCAGGGCTTTTCATCGTTAATAAATTTATCAAGTGCTGCGATTTTTCTCCAGATAAAAGAAAGCGCGTCGTTGAAACGAAACCGAGAAATCATATCGGAATAACCCTCAATTGAAATTAAATGACCCGAAACTCTACTCTGCGATCCCATTTGCACATAGCTTGAGTTTTCGCAAAGTTTTGCCACTCGAGCAATAAGATTTCCCAAGCCGTTTGCCAAGTCGGCGTTATAAATCTCTCTAAATTTCTCATGCGAAAAATCCCCATCGGCAAACGGAGAAATATATCTTAAAAAATAATATCGCAAGGGATCGGAGCCATATTTATTGATAAGTTCTATCGGATCGATTACGTTTCCCAAAGTTTTTGACATTTTTTGTCCGTTTACGGTTATATATTCATGGACAAAAATACTTTTTGGAAGAGAAAGTCCTGCAGATAAAAGAAAAGCAGGCCAATAAATTGCATGAAACCTAAGTATTCCTTTACCGATTACATGCAAATCTGCCGGCCACCATTTTTTATACGTGATATCGTTCGTTCCAAAACCGATGCCGCTTTGATAAATATTAAGAGCATCAAACCAAACATACATTCTTTGCTCTTTATCATTTGGAACAATTACACCCCAATTCTTTGCTCTAATGTTAGATCTTGAGATACTTATGTCTTTAAGGCCTTCCTTAACAAAGGAAAGAGCTTCATTTTTCCGATTTTCCGGAACGATTCTTATTCTGTTTGATTTTAAAATTTCCTCAATCTCTTTTTGGTATTTTGAAAGTTTAAAAAAATAGTTTTCCTCACTGACTTCTGCCAGTTTTTTCCCCGGATGCTCAAAACATTCTCCTTTTTCGTTAAGTTCGGCCTTTTCGTAAAAAAGTTCACACCCAATGCAATAAAGTCCTGTATACTGTTTTTTGTAAATATCTCCGTTTTTGTAGCAAAGTTCCCAAAGTTTTTGTGAAGAGTTATGATGCTTTTCACTGCTTCCTCTTTGAGAAATATCAAACTTAACATTCAATTTTTTAGCCAAATCTTCAAACAGGCTGCTGTTTCTATCAACCAATTCCTGAACAGTAATTTTTTCCTCCTCAGCGGCCTGAACATTTTTTAAAGCATTCTCATCTGCTCCACAAAGAAGAAGAACATCCTCGCCCATCTGTTTATGAAACCTTGCAATCGTATCGGATTGCACAAATTCCATAGCATGACCAATGTGAGGCTTGGCATTAACATAAGGAATTGCATTGGTAATATAGAATTTATTTGGTTTGTCCACAAGGAAATTCTATCAGAGAACTTGCTTGCAGACAAGAAGCTGTAAATGCATTTTTTATTCTTGACAGTATCTTTAAAAGTACAGTATAATGTACTTATGATTAACACTGTTTCTATTACCGGTTTAAAACAAAACATCGCAGGTGTAATTAAAAAAATTAGATCCGAAGGGAAACCTATGGTTATAATGCAGCGCTCCGAACCCGCTGCGGTACTTCTTGATCCAGAGTATTATGAAGTTTTAGAAAAAGCATTAGAAGATAAAATAGATTTGAAAGCAATTGAAGATAGAAAAAACGAACCTCGAAGATCCTCAAAAGTTGTGGCAAAAAAACTTGGTCTTCGTACCTAAAACTTAGGTGAAAATAACTTACACCAAATCCGCAGAAAAAGATATAGTTTCTCTAGATCGATATACGGGGCAGAGAATATTTAAGAAAATCAAACTTTTAGAAAAAAACCCATTCGGGCAAGGAGCTAAAAAGCTCGGAGGAGGAAAGGGTTACAGGATAAGAATCGGAGATTATCGTGTTGTTTATATATTTGATAAGGAAAATAAAGAAGTAGTCATTATTAAAATCGGTCACAGAAAAGAGGTATATAGATAATTTTATTGAGTGAATTTGAAAGTGGAGTTATTGTAGTGAGCGATTTCGGCAAAACTATAGTTTAAGTGTTAATGAAAAATTAAAGCCGGTCAACGTATGAAGTATTTAATACTAATATATTAGTATCCCCCTCCGTATTAGCTTTTATAACTGAAGAACATTTCTAGGGTTATGAATAAGATTAAGAGCATGATTAAGAAGAATATGTGGGTTAGGCCTAAGAATCTAAGAAGGAGATAAGCTGGAACAAAAAGTCCGATAAATAATCCTCTTCTTATGTTGCTTAGTAAGTAAGAAGAGACAGATGTAAAAAGAAAAAAAGAAGTTAAAAGAAAGATTGTTAAGATAGGTAGTTGAAAATTGAAAATTGAGAATTGAAAATCGGGAGAGAAAAATATTATTAGATATATAAAAAGCGTTAAAGATAAAAAACCACAGGCCAATAGCCATATAGGTTTTTTTCTCCACTTCATTTTATTCAGTGTAGCATAGTTTAATATAGAAAATTCTAAAAATGCCCCTTGACACAATTTAGCACTCATGCTATATTAGTGCTAATTAAGTACGCTTATGCATAATCTTACTCAAAGACAAATCGAAATTTTAAGAAATCTTATAGAAGAATATATAGAAACTGCTTTACCGGTAGGGTCGGAAACTCTTGAGAAAAAGCGAAATATTTCAGCCTCTCCTGCAACAATCAGAAACGAAATGGTAGAACTTACGGATATGGGATATCTTCAAAAACCCCACTCATCTGCGGGGCGGACTCCTACTTCTGAAGGCATGAAATTTTATGTTAATCAGTTAATGAAAGAAAAGGAAATTTCTGTTACAGAAGGAGTCGAGCTTAAAGAAAAAGTTTGGGATTACAGAGCAACGCAACAGCGGTTGTTAAAGGAAGTTGCAAGATCGTTGGCAGAAAAAACCAAGGCTTTGGCTATTGCAACAACAGACGAAGGGGACTTTTTTTGTGCCGGTTACTCAAATATTTTAGACATGCCTGAGTTTTTAGATATAGATATCACAAGAAATCTTTTAAGTGTTGTAGATGAGATGGGATATTTTGATAGTATTTTTTCAAAAATAGAAAATGATGAAGATATACACATTCTTTTTGGTGAAGATCTGGGCCCAAAGCTTGCGGGTCCTTATGGATCCGTTTTCGCCCATTATAAGACTCCAAAACACGCAGGTGGAGAGATCGGAGTCATTGGTCCAACAAGATTGAACTATACATATGTCGTTCCGACGGTGAGATATTTTAGTAATTTGATTCGCGAGCTCGCAGAGGGATGGTAGAGACAATTCAGAATTCAAAATTGAGAAATGAGAGATGGCAAAGAAAAATACAAAACAAGACCATATAGAAGAATTAAGAAAAAAAGTTGAGGAACTTGAGAATCATCTGAAGAGAACGTTGGCAGATTATCAGAACTTAGAAAAAAGAGCAAAAGAGGAAAAGCAAGAGTTGATAAAATCTGCTAACAGAGGATTTATTTTAAGATTATTGCCTGCTCTTGACACGTTAGTTCTTGCACAAAAACATACTAATGATCAAGGATTGGAGATTTCGGTGCAGCAATTATATGCTATATTAGAAAAGGAAGGGGTTGCGAAAATAGAAACCTTGGGAAAAAACTTTGACCCAAAATATATGGAATGCGTTTCGACTGTAGACGGAGAAGAAGAAAAAGTTATCGAAGAATTAAAACCAGGCTATCTGTTTAATGACAGCGTTTTAAGAGCAGCCCAAGTATCAGTAGGAAAAAGTAGTAAAGTAGCAACTAGCAATTAGTTACTAATGACTAGTTAACTGAAGACTAAAATATTATGGGAAAAATTATCGGAATAGATTTAGGAACAACAAACTCAGCAGCTGCGGTAATGGAGGGAGGGTCTCCTAAGATTATTCATTCTTCGGAAGGGAGAAATGTTACTCCTTCTGTTGTTGACCCTATTTCTCACATTGTTGGAGATGTTGCAAAACGCCAGTTAGTTTTAAAGCCAAAAAGAACAATCTTTTCGGTTAAAAGATTAATAGGTCGAAAATTCAACGACGAGTCTGTGCAGAACGATATTAAATGGCTTCCTTATGCAGTAAAGTCCGGTAGGGATGGAATGGCTGTTGTTGAAGTTGAAGGGAGAACTTTTACTCCTCAGGAAATCTCAGCCCAGATACTTCAAAAAATAAAAAGCGATGCCGAAAGCTATCTTGGCGGAAAAGTAACACAGGCCGTTATTACGGTACCTGCGTATTTTGACGACAGTCAACGCCAGGCAACAAAACAAGCAGGTGAAATTGCAGGACTTGAAGTTTTAAGAATCATAAACGAACCAACAGCTGCAGCTTTGGCTTACGGACTTGATAAAAAGAATGCTCATACTATCGCTGTTTACGATTTGGGTGGAGGAACGTTTGATATTTCTATTCTTGAGCTAGGAGAAGGAGTCTATGAAGTAAAATCCACAAATGGAGATACTCATTTGGGAGGAGACGATTTTGATCAGCTTATCGTAAATTATCTTGCGGAGGAATTCAAAAAAGAAAATGGGGTAGATCTTAAAAAAGATCCTCAAGCGCTCCAGCGTTTACGAGAATCTGGGGAAAAAGCAAAGATAGAACTATCATCCTCAACGGAGGCACAAATTAACCAACCATTCATAACACAAGGAAAAGACGGGCCTCTGCATCTTACGATTACTTTAACTCGTGCAAAACTTGAACAAATTGTGGACACCCTTATTCAAAAAACCATAAAACCGGTAGAGCAGGCTTTGAAAGATGCGAAAATAAAAGCATCGGATGTTGATGAAATTGTGCTTGTCGGTGGAATGACAAGAATGCCAAAGGTTATCGAAGCCGTCACCAAATTCTTTGGCAAAGAACCTAACAAATCTGTAAATCCCGATGAAGTTGTTGCAATTGGAGCAGCAATTCAAGGTGGAGTTTTAGGAGGAGAAGTAAAAGATGTCCTGCTTTTAGATGTAACTCCTTTAACTTTTGGCATAGAAACTTTGGGTGGAGTATCGACTCCTCTTATTGCAAGAAACACAACAATTCCATCTTCAAAATCTCAGGTTTTTTCAACAGCGGCAGATAATCAAACTCAGGTTGAAATAAATGTTTTGCAAGGAGAAAGACCCATGGCATCTGATAACAAATCTCTTGGAAGATTTATTTTGGATGGTGTTCCACCCGCTCCTCGTGGAGTTCCTCAAATAGAGGTAACTTTCGATATTGATGCAAACGGAATCTTAAACGTAAAAGCACAAGATAAGGCCACAGGTAAGGAGCAAAGCATAAAAATAACCGGATCAACCGGTCTTACAAAAGATGAAGTTGAAAAAATGACTAAAGATGCAGAAGAGCATGCAAAAGAAGATCAGGATAAAAAAGAATTGATAGAAGCCAAAAATACAGCAGATTCATTAATATTTACGGCAGAAAAAACACTTAAAGATGCAGGTGATAAAGCCGATTCAAGTCTTAAGAAAGAAGTAGAGGATAAAATCGCCGATCTCAAGTCTGTTCTTGAGACAGGAAAAAAAGAAGATTTGGAGATAAAAACAAAAAATCTTTCCGATTCACTGCAAAGGGTGGGACAGGCAATGTATTCCTCCTCCGATAAAGCTTCGCAGGACAATCAATCTTCAGAACAATCAACCGAGGAGAAACAGCAAGAAACCCAGGGAAATGGCGAAAAGAAATCCTCCGCTAAAGCTTCGGAGGATAAGGAAGAACCAGTCGAGGGCGAGGTTGTTGACTAATAAGAATTAAGAATCAAGAATTAAGAATTATTGAGCGCGTTCAACGCGCTTTTGTATTATAATAGAGAAGTTTATGGCACAAAAAGATTTTTACCAGATTCTAGGAGTTTCGAAAAATGCATCGGGTGATGAAATAAAAAAAGCTTACAGAAAATTAGCTTTTACCTACCATCCGGATAAAAATAAAACTAAAGAAGCAGAAACAAAGTTTAAAGAGATAAGCCAAGCTTACGAAATTCTATCGGATTCAAAAAAGAAAGAAGCATATGATTTATACGGAAAAGATGCTTTTTCTCAAGGAGGTTTTCAAGGGCAGGGGCCATTCGAGGGATTTGGTAGTCAGGCAAGATCGGAAAGATATGGACCATTTACCTATACATATACAACCTCAGGAAGAGATGAAGGAGCTGACTTTGATTTTGGCGGTTTTTCCGATCCATTCGAAATATTTGAACAATTTTTTGGTGGAGGATCTCCTTTTTCTCAAAGGCAACAAAGATCTTCCTATTCCTTGACAATTGATTTTATGGAGTCGATGCATGGAACGACAAAAAAAATATCAATTGAAGGGAGAAGTCAGACAATAAAAATTCCGGCAGGAGTTGACGATGGATCAAGAATTAGATTTGCAGATTATGATATCATTATCGCTGTTAAGAAAGACCCGAGATTTAAAAGAGAAGGATCTGATATTATTTCAGAGGTTGAAGTCCCATTTTATAAAGCTGCATTGGGAGATACGGTAAATGTTTTAACAGTAGACGGGCAAGTAAAACTCCGTATTCCTTCCGGTACTCAACCGGATACGGTTGTTCGTTTAGGACAAAGAGGAATACCCTCTCTAAAAGGGTCCGGGAAAGGGGATCATTATGTAAAAATAAAAGTTATAATTCCTAAAAATCTTACAGGTCACCAGAAAGATCTTCTTAAACAATTTGAAGAGGAAAGTAAAAATAAAAAAGGTTGGTTTTAAATCTAATTTCTGGTAGGATAAATTTATGTCCTACGCCGTCTTGCTAGCAAGTGCCGCAACATGCAATCCAAATACAGAGGTTTCAACCGACTTAGGCTGTATCCCAAATGACCCCTTTGCCTTTGCTGCGAAATTCTACGGAATAGGACTTGGACTAATCGGAGGAGTTGCTCTCCTCTTTATTATTTACGGAGGATATATAATTCTTACTTCGCAAGGACAGCCTGACCAACTTGGTAAGGGGAAAAGTTATATTTATTATGCAATCGCCGGGCTTCTTCTTGCGATTTTTGGTTTTGTTTTAATTCAAGTTATAGCGGTTGACATATTGCATATACCTGGTTTTAGATGAAGAGAATCTTTCGATAAGAAAAAAGACTGATTCTAGCGTGATGAATAGTATTATATTATATAGTATACTAAAGAAGGTATTTTCCTACAAAAATTTAGCGTGAACAGAATTTTTATCATTGTCGGTATTATCTTGCTTTTGGTAGCAATTCCCTTAACGGTGTATTTATCCAGACAACAACAGAATGTTAGTTCACGTGCCCAAGAAATTTCTCCTACGCCAACTCCTTTGTGCCAGGCTCCGCCGGTTGTTACAAACGTAAAAGTTGAGTACCCAAGTTGCGTAGGAGCACAGTGCTCATTCGTACAAGCAAGTTGCAGTTGGGATGCAATTACGGGAGCAACGAGTTATGCGATAAAAATTAGCCAAGTCGAATCTGGCGCGGTGGTAAGAAATGATTCGGTAAATGCATCAACCACTCGTATTGTGTTTTCGGTAGTACAGGATAAAACTTATCAGTGCGATGTGTCTGCGGTGAGCAGTTGTGGAACAGGGCCAGTGGGGACTCATTCCTTGCTTTGTGCTGTGCAAGGAGTAGTGTCAACGCCCACTCCTCCAGTGCAACCAACAGTTCCTGTCTCAACCCCAGTACCTACACTAGTTCCTACTGCAACTCCAATACCCCAAGCAACCTGTGGAAATACATGCAGTACAGGCATTGTCTGTCAAGCAGGGTTGACTTGTGTTCAGGCAGGGAATGGACAATCTTATTGCGCCATGCCTTCCTTTCAGGAGACATGCAAATCAAGCCCATCATTTAATTCATGTTGCACTGCGCCAGTAACCCCAAAACCGCTTCCTCCTATTCAATCTCCAGGTGACGCAAAACCGGCGCTTATAATAGGTGCTTCAGGCTTAGCAACAATTGTTATTGGAGGATTGCTATTTCTATTTGCAGGTTTATAACTTAAATTAAAAAACCATATAACTATATCAATGATAGCGTAAGTATGAATCCAACCAATCAGGAGATACAAGCAACAAACATTCCGCAGGAAGATTCGCAACCTCAGTCAACGTCGAGCCGAATTACTAGGAAACGTTTTGTAATCGGCCTTATTATTTTACTGATTTGCTTACTTATCCCTCTTGGTCTTTATTACTCACCGCATAAACAAGTTCCCGTTGATATTCTTCTTGCAGCAGTTGGAAATCAGAAAATTTATAAAAGTGCTGTTGAAAAGGCCGCGGAAGAACAATATGCTCCATCTGTAATAAATAATACGGTCTTAAAAAGATTTTTTGATATTGTTGTAGAACGAGCAATTCTGGATAATGAAGCGAAAAAATTAAACATTACGGTATCGCCAGCAGAGATCAATGCATATTTGACAGCAAACCATTTATCGGTAAAAGGAAGCAACATTGCAATTTACGCAATCTTAAAAGATAAAATAATAGCATCGCAAACAAAAAATGTCAGCGCATATTCCATCGGATTCTTTTTCTCATCAGGTACGTCATCCGCAAATATGGCTCCGCAACAAAAAACAGCCAGTGTAGAAAATGCACTTAATCAAGCGCAAGCAGAACTTGTAAAAGCAAAACCTCCTTTTGATGTTGCTAAAGATCTTTATAATGCATATGTTTCCGTAAAACCTATAGTCAGTTTAAATGGTCATACTTATTTTTCTAATGAGACAGGAGATGAAAGTTTTTTTGTAAATCCTAAACTGTATACATTCAATAATGCCGACATACAAAAATTGGGGTATCCGGAATTTTATACAACATTATCAATTATGAAAAATGGAGATATAAAACAAGTAATTGCTTCAGAGGGGTATGGAGGCAATGTTATAAAAGTTGTAGCAAAAAGCAGTGGAGGATTTACGAATTATAATGATTTTCTCGTGAAAAAGAAACAAGAATTGTTAAAAAAAATTCATTCGCTATGAAATTCAAATATCTTTTTTTCACTTTATTGTTGGGTTGTTTCTTGTTAGTTTTACCAAAATCTCAAACTGTTTTCGCCGTAGGTTGTCTTACTAGAACTGTTACCTTTAACGGTGATTCAACATGGAATCAGGGTCCAATTACCGTTCAATGTTATGGTGATTCTATTCCGGGTCCTCATGATTGTCATGGTGATATTGTAACGCTTTCTCCTGGACAATCAGCAAATCTAGATCATTGTAGTTGTAATATTCCTCCGGGAGATGCACCTGATGGATGTTTACATATAGTTTCTACGCCAAATAGTTGTAATGCTTCTATAGTAGGTGGAGATCAAAGTACCTGTGGTGAAAACGGGCAATTCATCTCATCAAACATAACCGGTAGTTGTCAGGCTACACCGCTTCCGTCAACTGATACTCCTGTGCCGGAGGTTCCTACAGCAACTCCAACTCCTGTGCCGGCTGCAACTTCTGCGCCAGTGCCTACATCAACGCCAACTCCTGTGCCGGCTGCAACTTCTGCGCCAGTGCCTACATCAACGCCAACTCCTGTGCCGGCTGCAATACCAACACCAGGATTCAGCGCCGCTATGTGTAAATGCGATGGGATTGATGCAACCCCAATTTTTCCTGGCGCAAACGTGTCATTTAATGCATTTGCTAAAGTATTCGGTACCGATACCAATCTTGCTACGATAAGAGATATTACATTTTCGGTTTATGAAAGCCCACAAAATCAACCAAATACAGCCCTTCGTATTGCACAATCAAGTCCAATATCTTCCCAGGTGATTTCTCAGGATTCTTCAGCGGTGCGATACAAATCCACTTGGAATTTCACCTTTCCCGCTGCGGTGAATGCGTCCTCTTTATATCGAGTAATAGCACAAATAAACTGTGTTAAAAAAATCGCAATGGCTCCTCCGAATGTACTTGCAGCAGAAACACAACCTAGCTGGATACAGGATCTCTTTAATAATATTTTCAAAAGGCCGTTTGATTTAATTTCCGGCTTATTTGGTGGCGGGGGTTCTGATCAATTGCCTTCGGCGCCTACTGCAACGACAACGCCAACACAGAATGCAAGCCAAAGAAATACTCTTCAGCTTCAGACAATACAACCTGCAAAAACGCTTGAGAAATCCTGCTCACTCATTAAATTTCAGTTTAATAATCAATAGATTTCCTGCTTCAAGTATGCTACTATTTGCTTATGACTTCCCGGGGTAACCCCGCTCAAATAAGTAATGCAAAAAGTTATAGTTTTTATGCAATTGCAGGATCGCTCTTGGCGATTTTTGGTTTTGTTTTAATTCAGGCTATAGCGGTTGACATATTGCATATACCCGGTTTTAATTAAGAATATGATAAAGCATCTGCCCATACGGTTACTCGCCGGGAAGATTTTCCTTGCCTTTCTTGCAATTCTTATTTTTTTATCGGTTAATTTTTTTAATCCAACATTAGTTAAGGCCCAAACCCCAATTCCAACTTCAACACCTACTATAATCGTAACTCCTGCACCACTTCAACTTGGAAGTGTTACTCCACCCGATGGGTCCTGGGTCAAAGATGATGGGGTCACATTTGTTGGTAAAGTTGCGGCAAGATCCGGAAAATTCTTGGATTGGGCACTGGCAAACTATAACTGGTTTTCTGTCCCAAGCGGAAGCGACAATCCGCTGGCAACTTTTTGGGCAACAATAAGAAATATTGTCTATGCATTCTTTGCTCTTTTTGTCCTAATTTCCGCTTTTGTAATAATTGTTACCCGAGGACGTAACATAACAGTAATGAAATTTATCCCAAGATTTATCATGATACTTCTTTTAGTTACTTTTTCTTTTGCTCTTATACAGTTTATTTATCAAATTACAGATGCTACTCAAGGGTTCTTCTTAAAAAATCCCGATCTGTCAACTTTTGCTCAACACTCAACCATATGGCAAGGAAACCTTTTGTATGTAGGTTTTGGATATGATTTTCAGGGATATAGAGTATTAGGATCGGCATTTGATGAATCTTATTTTGTATCTCTTCTTCTTGTTAAACTAACTGCCCTAACTTACTATGTGATGGTTGGAATACTTATCCTTAGAAAAATTATTCTCTGGTTTTTTATAATAATATCGCCGATATTTCCACTTCTTCTTCTTTATTCGCCAATCAGAAACACTGCTAAAATTTGGGTGGGAGAATTCTTCCGCTGGCTCCTATATGCGCCAATTTTTGCAATTTTTTTGTCGGGGCTTGTTGCAATTTGGCGCTCCAGTACAAACATTCCACTGCAATTTCATCTTGCCAATAAAGATGTTGTTTATCCAACAGCAATAAGTATTCTTCTTGGAGGGCCGGGACAGGTAGTCAGTTTATTAAATAGTGTCAATAATATAGATACTTTTGCTTTGTATGTAGTGGCACTTCTTATGCTTTGGGTAGTTATTATTTTGCCGTTTCTTCTTCTTCAAATTTTTCTTGGTTTTCTCCGCGATTTTTCTTTTGGGGAAAGTGCATTGATAAAACAATTAATAGCCGGGGGATCTTCCTTAGTTGGAAGAGGTACGGGAAGTCAGCCTCCGTCTCCTACTACACAACCTGAAGGGGTAGCCCGTCCGCTTCCGTTTACTTCTGCTATGGTTGCAATTCCGCAGATTCAAACGAATGAGGCGACAATAAATGCACATGCGGCCAATATAAGGGGAGCTCAGATGAGCTCGGACTTTCTTCGTATTGCAAACTTAAGTATTCCTACGATGAGAGATATAGCAAAATATGAAACGTCTCTTTTGTCCTCCGATATTGGAAAACATCAAGATATTGCAAGACTTCACGAAACCCTAGAGGGAATCGCAAATCCAAAGCGTGTTACATTGCCAACACAAAGAGATCAATACAATCTTTTGCAGGAAAAATTAAGACAGGAAGCTCAAAGAGGTGATCCATTAGCAACCTCTATTCTGTCTGCTGCAAAAGCGGTTTCAAGGACAGGCGTTGCTCCGTCTATTGAGACAGCTAAATTAAATGGAGTGCTTGCGGGATTAAATAATTTAGGTAGTGTCGGTTCGGCTGAAGAAAGAGAAAAATTAAGTTCGATAAAAAGCGCCTTAACACAAGCTGCGCAAAATGGCGATTCATTGGCAAATTCAATATTATCTGCAATACAAAAGGGAGAACCGGGACTAGATGAGAGTCTCAAACAAAAATTATTGGAGGCAAAAGAAAATGGCAGTGCTTTTGCCGTTTCTATTTTAGAAGCTTCGGGTACAGCAGATTCTAAAGCAGAGGCAAATTTCCCGATAGCCAATAGAGTCCAGGCTGTAAGTATCGATGATTACGAATCTGTTAAAAAGATATGGCAGGAAAATTATTTAAAGCTTGAACCGCCAAGGTCAATTGATGGAAAACAAAGAGACAGAAAAGAATGGATTTTAAATGACATAGATAAAATATCCGAAACCATAAATCTTCTGATGTCTGCCGATACACAAAATATTACGAAAGGAATGGAGGCAGTCGGAGCCATCCTTCCTTTTCTTCTTATCGGTGGTTTTGCTCAGACAGAAGTCATTGCCTATCTTAAGGCAAAACTTGAGGCGGCAAAAACAGTAACAGAAGAAATAGGTACAAAGGAGGAAGAGGAATCTACAATGCTTGACACGTCAAAAATAAAAGAAGAAAAATCAAAAGAAATGAAAGTAGAAGAGGCATTACCAGAGCTAGAGAAACCAGTTGAACAGCGATAAAACAATAGTGATAAGATATAATTATAGTTTATTTAAAAACAAATAAGGATAACTTAGTTATCTGTTTACAATAAAATATGTTTGGTAATTTATTCGGATCAAGAAAATACATATCGGATGCTCAAGAGCAAGGTCAACAGACGATGCCACAGGCATTTGCTCCTCAAAATCCAGTCATTTCCCAGCCTCCAGTTGTCGGAGCATCTCCTCCTATGGAGCCTAGTGTCAGACAGGGACTCTCTGTTTTATCTCATTTAGATACAAGAGCTACTCAAGTTTTAAGCATTGCACAGCAAGAAACAAAAAGAGTTAAGCAAGCTTTAATAGAACCTGAACAATTATTGACAAGCCTTTTATATGATGGAGAAATTTTTGAATTAATTTCCCAATTTTCCCAAGATCCTACAAAAATAATTAGAGAGATTCAGGGTAGGCAGGCAATGGGAACTTTTGCAGGAGAACCGACTTTAAGTGATTCATCCAAAAAAATTTTTGACGAAGCTTACACAATGGTAAAAGGAAGAGGAGTCGAGTTTATAACAGCTGAGGATTTACTCCTTGCCCTTTTTTCGCAGGTTTCCTCATCTACTACTCTTCAGAATGAAGGAATTAAAAAAGAAGACTTGGAAAAAATACTTTCCAAATCTTCAGCTTATGCAAAAGGGAGAAAATCTGCTCTTGAAAGTTATGGAGTTGATTTAACAGACCAGGCAAAAAATGGGGAACTTGACCCGGTTGCAGGACGAGACACAGAAATAGAAAGAGTGATTCACATTTTGCTTAGACGAACCAAAAATAATCCGATTATCATAGGAGAAGCAGGAGTTGGGAAAACTGCAGTTGTAGAAGGTCTTGCGCAAAAAATTATGGATGGATCTGCGCCAAAAGACCTACTTTCGAAAAAAATTATTCAGCTTGACCTTTCATCAATTGTGGCAGGTGCATCACATAGAGGAGAATTTGAGGAGAGACTCAGAAATGTCATTAAAGAAGCACAAGCATCATCTGGCACTGTTATTTTATTTATCGACGAGATCCATTCACTTATCGGTGCTGGCGATACAGAAGGGGCATTGGATGCATCAAATATTATAAAACCTTTTTTGACAAGAGGGCAACTCCAGATAATTGGAACCACTACTACAGCCGAATACAGAAAATATTTTGAGAAGGATAAAGCATTTGAGAGAAGATTCCAGCAGGTTTTGATTGCGGAGCCGGAAGAGAAAACCGCAGTTGAAATGCTTAAGGTGCTTAGAAAAAAATATGAAGATTTTCATAAAGTCGTCTTACCGGACAAAACACTTGAGGCTTCTGCTTTTTTATCTAAAAGATATATTGGCGAACGTTATCTTCCCGATAAAGCAGTAGACCTTTTGGATGAAGCGGCAGCAGAAGTAAGACTCCAACAGAATTCGGGAAAAAGATCAGACAACACAGTTGTTCAAAGTGATATAGAAAAAGTTGTCTCGGGTTGGACTGGAATTCCTATAACAAAACTTACAGAGGATGAGAGCGAAAAATTACTTCATCTTGAGGACACTATTCACAAGAGATTAATAAATCAGGGAATTGCAGTTTCTGCAGTTGCAGAAGCCGTGAGGCGAGGAAGAATTGGGCTATCCAGCGCAAATCGGCCTATCGCATCTTTTATTTTTTTAGGTCCAACAGGAGTTGGAAAAACAGAGCTTGCAAAAACGCTTGCAGAAATTCTTTTTGGAAAAGAAGAGCTGATTATAAGACTTGATATGAGTGAATATATGGAGAAACATGAAGTTGCAAAACTTATCGGTGCGCCTCCCGGATATGTTGGATATGAAGAAGGCGGACAATTGACAGAGGCGGTTAGGACAAAACCTTATTCAATTGTTCTTTTGGATGAGATAGAAAAAGCCCATCCTGATGTTTTCAATATTCTACTTCAATTATTGGAAGACGGAAGACTTACCGACAATAAAGGAAATACAATCTCATTTAAGAATACTATAATTATTGCAACTTCAAACATTGGAAGTGTCCTTATTCAGCAGCAGATTGAGCAAAATAAAAAAGAGGACTCATCTTATCAGGGTAATGAAGTTCCTGCTGCTGAATCAGCCAAAAGATTAGAAGAACTTTCAAAAATATTGCTGTTAGAACTTCGAAAATTCTTTAAACCTGAGCTCTTAAATCGTTTTGATGAAGTTGTAATTTTTGAACCTCTTTCTCAAAAAAATATGGTAGAGATTGCAGGTCTTGGAATTAGTGCAACCAAAAAATTACTAAATCAACAAGGAATTGATCTTGATGTCACACAAGAAGCGCTTGCCCAGCTTGCCAAAGAAGGTTATGACCCAATTTATGGAGCAAGACCCCTAAGACGTCTTATTCAAAGCGCAATCGAAAATCCGATTGCAATTCGCATAATCGATAAAACTTTTATTGCGGGGGACAAGATTTTGATAAATTATGATAGTCAAAAAGAAGAATTCACTTTTTTAAAAGCCCCTCCCCAAGTCCAGAGCTATCAAAATGCAAACGGAGCACAAATTCCCAGCCAGCCGTTAATAAATGGAGCACCATCCGTGAATAACATTAATGAAGCTATTCCAAATCAGACCCCAATTCCAGACCCATCGGTAAATCCAGTTAGCTCGGACGCAACCCAAATGCAGCCCTCATGGGTTTTGGATCAAAACAATAATCTAAATCAATAAGCACCAGTATCTCAGAATAAAAGAGCTGAGCCGTCTGTGGGAAAAAAGAATCTTCAGCTCCACTTTCTAATTTGTAGTCCCCAGTAGATTTGATTGCAATTTATTTTAAAACCTCTTACACTAAAAGTACAATCTGCCTAATGTTTTATTTATCATTTCCCATAATTTTTTTAAAATTTTGGTATCTTGAGGCTCCAAAAGGTCTGATAGATTTTTTTGCATCACTCAATAACTCTTTTCTTCAATTGCTATCGTTGCCTCTTTTAGTGAGAACCTATTTTAAACCATGGAAAAACGAATATAGAAAAGGATTGGTCGTATTTTCGGTCGTCATGGGAATTTTTATTAAGACGTTTGTAATAATTGCGGATTTAATATTAGTTTTTTTGCTAACTTTTCTTGAAATAATCTTTTTTATTTCATTTTTATTTTTGCCAATAGGAACAATATTTTTACTTTTTTTATAAAATGACTGGATACGCAAAAATTTATTATATTTATCAATCTTTAATATTTTTAACAATCAGAATAGTTTTATTTGTCTATTTATCTTTTTATATTCTGCTTTATATTTTCAATAATTCTTTTAGTCTATCTTTAGTTAAGCCTACATTATTTTTTTTGCTGCTGTTTTTAATAATAGAATTTTTTTTCCATTTTAAAATTTCAAGAAAACTTCCGGAGGTTCAATCTCAATTGAATAAAGGTAATCCCCTTGACTCATTTACTCTAAAAGCTTTAAGTATTTTATTAAGTTCAAATAATACTCAATCATTGGTAGGAAAACTTTTTAAAAGCCCTTCTATAAATTTTATCTCTGGTAAGATGGATGTTCTTTCTCAAGAAGAAATAAAACTCGTTGATGTTCCAAAAGAAGAATTAACAAAGTTCGCTTTCGAAACTTCTAAAAACCTAAAAGGAAAATATGTAACTACAATGGATTTATTTGTGTCTTATCTGCTCTTAACAGAAGATAATACAAAACTGCTATTTAATAAAAATCTTAAAAAAGAGGAGCTAATTCAAATTCTATCTTGGGCAAGAATAAGATTCCCAGATGAAGAAAATCCAAAGCCTCTTAGAGTTAATTTCTGGGGAGAGGGAATCGGCGAAAATTGGGTAACGGGGTGGACAATCGAGACCAAGAAATACATGGTTGATTTAACCGCAGAGGTTTTACAGAAAAGACCCTCTCTTTTAGGACGGGAAAGTGAGTTCAGACAACTTGTTGAAGGAATGTATAAAGGTAAAAGCGCTCTTTTGGTTGGAGAGATAGGAAGCGGTAGAACCGAAATCGCAGAAAGCTTGGCATTCGAAAGTTTTATTGGAAATCTAAAGGGAAGTCTTTACCATCAAAGGTTTTATATGCTTTTGGTTGACGCTTTGCTTTCAGGATCAGATAATCTTGGACAACTTGAGGAGAGACTAGATTCTGTAATTGCGGAGATTTCTCATTCGGGAAATATTATTATTTTTATTTCATCATTTGAAAATATTTTGGGATCTTCGTCATTTCATCTGGATCTTTCGGGAGTTCTGATTCCATACATAGAAAGGGGAGCCATTCGTATAGTAGCAACTATTACACCAGGGTCATTCAAGAAATTTGTAGAAGCCAAAAAAACACTTCTTGGTAATCTTGAAATAATTAAAGTTGAAGAACCAAGCGAAGATTCTGTTCTTGCTATGCTTTTCAAAAGAGGAAGTGAAATAGAAAAATTAGATAATATAAAAATATCTTATATTGCTATTGCTTCATCTCTGAAATACGCTAAAAAATATCTTCCCGACAGAGTGCTTCCGGGTTCTGCGGTAACACTCCTTGAGGATGCAGCAGCGGCGGCCTCTCTTTCCAAAAAAAAGATTGTGGAAGAAGAAGATGTTATTCAAAAAATAGAAAGTAAAACTAAGATTGCTGTCGGAAAACCGGATAAGAAAGAAAAGGAATTGCTGCTTAATTTAGAAGAAGAAATTCATAAAAGAGTTGTAGATCAGGAAGAGGCAGTTTTCGAAGTCTCAGAGGCAATGAGGCGTTTGCGAACAGGACTTTCTATAAAAGATAAACCGATTTCATTTTTGTTTCTAGGACCAACAGGAGTTGGAAAAACAGAAACTGCTAAAACGCTCACTCGAATATATTTTGGAGAGGAGAATAAAATGATTAGGCTCGACATGAGCGAATACTCAGAGGGCGAATCTTTAAAAAGATTGCTTGGTTCAATGCCGGGCGAAGAAGAAATTCCCGGAGAGCTGACAGATAAAATATTAGATGATCCTTTCTCCCTTGTTCTTTTGGATGAATTTGAAAAGGCAAATTCAAACATCTTAAATCTCTTTCTCCAAGTTCTTGATGACGGAAGACTTACGGATAACAAAGGTAAAACTGCTTCTTTTGCCAATGCAATCATTATTGCAACTTCAAATGCGGCTTCAGAGTTTATTCGGGAAGAAGTAAATAAAGGTACAGCAATCGATAAAAATTTTCAGAAGAATCTTTTAGAGTATTTGCAGACAAAAGGAATCTTCAAACCTGAACTTCTAAATAGATTCGACGGAATAATAATTTTCAAACCTTTGGGAGGCAATGAGGTTGAGGAGATCACTAAAATTCTTTTAAAAGAACTATCTTCGAAAATGCTTGAGCAGGATATAACAATAAGTTTTGACCAGACTGCAATTGGAAAAATAGTTAAAGAAGGTTTTGATGAGGAATTTGGCGCCCGCCCAATAAACCGATATATTCAAAACAACATCGAAGACCTAATCGCTCAAAAAATATTAAAAGATGAAATAAAAAGAGGAGATAAAATCCTTGTTTTAACTAATTCTTCCGGTTCAATAATAATTACAAAATCTTCATAAAACTAATCTTCGATCGTTGCGGCATAGGGGTAAATTTGGTATACTGTTTCGAATATGCCGGCAATTCAAAGAAGTGAATTTTCACTTGCCTTAAATCAGGTCGCCAACGAACGCGGCGTTGATGTTTCTGTGGTTTTAGATACTGTTAAAAATGCAATTTTGGCTGCCTACAAAAAAGACCATCCCGGAATAGAAATTGAAGAGCACTCTGCAACTTTGGATAAAAACAGTGGAGAGGCAAAAATTTTTTATAAAGATAAGGATGTTACTCCGCCCGGTTTTGGAAGAATTGCAGCTCAAACTGCAAAACAGGTCATTCTTCAGAAAATAAGAGAAAAAGAAAAAGAGGCAATTATCTCAGATTATAAAATGAGAATCGGAACAGTAGCCAATGGAATGGTATTGCGATTTGCAGGTCCAAATATAATTGTTGATGTAGGTAAAACAGAAGCAGTGATGCCGCCCCACGAGCAAATTCCAAATGAAAAATATCATTTAAATCAAAGACTTGCCGTTTATCTTTTAGAAATAGTAGAAGGCTCTAAAGGAGAAGAACTGGTAGTTTCAAGAACAAACAACGGACTTTTGGCGGGCCTTTTTAAAAGAGAAGTTCCCGAAGTTGCACAGGGAAGTGTTGAGATTAAAGATATTGCAAGAGAACCCGGTTCAAGAAGTAAAATTGCCGTTTTCTCTTCTCAGTCGGGGATTGATCCGGTTGGAAGTTGCGTTGGTCAAAAAGGTGTAAGGGTTCAGGCAGTAATTCAGGAATTCGGAGGACTTGAAAAAATTGATATTATTCAATGGCAAGAGAGCTTAAAAGATTATGTTGGACAAGCTTTATCTCCTGCAAAAAATGTAAGAGTTGAATTAAACGAAGATGAAAAAACGGCTCATGTTTTTGTTCCATCGGAAGAACTCTCCTTAGCCATTGGAAAAGAGGGGCAAAATGTTCGTCTTGCTTCAAAGCTTACGGAGCACAGAATAGAAATAAAAGGAGAAGAAATTAAAGAAAATATAAAGAATAATGATGAAAAAATTGTAGAAGTTAGAAAAGAAGTCTTAAAGAAACAATCAACAAAGAAAAAAGTTATAAAGAAGGCAAAAAAAGTAGGAAAAAAATCTAAAGAAGAGTCAGCCTAAAGTTTCATGAAAGCTGTTTATAACAAACTTGGAAAGATAAGCTTAGGAAGAACACTATGGATAAAAAAGAAAAAACAAAGTCCACTTCAAAGAAAGATTCACTCTTGCCAAATCCTTCAACCTTAAGCTCAGGACAGAAGGGTAAGCGAACTCAGCCTTTTGCTTCCTTTCCCCCGGTTGTTACCGTAGTAGGCCATGTAGATCACGGAAAGACTACCCTTTTGGATACAATCCGCAAATCAAATATTGCACAAAGAGAACATGGAGGAATAACCCAAAAAATAGGTGCATCGAGAATAGAGTTTATAAACGAAGGAGAAAAAAGAGCTATCACTTTTATAGATACGCCGGGACACGAAGCGTTCTCAAATATGAGAGGAAGAGGAGTTATGGCAGCGGACATTGGGCTTTTGGTTGTTTCATCTGTTGATGGAGTTATGCCTCAGACTAAAGAAAGCATCCTTTTTTTAAAGCAGGCCGATATTCCTTTTATTGTTGTTTTAACAAAATCGGATGTTTCTCAAAAAAATCCGGAAAAAGTAAAACGAGAACTTTTAAAAGAAGGAGTTCTTTTAGAAGGTTATGGTGGAAATGTCCCGATTATTGAAGTATCTGCAAAAACAAATACAAATATTAAAGAGCTTTTAAGCTTAATTCTTTTGGTTTTTGAAATGAATAATGAAGGTTTGGATAATTTAGTAGAAGGAGGATTTGAAGGAGTAATTATCGAGTCAAAACGAGATCAAAGGGTAGGGCCGGTATCAACAGTTATCATCAAGAATGGTACCTTATCTGTAAGAGACGAAATATCAGCTGATGAAATATTTGGAAGAGTAAAGAGTCTTACAGATACTTTGGGAAAAAGAGTGGATAGGGCAACAGTAGGCGAAGCAGTTGAAGTTTTAGGATTTGAAAAGGTTCCTCAGGTTGGGAGTATAGTTTTAAGGAAGGGCGCTGAGGTCTCCCCGCCAGGGCGGGGCTCTTCGCACCAAGTCGAAAGCTCTGTCTCTCCGGCAGACGAACCTTCCACAATGGCCGTCTTTACTAAGGAAAATCCCCTTCTTTCTATAATAATCTGCGCAGATACTTTAGGTTCGCTTGAGGCAATAGCAAATGCATTGCCCACTCAGATCAATATTGTATCTCAAAAAACAGGGGATATTTCGCCCGCAGATCTTCTGCTTGCAAAATCTGTCAAGGCAATTGTTCTTGGATTTAATATAAATATTAAGCCCGAAATCATAAAACTTGCAAAAACAGAAAAAGTTCTTGCGAAAAATTACAGTCTTATTTATGAGCTGATATCGGAGATAACAGATGTTCTAGAAGGTAGAGAACTTTCGCTTGTCGAAGAAATTCTGGGACGAGCAAAGATAATTGCGCAGTTTCCGTTTGAGAAAACACAAGTTATGGGAGTTGCGATACTAGAAGGAAGAATGGCTAAGGGAGACAAGATAAGGCTTGTTAGAAAAGATGAGGTTATGGGAGAAAGCACAATCTCATCTCTTCGGCAGGGAAAAAATTCCATCTCAAAAGTAGAAAAAGGCAATGAAGCCGGTATAATCATATCGCCTTTCCTTGACTTTACTATAGGAGATATGGTAATATCTCATGGGTAAAATTTCCATATGGACAATAGAGTATTAGGTCAAATAAAAGATTTTATTGGAAAAAATAACAAGATCGGTATTGCCGTTGGTAAAAATCCGGGAGTTGATGAAATGGGGGCAGCTCTCTCGCTTTATCTCTCTCTTCAAACTTTCGGAAAAGATATGTCAATAGTTTGTCCAACAGAAGCTTTGGTTGAACATTCTGATCTTGTTGGAATAGATAAAGTAAAATCAAGTTTTGAAGGTGGAACAGGAGACATGGTTGTTTCCTTTCCATACAGAGAAGGAGAAATAGAAAAAATTTCCTATACTCTTGAGGACGGTTTCTTAAATATTGTTGTAAAGGGAGGAGAAGAAGGTTTAAATTTTTCCGAGAACGATGTTATTTTTAAAAGATCACAAGGGTATCCAGGCCTTTTGTTTGTTGTCGGAACTCCAAGGCTCTCCGATTTAGATAGGATTTTTGATCCGCAGGCTTTAAAAGATACAGTTGTAGTTAATATAGATAATAAATCAGACAACCAGGGGTTTGGAGATATTGCCGTGGTTTCTCCAAATAATTCTTCACTCTGCGAGAGAATAGGAGATTTGATTTTGTTGCTTGATCTTCCAATGGATATTGATACAGCAAAAAATCTTTTAATTGGAATAGAAAGCGCAACAGATAATTTTCAAAACGCGAGAACAAGTCCTTTGGCTTTTGAAATGGCAGGAAAACTTATGAAAAATGGCGCGGTAAGAAGCGATAAAGGATTGAGAAGCTCTCAAATAAGGAAAAATGAAGAAGAGTCTTCAATCTTTTCTCCAAAAAATATTCCTAAACCTAGAACCGATAAAAAAGACCAGTTTCGCATAGAACATACCCCACTGCGCCAAGGCTCCGCGGGACCAGCTTCGCAGCGAGGCGAACAGGGAAAAAATCCGCCGGTTGACTGGCTCGCCCCAAAAATTTATAAAGGCTCAACTAATATATAACAATTAAAAATTAACAAGCCCTAATTGTTAGAGGTTAGCTAAAATAGTAAAAATGATTAGATTTCCTTATTGAGGAGTAAGTCAAACTTTGGTATAATACAAAACATGCCGTTAACACCAACTCAAAAACAGGAGATTATAAAAAAATTCCAGACAGCATCAGGAGATACGGGAAGTCCCGAAGTTCAGATCGCTCTTTTGTCTAATAGGATTATAAAATTAACAGATCATTTAAAACAGCATATTCATGATACTCATTCCCGTCGAGGTCTTCTATCTATGATTGCAAAAAGAAGAAGACTGGTTAATTTTCTTAAAAATGTAGATAAAATTCGTCACTCCACAATTATAAAAAATCTCAGCTTGAAAGATTAAATGAAAAAAACCCAAGTCCACTTAGAACTAGCAGGTAAAACTCTCACACTTGAAACAGGAGAACTTGCCAAACAAGCAACAGCTTCAATCTTAGCAAGGCTTGGAGATACTATGGTTTTAGTTACGTTAGTTGTCGGAAGAGAAAGAGACGATATAGATTATTTTCCGCTAACCGTTGAATATGTAGAAAGACTTTATGCGGGAGGAAAAATAAAAGGGAGTCGCTGGGTAAAAAGAGAAGGAAGGCCAAGCGATGATGCAATTTTAACCGCACGCCTTATTGACCGCTCTATAAGACCTTTATTCCCAAAAGAGTTTAAAAAAGAAGTACAGATAGTTGTAACAGTACTTTCGGTAGACGGAGAAAACGAACCGGACATTCTTTCTATTATTGCAACATCTGCAGCACTTGCGATCTCTCCTGTTCCATGGAACGGACCAGTTGGGGCAGTTCGAATCGGTTTTGTTAAAGAAAAAGAAAATGGAAATAAAGAATATATAGTAAATCCGGGAGCTGCCGAAATTGAATTCTCCGAACTTGATATTGTTGCAACTCAAACAAAAGACAAGACAATAATGCTTGAGGCAGAAGCAATACAAATGCCGGAAGAGTTGGTATTTGAAGCAATAGAAAAAGCGCACGCGGAAAATAAAAAAATAATTGCGTTTATAGAAAGCTTAGCAAAACAGGTAGGAGCAAAAAAAGAAATTGTTTCAAAAAATACGCAACTTTTTGAGATTATTACAAAACTTGAGAAATCTTACAAAGAAGAAATAGCAAATCTTGTAAAAATAAGATTATCTAAAGAGTCGACGGGAACAGAAACAGAAGATTTAGTAAATGCGGTTTTTGAAGGAGAAAAAGTTTACAATCCCGAATCCTCAGTCGACAAAAAAATAATTGCAAGGGGAATAGAAAATGTCCTCTTTAAAATAATAAGAGATGAAATTTTAAAGAAAGGTAAAAGACCGGATGGAAGAGGCGTAGATGAAATAAGAGAAATTTCTTCACAGGTTTCCATACTTCCAAGAACCCACGGATCTGCAATTTTCCAAAGAGGAGACACGCAAGTTTTAACTGTTATTACTTTAGGATCTCCAAAGCTTGAACAGTTGGTTGAATCGGCAGAAGGAGAGGAATCAAAAAAATACATGCATCATTATTCCATGCCTCCTTATTCTGTCGGAGAAACAGGAAGAATAGGATATCCATCTCGGCGTGAGATCGGTCACGGCGCACTGGCAGAGCGGGCTCTCCTTTGCGTCATACCAAAACAGGATATTTTCCCATATACAATAAGAGTAGTTTCTGAGGTCTTGTCTTCCAATGGATCAACCTCTATGGCAGCAACTTGTGGATCTACCTTGGCCTTAATGGATGCAGGAGTTCCAATAGGAAGTCCGATTGCAGGAATTGCAATGGGTATGATGTCAAGTGAAGAAAAATATGTAATCCTGACCGATATTTTAGGACTTGAGGATTTTTCAGGGGACATGGATTTTAAAGTCGCAGGATCCGAGAAGGGTATAACAGCAATTCAGCTTGATGTTAAAATCCCCGGAATAACACTTCCGCAAATTAAAGAAATACTTGAAAAAGCAAAAAAGGCAAGATTATTTATTCTGGATAAAATGCTTTCGATTATTCCGAAATCAAGACAACAGGTATCACAATATGCTCCAAAGATTGAAATGATTCATGTTCCCGTTGAAAAAATAGGAGAACTTATTGGTCCCGGAGGAAAAGTCATAAGAAACATAATTGCTCAAACCGGCGCAACTGTTGATGTTGAAGATGACGGTTCGGTTGCAATTTCAGGAACCACAGAAGAATCGGTAAAAAAAGCAATGGATTGGGTTTCCGCCTTAATGCGTGAAGTCAAACCGGGCGAAATTTTTGAAGGAGAAGTAAAAAGAATTCTTCCTTTCGGAGCTTTTGTGGAAGTTCTTCCAGGGAAAGAAGGAATGGTTCATGTTTCCCAAATGGGACAAGGGTTTATAAAAAATCCAAGTGATGTTGTATCGATCGGACAGAAAGTAAAAGTCAGAGTAGTAGAAATTGACGAGCAGGGGAGAATAAATCTTTCAATGAAGTTTGGGGAAGACGGTGGATCAGGGTCAACATCAGACGGTGGAGGAGAGTCTTCTGAGACCCCCCGACCGAAAGTACAAAGCCAATCGCCATATCGCAGGGAGCGGCCAGTCAGACAGCCGGAAAGAACCCAAAATTTCCAAAGAAGACCACAGCAGGAAGAACATCCGTTGGCACGGCAGTTTAAAAGAGAAAGAGCCGAGAAGGAGAACAAAGAGAGACGAAGTTTCCCACAAAGAAGGCCCCGTTTTAGAAAAGACAGTTATTGACAATTTTGTAACCATTGTATCTACTTTAGATATTATGACGACTGTTATTCATATAAAATCCGATAAAGAAGTAAAAGAAAATACCCAAAGAGCAGCTAAGGAGCTTGGTCTTACGCTGAGTGATGTTATCAATGAATCTCTTCGGAATTTCATAAGAACCCGGGAAGTTATTTTTTCTCATATTCCTCATATGACTCCTGAACTTGAGAAGCTTCTGGATAAAGTGGAAGACGATATAAAGCACAATCGAAATTTGTTTGGACCATTTGAGACTCCCGAAGAAATGGACAAATTTCTTGATTCACAATGAATCTCTATCTTCATAAAAGCTTCAAGAAAGGATATAGGAAATTAACCACATCTCAAAAAAACAAATTCAAAGAAAGAAGAAACCTGTTTCTAAAAGACGAGTTCAATCCAATTCTCAATAATCATGCTTTAACAGGTAACTATTAAGGGTTAAAGAAGTATAAATGTAAGTAGGGATTTGCATGCAATATTCAAGCGAGAGCTGGATATAGCACTATTTACGATGATCGGTTCACATGGTAATTTATTCGGTTAAAACCACGGTGGGAGCTTAAAGACAATTTATGGATAATGACTTGAAAATTGTAGTATTATAGATACATGGATAACTCATCTGTCTCATTGGAAATACAGATTCAAAAACTAGATGATAAGATAAAAGCTTCAAATTTACCCTCAGATCTCTTGGAAAAAATAGAGAGCATGATTAATTTACTTAAAGCAACTCTAAAAGGCGGAAATGCGTCATTTATAAATTTTGAAACAGTTTCAAGTTATGTAAATTGGATTATCTCCCTTCCTTTTAACAAAGAAACAAAGGATGTTTTGGATCTCAATCACGCAAAAGAGACACTGGATAAAAATCATTACGGACTTTTAAGTGTAAAAAATAGAATTCTTGAGTATTTATCATCAATTATTTTAACTATGCAAAAAGATCCAACAGGAGGTGTAATAAGAGCTCCCATTCTTTGTCTTATAGGTTTGGTTGGAACAGGTAAGACAACACTCGCTTATTCTATGGCAGAAGCTCTTGGACGAAAATTTGAAAGAATTCCTTTTGGAGGAATGGGAGATGCCAGAGCAATTCGTGGTCAATCCCGAGCATATGCTGATGCAGAACCGGGTGCAATTATTAAAAAAATCGTTCATTCCCAAAGCAAAAATTCGGTTATTCTTTTGGATGAGCTTGATAGGGTAACAGATAATTCCCGAGCAGATATTATGGGAGTCTTAGTCGAGCTCTTGGATCCTGAACAAAACAGAGCTTTTACCGATCATTATGTTGATTATCCATTTGACCTTTCCCATGTTTTATTTGTTGCAACCGCAAACAATACCACAAATATCTCAACTGCAGTTTTGGACAGACTTGAAATAGTTCAAATGCCATCCTACACAGATGACGAAAAATTGGCAATTGCAAAAAGTTATCTTTTTCCAAAGATTCAAAAGCAAACAGGACTTTCCGATAGTAAGTTAACAATCGATGATAGTGTTTGGCCATTTATTATAAGACCTTTAGGATTTGATGCGGGAATCAGAAGCCTTGAGCGGACGCTAGAGGGGTTATGCAGAAAAACCGCAAAACTTATTGTTGAAGGAAAAGTTCCTCAGGATTCTTATGTTCATATAACATCGGAAAATTACAAACAGTTTTTGCCAACTTAATATGAAAGATCAAGTATCATTTATTCCAATTGGAGGTATCGGCGACGTTACAAAAAACATGTATTTATATGAATATAAAGATGAGATTCTTATCATCGACTGCGGCTTGGGTTTCGCAGATGAGACAATGCTTGGGGTAGATCTTCTTCTTCCGGACATCTCTTATTTGCTTTCAACAAACAAAAAAATAGTCGGAATGGCAATAACGCACGGACACGAAGATCATACAGGAGCCCTTCCCTATATACTTCCTCAACTTGCAAAAAAAACAGGCTTTTCTTTTCCTATTTTCGCAGGACCGTTAACAGCAGGACTTGCGAACGAAAAATTAAATGAATTTGGAATACCGGTTAGGGTAAAAGCAGTAGATTACGAAAACGGAGAGATAAAGCTAGGCAGCTTTACGATCTCTTTTATAAGAGTTACTCATTCAATTCCGGATAGTTCTCATATTTTTATAAAAACTCCAGTTGGAAATTTTTACCATGGAAGTGATTTTAAATTTGATTTAACACCATTTGATGGTAAAAAAACCGACTTTTTAAAAATTTCTAAGGCAGCAGGTGAAGGAACTCTTTGTCTTTCCTCCGATTGTCTTAGGGCAGAGAAGGAAGGATTTTCAAAATCAGAGCAAGTTTTAGCAGAAAATATAGAAGCAGAAATGCGACATTGCGAGGGAAAATTTATATTAACTACCTATTCTTCTAATATTTCAAGGCTTAATCAGGCAATACAAGCTGGGCAAAAATTAGGTAGAAAAGTTGTTTTTGTCGGAAGATCCTTAATAAACACAGCAACTATCGCTCAAAAATTAGGTTATATGAAGCTTGATCGTGGCATGGAAGTTGGAGTTGGCGAAATTAAAAACTATAAAGATTCAAATCTTTTGCTTCTTGTTGCCGGAAGTCAGGCGCAAGAAAATTCTGCCTTGTCCCGAATTGTGAATGGAGATCATAGAGAAATTTCGATTTCTTCAAAAGATGTCGTAGTTTTTTCTGCCGATCCAATTCCGGGGAATGAAGTATCGATAAATTCTTTAATAGACAGCATTGCAAAAAAAGGAGCAAGAGTTGTTTACTCTCAAATAACAGATGATTTTCATGTTTCAGGGCATGGATCGGCCGATGATCTTATGCTTCTTATGGAACTAACCCGTCCCAAAAAATTAATTCCAATCGGAGGAACCTATAGACAGATGGTTGCTTATAAAAATTTAGCAAAAAGGCAGGGATTTAAGGATAAAGATATTTTACTGCTTGAAGATGGACAGGAAATTATTTTTTCAAAAGACGAAACTATAATTGGCAGAAAAATATCTATTAAGAATGTATTTGTCGATGAAATATCAGGAGGGGAAATAGAAAGCTTTGTTCTTAGGGACAGACAAAAGATATCAAAGGATGGGGTAATTATTGTGGTAGCAGAAGTTGATTCGCAAACAGGCCAAATAGTTGATTATCCGACAATAATTTCGCGAGGACTACCTAATCAAGAAAATAGAACTGCAAATAAAAATGTAGCAAAGGAAATTAAGGACGGGTTCAATACAAAAAAAGGACGGGTAACCGACTGGATGTATATAAGAAAAAAGGTTGGAGAAATCGGGGAAAAATCAGTTCTTAAGTATCTCCGTCGCCGTCCTCTTGTATTACCGGTTATTATAGAGGTGTGAGGGTATATAATATATAAAATGGCAAGAAGAAGACGTTACAAAAGACAAAAGTTTAAGCTAAAACTTAAAAAAACTACAATTTACTCAATTTTGTCCTTTGGGATGATTATTTCAGGACTGATTCTTCTTCTTTCTTTTTCAAAAAGCCAACCATCTTTTATTTTAATAACCCAGTATCTGGATAAATATTTCGGTTCGGTATCTATTCTATTTCCTATCACTCTGATTCTTTTAGGTTTTTTACTTTTAAAACTTAAATTTTTTCTTTCTCGTCCCAATGTTTCCATAGGTTTTCTTCTTATTTTTCTGTCTTTGGATGCACTCTTGCGGGGAGGGAGAGTCGGAGAATATCTTTTTAAAGTCTTAGCAGATGTATTAACGGGAGTAGGAGCAAATTTAGTTTATTTTGCCGGAATTTTTGTTGGTATTATTGTATTTTTCGATACCTCCATAGACGAACTGTTTAGTGTGGTAGGTTTTGTAATAGAGGTTATTAAAAGACTTTTTCCCTCAAAACTTTTCTCATTCTTTAAAAATAAAAAACCGCAAGGATTAAAAGACAGGCAGCTAATGATAAAAGGCGGAATGAGAGATTTTTCGGGCCTCTCCGATAAAGAAATGACAGTATCATCGCCTGTTGTTAAAAAAGAATCTCCTCTTCTTTCGGATAAGTTAGTCAGTAACCCGACGGCAGAGGGCTTGGTTTGGGAGTATCCGCCCTTTTCACTTCTTTCGGATGCTTCATCGCAAAAGGCAGATAGGGGAGACATAAAAAGAGTCGCATCAATTATTGAAAGCACTCTTCAGAGTTTTGGAATCGGTGCGAAGGTTGTCGAAGTTAACCTCGGCCCTGCTGTAACACAATATGCCTTGGAGATTGCATTAGGAACTAAGGTTTCTAAAATAACATCTTTGGCTAATGACTTAGCTTTAGCGACAGAAGCTCCAACCGGGCAAATTAGAATAGAAGCCCCGATTCCGGGTAGAAATTTAATAGGAATAGAAATACCAAACAGAAGTCTTGAAGTTGTAACCTTAAAAACAATGCTTGAGTCAGACATTATGCGAAAAAACAAATCAAAACTTACCGTTTCTTTGGGTCTTGATGTCTCGGGTAATCCGCTTGTTGCCGATATTGCAAAAATGCCGCATGTGCTTATAGCCGGAACAACTGGATCCGGAAAATCAGTTCTTATAAATTCTTTTATTTCGTCTCTTCTTTTCAGAGCCGCACCATCCGAAGTAAGGCTTATTCTTATAGATCCAAAAAGAGTGGAGCTTACCGGTTACAATGGAATCCCTCATCTTATGACACCTGTTATTGTGGAAGTAGAAAAAATTTTAGCATCACTTAAATGGGCGATGGATGAAATGGACAGACGTTATAAAAAATTTGCAGAGAATAGTGTTCGGAATATCGATTCCTATAATGAACTGGCCGGTTTTCAGTCGCTTCCATATATTGTTATTTTTGTAGATGAACTTGCAGATCTTATGGCTTTTGCGCCGGTTGAAGTTGAAGATGCAATTGCGCGGCTTGCCCAGATGGCAAGAGCAACGGGAATCCATCTAGTTGTTTCAACACAAAGACCCTCGGTTGATGTTATAACAGGACTTATTAAGGCAAATATTCCATGCAGAATCGCCTTTAATGTTTCTTCTATGGTTGATTCAAGAGTTATCATAGATACTCCCGGAGCTGAGAAACTCTTAGGACGTGGAGATATGCTTTACATTCCGCCCGAGCAGGCAAAACCGACTCGTATTCAGGGAGCATTCGTTTCGGATAAAGAAGTTAAAAAATTAGTTGATTTCCTTAAAGAAAAAGGGCCGCCGGTTGAATATACGGAAGAAGTTACCGCAAGTCCGCTTGTAACAAGAAAAACCGGAACAACGATTGGCGTAGACGGAAGAGATTCGCTTTTTGAGGAAGCAATAAGAATAGTCTGTCAGCACGATAGGGCTTCCGCCTCTCTTCTTCAAAGACGTCTCTCCATAGGCTACTCAAGAGCCGCCCGAATTTTAGACCAACTTGAGGAAGCAGGAATCGTAGGACATGCGGAAGGATCAAAACCAAGAGACGTTCTGATTAGAAATGCCGATGAGATTATCAATGGTCTCAATCAACAGTAACAATGATACGAGCCGGGCAAAAACTCAGAGATGAACGACAAAGTCGTGGACTTTCACTTTCGGAAGTTTCAGGCGCAACAAAAATTAGAGTTGAATTTTTAGAGGCAATAGAAAAAGGAGAATACGAAAAACTTCCGTCCGCATCCTATGCTCATGGTTTTGTTAGAAACTATACAAGGTTTTTAAAGCTTCCGGAAAAAGAAATATTACCGCTTTTCAGACGCGAATTTGATGCGGAAAAAGTTTATAAAGTCTTGCCGGAGGGTTTGATGGGGCAAAAAGAAATGCCACTTAAAAGATTTAAGATAAAACAAGCTGTAATTTTGGTTATACTTCTTTTTGTGCTGCTTTTGGGATTTATAGTTTTTCAATATCGCTATGCTTTTTTAAGCCCGCCTATTAATCTGTCCAGTCCAGCGGAGATGGCAGTTTTATCATCCACAACAATTTTGGTTTTGGGAAAAACAGATTCTAACTCAACTATTACTGTCAATGATGAGCAGGTTTCGGTGAATTCTGACGGGACTTTTAGAAAGGAAATTACAGGATTTCCCGGAAAAACTACAATTACCGTAAAGGCGATAAACCGCTTTGGTAAACAAACCACAATAGAGCGCCACGTTGTGATAAGATAACCGCCATGAATCTTAAAAAATTAATAAATTACATAGATTCTACAGAAAATTCTAGAAAGTTGGCTGAGCTTTGGAGTGATTATGTCGATTGGAAAGGTAGAAGAAAAGGGGAAGATGGGTTTCTTCTCGATCAACTAGGAAAATATAATGTTCACAAAGTTCTTGATGTTGCATTGGGCGATGGCGCTGATTCAATCTATCTTTTACAGCAAGGATTTAATGTTTCGGGAAATGAAATAGATGATGCATTCCGAGAAAAAGCAATCGAAAATGCAAAAAAATTAGGGTTCAGTATTGAACCAACAAATCTTGATTGGAGAAATCTGTCAAAATCATATTCACAAAATTCATTAGGCTCAATCATTTGTCTTGGAAATTCTCTAACTTTCCTTTTTGGACGAGAAAATCAAGCCCAGAGTCTTAAGCAATTTTGTTCTCTTTTGAAACCGGGGGGGGTATTACTGATTGATGAAAGAAATTATCAAAAAATTTTAAATGAAAAGAATTCATATCTTTCGGGGTCTAAACATTTGACGGGTAGATACTTGTATACTGGTAAAAAGATAGATGCACGATGGATTGAAATTAATGATGATTTTGCTATTGCTCAGCTAATTCATAAACAAACGGGAAATAAAGCTTATTCTAGAGTCCACCCTTTTAGAAAAGGAGAATTGATGGAGATTTTGAGAGAGGCGGGGTTTAAGAAAATTGAGCAGTATGGTGATTACGAACCGGGAGAAAATCCGGATGCGGATTTTTATCAGTATATTTGTATTAAATAATTCTTACACCCTCTTCTACCCGATTTAATCTGGGTTTGTTACAGTTAATCCGAGTTGACACTCAGCCTGCTAGATGTTATGTTTAATACTATGATAGATCCTGCCCAAGCAGCATTATTTTTGGTAATAATAGTTTTAACTATCCTTCTTTTGGTTTTGGGCATTCAGGTATATTTTATCCTCAGAGAGTTAAGGCAGACTATTAATAAAGCAAATAAGGTTTTAGATGATACAGGTCTTATAACAGAAAGCGTCTCAGGCCCAATCTCAAATCTTTCAAGCTTAGCAACGGGAATTAAAACCGGTTCTGCAATTGCCCAGCTTTTTAAAAAAAGAAAATCAAAAAGAGAAGAAAGAAATGAATAATAACCACAACAACAGATTTTTTGATGGGGTTTTATGGGGAGCAATCATCGGTGGAGGACTTGTTTTTCTGCTTGGAACAAAAAAGGGAAAGAAAATTTTAAAGATGATTACCGAAGAAGGCGTAGAGGGTTTATCCGAAATTTTGGAAGCGCAAATGGATGAGAGAGATTTAGAAGAAGATGGAGAAGAAGTTGAAGATGAGGAAAATCTGTCTGCCGACAAGAAAGAAGCTCCCGAAGAACCGTTATTGCAGGGCAACGGAGTTTCTAAAGATTCGCAATCAAAAGAGTCTAAAGAAGAGGTAAAACCATTCCGCAAAAGATTCTTCAGGAAAAAAAGCTGATGACTATTAATTTCGCTAGGATCTAAAATTTTTTCATCCGAGTGAAAATCCTGCAATCTCCCCTTACCTCTTAGAGCTAAAGTCCGTATTTCTGTATATTTGCGTTATGCCCTTCAATTGTTTTTGCAAAATGCAAATGGCCGGATTTATCGGAGACATAATAAAGATAGTCAGTTTTTGAAGGATTTACCACGGCTATAATCGAGGAAAGTCCGGGGTTTGAAATAGGTGAAGGAGGCAAACGGGGATTTTTATAACTATTGTAAGGAGAGTTAATATTAAGATCATCTTTTGTTAAATTTTTCTTCCACCATGTTTTTTCATCTTCCTGCCATCCCAATGCATACTGAACCGTTGCATCGATATCCAACTTCATGCCTATGCCAAGTCTGTTAAGTATTACGCTTGCTACCAAAGGGCGGTCTTGCGCAAATTTTGCTTCCCTCTCAACTAATGATGCTATCGTTACTATTTCTTGCTGCGAAAGTCTTGTTTTTTCTGCATTAATTTCATTGTATTTTTTGCTGAAATTATTATTAAGAAGTGACATCACAAGATTTATATCGGCGTCTCTTGGAATAAGATAAGTATCGGGAAATAGATAGCCTTCCCTTGTTGCAAGAGTTTCTCTCCAGCCTGGTTTATATGATGGAATATCCTTTTGAAGAATGTTTGCAATTTCCTCGCCCCTTACCCCTTCGGGGATTGTAGTCCAGATGTCCAGCGTTCCGTGAGTCAGATTCTGAACAATAGTATTAAGGTCCATAGAGGGACTTAATCTAAAATCTCCTGCCTCCAAATTTTTATCAAGTCCTAATCTTTTTGTTTGAAGAAAAAAAACGATAGGGTCTTTGATTAATCCTTTTGTCTTAAGACTGTTTGCAATTTCTCTTACTCCTTCTCCTTTTGCAACTATGAAAATTTGAGAACTCTTATTTGCTGGATCTTGGGCCCGACTTCCGTTTTTCCACCATAGAACAGCCGCGCAGGCAAACAAAAGCAATATTGCTAAAAGAATAATAGATCTTTTCATGCTACTGTTACTATCGGAAAACGTTCTTCCGAACTTTTTCCATTTCTAAGATTATACATACTTTCGCTATATAATGTACAGATTGTATCATTTTTCGCAACTTTTTCACCAATTTTTTTATTTAGGTAAATCCCTGATCCCTTCTGTTTTGGAGCGCCTAATAATCTTCCGACTGTAGTAATATTCTTGCTGTTTATTCTTTTTACAATTCCGTTTTTTTTTGATTTTACTTTAATCGAAATCTCCCCGGGTTTTAAGTCTTCACTGTCTATATTTGGCTTTCCACCCTGTTCTTTTATTATCTCCTGCATCTTCAAAAAAGCCTCACCATCTTTTAAAAGATTTTTTGCCCAGTTGGAACAAGTTCCATAATTTTCTTTTACAATTCCTTTAAGTTCATTATCTGAGTCCTTAAGACAAAGTTTTAAGAGTTCGGTTGCAATATTAAGACTCCTTTGCTCAAGATCCAAAGGCCTGTTTGATTTTTGCTGAAGGACTCTTAATGCCTCGCGAGTTTCCAAAACAGGACCAATTCCTCGTCCTGCCGGTTCATCCGTCTTATGAATCAGAACCTTTATTCGTATCTTGAACATTCGTGCAAGATACTCAAATTTCGCTTTTAAAATTTCTGCGTCTTTTATTTTATGGACTTTTACCATCTTCCCATAGGGCAAATCAATTACGACGTGATTTGAGCCAAAAGCAATTTTTTTAGCCATTATAGAAACCAAGATTTTATCATAGCTTTCAAAAAGAAGGGGTTTCTCTATATTTATAATTATGTCATCTGCAGGAGCAATTTCAAAACTTCCTCCCCAAACAATGCAACCGTTTGTTTTCTTAACAATTTTATAAATCTTATCCTTATTTAAAACCACCGGAGCCAGTATTTCCATGTCATCGGCTGTTCCATCTGGTGTAGTTATTGCTCGAGACGAACTTTTTGGAATAGTAAAACCGGCAGCTGCTATTATGGGAACAACTATTAAAGTCGTTCTTGTTCCTGGAACTCCTCCAATTGAATGTTTGTCGGCAACAATTCCGGAAAACTCAAGATGATCTCCTGTGTCTACCATCGCGCGAGTCAAGTAGTAAAGTTCTTTATTTGTAAACCCCTTAGAATAGCCCGAAGCTGCAAAATAAGTTGTTAAAACTTCTCCAAGTCTATTTCTTGCAATTTCATCCATTACGGCATAAATCTCTCTATAGGAAAGAGTCTTGCCGATAAGTTTTTTTTGAATTGCTTCAAGCGCTTTTGCAAGTTCCTCTTCTTTGTTTGAAAAGATACTCTTTTTTATACGTCTTTTCCTCCTTTCATTTGATTTATGGCAATGGAAACCACACTCCTAATAAGAGAAAGTATAAAGTAGATAAAGGAATTTATTATTCTATAAATCGTTGGCCAGATTTTAATTAAGATATTCTTAAACTTGTTTTCTTCTTCCATTTTTAAATCTTCTCAAGCTTCGCTTTTATAATAAGCCTTTTCCAGATTGTCCCTGGAGGAGTACATGTAACAAGAGCAAGATAAGAATTGTCATAATTCTGCTCAAAAATAGAGGTATCGGTAGGCTCAACCACACTAATATTAAAAATTTTATATATATAAGTGACTCCATTAACAAATGTATATATTTCATCTCCTATTTTTAGTTGGTATGCATTTGCAAAGATGGTTTTATAATCGCTTGGATTAAATAGTTGGGGCAATGTTGAATGTCCAAAAATTATAGCGTCTCCATTATCAGGAGGAAGAGCAGTACCTTGATAATTAACAAGATGAATTGCCAGGTTGTTATCACGCGTTGAGACTGTCGCATTGTTAATTTTAAGCTTCGGAATAGAAAGTGTATAGTATGGAATTTTTGTCTGCCCAGCCGTAGTGGGATCAAATCCTGGGAACCAATTTTTGGCATTTGTATAATCAACTCCCGAGAGTAGATTTCCTGCTTGGGAGATTAAGCTTCCAATTTCTGAGGAATTTACAACCGTTGCTTTCGGAATAGGCGTTTGTATGGTAGACGATGCTAAAGCAGGAGCAAAATAAATCTGCCATAAAACAAGCGGATAAAATGTGTAAAAAATGATAACGAATCCTATAAATAGAATTAAGAAACTAAAGAGGCGCAAGACTTTTTTCCTAAAAATTTTATCTGCCTTTTTGTAATAGTATTTACCCATTTATTTTAGTTGTAATTTTTACATTTCCAGAAGAAAAAGGGAGCATCTTTGGAAAAAAAGGAATGTTAAAAGATAATTTAATGTCTACGCTTGAGACTTGTGGAAGCTTTTCTAAAACATCTTGCGCATTTTTAAAAGATTTTCCTGCAATCTGCTTTGAAAGTTTTTGTTCATCAATTTTTGGAACAAGTATTCCCACGACTGTCATATTTGCCGCCACCTCTTTATCGTTATTTGCTTTTATGTCTTTAACTTGCACTTTTATATTATTCGGATCAACAGTAAGATCGCTTGGGATACTTGTTTTCAAAACCTCGTTTGCAAAATTGACAGCATCATTTTTATTATAAGCAATGCCTTCAAAATTAACTGATCCATTAAGAGTAACTTGCTTGGCTTCATCGTTTATATTCTTGTCAAAAGCTTTTTTACTAAAGGTTGTATTTATAAATACGGGGAGTAAGATCTTATCACCGGATATTTTTTTTCCTAAATCGTCTTTTGCTTTTTGCTCTAAATTTTTTGGAAGATTTTGCAGAAGTTTTGCTGTATCATCTTTGGAAATAACTGTAACCTCTTTTTTAGTTCCTCCGGAAAAAGGATTATCGTTTTTTGCCGCCATTGTGGTACTTGCCCCAATTGTAAGTTTGGTGTTTGAGGGTAGATTGTATTCTTGTCCTATTTTGCTTGCTGTGACATTTACATTTACTTTTCCGGGCGTAGTGCCTGAGAAAATATCTCCGGATGCCGAGGAAACCGTAACACTTTTGTCTAATGTAAAATCAAGACCGTTTGAGGATGTAACGGTTGTTTGTGCAGATATTGTTTGGGAGGATGAGGCATTATTAAAAATAGTTACTGTTCCCTTTGCTTTATCTCCGACTTCTTTTTTCCCCGTTGTCGCAGTAGAGACACTTCCGTCTTCCGATACAGAAATAAATTCTGCCTGAATAATATTGTTAGGTGGATCACTCGGTTTATTCGAGAAAGTAACATTTTGGTTTTTATCGATTTTTTTCCCATTAATATTTAAAACAACGGTTGCTTTATTGATAAAAAGATAAAGGATAACAAGAACCAAAACAAAAGCGATTAAAACTGCCGGAATAATGATTGTTTTTCCTCCCTTTGGAATTTTAACTATCGACACAAAATTTTTTACCGGGATTTTTCTTACTGCTTCTGATAATTTAGAGGATACGCCTTTTAAACTCGACAAAATCATTGCTGGGCTTAAAGAGAGCTGTTTTTCTTCTCCATTTTCTATATTGAGTTCTTCGGGCATTTCCTCTATTTGTTTTTCCGAAATTTCTTGGGGAGCATCCTGGGCAGGTTTTTTTTCTTGCATGGGTTCTTTCAGAACATCCTTGCCTTCTACAAAACCGAAATATTCAACTGCCGATTCATCCGGAATTTTTTTAACCTTATCGGTTACTGCTTCATCATTTTCAAGTTCTACATCTTTTTCCCCATTTCTTGCTTTCTCCTCGGGTGCTTTAATTTCTTCATCAATCTTTTCAATTTCTTCCTTTTCCAAACCTTGCGTTATCTCAGCTTCTAAAACATCAAATCCCATTTGCTGTGCTGCCCCAAAAAGAATTGCTCTTCCGTCAAATTCGGATGGAAGCGTTGTTGCTTGTGGCAAATGTAAAAAAGGCAAACTTTTACTCCATCTGTGATTTATAAATTCTTGGCCTTCATCCTCATCGCCGTTGAAGATAATAATTCTGGCCGGCAAAATTTCAGAAGAAGAAAAACTTTTTAAAAGATTATCGACTGTTTGGGCGGGGGACTCAAGAATCTCCGAAGTTTTTGATTCTACAATTCTTCCTGCTCTAATGTTTGCTACGGAAATATATTTTTTTCCTGCTTCAACCAAGATTGTCGTAACGGGAGCGCCTTCTTCTTTTTGAAGAAGATGTACGATTGCCTCAAAAACAACCAAAAAACCTATTGGGATAAGACCCAGCTCATCGCTTATTTTTTTAAGCTTTATAAGATACTCTTTTTTTATCTTATTATCTTCTACCCAAGACCCTTTAACGCCAAAAATAGTTTTTACTGTTTCTATGTTCTCAGGAAGCGACTGTTCGGCAGCTGAAATCGCTTTGTCCAAAACATCTAATAACTCATCCGGGGAGGCTTGTTCGATTGAATTTTCAAAATATTCGCTATGTTTACCTAAAACGCTGATTTTCCCTCCCAATTCTTCAAAAAAAACCGCATTTACCTTTTCGTTTCGAAGGACCAGGGCTAAAAAATATTCCTTATTCTCTTTCTTTTCAAGAAACGGTAGGGAGGGAATTTTCATAAAGTGCCAATTTTTGCATAAATTCTTTTTTGTTCACGCCCTATATTTTCCTGCTTTATTATCTTAAACCTTTTGAGCCCTCCTGTAAAATTCACATGAGGTCCTCCGCAGAATTCGACCGAATAGCCATCGATAAAATACACTTTTACTTTATCCTCATATTTTTCATCAAAAAGTCCTATTGCGCCGATTTCTTTTGCTTTTTTAAGAGGCATTATTTCAAAATGGATAGGCAAATTTTTTTCAATCTTTTCATTTACTACTCTCTCAACTTCTAAAATTTCCTTATCCGTTAATTTTTTATTATAAGAAAAATCAAATCTAATTCTTTCGCTTGTGATATTTGATCCTGTCTGAGAAACTTTATTTCCTAAGACATCCCGCAAGGCCTGGTGCATAAGATGTGTCGCAGTATGGCCCATTATTGTTCTATCATTGTGATCCGCAAGTCCTCCGTGGAATTTTTTAGAAGCTCCTTTTCTTGAAATATCTTGATGGTGCTTAAGTTCTTTTCTAAAATCTTCAAGATCTACGAATAAACCTTTTTCCTGAGCCAATTCTATAATCATCTCAACCGGAAATCCAAAAGATTGGAATAAATCAAAAGCTTGCCTTCCTGTTAGAGTTGCTTTTTCAAGATCACTTTTTTTAATAAGTCCAAATGGCTTACTGTTGTCTGAGATTTCCCTACGTTTGAATATCTCCCTAAAAATTTCCTTTTTATCTTCTATCTGCATAATCTTTGAGTATTGCACGGATTCTATTGGAGTTAAAGTCGAAAATATTTTCTCTGATAGTCTCAATCCTTCTTGAATAACTTGATTGAACTTTTTTTCCTCCTCTGTAAATAATTCTTTAATAACTTTTCTACTGTCGGTTAATTGGAGGTCTGTATCGGAATAGTTATCAATTATCGCAGAAGCAACTTGAGCAGTAAATATTTCGGTAGTTCCCAACTGTTTTCCATAACGAATTGCTCTTCTTAAGAGTCTTCTTAGAACATATCCCTGTTCTTTGTTGGATGGTGCAACACCGTTTCCCAAGATGAATACCGAGGCAACCAGATGATCGACGATGATTCGTATTGCTCTTGCATTCTCTTTGTAAGATTTTCCAGTTATCTTTTCTATCTCCGAAACAATTGGAGAAATTAAGGAAGTTTGGAAAATATCTGCCTGGTTTTCTACTGCTCCCAGGAGTCTCTCAAGTCCGCCGCCAAAATCCACATTTTTTTGGGGAAGTTCTTCAAAAGTTTTATCCTCAACTTTTCTATATTGCATGAACACCGAATTCCCTATTTCTATAAATCTTCCGCATTGACAGTTTGGGTGGCATTTTTTTCCAAAGTTTTCATCATGAGAAGTTCCCAAATCATAAAAAACCTCACTATCGGGGCCTCCGATTTCTCCAATTGGCATTTCTTGCGGAGTCCCTGATCTTGACCACCAATTCTTATCCGTGCCATTAAAAAATATTTTCCCTTCAGTTTCTACTCCTGCTTTACGAAAAATTTCTGTCCAGATAGATTTCGATTCAACATCTGGTTTAAGAGTTTCATATTTGTCTTTGCCAGTTATTACTTTGAACTTTCCATCACCGTCGAAAATGCTTATATAGAGTTTTTCTTTTGGAAGACCTATCTCTTTTGTTAAAAATTCGAAGTACCAGGCAAGTTGTTCTTTTTTAAAATAATCTCCTAAAGACCAATTGCCAAGCATCCTAAAAAAAGTTGTATGCCTATTGTCTCCAACCTCTTCAATATCGGCCGCCCTAAAACAATTCTGAACATTTACAAGTCTTTTTCCGGCAGGATGCTTTTCTCCTAAAAAATACTGGATCAAAGGTTGCATACCCGAGGATGTGAAAAGAGTTGTCGGATCATTCTGCGGGATAAGAGGGGAGTTTACGATCCTTTTATGCCTCTTTTCTTCAAAAAATTTTATATATTTTTCTATAATTTGGGAAGCCGTAATCATGCTCATATTATAACAGAGTCTATATTCTCAATTAAATTTCTGCTAAAATAATCGGGAAAAGTGAATAATAAATATTTAATTGCATACGGATTTTTAATTATTTTCGGAATCGGTATTTTCGTTACTTTAAATCAAAAAAAACCTGTTTCACCTTTTGATAATTCTCCGATTGCTCTTCCAAGTGCAGAGCCAACCCCCCAGCCGACAACCCCCCAGCCGACAACACCGCCTACTCAGGCTCCCGTTTCCATAACAAAACTTCTGATTGAAGATACACAGGTAGGAACCGGATCACCTGCGGCCAGCGGAAATACCATTACCGTAAATTACACCGGAATGCTTACCGACGGTAAAGTTTTTGACACATCGGTTGGGAAACAGCCTCTTACTGTTGTGATAGGAACAGGGCAGGTAATCCCCGGGTGGGATCAGGGAATTTTGGGAATGAGGGTAGGAGGAAAAAGAAGGCTTATAATTCCTGCGGATCTGGCATATGGGCAGAAAGGTGCGGCAGGAGTAATCCCCCCAAACTCCCCCCTAATCTTTGACATCCAACTTTTGGATGTAAAATAGCCCACAAAATTTACCCTACTTTTGTTTTGTATACTATAATATAAAGTGGTGAAATTGAAAGTAAAAAGATTAGAAACTCTAAAAGAAAAAACAGTCGGACTTATAGGTCAGGAAAAAGTAACTCCTGTAATTTTTGAAACGCGGTTTGGAATTCATACATTTTTTCTTCGTGTTCCTATTGATGTTTTAATTTTAGACAGTAAAAAAAAGGTAGCATTGCTTAAAGAGGCACTTTCCCCTAACCGCATTTTTCTTTGGAGCCCCCGTTACAAGATCGTTCTCGAACTACCCTCAGGCACAATTAAAAAATATAATATTAAAAAAGGCGTAGAGATCTTTCCAAAATAAGTAAGCACCTGTATCCTGAAGACAAGTAAAATATACTTAGGTTCGAATCCTAGCCGCCGAGCTACACTTCAATTTTGACAAATGTTATATCTCCAGTTATAATCCTGTTCATTCATCTATGATACGACTTGAGGCAGGAACAGGTCTAGAAGATTTCGCGGGAGAAAACTTTAATATTCCAAGGAGCGAGAATCCCATATTTGAAAATCTAAATCGTGATCTTTCATCCCTAGAAAGATTCGGAATTCTAGTGGATAATTTCACAAGTAAGCTAGGAGGCGTACCAGTCAAACAGCCTCACATTGAATATGTTCAAGTTGGCCTTCAGCTTGTATCCTATATAGTAATAGATATTCCGAGCATAGAAACTAACCAAGAGACAAAGACAAATTTATTGGAATTCGCACGCGAATCGACTTTAAGTAGAAGTCTAGAAACAAAAGAAGTCACCTCTGTTACTCGGAGGGGGTTCGGGAGAAGATCCAAAAAGGAGAAGCATTCTGTTATTTCAAAAAGTGGTGATCTTTATGCGCATCCAACTCAAGTCAATGGGTTTGTAATTAAACCAGACCAATCTATGGAAATTCGCTATTCGGATTTTCCTTCAGAGGTAGAATTGGCATACGAATCAGTAGTTGTCTCTCTCATAGTAGCTGGTCAGATGGATCTATCAACGCCTCAGAAGAGAACTGAGACTCAAGAATTAAGAAGAGAAATTTTTATGAGCATCTATCAAAAGCTAGTTAAAGACTACAGTCCAACTGTAAAAAGAGCTGAGGTTTACGGACTAGATAGTCAAATTGCTGAAGTAAAAAATAATCTCTATGCACCCCTAGCAAAAGGAGAAGGATATCCCATGAGCACCGTACTAGTTGGAGCACCGGGCGTGGGGAAAAGTCATGTATCAAAATTATTCTTAGGAAAAACAGATGTTTTAACAGTCCCTTTGCCTATTGATAATATGGACAAGTCTCATTTCGAAGAACAGTTATGGAAACTTAATAGAATCAAAAATATGCTACGCTTGCCTGTTGTTGTTTATTTTGACGACATAGAAGTTCTTCTAGAGGCTGGAATCAATGTGGGCGAAGATGGGGAGACTACTCAGATCATAGATCCCGAAAATAGGTCAAGAATGCTAAATCTTCTTGAAAGAATGGGTGATACTTATGGAATATACTTGATGTGCTCTCTAAATCACCCCGATATGGAAGCAGCCTTTTTACGTAGGTTACACCCCGTATATTTCCCCCTCCCTGATTCAGATGCAAGGGAATATATGATGAGAAAAACAATAGCGCAGGATTCACTCAGCAATACAGACTATGATACCCTCGTAAAGTCTTTAGTGAGTATAACTAACGGTTTTAGCTATAATAGCATTGCTCTTATTCTTGGTATATAGAAAACACAAAATTAAGTTCCCCAGAGCTTGGGTATCAGGAAACGGTCTCATATGCTATCCAGCAAACACGTTCAAGAGCAAGCATTGCCAAGCTTGCTCAATTTGATAAGAAAGCAAGAGAAATGGTAGGAATATTAGATGAAAATAATACTTCAAATAGAATAACTCACTGATTCTTAGAATAGCGAATTGTTTGACAAAAAGGATCTCTCGAAGCTTTACTGTAAAGTATAATAAGTTCGAACTTCCTCCACTCCTCGGAGCTCAGAAAATATTTACTCAGACGTCTCTTGTGTTTCCAGAAAATGCGTTCAAAGCGCACTAACATTGTTAAGTCAACACCCCATAGCTTGACTATTTAGCTTTAAAGTGTAAAATAGTTTGTCATGGCAACTGAAAGAATAGGAGTATTGGCTGGTTTCCCCGAAGCAATGGTGATAGAGGAGTCTCGGAAGCTCGAAATGCCTTCAATCCATCGTTTTATGTTGATATCTGGAAATAAACGCTTAGCTTTAACTGCTCGTTTCGATTGGATCCAATCTTCCACAGCGATTTCGACTGATTCGACTGCAATAAAAATACCAGGTGCAACTAGCGCTGTTTATCAAAGGGCTGCGGATATATTGGAAGCGTTGGTTCAGCAACATAGAAAACCGAGTAGATATGTTTTGTCGACATATAATAATGCAATGAAGCTTTGGGCGAGAGATCAAGTACGCGGAGGAGCAGCAATATTTGATTGGGATTCAATTAGAGAAGATGATACGGGATTACTGACCGCGAAGAAAACTTTCGGTAAGGAATTTAGCTTAAAAGGAAGAGTAATTTGGTTGTTTAGAAGAAAATAGTTCTAACATCCTCCACCCCTCGGAGCTTCAGTCCACAGTTTGATTGTTAAGCTTCAGTATTGTATAATTCCATACTTATGGCAAGAGAAAAAGAAGATAGAAGTTGGCTAAGACTTCATATACCAAGATCTCTTCATGAAAAACTGAAAGAGCGAAAGAAAGTTCAGGGAATAAAGAGCTTACATGATTTGGCTATTGGCGCAATAGAAAGAGGTCTAGATATTTCAACTGGATCTCGCATGATGGTCAGGAATTTAGAAGAACCAGATTTTGTTGAATTGAGCGATTACTTTAAAGATTCTCAAAGCCTTACTTTTGTAGGAAAAGACTTAGAGCTCTTTTTAAAAAGATATACACAGTTTCTCAAGGGTAAGATGGAGAATAATGCAGATTTAAGATTTATAGTAGATGGAGAAACAGATGCAGAAAAAGTTCTTCAGGGAGTTTCAAATGAACATATAAATATATTTCCTTTAGTAAACAAAGATGCTCCACCTATGAATATGCTTCTTGAGGGTTTTGGAGCAAAGATGGTGGTTTGGTTTAATCTAGGAACCCTAAGAAGTCCATTTTTCTACTTCGATGATTCATCAAGTCAACCAGCTGTAAAATTTATGCAATACTACCACAATATTATTACTAGACGGACATAGAAGAAAAGCAATAAGTTCTAACTTCCTCCATCCCTCGGAGCTTTGAATTCTTACTTTAACCTTTTGATTGGCTTGATATCTAAACCCTTTAATGATTGTAAACTATGGGACTTTTTGATATAATTCCTTGATTATGACAAGTA
>Ga0209515_10000094_pt1 | contig 158511 bp, 171 predicted proteins | sample Subgroupgradi54m_FD_187454 | JGI IMG/M metagenome (GOLD analysis project Ga0209515, IMG submission 187454) | Subsurface groundwater microbial communities from S. Glens Falls, New York, USA - GMW60B uncontaminated upgradient, 5.4 m (SPAdes)... ... | reverse complement strand
GTTTAAAACCCCCAGAAGCTTTAAATACTGCTCTGTTATAGTATACATCATGAGATGCGTCCTATCGTATCGGCACTTGGCCTTGATCATCGTTATCTTTCTGCTACTTGTCGGGCTGGCCTCCGCCCAAGCAGGGGTGGCACCAATTCAGAATGCCCCTATCCGGTCTGTCCAAATCCCATCCACTCATGGATTGGGCGGTTTGTCAGAAGCTACCCGACAGCAAATCGTCAATTCCGTCTCCTCGTATGCAAAAACTGATCCCGCTACCGGCTTCAGGGCGGTCGTGACGATCCCGAACACCATGCAGGTCAATCAAAGCGTCCGGGACATGATGCTGACAAAGCTGACGAGCTGCGTAAAAAAAATAACTGTGTTTTACGGATTGCCCATGCCACCAAGATTTGAGATACGATTCTACAGCACGTCGATCGGTCCGCGTCCTCAAGTGCCTTGGAATGGCGCGCTTCAACTTTGGACCGCGATAACTGACGCCAACGTCTATTTCGCTGAAGGTGGTTTTACTGTCAGACCTGACTGCTTCGTGTCCACGCACGAGATGGCTCACGCCCTCGGCCCGCATGATAAAGGGATCCTAGAGGAAGGCTATGCGACATTCACCCAGTGGATGGTCGGTCCGAGGCCTCCCGTCAATACTGTCGTCTGCGCAGAGGAAGGATACTGTGTGGACATTGATTCAGAGCATTATTTGCTTCCTTATTCTCTTGCGCATCCCACACAGGTAAACGGAGAAGCGTATGACGGGGCGAAGTATCCAACTGGTCTCTGCGCTTGGGCGTATATCGACAGCAAATTCGGGAGAAATAAGCTGCGGCAGATCATTGATGGGTTTGAATCGACAGACTGCGAGTACGGCGACTGTATAACTGATTTCATATTGCCAGTCTTGAAAGAACGTCAGACAAGACTGTTCGAGCAGAAGTTTGACCTGGCGAGATCGGATAATGACATATCCGCTTCGTCCCTGCAGCCCATCCGAAGAGTGGACAGCTGCAGCGACGTTCGGAGTGCCGCATGGTGGCGAAAAGAGCTGATTCTTCCCGTCCAGGGCATCCGGCCAGGCGCTGTTCAGGCAGTTGATCCATCGCTTCTGTCATCCAGGCATCCCTCTTGGTTTTTAGGATAGTCTCCCTGTTCTTATAGAAAGATAAGTTTTTATACCGCCGAACGTTGTCCTGCTCCATGTTCAACTTTCAAGAACTCATCGACGTCATCATCATGACGCTCGCGCTCGGCTATATCTTCAGGGATGCCTTCCGCAAGCCGGAATATCACCATTACGACCCGCTCGAGGCTCTGCGGCATATCCGCCAGAGCACGGCATGGCAGGATTTCCAGTTCGCCGCCATGATCACCGCTCCTGCAATCATCCTGCACGAGCTCGCCCATAAGTTCGTCGCAATGGGCTTCGGTCTGCAAGCCACCTTCCACGCCTCCTACAGCTTTCTCGCGCTCGGCATCCTGCTGAAGCTGCTGAACTTCCCGTTCATCTTCTTCATCCCGGGTTATGTGAGCCATAGCATGGCAGCGTCTCCATGGCAGGCCGCACTCATCGCGGGAGCAGGACCGTTCACCAACCTTGCCCTATGGCTTGTCTGCCAAGCGCTCTTGCGGAGCAAGGCCTTCATGCGGACGCACAGATCATGGCATGCCGCCCTGTTCCTCTCCAGCAGGATCAATATCTTCCTCTTCATCTTCAACATGCTGCCGATACCTTTCTTTGATGGCGGGCAGTTCTACGTCAGTATCTATCACGCGATAGTGGGCTGATCCGCTCTGTCGATTTTTTGATGATGCTCCTCAATAGTAAGGAGCATCATCAAAAAATCAGATACCTAGATCGATTGGCATAAACTTTAGGCACAAACTTTAAAAACTACCTCCAAACTATATTGATGATGCGACTATCCAGCATTTCATCAGTTCTCGTTTTTCCAGGGGTGACGCTCGATGCCTGATCCAAAGACAAACAAGACCAAGTTCATCGTGGTCACTGGCGGCGTACTCTCCGGCCTGGGCAAAGGCATCGCTGCCGCGAGCATCGGCAACCTTCTTTCCAGCCAGCTGAAAGTCATCCCGATCAAGTGCGATGGCTACCTGAATACCGATCCCGGCACCATGAATCCTATCGAGCATGGCGAGGTGTTCGTGCTCGATGATGGCGGTGAGGTGGACATGGACTTCGGCCATTATGAGCGTTTCCTCGGCATCGCGTGCAAGTTCAAGTGGAACCTCACCATGGGCAAGGTATTCGAGGCCATCCGCCAGAAGGAGCGTCGGGGTGATTACCTCGGCAAGACGGTACAGTTCATCCCGCATGTGCCGAACCTCATCAAGGGCTGGTGGTCCGAGGTCGCGGATGAGGAGAAAGCGGATGTCATCCTCATTGAGATCGGCGGTACGGTAGGAGATATAGAGAACGAGCTCTATATCGAGGCGGCAAGACAACTGCGCAAGGATGTAGGCGAGGATAACGTCCTTTATGCGCACGTCACGTATATACCGATTCCATTCGGCACGAACGAGCAGAAGTCCAAGCCGACGCAGCAGAGCGTCAACCTGCTCCGCCAGAAAGGCATCACGCCGGATGTCATCATCGGTAGGTGCAAGGAGCTGCTCTCCAAGGAGATCCGGCAGAAGATTGCGAGCTTCTGCGATGTAGAGGAGAATGCGGTCATCACTGGCCTCGACGTGAATACTATCTATAAGATCCCTATCCTTTTCGAAGAGCAGGGCCTGATGGAGCTGCTCGGCAAGAAACTGAAGTTCAAGGTCAAGCCTGACCATGCGGAATGGAGGAGGCTTGTCGGCAACATCCATACTGGCCAGCAGGTGACGATCGCGGTCTGCGGCAAGTATACGCGGCTCGAGGATTCCTATGCGAGCATCATCGAGGCCCTGACTCACGCCGGCTCGCATCTCCACTGCGATGTGAAGCTCAAATGGATCGAGACCACGGATGAGGAGACCGTGCTGAAGGACCTGAAAGGTGTGCATGGCGTCATCGTCCCCGGCGGCTTCGGCAGCAGGGGTGTCGAGGGCAAGATCCAGGCTATCCGCTATTGCCGGGAAAACAAGATACCCTTCCTTGGTTTATGCTATGGTCTTCAGCTCGCGGTCGTCGAGTATGCCCGGAATGTGTGTAGCCTCGCGGGCGCAAATACCACTGAGGTGGACGAGAAGACACCATACCCGGTCATCGACATCCTGCCAGAGCAGCGTGGCGTCACGCAGAAGGGAGCCACGATGCGCCTCGGCGCCTATGAGGCATGGCTCAAGAAAGGGACCAAGGTCCATGAGCTGTATGGCGCGGACAAGGTGTCTGAACGCCATCGCCATCGCTATGAGGTCAATCCTGCGTATCATGATGTCCTGCAGCGCAATGGCCTCGTGTTCTCCGGCATGTCGCCGAACCAGCAGCTGGTGGAGTTTATCGAGCTGCCGAAGCACCCCTGTTTTCTGGCCACCCAGGCCCATCCAGAGCTTAAGAGCAACCTGCTCAAGCCGGCCCCGTTGTTCTACGGCCTGGTACAGGCGGCGAAAACGCTCGCCAGCTCTCCTAAAGCATAAATAATGATGTTACAGCCGGTCAAATAAAACCGTAATCATTTTAAATGACCGCTTGTTCTTGCGCTTCATGTCCAAGAAAAAGCTCCGCCGAGAGATGGCGCGCCTGAAGGCCTTAGGATTGCAGCCGCATCATCAACAGGTACCAGGCGAGATGCCCACACCTGTCTCGATGTATGGCGCAGCCCATACCCATACAGGGCCATCGCACGCGCATCAGTCTCCCCACACTCCCTCTCATCCGGGTGAGCGGAAGCGGGGCTGGAAGGCCCGGCTCGAGCGCATCTATGAATACGAGTACCGGAAGCTGACCTATTTCACCATCATCATCCTTGTTCTTGCGATCCTACAGATCGGTTATCAGGTAGCGACCACTGGCGATTTCATAAATAAGGGTGTCTCGCTGAAAGGCGGCCTCACGATGACCATCCCTTCTGCAGCGCTTCCTCCGGAGGAGATGGAGAGCGCGCTCAAGCAGAAGTTCTCCAGCTATGACATCGCCGTGCGGAGCATCACGAGCTCCGGCGGAGCCAAAGGGCTGATTGTCGAGGCGGACATCACCGATCCCGATGATATCCGTGCCTTCAGGCAGGCGCTTGAGGAGAAGCTCGGACTGCAATCAGACGCTTACAGCGTCGAGCAGATAGGTTCCACGCTCGGCGAGAGCTTCTTCATCCAGATCATCATCTCCCTGATCGCGGCCTTCATCCTCATGGCGGTCATGGTCATCATCTGGTTCCGCAATCTCGGGCCGTCGATGATGGTCATCCTCGCGGCATTCTGTGACCTTGTCGAGACCATCGCGGTCATCAATATCTTCGGCATCAAAGTGTCCACCGGCGGCATCGCGGCCCTGCTCATGCTCATCGGCTATTCCGTCGATACGGACATCCTGCTCTCGACGCGCGTGCTCAAGCGCAAGGAGGGCACGGTCTATGACGCCACGGTGGACGCGTTCAAGACAGGCATCACCATGACGCTGACCGCCATCGCCGCGGTGAGCGTCGGCTATCTCGCCTCGAGTTCCGTCGTGCTCCAGCAGATCATGCTCATCCTTTTCATCGGCCTGGTCTTCGACATCTTCAACACGTGGATACAGAACGCTGCGCTCCTGCGATGGTACGTCGACCATCAGGCGAAGAAGAAGGCAGCGAAAGAAGGTGCGGCGTGATGGGGCTGAAGAAAGCGATAACCAATGTCCGGATCATCATCCTCGTGGTATTCATCCTTCTCTCCTTAGTGGCTGTCCATCCTTCATTCGGCCGTGAGGGAGTGGCCATCCGCAACGTGATGCGCAACGGCTCCGCTGCCGAGGCGGGTATCAAGAGCCCGCAGCCGAACGCCCAGCCTATGAGCAGGGAGATCATCCTTGCCATGAACAATGTCCCGATCCAGACCATGGATGATTATTATGCCTTCACCAAGGACCTTGACCTCAATCGAACGATCCAGGTCAAGACAAATAAGGGCCTGTATCGGCTGGCGACCAAGCCATTGACGGAGACCATCATCCTCAATGAGACCGAGACGCTCCTCATCAACGAGACCGTCGCGGTCAATCAGACTATTGATGGCAAGGCGGTCATGGTCAACGAGACCAGGCAGCGCCGCGCGGTCGTACCGAAGACCAAGACGAATATCATCGGCGTCCAGGATCTCGGCATGACTATCTATGAGGCGCCGACAACGAACCTGCGGAAAGGCCTCGATCTGCAAGGGGGAACTCGCGTCGTGCTCAAGCCGGAAACGGTCGTATCTGACGATGATATGGGCATCCTGCTCGCCAATATGCAGCAGCGTCTGAACGTCTTTGGCCTGAGCGACGTCACGGTGCGCAAGACCAAAGATCTCATCGGCGACCAGTTCATCGTGGTCGAGATTCCCGGCGCGAACGAAGAGGAGGTCAAGGAGCTCCTCGCCAAGCAGGGCAAGTTCGAGGCCAAGGTCGGCAATGACACGGTCTTCCGCGGCGGCAGTGATATCACCTATGTCTGCCGGAGCGCGGAATGTTCTGGCCTTGATACCCGTGTCGGATGCGGTCAGGGCCAGGGAGGACAGGTGTGCCGATTCCAGTTCTCTATCACCCTGAGCCCGGGAGCGGCGCAGCATCAGGCTGACCTCACCGCGGACCTTGATGTCATAACGCAAGGCACCGATAAGTACCTATCAAAACAGCTCGACCTCTATCTTGATGACGAGCTCGTGGATTCCCTGAACATCGGCGCTGACCTACAGGGTCGCGCGGTCACGGACATCGCCATCTCCGGCTCTGGTTCAGGCCCTGACCGTCAAGGCGCGGTCAATGATGCGCTGAAGGGCATGAAGCGGCTGCAGACCATCCTCATCACCGGCAGCCTGCCAGTCAAGCTGAGCGTGGTGAAGGCGGACACCATCTCGCCCGTGCTCGGCAAGGAGTTTGTCTCCAATGCCATCCTCGTGACGCTGACCTCGATCATCTGTGTCATCGTGATCATCTTCATCCGCTATCGGAAGGCCATCCTCGGCATCCCGATAGCGATAACCCTGCTCTCTGAGGTCCTCCTCATGCTCGGCCTCGCCGCTGTGGTCGGCTGGAACCTTGACCTTGCTGCCATCGCGGGCATCATCGTGGCCACGGGCACGGGCGTGGATGACCAGATTGTCATCATCGACGAGGTGCTGAAGCGCAAAGGGATGGCGATGCAGGTGAGCTGGAAGGAGAAGATCAAGAACGCCTTCTTCATCATCTTCGGTTCGTACTTTACGGTGGTCGTGGCCATGATTCCGCTATTGTTTGCCGGCGCGGGCCTGCTGAAAGGCTTTGCCTTCACCACTATCGCTGGCGTCTCGTTCGGCGTGTTCGTCACGAGGCCGGCGTTCGCGGCGTTCATCGAGATATTCCTCAAGGAGTGACCATCATCACTATATCCTGCCAGTATCATCATACCTGCTCATGGCATTTGAAAAGATCGACGCGGACGATGCGGGTGGAGAGCTGAAAGACAAAGTCATCCTTCTTCATGGCTTTTCCGGCAAGCAGGTCGCGGCCTTTGTCGATTGCTGCAAGGCGAACCCTGACCTGCCGAAGGCGCATTTTGCCGTCGTCACACCCGTCAGCCGCGTCAAGCGCCTGAAAGACGTCGTCCGGGAGATTGTCCAGGACGCGCAGGGGGGGAGATGATGGAAGCGTCCAAGATGATGGAGACCTTCATCATCTCGCTCGGCGGCTCGCTCATCGTGCCGGACGCAATCGATCTCGACTTCCTCCGCCGTTTCAAAGCACTTCTCCTCAAGCATAGGGAGAAGCGCTTCGTGCTCGTGAGTGGCGGTGGAAAGACGTGCAGGGAGTATCAGGATGCGGCGCGGAAGCTCGGCGTGTCGGACACGCGCGAGCTGGACTGGGTGGGCATCCGCTCGACCATGCTGAACGCGGAGCTGGTGCGCGTGATGTTCGGAGACGATGCGTATGAGACGGTCCTCATCGACGAGCCGAAGCAGGCGCCAAAGACATGGAAAAATATTATTATTTCTTCTGGTTGGGAGCCGGGATGCTCGACGGACAAGGATGCCGTACTGCTCGCAAAACTGTTTTCTGCGAAAACGATCATCAACTTGTCGAATATCGATTACGCCTATGACAAAGATCCACGGACACATAAGGATGCCAAACGTCTCGAACGCGTCAGCTGGAAAGAGTTCAGGAAGATCGTCGGCGACACCTTTTTGCCTGGGGGAAATTATCCCTTCGACCCTGAGGCGAGCAAGCTGGCAGAGAAGCTGGGATTGCGGGTGATCATCGCGAAGGGGAGTGATGTGGAGAACTTGGAGAAGATTTTAGCGGGCAAAGAGCATACGGGGACGACGATAGGATAGGGCAATAAGAGGAAAAGACTTAAATATGCTTCCAGATATTAAGGTACCATGCTCACCAAAGAAGCAATAATACGGAAAATTGAAGCACAGAGGAGTACTATCAAATCCTTTGGAGTCAGAAAACTTATCCTTTTTGGCTCCTATGCGGCAGATAAAGCCAAACGGGACAGCGATATAGACTTTTTGGTCGAATTTGAACGAGGAAGGGGCCTATTTGATGATTACATCCAATTATCCCGCTTTTTGGAGAGATTGTTCAAGAGGAAGGTCGATATCGTTAAACCTGCACTCATTCGTGAAGAGCTTAAGGAATCCATCTTGGAGGGGGCGCAAATTGAAGCGCAGATCTGATCTTTTTCTGAAAGATATTGTAGATGCCATCCAGAAAATAAAAGAGTATACCAACGATATTGATCTTGAACATTTTAAGAAAAGTCCCATGATTATCGATGCGGCAGTGCGTAATTTAGAGATTATCGGTGAAGCTATCTCTCAGATACCTGAAGACGTAAAACAGAAATACTCGGGGGTTCCTTGGCAAGAAATAAAAGATTTTCGAAATGTGGTGATTCATAAGTACTATCGTGTTGACATAGACATTCTGTGGGATATCATTCAGCATAAACTTGATGGCCTTAACGACCAGATAGAAGAAATCTTAGGAGATTCCTGATCAGAGGGCATGATACTCATTGAATGAATAAGCATTATTTCACCTGCTTCCTCACCCATCCCTCATATTCTTTATTCGCTTCCACCTTTATCTTCATCACGCATGGACATTCATACGAGTGCATGCCGATGATCTTCTTCTTGACCTTCTCCCACAGCTTGTCCGTTGTTTTCGTCAGCAGCACAACCTCCTTATCATCCCGCAGATCACCCTTCCACCAGTACAGGCTCTTGCTGGGGAAGATGTTCGCGCACGCGATAAGCTTGTTGTTGAGGAGGGCCTCGGCTATATTGTGGGCCTCTTCCTCATCAGCGCAGGGAGTGTAGACAAGGATCATAGGGCGGTTTTGGAGGAAATAGCTTTAAATACTCTTCGATTTTCAGCCAGATTATGGAGTACAGCGCCTATATCTATTCGACCTGCGTCGGCTATTTCGTCTTCGATAGGGAACCGGTCAGGCTGCGCGAGAAGCAGCTCTTCAAGTCCGCAAAGGAAGCCACAGAACAGGCAGCGCTCCTCGCGCAAGGCAAGGTCACCGAGATGGAGAAGCAGCTCGCCAAGCGGCATCGCGCGGCCATCCTTGGCTTCAAGGAGGAGAAAACCGACATTCCGGTCGTCTTTGAGCATGCCAAGTACGTCGTCATCAGCGATATCCTGCGCGCGGAGGTCCTTCCCTCCTTGTATGAGAAGAACCTCTCGCTCACCAAGCAGGATATCCGCAAGTCGGTGCGTCCGGACATCTTCATCGTGCAGACGAGCGACGCTCTCAAAGAGCTGGATAAGGCCATCAATCTCCTCGCCAAACGCCTGCGCGAATGGTACGCTTATTATCTTCCGGAATTCATCCGTTCCATCCAGAGCCACGAGAAGCTGGTGGAGCTTATCCTGACCAAGGACAGGAAGACCTTGCTGAAAGAGGTCAAGCTCGCCGAGGAGGAGACCATGGGCGCGATGCTCGAGAAGAAGGAACTCCAACCCATGCTTGATCTCGCCGCCGGCATCAAGAGCCTCGTGGAAGCGAAGGAAAAGCAGCAGATCTATCTGGAGAAGATGATGAAAGACGTCTGCCCGAACGTGACTGCCATCGCGGGAGCGAACATCGGCGCGAAACTGCTCACCATCGCAGGCAGCCTCGACAAACTTGCAGCCTTCCCCTCGTCTACCGTCCAGATCCTCGGCGCCGAGAAGGCGTTGTTCCGCCACATGAAGACCGGCAGCAGGCCGCCGAAATACGGTGTGCTCGTGCATCATCCGCTCGTCATGCAGGCCTCGAGGGAGATGAAGGGAAAGGTCGCGAGAGCGCTCGCGGACAAGCTTTCGATAGCGGCGAAAGTGGACCGGTTCAAGGGCGAGTTCATCGGCGAGAAGCTCCGGAAGGATATTGAAAAACGATTCCCGAAGAAAAACTGAGCAAAGGACTGAATGAAGGTATGACCTATGGCGATCAAGATAACCAACCATCCACGCTTCCACGGCGTATTTGAGACCGAGCTCGGCAGGCGGAAGCTCCTGCTCACGCAGAATCTCGTGCCCGGCACGCAGGTATACGGCGAGAACCTGTTCAAGCAGGATGGCATCGAGTATCGAGAATGGGTCATCCAGCGGAGCAAGCTCGCCGCCGCCATCGCCAAGGGCATCTCCCAGATAGGGATGAAGCCAGGCAGCACCGTTCTCTACCTCGGCTGTGCCTCCGGTACGACGTCAAGCCATGTGAGCGATCTCGTGGGTAAGGATGGTTTTGTGTTTGCCCTCGATTTCGCGCCGCGCGTGCTGCGCGACATGGTGTTCGTGTGCCAGACGCGCAAGAACATGACTCCCATCCTCGCGGACGCGTTCCATCCGGAACGGTATGTCCATCGCGTGCTCGCCGTCGATGCGGTCTTCCAGGATATCGCGCAGAAGAACCAGGCAGAGATATTCCTCAGGAACTGCGATATGTTCCTCAAGCAGGGCGGTTTCGGCATCCTCGCGGTGAAGGCAAGGAGCGTCGACGTGACAAAGCGGCCAAAAGAGATCTTCGCGCGCGTGCGGGAGCAGCTCGAGAAGCAGGTGACGATCGTGGATTACCGCGAGCTGGATCCTTATGAGCGGGACCATTGCGTGTTTGTGGTGAAGAAGAAATAATCAGCGCGATAGATATTTTCTGAGGTATATGGCGACGCTCGCCGGAACTGATCTTTTCCAAGATTTTTTAGCGGCCATGCGCTCCCGTATCCTCGTCGCCGAAATTCCCTTTGTCTCTTTAATTATTCGCACAGTATAGCCAGCCTTCCTGAACAGGTTCGCCACAAAGGCGTTGCCCGTGTACACGACGTGAAATGGCCTCTTGGCGCATTGCTCGGTCCAAGAGACCCATTTCGCATGATTGCCGATGTCGGGAACGGCGATGATGGCATAATTCCTGATGCCCGCCTCTTTCAGCGCGAGCGTGATCATCCGCTTTCGCTCGGCAAAAGAAAACGGATTATCCACAGTCCGCGACAATTGCGATGATCCGATGGCGATGATTACCCTGCTGTATTGTCTGCTCAATCGCTTCACCACACCAAGATGCCCGAGGTGGAATGGCTGGAACCGGCCAAGGAAGAGAGCCACTTTTTCCGCTGTCATCTTTCCCGTCGTCATCTGATCACCTCATCCAGGGCCTTCACGAGCAGGTCGGCAAGAGAAATAACTGTTATCCCCGCGCGAGATAAGGGGATGCTATCCGTTGTCACGAGCCTGATCTTCCGTCGACGGAGTTCCTGCAAGGCGTTTCCCGAAAGGATAGCGTGCGTGCAGCAGAAGGTGAAGCGTCGCAAACCTGCCTGTTTGAGGGCATCGACAGTCCTGAATAGCGTCCCTCCAGAATCGATGATGTCGTCGTAGATGATTGCGTGACTCTTGCCGTCAGGCAAGTTATCACATCGCAGGTTGACAATCCTTCCTCGTGCATCCCGCCGCTTCTTGCAGACGGCCAGCGGCAAGTCGAGGAGTTTCGCAATAGCCTGCGCCCGTCGCTTCGCTCCTTTGTCCGGCGCGATGACGACGCATGTCGTCATATCCGGTACCGCGTGTTTCAGATGATCCGCGAACAGAGAAACGGTTGTGAGCATCCTTCCTCGCGCATAGTGGGGAAGGATGCTTACTGAGTGCGGATCCACGCTGATGACGGTATCAGCGCCAGAGCGATACGTCATCTCTGCAAAGAGTTTCACCGAGATCGGTTCGCCGGGATGGGCGACGCGGTCCTGGCGGAGATAGGGGATGTACGGGATAACATCGATGACCCGCCGTGCCCCCGCGCGCTTCAGGGCGTCATTGGCGAGGAAAAGCTCGAGATAGCAGCTGTTCGGGTCATAGGCCGGCTTGCCCTCTATGCGCGTGAGGAACGATTTGAACAGGACGACTGTCTTGCTGCGGACATCCGTTCCTACCCTGATGCGGACCTCGCCATTGCCGAACCTGCTGAAAGTGATAGCATCACGCACGATCGTCGCCTTCTTGCGCATGCGATCCCGTGTCTTGCGGGCGAGTGGGGTAAAGGCATTGTCAGAGAAGAGAAGCGTCGCGGGCATAAAGATGCTGTTGATGTTCATGATTTATATACTTTTCTTTAGACTGAGCTTGACTTTCCGGAAGCGAGAGAGCTGGCGTCCAAGGCCGCATCTGGACTGAAACCAGAAAAAGAGGAGGGCAATGCTCCCGATGGTGACGGCGATGAAATAGAACCAGTAATACTGCTTTAGGTAGATGGCGAAGACATACAAGAGCAAAAATACTATCAAATAGGCGACTCCCATCATGATGTTCTGCTGCTGTGTCAGTTCTCTCATCGCATCATCCTCCCGGGCGCGTATCCGATAAATCCGCCGAAGATGGCCCCGATGACCGTGATGAAAGCAGAGGGGGTGGTCAGATAGGCAGTGATCATGCCGACAAGTACACCAGTGAAGGTGAACAGGAAGGCGTCATGCCGTCTCATGGTCGAACCACCTCGCCAGATAGACTCCTGAAAACAGGAAGAAAAGCTGGAGGCTGAAGTCCTTGCCTATCCAGCCGTGTATAACACTGAGGGTGATGATAGTGAGCGTCGGTACTGCAAAGAGGAGTATGACGACGTTCTTGAACCATACGCCAAATACCCGTTCCACATACGGATTTATTTCTGTTCTTGTCATTACAGCTTCTTACGTCGACGTCCTTTATATGCCTTTCTCCTTTGTTTCCGAAAATTTTTCGGCATAGTGGGAAACTTTTCGCGGCAGTCAGAGATATTACGATTAACGGCTGCCTTTCCGAAAAAAAGTAGAGAGAGACCGTAACTTTTGCCGTCTCGTGTTGTTGGTCTTGTCCTCCTTACCCATGAGGAGGACAAGACCAACAACGTGGATAGGAGAATCAAAGGAAGAGAAAGGTCGGGTCGGTCAGGCCTTCTTCAGCCAGGTGATCATGCGGCCGGCGAGTTCCGGCTGCCGCTCGAGAAGGTCCGTTCCATGCGCGCCGCCGGGATAGATGATAGTCTTATATTCGCCGCGGATCCTTCTTGCGTAGGTATTCAGGGCGTCTGCGGATGGCTTGTCCTCTGACGAGCCGATCATCAGGGCCTTCCCACTGTACAATGGGCCGGATGGCAGCATGACGCCGCGATAGCTCATGCCCGGCGAGAGCAGGACAAGCCGTTTCACTTTCGTGTCTGTCTCGGCATACAGCACGGCGATGTTTGCGCCGAGGCTCGCGCCCACGATATTCGACGCGAACTTCCCCTGTTCGGCGAGGTACTTCTTCGCCGCCTTCACGTCCAGCAGCATGTCGAGGAAGTCATTCTCCTCTTCCCGCGTCTGGCCTGACGGGTAGGTGAAGTCGCGCCAGTCGAGGTCGGAGTCGCCATGGCCGCGCAGGTCTATCGTGATGACCGCAAAGCCTTCCTGTTGGAGCCGCTTGGCGAAATCATCCCATACATGGCGGTCGCTGCCGAGCATATGGAGCAGGATGACGCCTTCTCCGCGACCAGAATAATAGGTCGCCGCGATCTGGACGCTGTCCTCAGTGCGGAGGGTGATGTCCTGCTGCTGGCCGGGAGTCGATGCGGTAGCCGCGGGCGGTGCCTGCGTCGGAGCTGGCCTGACTGGCTGTCCGGTCTTTTCGGCCATGAAATACCTCGCGCCGAAGAGGACGCCCGTTACAATAAGAATCCCGAGGAGAGCAAGGGCCCCCATGACGAGGTAACGCTTGGTTTTGATGTCCATACGGGAGATGAGAGTGTACGGCTATAAAAACGTTGCGGAGAATCTTGACAGGATTAGGGGATCATAGCGATTTCACGAAACGTTCCATCTTATCCATACCTTTCATGATATACTCCATCGATGTCGCATAGCTCAATCGGACATGTCCGTCCGCGCCAAACGCGCTGCCTGGCACGACGGCGACGCCAGCTTCCTTCAGCAGCCGCTCACAGAACCGCGAAGAGGTCATGCCGGTCCTGCTGATGTCTGGAAAGACATAGAACGCTCCAGCAGGCATGGTGCAGGAGATGCCCGGCATCTCATTCAGGCGTTTCACGATGGATTTCCTGCGCTCGTCGAAGGCCTTTTTCATCATCTGCACGGAATCCTGCGGCCCATTCAACGCTTCCACGGCAGCCCATTGCGCAATCGAGGAAGGGTTGCTTGTCTGATGGCTCTGCAGGTTGCCCATCAGCGTCGCCAGCTCTTTTGTGGATGCGGTATAGCCGATCCGCCAGCCGGTCATGGCATAGGTTTTGGAGACGGAGTTGACGATGATGGTGTGCTGTCGGATATCATCGCCCAACGAGGCAGGGCTTATGTGTTCTTCATCGCCGTAGATGAAATGTTCATACACTTCATCCGAGATGAGGAAGATCTCTTTGTCCGCGGCGAGGCGCGCAATTTTTTTTAGTTCCGCCCGCTCAATGACTGCTCCGGTGGGATTGCAGGGCGAGTTGATGATAATAGCCTTTGTCTTTGATGTTATGGCATCTTCGATCAGTTTCGCCTTGATCTGCAGCTTCTCTGTCGGGCAAAGGACGGCCTTGCCTTCAGCCAGCCTGATCTGCTCCGTATAGGTCACCCAGTACGGCACCGGAAGGATGACCTCATCGCCGGGATTCACGATGCTGTATAGCGCGTTCATCAGGGCATGCTTGCCGCCGCACGAGACCACGACATTGTCCCGCGCGCAATCGACGCCGTTCTCCCGCTTCAGTTTCGCCGTGATGGCATCCCGAAGCTCATTGATGCCCGGAACAGAAGTATACTTCGTCTGCCCTTTCCGCATCGCGGCGAGCGCGGCCTGCTTGATATTGTCCGGCGTGTCGAAATCCGGTTCTCCGGCGCCGAAACCGATGACGTCCCTGCCCTCGCTGAGCATCTGCTTGTACTGGGTATCGATGGTCAGCGTCGCGGATGGCGCTATCTGATTGACACGGTGCGCGAAGGTTTTCATGGTCGCGCAAGCAGGGCATCCGCTTCTTCAGCCAGCTGCTTCACCGCCTCCACGCTCTTCTGGAAGAATGATCTTTCCTCTGGAGTAAGCTTGATCTCGATGACCTGCTCCACTCCACGCGCGCCGAGCTTGACCGGGACGCCGATCGGCAGGTCTGTCACCCCATACTCACCATCGAGGAAGACCGAGCATGGCAAGACACGTTTCTTGTCCTTGATGATGGCTTCAATCATCTCGATAATCACGGTACCGGGAGCGTAGAACGCCGAACCGGTCTTGAGCAGGTCAACGATCTCTTTCCCCCCTTGCTTCGTCCGCTCAACAATGGAGTCTATTTTTGCTTTTGGCAAGAGTTCTGCAAGCGGGATTCCGGCTATCGTGGTGTATCGGGCCAGAGGTACCATCGTGGTGTCGCTGTGCCCGCCGATCACCATCGCCTGCACATCCTCCACCGAGACCTGAAGCGCTTCAGCGACAAAGCTGCGGAAGCGAGAGGCATCGAGTACGCCAGCAGCGCCGATCACACGCTCTCGGGGAAATCTTGTGACGTGCTTCGCCACATGCACCATAGCATCGAGCGGGTTCGTGACGATGATCAGCACGCAGTCCGGCGCGTGCTTGGCGACCTGCCTGCAGATGTCCGCCACGATATTTGTGTTTATGGCAAGAAGCTCTTCCCGGCTCATGCCCAGTTTCCGCGGCACACCGGCGGTCACGATGACGATCGCAGAACCCTTTATCGCGGCGAAATCGTTCGAGCCGGCAATACGGATGTCCGAGCCAAGCAAAGGAGCTGCCTGAGAAAGGTCAAGCGCCTTTCCCTGCGGCATACCCTCAACCACATCGACGAGGAGTATATCGCCGAGCTCCTTCACGGCTGCAAGGTAGGCCGCCTGCGCGCCAACCATGCCGGCGCCGATGATGCTGATCTTCGGCCTCATGACGTCGTGTTCGCCTCGACAGTACCCATGGCATTCGTGAGCTCGACTGCAGGCTCTTGGGGCGTGGCAGTCGTTTCAGGCTCTTGCTCGTAGATGGCGGCCTGTTCCGGAGAATCGCGGACATCGACCTCTTCCTGCGGCGCGTCGATCGTGTCGAGATCCTTGCACGTCCGTACCAGATCGAGCTTGTCGCGCTCTGCATACAGCTGTTTGAGCGTGCTCTCCAATCCATCGATCTTATCGCCGAGGGCCTGTTCCGTATCAAGCATCTCTTTCTCCTGGCTCTTCGCCTTGGTGAACAGCCTTGTCACGTCCCGCTTTTTGGACTCGACGGCTCTCCTGCAGTAATGGTCGACCTTGTCATCCTTTGACTGGTCGCCATAGACTGTCTCTTCAGTGAACTCGATGATCGGCAGCTCCGGCAGCGAGCATGCGGCGCTCGTCTGCGCGACCGCTCCTTCTGCTCCTGTTTCCTGCGCCGCCGCCTCTTCCGTTTCCTGTACTGCGCCTTCTTCTTCATCTCCTCCTTCGAGCATGACGAAGAGAAGTCCGACCAGGGCGAGGATGATGATCACCGCGATGACGATCTGGCCATAGCTTGGCCCGAAGATCTCGCGATTACGCCTGTTGGAAAGTCCGAATCCGAATTTTTTTGCCATTGCCATCACCTTTTATCGTTTACTGTGTCACATTGACTCTGTCCCGAATCTCGCTTTCGCTCGGCCGGCGCCGGGCTCGCTCAGTAAGAAGAGGAGCAGCAGGTGACATCCCCGTAAGGGACATTCCCCTGTCACCTCTCTTTCAGTGAGTAGGAAACGCTCGCGAAAGGAGGCGCCGGCTTCATTCGGGACAGAGCCGGTCACATGGATTTCCTTCTGCCCAAGAGCTTCATGCGCCTGAACCGTTCGGTAAGTCCGACATGGACCTTGATTATCTTTGCCGTCTCCTTCCGCTTTCTGATCGCGATCACATCGCCTTGTCGTATGCGCAGCGTCTGCGGATCGTTATCTGCCGCGAGCTCCGCGTCTTCACGCGTCATGGTTATCGTGATGGCCGCTTTGTCATTCACTACAAGCGGGCGCCGGGGGCTGGTAAGATTGTTGAACGCGATGCCGATGCCGGAGGCGAACTGCTTCCCAGTGATGGAATGGAAGTACGCGGTCGATCCATAGGGCGTGGCGATGACGATGCCATCGCCGATGAACTCACCATCGACGCGTCTCTGATCCACGCTCACCATGAATCGGAGGGCGTGCGTCAGACGCTTATTGCGCAGCACGATGTCATTCGCTGCCGTAAGTTTCCATCTGCCATTCACGGACGCATCCAGCTTTATGCACTGCTCGATGCGATACTGGTTCGCCTTGAGCTTGCCGATGACATGGTCGAAGACCGTGTTATCGCACTTGTTGCAGATCTTGCTGTCGCGGATGAGCAGCTTGGGGACGCCGGGATAGAGGCGTTCGGCGTAGAGATAGGTGCCATCGCCGCCGAGGGAGATGATGAAGTCTGGCTTTTTGGCCTGATAGACGAAACCGTGGGATAAAAGGTGCCTCTTCAAGGCTGCGCTGTTAGGCTTGTTTTTGCCGATGATGGCGAAGCGTCGCATACGGATAAACAGATAGAGGGGGTATTTAAAGGTTCTTCTGGAATTGACCGAAACATTTTAAATGCAGATGGCTTTTGGGGTAGAATGGCTGATATCGATCTCAATGCCATCTTAAAGGGCACTATTGCAGTCCATATCACCAATCTCTTCCCGAAGAAACGGCTCATCAGGACACGCTTCTCGATGAATCCATCTAACTGGTTTCGGGATACGGTGCATTTCGCGCTGAACAAGCCAGTTCAAGATTTATCCGCCTTACAAACAGGGGGCCACACGGCAGTCTGGTCAGGCAAGAAGTTCTGCATTCTCATCCCTTTCGATAAGCTCTATGCCGTACATGGCAAACGCCTGCAATCCTTTTCACCGGAGGATACCTTTTTTACGAAGAGCGTTCCGTTACCCGAAGGGACGGTCATTCTCATCTTGCCAGAGGGCATCCCTGACGCTATTGAGAATCATGTTACGACACAAGAAGAATTGGCTGGAGCATTCCAGAACCAACCAAGTAGAGGTTTCTTTCAGAAAGAAATAGGTGGCATCATCTGCCGCATCTTCAATCCAGCGCTATCATGGGATATCGTGGATGTCGCGAAATCGGCCATACAGGAACTAGGCTATTCGTCGAAGTTTTTTAATGACAAGAATATACGGGAGATAAGTGAGCTCCTTGGCATCAAGGACTTTATCCCGCACAATATACACTGGACTGCTTGGCTTGAAGACTTTAAGATAGGGATTGAGAACCACAAGCATGACATAGACCATATGCGCACACTTATCGTGAAGCTTGAAGAGCAAGGAACAGTTTTTCCAATCATCCATGACCGGGATGGCGCTCTAGGGGAATGTCTTGATGCGATGGGAAAGCGGTTCAATCTATTAGCGATCCAACAATTGAGCAACGATGAACGTCGCGCCGTTGAATCGCTGGCCTGGTCGCTTTTAAATATAGATAGGCATAGTCGTCTCCAATATCCATCTTTACAAGCGATGGCTATGCTGCAATCTCAGAGTATTCCGTCGAATTATCACAACGCCATCCGCTTCTATCTCAACGATTACCGAAAGTATGTCCGTGAGAAGCTACCAAAGAAAGTCATCGATTCCTGCGCCGGACTCAATGATCTGCTCAACATGACTATCTAAATTTTTCCTTTTTTTATCCGTTCATTCTTGCCGACGATCGAGACTTGTTTCATATAATGGCCACTTGAAATCGTTTCTTATCTATTGGTTCGACAACAACGTCTTGTCCTTTCTTCAGGCTCAAAAATTGGACGAGCGATTTGGGGATCTTGACATCCAGCGCGTTTCCCGATGTTCCAATCTTCGTCTTTGCCGCTATGCCCCATACGCCTTTTGCTTTTGCGGCTTTTTCAATGGCGTGCATGGCATCTGCTTCAAAGATGGTCTCTCCACAGGATGAGCAGACCAGTGCATCAACCTTGCCAAGATTGCTGCCGAGTAATTCATAATCGACTTTTTTTCTCTTTAGGATGCCCTTTTTGCATTCATCACAGTGTTCCATAGTTCCACCTATTTATTCGTGAATACTGTCTTGATCTTATACTTATTTCCTACTATTTTATATGCAACGGAAAAGTATGAATACACGCACAGATAGCCCTCTGTCTGCCTGAACCTCGAGCCTCGCTCTATAGCCATGCAGACCTGCGCCATCGTTATTCCCTCAATGACCATCTTCTCTGCGGCGTGTTTTGTTATCCACAGGTCATCAGGTTGCACCAATTCGAACACCTACGAATTAGTACGTTATAGTTATATATAAAGCTTTTGCAAGAACAGCCGGCGTTCGAATCTACTTTCCCAGCATCTCCACCACTTTCCGTCCAAACTCCCGTGCCGCTGCAGGTCCGTTCGCCGTGACCAGCCTATCCTCAACGACAACATCTTTCTTGGTGAAGATGGCCTTGCCTTCTTCCAGAATCTTGATGGACTCCGGCGATTCCCAGACTGTCGCCTTCTTGCCTTGCAGCACGCCTGCTTTCGCGAGGATGGTGGGAGCGATGCAGATGGCGGCAAGGTTCTTGCCTTTTTGCTTGGCTATCTGAAGGAGGGAGATGACTTCCTTGTGCTTTGCCAGCTCTGGCGCGCCAGGACCGCCGACCACGATGATGACATCGTAATCATCCAGCTTGGCATCTTTTACCGCGAGGTCGGGCATGACCATGGCGCCGAGCTTGCCGTGGGCGGCGTCGGTGGTGATGCTGGCGATCTTGCAGGAGATGCCGGCGTCTTCGAGAACGTCCTTTGTGTCAAAAAGCTCCTCATCGCGGAAGCCATTTTGGGCGATGATGAAGAGGGCGGTGGGCATGAGAGAAAAACGAAGAAGCGTGGGTATTTAAAGTTTGTGCGCTGGTGGCATTTATCCTTATTACCGATAGCGAGAGACATCCACGCCAAGATTACGCGGCCCGAAAGCTGCAGGAAGAAGCTCGTCGAGCGTAGTGAGCTCGATCTTGTCCATCTTTGTGGTTGCGAGGATCATCCCAAGATCAACACCAGCTATCTGGCTTACTTCGAAAAGCGACTGCCGGCAGGAGCCGCATGGCGTGGTGACGTCGACCGTATCGGATGTGGCGCCGCGCGCGATAATCGCGATAGCTGAATATCGGTGAACGCCTGCAGCATGGCCTGCGGCAAGAGCGACCTGCTCTGCATGCAACCCAACGGCGTAGTTCGCGTTCTCCATGTTCGAACCACTGAAGATCCGTCCATCATGCGACTGGAGGGCAGCGCCGACATAGAAATTGGAATATGGCGCATATGCTCCTTCCATCGCCTTGGCTGCAGCATCGAGAAGTTCTCGTTGCTAAGGGAGAAGCTGATTGAGTCGTATGATATGGGTCATCGTTACCGCTTCAAACTAACCCGCATCTTCAGCGTCCGCATGAACTCCTGGCACCGGTTGCGCAGGGTGACTTCAGTGATCTGTGTAATAGTAGTCACTTCATTCTGCGTCTTGCGCTCGCCATTCATGATGGCGGAAAGGTAGAGCGCGGTCGCGGCCAGGCTGATCGGGCTCCTGCCGGAGACGATCTGGGCCTTCTCGGCCTTCTCGAGGATCTCCACTGCCTTAGACAGGGTGCGAGGGCTCAGGCTCAGCGACGAGCCGAAGCGCTCCACATAGTCATGTGGTGAGTTGAGCGTGATCTTAAGGTTCAGCTTCGTCATCAGGAACTTGTAGTACTTGCCGATGACCTTCTTGTCAACCTTCGAGGCGTCAGATAGTTCCTTGATAGTCTTCGGCAACCCGAACACACGGCAGGCGATGTACAACGAAGCGACGATAAGGCCATCGCTCGAGCGCGCCTTGGTCAGGCCGCGTTCTGCGCACATGCGGTAGAGGCGCGCCGCCTCTTTCTCTGCCATCTCGGGCATGCGGATATAAGAGGAGATTATCCGCATATTGGACAAGGCGGTGTTCAGGTTGTTCTCCAGGCTGGAGCTGGTCCAGCTGTTCTTCTTGCGGATGCGCCTGATCACCGCGCGCATGCGGTCCGGCAGCTGCTTCATGTCGGAGTCATTGCCAACATGAGTTATAAGATTGTTCGCGACTCGCGGATCGAACGGCGCGCCAGAACGGGAGTTCGCATCCATATCCTCGCTGTCAAAGATGCGGCTGTCATAGCCGAAGTCGATGAGGGCATCGTCGATGACGAAGCTGCAGCTCTTGCAGATAGCCTCTCCTTTCTCTTTCTGGACGAAAAAATCGCTTTCGCCGCATTCCGGACATTTCTGGACGTCAATCATTTTCGTATGATGAGCGATGGTTGAGGTATTTGCTTCTACCATTGGTGGAGCCTTTCGAGAATGGTCTATTACGGATAGCTGTGTATGCTTGTCAACTAGTACCACTCCCAGCTATCTATGGATAGAACCCCTATATAAACTTTTCGTTTATTTATTACTGATGAGTGAATAACGTCTGTCCCATAGTTTTATAAGACTATGGGGCGGTTTAAGATAATTATTTGCTATAGAGAAAATAAATTTATTGGAGTAGAAAGTTTTAAATAGTATTACTATGGTAATACTTTTGGTGATATTTATGGAAACAATCCCTGCAAAAGTGACCAAGAAGCTGGCGGAAGAGATGGATGAACTTGTTGAGGAGGGATGGTATGCTAACCGCTCTGAGTTCATTCGCGATGCTATCCGCGACAAGCTACGCACGACCAAGGTGGCCTTGCTCGAGGCAGCAATGAAAGAAGACGTGGAGTGGGGCCTTTATGGGAAGGATTGAGGCCGCAACGACCGATACTGGACCGCTGATCCACCTCAGCGAATTACGGAAACAGGTGATTTTATCCCAATTGATCCGATCAATCTTGACAACAGAAGAAGTCATGTCAGAACTTTCTCCTGTTCAACAGCAGCAATGGAAGCAGTATCTTACGATACGGCCATTGGACGGCCGAAGCAAGGATCTCTCTAAATTTCTCATCGGACAGTTCGAGCTTCATCTCGGCGAAGCCACGGCAATCGCTCTTGCGAAATCCGAAAAAATAAGGCTTTTTCTTACCGATGATCTTACTGCAAGAATAACAGCAAAACATTTTGGCATGGTCCCGCATGGGACGATAGGGCTCCTGATGCGCGCCTTTCGGGAAGGGATTTTTTCCAAGGAGGAGGCCATAGCTCTTCTGCATGAGCTTCGGCAGACAAGCTTATATCTCACTAGCGATCTGCTCCAATACGCAATTCGGCAGATAGAGAGATATGGACAGCGATAGTCTTTTCCACACCCCCGTTAGCCTATGTCCCACACAACAGCGAGCATCATGCCCGAAGCTTCTTGGAAAACGGTGTCATCGGCTTCCCGACAGCAAAGCCGTGCTTCCTGAAGAACCGTGCGGCCTTCGTGTTGCTCGCCGAAGCCATAGCAAAGAGGAGGTGCATCTTCCGCTTCCTGCATTCCGTGAGATAGGCATCCATCAGGCGTCCGCCAAGGCTCATGCCACGATACTTCGGCACGACCACAAGATAGAGCAGTTCGGAATAGCCAGTGCGCTTGTCTGCTTCAGCAAGAAGAAAACCGGCGAAATGCTCCTCAACCTCTGCCACCAGCCCGATGCCTTTCCGGACAAGCTCGCGGTTATAGCTTGGGCCGAGATCATGGCCCGTGGGGCTCTGCAGCTCTTTTGACTGATGGATCCATCGCTCTATGGTGGCGAGATCGCTCAGCTTGGCCTTGCGGATATGCATGTGATCACCTTTTTGTATGAAAGGATGCGTGATATTTAAGCTTTCTTCTTCCTGTCCCATGCCGCATCCAGGCTCCATGGTCCTGCGCCGGACAATGCCAGGCTGACCAATACCGCAAGCAGCACGAAATCCTGCCGCACATCGGCGATGACGATGATCGGGATGAGCAGGCCGATCCCGACGATGGCCGCCAGACGGGTGAGCAGGCCGAACACGAGCAGGATGCCGGTGATGATCTCGAAGATGCCGACGACCTTCACCGTCATGACCGGATCGATGATCAACGTCCACGAGAAGGGGGAATCCATGACCATGTCCACCATGGCCTTCGGGATCTCGAATTTCTCGAACCCGAAACGGATGAAGACGAGCCCGATCGGGATGCGGAGGAGCAGCGGCACGATCCATCTATATGATGCCAGTCTCTTCTGTATCTGTATCAGGATGTTTTCAGCTTGTATCATAGTGGTCGCTACCTCCTGAATCCAATATCTTCAGCAGTTCCTGATGCACAATCCCATTCGATGCGAGAATATCCCGCGCCTTCAGCGTGAATAGCTTTCCTGAAAAATCAGTCACGGTCGCGCCGGCTTCCTTCGCGATGATGGCGCCAGCCGCTACGTCATACGCATTCAGGTCAGACATCTCGAACGCTTCGATCCTGCCCGCCGCCACATAGCATAGCTCGAGAGCGGCAGAGCCGAACTGACGCGTCATGCGCGTGGCCTGCAGCTTCAGCTTCGCATAGAGGCGGACAGCCCGCTGCACCGCTTCCTGGTTCTTGGCGCCATAGCAGGCGCCGATGACTGCCCGGGAGAGTTCAGCTCTCGTCGAGACATGGATTCGCGTATGATTCAGGAATGCTCCTTTTCCCTTCTCTGCAAAAAAGAGCTCGTCTTGGATAGGGTTATACACCACGCCGAGAACAGGCTCGCCACGATAGGCCAGGCCGATAGATGTATTGAAGAACGGGTTCATAATGGTATAATTCGTCGTGCCATCGAGTGGATCGATCGCCCACAGATAATCAGATACCTTTCGTTCTTTTCCTGCCTCTTCAGAATAGAACGAATGGGAAGGAAAGGCTTTCTTGAGGATGTTGAGGATAGCCTTTTCGGCGAGAAGATCGACGTTCGTGACGCGCTCATTCGACCCCTTGAAGGAAAGCACTTGCCCTTTTTGGTAGTTTGCCTTGATGATCTTTCCTGCCGCTTTTGCGGCCTTGATCGCCTGGAGAAGCTCTCTTGATTGGATCATTGTCGTTTATGTGTTGCTGGCAAGGATCTGGAGGGGGGCCCGTCATACACACATGCCTCTTCAGGCAGCCTGCGGTACGGCTTCTCCCGTGTCTGCTCCTCGTGCACATGCGCGCACAATCCGGCGACGCGCGCGATGATGAAGAATGCTTTCCCCAGGCGCCAGTCGAAACCCATGTCGGAAACAATTGCAGCGATGGCGCCATCGATATTCAGGCAGAGTTTCTTGCCTTTTGCATGTTCAAGTTCTCTTTCTATAGCGATAGCAAGCTCAACATGCTTCCCGCCAAGGATAAGATCCTTTGCGAGCTCTACTAATCTTTTTGCTCGTGGGTCCTCTGTGTACATCTTGTGGCCATAACCAGGCAATCGTTGTTTTTTTTCAACGGAAACGTCCACTATATCCTTTGCTGCCTCTTGGATGCTCTTTCCTTGCTGCACTCCTTCCTGAAACACTTTTGCCGCCTGCTCGATCGCCCCCCCATGATGTTCGCTGATGCAAAGCAAGCCAGCGGCGACCGCGCTGCTAAATGAGGCGCCGCAGGATGCCGCGATTCGTGCATTCATCGTTGAGGGGATAGCGATGCCATGGTCGATGCAGGAGACAAAGATGGCGTCAAACATCTTCGCGTGCGTTTCACTCGGAAGTTCGCCTTTGAGAATGAGGTAGATCGCTTGCGAAAAGGAAAGTCTGCCGATCAGTTCAGTGAGCTCATATCCGCGGACCAGTGTCTTCTCATCACTGGCATGAGTTATGCCTGTTTTCCATTGAGCTTCTTTGTTTTCTGTCATTTTTCTTTTCTTATTCATTTTTTTAATGCGCCGTTGATCAGATCAACCAGCTCATGATGCACTTCCGCGATCATGACGCCCGCGTCCTTCAATGCCTTGATCTTGCTCTCTCGCGTCCCTTTGCCGCCTTCGATGATGGCTCCTGCGTGCCCCAAGCTCACATTAGGGAGGGAGCTTGCGAACTTACCGGAGATGAAGGCGGCGACCGGCTTGGTGAAGCCACCTTGCTTTATAAATTCTGCGGCGTCTTCCTCATACGTGCCGCCGATCTCGCCGAAGAGGACGACAGCGTCGGTGTCCTTGTCCTGCTCGAACAGGCGGAGGATGTCGGCGAAGGTCGAGCCGATGAGCACATCTCCCCCTATAGTGACGACCGTGCTCTGGCCGAATCCCGCGTGCGTGAACAAGGTGGCGGTCTCTTTAGACATCGCGCCGCTCTTGGAGATGATGCCGATCCTGCCAGGCTTAAATCCTTCTCCGCCGACGCTTCCTATCCTTGTTTTTCCCGGGCATAAGATGCCTGCCGAGGACGGGCCGACGATCATCGCACCATGTCGTCTTGCATAGGCAAGCATCTGCGCGGTATCATGGATTGGGACCGTCTCGGTGATCACATTGACCAGCCGTATGCCATTCTCCATAGCCTCTATCGCCGCGTTTTTGGCAGCGGAGGGGGGCACATAGATGACGGAAATATCAGGATGGTGCTGGTGTACCGCTTCCTTTACGGTGTTATAGACCGGCACACCCTCGACTTCCTGGCCGCCTTTTCCCGGCGTCACGCCGCAGACGACCTTTGTCCCATAATCGAGCATGTCCTTTGTCGTGCGCGCTCCCTCTTTGCCGGTGATGCCTTGGACCATCACGGTCGTGTTCTTATCGACAAGGATGCTCATGCCGTCTCCTCTTTCATGCCCTGACCCCTTTTATCGTCCGCTTCGCCTTGTACGCCTTCCACAGGTCTACCATGATCTTCGCGCTTTCGGTGATCGATGTATACTCATCAAAAATATGGATGTCGAGCCCATATTTCTTCGCCGCATCATGGAGCATGGCATAGGCTTCTTTAGCGCCAGGACCGGCACGTCGTACCACAATAGGATAATCCGGTTTCGTGTCGATCAAGGCGTCGATGATTCCCTGGACGGTGATGTCGATCCGCGTGAAATTTGCCGTCCCCCCGACAATCCAGCAGCCGGCGAGGCCTGGCTTTGACAGGACTACCTGCGCAAGTTTCTTCACCTTCTCTGCCGTCGGGTTGCCTGAATATTCCGTATAATTCGCCGGTCTTCCGCCATAGCTGATCAAGGCATCCATCGCGGTGACGCTTGCGCCGCCGCCAGAGGCCAGGACGCCTATATCCCCCTCGAGATCGAGGTAGATTTTCCCGGCCACGCCGCGGTAATCTTCAGCGTTGACCTTGTTCGCGGCGAGCTCCCGTTCGGTCAGCGTCCTTGAGCCGATGCGCGGAGAAAACTGCAATGGTCTGCGGAAAGCTGCATCATCATCGAGGATGACCTTCGCGTCTCCTGCGACAAGCCGACCATCCTGTGTCCGGATGAGCGGATTGATCTCGGCGAGCTTGCAGTCGCATTTCACGAAGGCATCGTAGAGCTGAAGCAGGACAGCGGCGATGCTTTCCGTCTCATCATCGGTGAAGCCTGCCCTCTTCGCGAGCTGGCGCGCTTGCTCTTCTCGCAAGCCGTCCAAGGCATCGACCTCCAGCTTGATCACCTTATCGGGATGCGTCTTTTGATATTCCTCAATATCCATCCCACCCTGCTTGCTAAGAATAATGATGGGCATGCGCGATGTAGTGTCGAAGGCCGCGGCGGCATAATGCTCCTGCCCGATAGCAAGGCACTCTTCTACAAGGACTTCCTGTACGTTCTCGCCGAGCAGCTGGCTGCCGAGCAATTGACCGATCGCCTGCTCGGCGTCGCTCGCGGTGGCGCATCGCCTGACGCCGCCCGCCTTGCCGCGCCTGCCGGCGTAGATCTGCGCCTTGACCATGACCGGCAGGGTGCATGTTCGCAGCGCTTGAGCTATGTCAGCGCTGTCTTTCACGACCGTTCCAGCCGGCACTGCGAGGTCATAGTGACGGAAGATGGTCTTGCCCTCGTATTCCTTAAGCTGCATGGTGACCTACGAGAAGGCTATCGCAGTGTCTTTTTTAATGTTGTGGTGTCTGCTGGCAGTATGCTTACTGTTTCACCAGCTTTGTCAAGAACGAGACAGCAATCCTAGTGAGGTAACCTCCTCTGGGGAGAGAGCTTCAATCGTTCTTGTCTCGCTTTCTTTTTTCTTCCCCTTACCTTCTGAGGGGAATAAAAAAGAAAGCGGGTGTAATGAGAAAGGACAGATGACAGTTGTCGGGTCTACTCGAACAGCAGCAGCGCCATCATGACCCCGATGCCGAGCAATATCGCCAGCAGCTGCATGGCTGACTTCTCGGCGCGGACCTCCTTATGCAGTTCGGGAAGGAGGTCAGTGCTGGCGATGTAGATAAAATGGCCCGCGGCGATGGGCAGGAGGACCATGGCGAGGCCCTGCCAGGCATTCGCGAGAAAATAGCCGACGATAGCGCCGACAACTGCGGTCAGGGCGGTGGCGACGTTGAAGATGATGGCCTTCCGTCTCGTGAAGCCGCCATGGATCAGGACCCCATAGTCGCCGATCTCCTGCGGGATCTCGTGGAAGACGACGGCAAGCGTGGTGGCGATGCCGAGCGGGATGCCGCCGAGATAGCTCGCCATGATGATGATGCCGTCGATGAAGTTGTGCACCGCGTCCCCGATGAGGTTCATATAGGCGAAGGGATGCGGGTGCTCGCGCGAGTGTCCGAGATGGCAGTGCCGCCATTGGATGAACTTCTCGACGATGAAGGAGAGTACAATACCGAGGAGCACATACGCGGCCATCTTGGTGCCGAAGCCGAGCGTCTGCGCCGCTTCAGGCAGCATATGGACAAGGGCATCCGCGAGCAGGGCTCCTGCCGAGAAGCTCACCAGATAGAGCAGGACACGATGGAGCGTCCGGTCGCTCAAGGTGAGCGTCAGTGCGCCGAGCAGCGAGACGAGACTCACGATGACGACGCTGCCGATGCCATAGAGGAACGCGCTTGCCATGGTTATCTCATACCCTCCCTGTCTTTGTCATCCCTCTCTTGCGGTTTCGCCAGAGATACAAGAGTACTCCTCCCGCGAGCAGGATGAGCGGGATGCTCAGCCATTGGCCGATGGTCAGGCCATAGTGCAGCGGCCAGTCTTTCCAGAACTCGACGATGAAGCGGAGGAAAGAATAGCCGCCGATGAAGCTCCAGAACAGGAAACCGCGCGGGAGATCGCGAAGCTTTCGCAGATGCCACAAGGCGGCAAAAAGCAGGACATTCTTGAAGGCTTCATACAGCTGCGATGGATGGCGTCTTCCTTCATAGCCGGAGAATTCCATGGCCCATGGGACATCACTCGCCCTTCCAACGATCTCGCCGTTCATGAAATTGCCGAGGCGCACGAACGCCGCGCCCAAGGCGCAGGGGATCACCGCGAGATCAGCGAGGTCATAGAAATGGATCTTGCGGCGCTTGCAGAACCATAACGTCACCAGGATGCCGCCGATCATGCCGCCATGGCTCGCGAGGCCGCCTTCCCAGACCGCGATGATCTTGATCGGATTGGCGAAGTAATAGCCCGGCTCATAGACGAGCACCTCGAACAGCCTCGCCCCGATGACGACGCCGGGAATGAGCCAAATCAGGAAGTCATCGATCGTGTCCGGATGGATGTTCCGCTCTGGCGCGAGCTTGCGCAGGATGAAATAGCCGACAAGGAAGCCGAGCGCGAAGAGTACGCCGTAATAGCGCACCTCGAGCGGGCCGAGATGGAACAGGACAGGATCGATCATAGAGCGTGAAAAAGAACGGGTGATATAAAAAGGTAGCTATCCGGCGCAGTATGCGCCCTTCTCCCCCATCGCGCAATCGCATACCGTGCTCAGCTCGCGCCACTTGCCATGCTCGCAGGACATCTCGATGAGGTAGGTGCCATCGCCATCAGCCGCACAGGACATCACTGTCGTACCTTCATGGCACGGGCGGCTGGTGTATACCGCTTGTCCGGCAATGGTGCCGCGCAGCGCGAATACAATAAGAAGGATGAGGAAAAGCAACGCCACGCCTTCGATAAGATATGTCCTTGGTCTGGTGTCGCGCATTATGTTCTCCTCAGCAGTTCACTTCAGTTTGAGCGCTTTCCTGATGGCTTCCTTGTCGAAGCCGACGATGATGGTGCCGTTGATATCGATCACCGGCACGCCCATCTGGCCGGACTTCCGTATCATATCATCCGCTGCCTTCTGGTCTGCCGCGACATTGATATGGTCGAACGCGACATTGTTCTGCTTGAGGAATTCCTCGGCCTGTTTGCAATATGGGCAGGTCGGTGTGGAGTAGACCTTGACTTTATTTGACATGGTGATGACCTCCTTGTAGCTGATCTGTGGGTTTGATGTTTAAAAATATACTGGTTTTAGATCCCCTGTACTTATTTTATTTCTTTACTAATCATAAAGAACTGATGGATCGTCCCTATCTTCTGTAAACAATAATTCTTTTGCCCAAAGTCCACTTATGGCACCCACTCCTGCACCAATGAAGCCCGACATCATTCCAAACGCGATAGCAGGAATTCCGGCACGTTCTATTCTATATCCAATATATGCGCCTGCAATTGTGGTCAGTGTTACATACGCCTTTTGCGGTAACGTACCAAGATAGAGATCATAGCCAAATCGCGAAAAATCTCTCCATGTATCTTGGTGTGTCCCTTGTTCCTTAGCAATATCAGTAAGTTCTCGCATTACTTTACCTCTTATCCTTTTCTATTTATATTTTTTATGCATTTCTGGTGCAGACCACCCCAGCCAATACACCCTCGCCACAGTAAACGCCGGTATGAACAGCAGGAAGCCGGCGATCACCAGCGGGATCTGGCCAAGATAGCTCACGCCGAGGAGGATGATGTCGATAACGGCAAAGAGCAGGAGGATCAGCAGATACGTCGGGAACAGCCTAGTCTTTCCTGTCCACGCGAGACGCAGCGCATCCTTGCCTGTCGCTCTTGTCTCCTCCAATCGGGTATAGGAGACGAGCGCGACGTACAGCAAGAGCAGGAAGGGCACATACCATAGCCGATGCACCGAGACCTCGGTCTTCTTCGCTATCGATGTGGTGAGGTATGAGACGATGAAGAGGACAGCATTGAGCAGCACGAAAAGCAGATACCAGGAGATATTGATGCGGAAGAACCGCTTGACGAAGGGAAGGAGCGGCTGCTGTCTTCCTATCATGTCGTATGCGAGCCGCCACCCCATGCCATGAAAAAGACAATAAAGAAAATACAATCCAAGCACCCAGACGATGAACAGCACGACGAATTGCGCGACAACGCCCCATGCCTGCGCGGCGCTGAGCAGTCCGAAGAAGCTTGGCGCGCCGCCAGCGCCGACATCCAAACTCGCCTTGGAGAGCAGGCCGCCGATGATGTACATGATGCCCGTCAGCTTTTTCACCAGCACCAGATTAGTCAGGCCGGCAAGGAACAGGAAGAGCAGGTCGAACAGCGCGCTGTACAGGAAGAGCGGCTTGCGGCCCATCAATGCCTTCCATGATCGCGCTATCGTGACGCGTTGCCCGGCAAAAAAAGTATGTGGGTCATTTGCCATGTTTTGTCAGCTCCTCGTCGATGATCCGCTTGAACTCGCTGTATGGCTGCGCCCCTTCAAGCCGCCGTCCATTGATGAAAAAGATAGGCGTGCCTTGCAGGCCCTGATCAAGGCCTTCCTGGAAATCGCGCTGGATGATCAGCCGTTTCGCGCCGGAAGCGAGGCAGTCCTTGAACATCCGCGTATCCATGCCAAGCTCTTCGGCGTACGAGACGAGCTTGTCGTCCTGGAACGCTCCCTGGTTCTCGAATAGCAGGTCATGGTATTGCCAGAACTTTCCCTGGTCGCGCGCGCACTCGCTCGCCTCCGCTGCCCGCATGGCGAGCGGGTGGATAGACGCGAGCGGAAAGTGCTTGTACACGAACGCCACATCATCGCCATACACCGCCTTTATCTGCTTCAAGGTCGGCAAGGCCTTCCTGCAGAACGGGCACTGGAAATCCGAGAATTCGACAATCACGACCGGCGCGGAGACATCCGTGCTCACGTTCGCTCGGCCACGCTCAACGCCAAGCGGTGCGCTGGTATCGCCCTGCTGAACCGGAAAAAGAACATCGACGAACAGCACGAGCAGGAGAAGCCCGACAACGAGAAGGATGCTCCCTCCGATGAACAGCTTTGTCTTGAGTGGTTCGTTCATGGCATCTCGCAACCGCTGCTCTGCGCGAGTTCGGCGAGTGATTTCACGCCTGATTGCAGCAGCTGGCCATCTTTGGCCCATGTCGGATAGCCTTGTACTCCTGCCTTGTCGCACGCATCGCTCAGGTCACAGTTGACATAATTGATGAATTTGAACGACTTGCCGAACAGCTGCTTCTGCCGCTGGCAGTGCGGGCACCAGTCCGTGCCATACATGGTCATGCCGTTTTCGGTCATGCACTGCGCGAGGGCATCATACTTGCCCGGACCGGAAGCTTTCTTGTAGATGAAGAAGGCGATGGCCGCGACAGCGATGATGACGATAGTCCAGACGAGGATGCGTTTCGCTTGCCTCTTCTTCTCTGATGAGCTGAACTGCTGTCGCTGGACATCACGCTGCTCCTTCCAGCGCTCTTTTTTTGATTCGGATACCATATTCTGCCTGTTCCTTATTTACTTCGCCGCTTCGGCAAGCGCGGCGTCGATCGCCTGCTTGAACGCGCTGTATGGCTGCGCGCCGCCGATGAATCGGCCATTGATCACGAACGCGGGAGTCCCGGTCACGCCGGCTTTCTTGCCGTCGTCGATATCCTTCTGGATCTCCGCGGCATACTTGCCGGAGTCGAGGCAGGCGTTGAACTTTGCCGTATCAAGGCCGAGGTCTGCTGCGTCCTTCTTCAGGTCGTTTACGGTTATCGCGTTCTGGTCCTGGAAAATCTTGTCGTGCAGCTGCCAGAACTTGCCTTGCTCATGCGCGCACTCGCCGGCTTCCGCGGCTTTCTGCGCGTTTTCATGGAAGCTTAAGGGGAAATCACGATAGACAAACTTCACCTTGCCGGCTTTGATATACTCCTGATCTATCTGCGTAAAGGTCTGCGTGAAGAATCGTCCGCAGAAGGGGCATTGGAAGTCGGACCATTCAATGATGGTCACCGGCGCATTCGCCGAGCCCTTTACCGGGTCGTCATCCGCTGACGCCTCGACCTTCTGTGTGGGTCGGGAAGGCTGCGGTGTCGCTGCTGACGGCGCGGGCGCCGATCCCCCTTGGAGCGCACGGTCGATGATCGCCTTGAAGGCGGGGAACGGCTGCGCGCCGACAATCTTCTCACCATTGATGAAGAACGCAGGGGTCCCGCTCACGCCGCGCTGCTGACCTTCAGCGGCATCCTTATCAACAACAGCTTTCTTCCTGCCCTGGTCGAGGCAGCCATTGAATGTGGCCGTGTCCAGTCCAAGATCAGCTGCATACTTCTTCAGGCTTGCCACGTCCAATGCGTCCTGATGATTGAACAGCGTGTCATGGTATCCCTTGAACTTGTCCTGGTCGCGCGCGCACTCGCTCGCTTCGGCAGCCTTCTGCGCGTTTTCATGGAAGCTGAGCGGAAAGTGCTTGTAGACGATCTCGACCTTGTCGCCATACGCCTGTTCGATCTGTGGGAGGGTCTCCTTGAAGAACTTGCCGCAGAAGGGACATTGGAAGTCACTATACTCGTCGATGACGACCTTGCCGCTTCCGAAGCCGGTTCTCCTGCCTCCCTTGGTGAAGACAAACCAGTTCGTGAAGATGGCCAGCACGACAAGCACGGCGAAAATGACCGTGGCTGCCTGCCAGAGCGTGCTCTTCCTGATGGTGAATGCGTTGGTGTCAGTCATGGTCTCCCCTCATTTCGCTAGCTCAGCATCGATGATCTGCTTGAACACGCTGTACGGCTGCGCGCCGGACACCGAGATGCCATTGATGAAGAAGGCAGGCGTGCCCGAGACGCCGACCGTGTTGCCGTCAGCGAGATCTTTCTTGACTTCCTGCGCGTATTTGCTGGTGTCGAGGCAGGAATTGAACTTGGCGGTGTCGAGCCCGATTTCGCCGGCGTACTTCTTCAGGTCATCCGTCGTGATGGCATCCTGATTGTTGAAGATCTTGTCGTGCATCTGCCAGAACTTGCCCTGTTCATTGGCGCAGTCAGCGGCTTCAGCGGCCTTCTGCGCGTATGGGTGGAAGTCCAGCGGATAGTCGCGGTAGACGAGCTTCACTTTGCCTGTCTTGATGTACTCATTGCGAAGCTGCGGCAGCGTATCCTTGAAGAACTTGCCGCAGAAGGGGCATTGGAAGTCGGAGAACTCGATGATTGTCACCGGCGCCTTGGCATCGCCCTCGACCGGATCGTCGTCTGCCGATGGCGGATTGAGGTACTTGCCCGCGCCTACTGCTGCAGGATGCACGAGATACAGGTCGCCTTTCTTGATCAATGCGGTCGCTACCTTATCATAGTTTGCCCCTTGCGCTACCTTTGCGTCGAAAATATAGGCGGGCAAGGCCTGCACATCAAGCTCGTCGATCAGCCGTTTCGCCTCGGCGTCGCTGTAATCGAGCGTCCGTACCTTTGTTGTGGGGAAAAGCTGTGTCTGGATGACTTGCAGCACCTGGCTCGTGTCGCACGAGCCGCAGGTCTTGTCATTGATGATAGTCAGGCTGATCTCTGGATCTTTGGAGGTGTCCGCGAGCTGCGGCGCCTGGTCGTTCTGCTGTCCGGCAGGCGCTGCCTGTTGCCCTTGTCCTGTCTGGCTGTCCGGAACTGCCGGAGCGGATGGGCCAAGATTTCTGAAGATGACGATGATGACGAAAAGCGCGACGAGCGTGATGGCCGCAATCTTCCATAGGTCCATGCCCTTCGGATGTGCCGATGGCGTCACGGCCGTCGGTTTTCGCTGCGGCGCAGCGGCATGCTTCGTCGCGGCCTTCGCCTTCTTATGCGTGGCATGGCGTCTCGAAGAATGCGCTGATCCTGAAGCTGTCAGATCCGATGACTGGATTGGATCGGCTGAATCTTGATCCTGATCTGGCGATTGCGCGTTGTCTAGCATGGACATGGAAACACCTCTATTATCCTTATCATCTTTAGCACTATTGCCCTATATATATCTTTAATCTATGCCAACCCCTTTAGCTTTCGAAAGGGCTGTCCTATTTAAATTTAATCTTATTTCTGCTTTGTATGCCTGTCTATATTTAAATTTCGGCAGAAACCGTAGGCAAAAAACGCATCCATCCGGCGAAAGACGCCGATTTTCCGTTCCGTATCGTTCATCCACGCCTATATGGCTTCAACAAGGAAAACAGAATACGTCTTGCCCTTCGCTTCCCTGCGGATGAGGGTCTTCCTCTCAAAGTCGGACAGGACCTGGCTGACCTTCGCCTTCGACAGGCCAGTCTTCAGGCGGAGCGTGTTCTGCTCGATGCCGCCTTGCTCCCTGACCGCATCCAGCACCAGCTTCTCGTTATGATCCAGCACCTTGACGATGATGTTGTACTTCTCTTCCAAGAGCGTCCGTGTCTTCTCTTCCTCGAGCCGGCGCAGGATGGCCTCTTCGCCGCGCGTGAAGAAGAGCATATAGAAACCGAGGCTGAGGATGGCGAAGATGAGGCCGAAGGCGAAGTTCGTGATAGAGAGCAGCGACCCGACCTGCTGGCATTGCGCGCTCGGTGAGCAGAGATACTGCGCGTAATCGCGCTGCAGGTTGAGATTGTAGGCTATCATCACTCCACCCAACGCGATGCCGAGCCCAAGGAGGACTCCTCCTACTTTTTTGTTGTCCATCAGGATCGTGAAAGCTCCCCCTATTTTTTAATCTTTGGTTTATAGCGTCGCATCAGCAGCGAGTTCGACACCACGCTCACCGAGCTGAAGGCCATGGCCGCGCCCGCGAGCACGGGGTTCAGCAGCCAGCCGGTGAATGGGTACAACACGCCGGCGGCGATCGGAATGCCTGCGGCGTTGTAGATGAACGCCCAGAACAGGTTCTGCTTGATCTTGCTCATGGTGTATCTGCTCAGGTCGATGGCCGTCACCACATCACGCAGATCCTCTTTGATCAGCACGATGTCTCCTGTCTCGATGGCGACATCTGTCCCGCTGCCGATGGCGATGCCAAGATCGGATTGCGCCAATGCCGGCGCGTCGTTGATGCCATCGCCGACCATGGCGACTTTCTTCCCGCTTTGCTGGAGCTTCTTGACCTCAAGCTCCTTGTCCTGCGGCAGGACTTCGGCGAGCACGCGGTCGATGCCTGCTTTCCTCGCGATGGCCTTGGCCGTCCGTTCATTGTCGCCGGTGATCATGATGACTTCCTTGCCCATGGCGCGCAGGGCCTGCACCGCTTCAAGAGAATGCTCCTTGAGCGTGTCCGCCACGGCGACGATGCCTGCGAGCTTCTTGTCTATAGCGATGAGCATGGCTGTCTTCCCCTCGTTCTCGAGCCGCTCGAGATCCGCCACGACCTTGTCGAAGGGGATCCTCTCCTGTCGCATCAAGGCGCGATTGCCGAGCAAGATGCGCTTCCTGCCATGCCATGCCTCCACACCCTTGCCCGTTATCGAGCTGAACCGCTGTGCATCAGGGATAGTCATCCCTCTTTTTTTCGCCTCGTTCACGATCGCTTCCCCAAGCGGATGCTCAGAACGCTTCTCCGCGATAGCGGCAAGCCGCAGGACATCCTCCGCTTCACCTATGGAAGGGAGGATATCCGTCACTTCAGGTTTGCCTTTGGTCAGCGTGCCTGTCTTGTCGAAGATGATGACCTGGACATCGCGCGCCTTCTGCAGCGCTGCGGCGGTCTTGATGAGGATGCCATGCTCGGCGCCTTTGCCCGTGCCCATCATGACCGCTGTTGGCGTGGCGAGACCCATGGCGCAGGGGCACGCGATGACGAGGACCGCCACGAATATGGTGAGCGCGAACGCCAGCTCTCCAGAGACGAGATACCAGGTGATGCCGGCGAAAAGCGCGATGATCACCACCATCGGCACAAAATAGGCGGAGATCCTGTCGACAAGCTGCTGGATAGGCGCCTTGCTTCCCTGCGCCTCTTCGACAAGCTTGATGATCTGCGCGAGTGTCGTGTCCGCGCCGACCTTGGTCGCCTTGAACCGGAATGAGCCGGTCTTGTTGATGGTGGCGCCGATGACCTGGCCGCCTTTGGATTTTTCCACGGGGATGCTCTCGCCCGTGATCATGCTTTCATCTACGCTCGAATGGCCGTCAATGATGATGCCGTCCACCGGAATCTTCTGTCCGGGCTTGACGATGACAATATCCCCCATCTCCACCTCGTCCACCGGGATCTCGATCTCCTGCTTGCCGCGGAGCACGATAGCGGTCTTCGCCTGCAATCCCATGAGCTTCTTGATGGCTTCGCTCGTCTTCCCCTTCGCGATGGCCTCGAGAAGCTTCCCCAACAGGATGAAAGCGATGAGCAGCGCGGCGATCTCATAATAGAGATCAGGCTTCTCCGCGGAAAAACCGAGCCAGAACAGGATGGAGGCGACGAGGCTGTAGAGATATGCGGTGCCCGTGCCGATGGCCACAAGGCTGTCCATGTTCGGGTTGCGGTTCTTGAAGATAGCCCTCATGCCGGAGGTATAGAAGCCATAGCCGATCAGCACGGCTGGTGTCGCCAGGACGAGTTGGACGATGAGCATATACACCTCCACAAATTCCGGTCGCGGCAGGCCGATGAGGTCGCCCATAGAGATATACGCGAGCGGGATGGCGAAGATGAACGAGAAGAGCACCTTCAGTTTGAGGTTCCTTACTTCCTTCGCGCGTGCGGCCTTCTCAAGGTCGGGAGCAGCGGCGCGTTCGGCGCTATAGCCGGCATTCTTCACGGCCTGGATGAGGTCCGAGACCTTTACGGCGCTCGCGTCGTACCATACCTGCGCTTTTTCTGTCGCCAGGTTCATCTTGACGTCAGTCACCCCGGCTACCTTGCGAAGAGCGCCGTCGACCAATCCGACGCAGTGCTCGGATGTCATGCCGGTGACACGTAGCGTGACTTCGCCCTTGCGCTCCTGCTCGCGCAGCACGCCGTAGCCCGCCTTGGTCACGGCCTGCTCGAGGGCATCGGTCGTTGCCGCGGAAGAGTCATAGTCCACATAGGCCTTCTGCGCCGCGAAGTTCACACTCGCCTTTCTGACGCCTGGCACCTTCATGAGCGACTTCTCGATGATCCGCGAGCAGCTCGCGCAGTGCATGCCGGTGATGCCCATGATGCACGTCTTCGTTCCTATAGAAGCCTCGCCAGCTGACTTGATGCCTTGTTGAGCATATTGTCCTTCCGTTGCTGTCATCGCTGGAGAGGGAGACGGCATCGGCGCCACGAATCCGGAATGCTTGCCGAGGAACACCATCTGGCAGCCGAGGCTGCAGAAATGATAGGTCTCCTCTCCTTTTGTCGTCTTGAATTTCGATTGTTTTGGATCGACGGCCATGCCGCAGACCGGATCCTTTGCCATCATCGGCTTTTCTGCGGATCTTCCTGTCTTGTTCGGCTTTACTGTTTTTTTTATCGTCTTCATGCCCTCACGTTTCCATCTTTTGTTTCCTTCCTACACATGCATTTTCCGATGCAGCCGCATCCCCTGACACAGCCGCACGCCTTGGCGTGCGTGTAATAGCGCTTGACATGCGCGTCCATCAGGCGCAGCAGGGGCGCCATGTCCTTCTGGAGCGCATACACCTGCTGCTTGCCCTCGCGTCGCGAGGTCACGAAACCATATTCCTTCAGGCCACGAAGGCTGTGGGAGAGCCGCGTCTGTTCCAATCGGAGCTCATCCTGCAGCCCGCTGACCGTCTCCTCCCTGTTCCGGAGGGCTTCGATGATGCGGAACTTCGTCGGATCCGCGAGCGTCCGGAAAAAGGCAATATATGAATTTATTTTCATATGAATATATAATCATACAATGTATATAAGCCTTTCGGATTTTTGGGAAAGAAGCTTATTCGACGACTATAGTGCCCTGGGCCATCCCCATCGAGCAGCTGAAGGGGAAGGTGCCGGGCTTGTCTGGCGTGAACTCGATGACATTGTCGCCAGGGATGGCCCGCTTCTGGATGCCGAAGCTTGGCATCCGGACAGAGGCCGTGCATCCTTTGACACTCTCCAGGTCTACGGTGATGCGCACGGGGATGCCTGCCTTGACGCGGATGGGATTCGGCGCGTAATCAAGCGTCTTCGGGTCGAGCGTGAGCGTGATCTCCTGGATGCCGGAAGTATCGCTATCTGTCGATAGCCCCAGGCCATAGTCGGATAAGGACTTTCCGGTGAGGGCTGTTTTGATGGCGAACAGCACGAATACCGCGATGAGGATTCCGCCGATGATGACAATGCCTTTTTTCGTCTCTTGCTGCATCAGTATTCCTCCGTTTTTATGTCATTCTCCATTCATCGTATGCTATGCTTCAATCATCCTACCAATTGCTTCGGCCCATAGATGATGATCAGGGTCGTGGTCAGCGTGATCAGGTAGCACACCATGATGAAGATGCTGATGTCATAGATGTCATGGTCGGTCTTCACCGGCCCATGTTCCTTGTTCTTCTCATAGACCATGAACGCTAATCCAAAGAGGATGCTCAGGCAGGCCAAGAACAGCAACGCCATGAAGGCGCGTGGATGGTCGAAGACCATCATGACCGAGAGCATGGCGCCCATTGTCCCACCCATCAGGCCGGCCATCAGGCCTTCCATGAGGCCCATGATGCCGCAGCACTTGCCGCACCACGCGCCCACAGCCATGCCGACGACCATGCCATAGACCGAGCCGATGAACATGCCGTTTGTGGCGCCGACCACCGCGCCGCCCATGAAGCCGGACATCATGCCGATGGTCATGCCGATCATCATGCCAGACATGCAATCGACTGCCTGCCGATAGCAGCTGATGTGCCAGACCGCGATAGCGTTCGCCACCACGGCGATGATAAGATAGAAAAGATAGGCACTATACTTCGGCAGGAAGCCGTCGATGTGCCTGAAGAATCCAAAGTAAGCGATGCCTTCGAGCAGGAGGAGGATGAGGAACGTGAGCGCGGCGGTCTTCAGCATGCGCTTCTCGACAAGGTACGTCGCCCCCTGCCTGGTACGAGGCGCCTTCTTCGTCTCTCCGGGAAGCGCGACCTCGTAGCCTTTGCTCTGGATGAGGGAGATGATGCGGTCGATCGGGATAGCGTCTGGTGCGTGATCGACGACGACGGTCTGGTTCGCGAGATCAAAGTCAAGGGAGGCGATACCTTCCTGGCTGTCCAAGGCCTTTCGGATGACCTTTTCGCAGGCCTCGCAGGTCAGGCTTGGCACATGTAGCTTCTGTTCCACCATCAGGACACCTCATACCCTTCTGCCTTGACCACGGCGACAATCTTATTTTTATCCAGCTTGTCCCCGGTGACGCTCAAGGCGCCGGTCTTGTGGCTGATGGCGACGGTCTTCACACCGGGCAGCTCGAGGAGGGCGTCCTTGATGAGAACCTCGCAACTGGCGCAGTGCATCCCCTTGACGGTGAGCTTCAATGTTGCCATACGGCATCGGAGTTGCCGCCTTTATATATACTTAACCTCCGAAACTATGGCTGGAATATAGCTCTGTTGGCCGAACGGAGGTATGAGACTGTTTAGAATCGTTTAGAAGTCTCTAAATAGCCTCTTTCATATGGATGCGATTTATCTTGCCTTCCTTGACTTTCTTGATGAGGCCCTTCTTCTCAAGGTCGGACAAGACGAAGGATAGCTTTGTCTTGGAAAGGTCTGTCCGCAGCATGAGGGTTGTCTGCGTGATACCATCCTGTTCGCGGACCTTCTGCATAGCCAGACGCTCCTCTGGACTCAGCGCCTTGAGTATGATCGAGAACTTCTCTTCCCCTTTCCCCTGTTTCCTTGTCTCGTTGATGGTCTCGAGGAAGGCCTGTTGCGTCCTGGCGAAGAAGATGATATAGACGCCGAGCGCGATGGTGAGCACGGCAAGGATGATGCCCGCGTACGTCGGTAGATTGAAGGCGTACTGCTGATGCAGGCAGACGCCATTCTCGAAGCAGGTGCCGCCACTCAGCTCCATCTGCTGGTCGATGATGCGGCTGGTGTTGTACTTGAACAATCCAACCAATACACCCATGGCGATGCCGATGGCGATGATCAGCGTACCCAATGTTTTCGCGTTCATGTTGGTTAAGAGAAATGGCCGGTTTATAAAACTATAGTTCAGATGGCGGTACTGAAAACCGGGTCTGTCGTTGTCCGCCACCCGTCCTATCCCTCGCTTTCTTTTGTCTCCCCTCACCTTCCGAGGGGAGACAAAAGAAAGCAGATAGGGGAGTTAAAGGAGGCAGGGGCGGAGGGCGACCAAGATGGATGGCATTGTCCTGAATCTCGCTTTCGCTCGGCCGTCGCCGGGCTCGCTCGGCAGAGCAAGAATGTGATGGGCGACATCCCCGTAGGGGGCGTCCCCCTGTCGCCAGCTCTTCTATTTACAAGAAACGCTCGCGAAAGGAGGCGCCGGCTACATTCAGGACAGTGCCAAGATGGAGCAAAACTATAAAAACCGAGAGCCTATCGGCCACTTTATGGCGCTTCGAGTCTTCAATACCCTGACGCGGAAGAAAGAGACCTTCACATCGCTTGAATCAGGGAAAGTCCGCATATACGTCTGCGGTCCCACTGTCTATGACCGTGGCCATCTCGGTCATGGCCGGAGCGCGGTCGCCTTTGACATCATCCGCCGCTATCTGCTCTACACAAGATCCAAGGTCACGTTTGTCTCGAACTATACGGACATCGATGACAAGCTTATCGACCGCGCGCAGAAGGAAGGCTGCACGGTCAAGGAGCTGGCCGAGCGCATGATTCCGGAATACGAGCGCGATTACGCCGCGCTTGGCATCCTGAAGCCGAGCAAGGCGCCGAAGGCCACGCAGTACATCAAGGAGATGGTCGCGCTGATCGCGCAGCTGGAGAAGAAAGGCATCGCCTATCGCCTGCGTGATGGTGTCTATTACGATACCCGCAAATTCAAGGACTATGGCAAGCTGGGGAAGCAGGATCTCGATGAGCTTCAGGCCGGAGCGCGGGTGCAGGTGGATGAGGAGAAGCGTCATCCGCAGGATTTCGTGCTCTGGAAGTTCCGCAAGGAAGGCGAGCCATCGTGGCCTTCCCCATGGGGTGAGGGAAGGCCGGGATGGCATATCGAGTGCAGCGCCATGGTCAAGAAGCTTCTCGGCGAGACCATCGATATCCACGGCGGCGGGCAGGATCTCATCTTCCCGCATCATGAGGATGAGGTTGCCCAGAGCGAGGCCGCGCACGGCAAGCCGCTTGCCCGATACTGGTTGCACAATGGCTTCGTGACCGTGAGCCAGGAGAAGATGTCGAAGTCGTTGGGCAATTTCTTCACGCTGCGGGACGTGCTCCAGAAATACGACGGCAAGATCGTACGGTACTTCCTGCTCGAGACACACTATCGCGGGCCGGTGAATTACGCGGATACCATGCTTGAGCAGGCGAAGAACAGCCTGCAGCGATTGTGGGAATTTATGGACAAGCTTGAGACGTGCAAGACGAAAGCGAAAGATAATCCTGTTGTGCCGAAACTTCTTTCGCAGGCGAGGCAGGGCTTCGAGGAAGGCATGGATAACGATTTTGACACATCCGCAGCGCTCGCCGCCATCTTCGAGCTGGTGCGTGAGGTCAACCGCCTGATGGCAGAGGATAAGCTTTCTTCAAAAGATGCGAAAGCTATGCTCCGTTTCATGGGAAAAATTGACACCGTCCTCAACGTGCTCCATCAGGAAAAAGCAAAGGTGCCGAAGGATGTCCTTGACCTCGTGCAGCAACGCGAGCAGGCGAGGAAGAAGAAGGACTGGGTGAGCGCGGATAGGCTGCGGGAGGAGATTAAGAAGAAAGGGTATTCTATAGATGATACGGAAAGCGGTGGGAGGGTGAAAAGATTATGATATCCTCTCTTTCTTAAGCATGCTTGTCCGGTTCTGGAGCTCGTGTTCCACAAGAAGATTAAAGCGTTCTCGAAGCTTATACGTATTTCCATGCCGTGCGTATGCGTACCACCCTTGCTGGGTTTCCAGAATATCTGTCGCCGCGCATTTGCCTTGCCCGTACGCGTTCAGGAGCTCGTCAAGGCGCCTGCAGATTTCTCTAAAATTTCTTTGCCGAACAAGCTTATAATAGTAAAAAATCCGAAAACCAAGCAGGCTCACACCGTGACCAAACGGGATGATAGAGCATTTATTCGGATGCAATTCAAGCTGTAATGTTTGTAAAAATACCCGTATCCTCTCCTTATATTCAAGAAGCGCTGTTTTAGAGCGATGAAGAATGACAAAATCATCAACATAGCGAAGATAGTACTCTGCTTTTAGCCGTTGTTTCACGAACTGATCAAGCTCATTCAGGTAGACATTGGCGAAAAATTGGCTTGTCCAGTTGCCTAATGGCATCCCCTTGCCAGCCTCATTTGCGTGATAATGATCAAGGATTGTTTGAACAAGCCAGAGTACGCCATTGTCCTTTATTCGTTTTCCTATAATGTTGAGCAATATGTTATGATCAACGGTGTCAAAATAATGCCTGATGTCTGCTTTTAAAACAAAACCCTGAACATCATTTGCGTTGCGGCTTCCTGGCAGCCGTTTTCCATTTTTGGTAACTTTTCGGAGAAACGTGTCGAAACGCTTTAGTGCGGCAAGCGTTCCTTTTCCTTTTCTGCTTGCATAGCTGTCGTGGATAAAGCGCGGTTCGAATATCGGCTGTACTATGTTAACCAGCGCGTGATGCACGATACGGTCTCGAAATTCGCTGACGCATATCCTTCGCGTTTTCGGGTCACGAAGAATAAACATCCTCAATGGTTGCGGTGTATATATCCGATTCTTCAGCGTCATATGCAGCATAACGAGATAGAGCCGCCAATGCTTCTCAAATTCATGGACCGCAGGATTGTTTGACTTGTGCTTTCTGGCTTTCCAATACGCATTTTCCAGATTTTCAAGGGAGATAAGCCTGTCGAATAGATTTTTGTATGTTTTCATGGAACGAAAATGTCCCGAGTTTTATGAGGCTATTCCGCGAGCGCGGCCATTGTTGTTGCATTGGTTGTTGGCGTTCACGTTGTTGAGGTTGTTGTTGTCGTCGCCGCCAAGCCCCACAAGCCGGCTCAGTAGCCCCGCGCACCGTTTACTTTTCACTGCCATTTCAAACGTTCGTTTTCACTACTTGCTGTCATGGCTGTATTTCATAGCAATGCTGCTTGCTGCAGGCTCTTGCCGTGATGGCAGGGCGTGTAGCCCCTTCCTGCAACTACCTTTTTTGGCGTTGCAGCTCGGGACGGCTGGAGGGAAAACCACGTTTTTTAAGAAGTTATTGGAAGTAGGGATCTATTTTCCACTGGAAATGGCTTATTTCCTGTGGAAGGTCATTATTTCCTATGGAACTTACGGCGCGTCCCGCTTCGCGGGAACAGAACGTACCCCGCGAGCGCGGCCATAGTAGTCGCAACGGTTGTAGGCGTTCACGTCGTTGAGGTCGTAGTCGTCGACGCCGCCAAGCCCCACAAGCCGGATTTCGGCTTTCTCCTTACTTGGATCAAGGGTTTCCAATGTTTTAGGGGTAAGGTGATAAAGGTATCCTGCGTTTCTTTTTCTTTCGGTGAGGAAGGCAGCGTAGTCTTCGCTTGTGTCGCCAAGAATGGTTTGAATGCCTGCGTCCTGGCCAAAAGCAGATTTCCCATCTATTTGTAAGGTAACGAGTTTGAGGGGACTGTGATCGTTTACGGCATATATTCTGCCTGTTTTTCCTGCTCTTTCGAGCAAGCCACGGACGTGCGCGTCTGTTTTCGGGAGTGACCACGTGTTCTGTTTTGAGTGTGCATCATAGCCTTCCTGTGCTCGTGCTAATACGATATTTTGTTCTGGATCAGCAATATCGTCCACGGCGGCATGCCATGCGTTGCCATCGTGAAAATATGCGACAACTGTCCGTGTCGTCTGATATTCATCAGCACTATCGTGGCCTTTTGCTTCAATTCGGAAAGCGGCAACTTCACGCGCGCTCTGCAGCACACTGTTCTGCTCTCGTGCGAACGCTACTGCAGCAGGCCAAGCCAAATAATCAGAAGAACTCGCGGTAAAAACAGTATCCCCAAACGCTGGTCTGTCTATCTTGTATTGAGGTTCTGAAATTTGATGAAGCGCCATTTTTTATTACCTTTAGCTCCGAATACGCCTATCCTATATAAAGCTTTCTGTTATTTGTTACTAAAAAGTAGTATTTATTGTCTAAAATACAACCTTTATGTTCATCCCTTCTATTGAAGTAGGCATTTCCCCATCCCCAAACACCACATCCATCGCCTTGCACGTCGCCTTGATATCCGCAAGCACACCAGCCAGCCGATGCTGGTCTTCCTCGCTGCACTGGATGACCAGCGTCTTTACGGGCGCATTGAGGCCGAGGCTCTTCTCGGACTTGAGCTTCCGCACGGTCGCGATGATGGCGATCGCCTTCTCGCCGATGTCTTCAGCAGAGTCGTCAACCCATGATTTCTCGGACGCGGGCCAGGGGCTCTGATGGATGCTGGCGAAACCATCCATCTTCGCGAAGTACAGCTGATACACCGCTTCAGTGATGTGCGGCATGATGGGCGCCATCAGCTTGATCGTCGCCAGTAGCAGCTGATAGGTCGTGTATTGGGCTCCTTGTCGCGCCGCCTTGCCGTGCTTCTCTGGCTCGTACAATCTTCCTTTCGCGATCTCCAGATAATTATCGCAGATCATGTGCCAGAAGAACTTCTCGACCTCTGCCTTGGTGCGTGAGTACTCATACCCATCAAAGGCATCGGTGCAATCCCGAATCAGCCGCGCAAGTTTAGAGAGCATGCACTTGTCGATGGCATTCAGCTCGCCTTTGCTCATGTCAAAATCCTGCAGGTGCATGATGGCAAATCGTGACGCGTTCCAGAGCTTGGTGATGAGCTTCATGCCCGCGACAAGCTCCTTCTCCTGGAAGGGCAGGTCGTCTCCAAGTCTCGAGGTCGCGGCCCAGAAGCGCAGCGCGTCGGCGCAGTACTTCTGCGCGATCTGAACTGGGTCAACGACATTGCCCTTGCTCTTGCTCATCTTCTTGCCATGCGGATCGAGCGCGTGGCCGGCGATCATGATGTTCTTCCACGGCACGTCGTTATGGTGGAAGATGGATTTGGTGATAGTATAGAACGCCCATGTCCTGATGATGTCATGCGCCTGGAAGCGGACGCTCATGGGAAACATGCGCTTGAAATCCTTGCTTTCCTCTGCCCAATTGAGCGCGATCTGCGGGCTCATGGAAGACGTCGCCCATGTGTCCATAACATCCGTCTCCGGCAGGAAGTCCTTGCTCCCACAACCGCACGCGCCTTTTGGCTTGTCTTTGAGTGGATCCATCGGAAGCTGCGAACGTTCGGCCAGCTTCACCTTACTGCACTTCTTGCAGTGCCAGAGCGGGAACGGCACGCCAAAGAAGCGCTGGCGTGAGATGCACCAGTCCCACTGCAGGTTCTCGACCCAATGGACATAGCGCACCTTCATGTGTGCAGGATACCATGCCATCTTGTCCGCGGCCTCGATGAGCTCTTCCTTCTTGTCGAGCACCTTGATGAACCATTGCTTGGTCTTCAGGAATTCAAGCTCCGTGCTGCAGCGCTCGTGCACATTGACTGCGTGGGTGATCGGTTTCTGCGTCACCAGCAGTCCGGCCGTCCTTAAATATTCGATGATCTGTTTCCGCGCATCTTTGATAGACATGCTTTCATACTTTCCCGCGAGCGCATTCATCTTGCCATATTTCTCGAGCACGACGCGGAGCGGAAGGTTATATTTGCGCCACCATTCGATATCGGTCTTGTCGCCGAAGGTGCAGCACATCACGATGCCGGTGCCTTTTTCCGGGTCAGCTTTCTCATCGGCGATGATCGGTACCTCATGGCCGAACAATGGCACCTTGGCGAACTTGCCGAACAGCTTCGCGTAGCGTTTGTCCGCCGGATGTGCGATCACGGCCACGCACGCCGCCAAGAGCTCGGGGCGGGTGGTGGCGATCACGACATCCTTGCCATCGACCTTGAATATGATGTCGTTGAAGCTTGAGGAAAGCTCGACGTTGTCGAACTCCGCCTGCGCGATGGCGGTCTGGCATTGCGTGCACCAGCTGATGGGCGTCTCTTCCTGATAGACGCGGCCTTTCTCGAAGAGGTCGATGAACGACATCTGGGACGTCTTGACGCAATGCTCATCAATAGTGGAATAGCTGTCCTCAAAATCGCACGAGATGCCGAGGTCTTTCCAGTCCTTGATGAACTGTGGCTTTATCTCGTCGAGCGTCTTCCGGCAGAGCGCGACGAACTCGCCGCGGTCCATCTTTGTGGCGCGGACATTCTTCATCTTCTCGACAAGCCGTTCGGTCGGCAGGCCGTTATCATCTGTGCCGAAGGGGTAGAAGACGCTCCTTCCGCGCATTCGCTGGAATCGCGCGATGAAATCCCCCTGTGTATACGAGAAGGCATGGCCGATGTGCATCCTGCCGGAGACGGTCGGTGGCGGCGTGTCGATGGAGTAGATGGCGCCTTGCGCTTTAGGATCAGACCTGGAGATCTTCTGTTTCTCCCAGAACGTCTGCCACTTGGCCTCTTCGATCTTAGGATCGTAGCGCGTGTCCGATGATTGCGTCTTTTCCTGTCTCTTCTCCGCGGTCATACGACAGCCTAACCGGCTCCTTTTTTTAAAGCTTGCGTTGTGGTGCTATCGGCTGCTTCGTGTTGACGCTGTCCATCGTCCGCTCTACCTGGCCGGATTCCCAGCCGGCCATGACAAGGCGTTCGATGATGTCCCCCTCTCCGAAGCCATTCTCCCGCGCGAGGACGATGTACTGGAGAAGCTTCTCTTCGTCCTGTGTCTTGGGCATCCTGCCGCCGAGCATGAACCGGGCCTGCGAGCCGGCCAGAAGGACGCCGACGAGCACGAGAAGGTACACAAGGTTCTTCATGAGCCCTTTGAAGGAGCTTCCTACGGGCGTGGGGATGGCCGCCGCCTGCTTCTGGTTTTCAGAGACTGCGAAACTGGTGATCGCGTTCGAGGGCGCGATGAGGGCTTTTCCCTTGATCAGTTTTCCGCTGGAGATGAGCGCGATAGCGACAGCAGTGAAGACGAGCAGGATCGCCATGACTTTCAGGTGCTGCCAAACTACGTCTTTCGTATCGCTCATCGCTTGGTCACCTCTTTTGGATGTTGTCCTGTCCGCTTGCTCTCCTGTTGTTTCCCCGATGCTTTTCCCATTGGTAGAGAGGCCTTCTCCTCTTTTTTGCTCTCTTGCGGCTTTCCCGGTTTTTTCGTTTCTGGGACGCGGACCGTCATCTCTTTCTGCTGCGGCGCCTGCCCTTCTGCTTTCTGCCCGTCTTTGCCCGTCTCCTCTTTTTTGTCCTGTCCTTTTTTAGGGATGGCGAACGGGTTAATAAACTCTATCATTTTGAAACCCTGCCTGACGCTTTCAGGTATCTCTTTGGCTGTCATGAGCCGGGCCCTGTTCTTTGTCGTGCCATAATGGATGAGCCTGGCCAGTTCAAGGTCGACGCCATATCTCCTGGTTATGGCGAGGATTTCCTGGCGCTCTGATACCTTCATCTGCGGGATGGGGTGGAGGTTCTTGATGGCGCGATACTTGTTATACGCTTCCATGGTCGTATGGATGCGGAGGTAGTGCATTATCTTCCGCTCGCGGATGAGGAGCCGGACCATGTCTTCATCCGCTATGTTCACCTTGTGGAGATATTGCACAAGGCTCTGGAAGAAGTCCCGGATGCGGTCGTTCAACGCGAGCAGGCGGAGCAGCGTGAAGAGCAGGCCGAGGGCTATCACCGGCATGAGGAAGCGCGGCGGCTGCAGCTGCGGCATCTCTTCCGTCGGTAGGATGATCGTCGGCAACGACGCCTCTGCCTTGGCCTCATCCGCTGTCACATGGGCCTTGATGGCTGATGGCTCTTTCGGGCTTGATGATTCTATAGTTGCCTTGAAACGGAGCTGCTGGCCAGATCCGAGAAGCTTCGCCTTGTCCTCATCTTCAGCGGTGATGGAGAGTATGATCACACCGTCTGGCGTCTCCAGCTCAAGACGGATATTGTGCAGCTCCTTTGGTCCACGGTTCTCTATCACGAACTCGAGCGTGTAGAGTCCATTGTCACGGAGGGCGATGTCCGCGATCACCTGGCCGTCGCTGAACACAATCCGATCATCCTGTGTGACGCTCCGGATGATCAATGGTGGTGGCGCTGCTTGGGGAGCAGGAAGTGGCGTGGGCACTGCGGGTGCCGGCGGTGTAGGTGTCACTTCTGAAGGAGGTGGCCCTGGAGGGGCGGGTGGTGATGGTGGCGGAGCTGGTGGTGCAGGCCCTCCCCCTCCTCCTGGTGGCGGCCCTCCTCCGGGAGGAACTTCAGGAGCTGGTGGTGCCGCTCCTCCAAGAATAGTGAATGCGGTCAGGTTGTTCTGGGCGAAGGTGCACAATCCATTCCCATCGCATCCTTGGCATATCCATATGAAGCCGAGGCTTGAGGTGAAATCAGTGATGTTGAAGGTGATATTCGTCGCGTTCGTCCGGCCGCCGATGTTCACGCTCTGATTGAGGGAGTAGGAGCCGCTGATGTTCGTGAACAGGCTCACATTGGCAATATCGAAATCGTCAATCACACTGCAATTGAAGGAAAGGTTGACCGATGATCCTGCCGCGCTGAAATTCGTTCCATTCGCCGGCGAGAGGATGGTCACGTTCGGTCCGGCATTGATGACCGTCACAGACACAGTCGCGATGGATTGGTTCTCATCGATGGTCACTTTTCCGGTGACGACAGAGATGTAGCCAAACAGGGCAAGATTGAAGAGGATGACTATCGTGATGATGATGAAGGTTATCGTCACGAGCGTCTTGTTGCCGCCGCTACTATCGTTTCCGCTCATCGGCTTCCCCTCTTCTTCTTTCCCCGGGTGTAGACGGTCCATATAGTGCGGTCATCCCGGTTGAGCAGGATGGCTATCTCATGGAAAGTGAGGTGCTGCTGATCCTTCAGGTATTCGACGATGGCCTCAAGGACACTGAGTGAGCGGTCGCGGAAGATAGAAGAAGGAACAGGGATATTGTCAGGCACAGATTTGGGCTGGTCAGCCATTCTACTTACAATGTAAGTTAGTATTTATAAATATAGCGATAGATACTTACGATGTAAGTAATCCGCTCTGGCAAGAAATCTACCTTACGGCATGATGCCATACCACGCAAGCAGCAGCCGATCCACTGCTTTGACCATGTCAAAACCGGACCCATGGATGATGATGCAGGTGCCTTTTGTCTCGACGAAAGGGATCGCTTCCTGCTTGAGGTAGATGACCGGCCTACCCGGGACGCATCCGATGATCGGCAGGCTCTTGCAGCTGTTGTTGTCTTGGCGGGTGCATGCGGGGAAGGTGGCGATACCAAATACCTTGACCATGGACTGGCTGATGTCCGAGGCGGCCAGCACCACATGGCTGAGGTTCTCGCCCAATGGGTCGAAGGTGACGAAGCTCGCGTTGAAATGGAGGAAATACACATAATCGCCGGAGAGCGGGACATCCTGGAGATCGCGCGGCCCATAGCGGAGCTGGACATTGTACACGTCGCTGCTGTTGGCGCGCTGGAACCGTGTCCACCATTGGCCATCCACGTTCACGAAACTGAAACCGTCATAGACATACCCTTCTTCCGGATCCAATTGGCCAGCGAGATTCTCGCTGTGCAGCTCGTCGATGGTCTTCATCTCTGGCTTGCCGACGACGAACCGGTAACCGAAGATAAGGAGGATGAGGACAGCGACGATGACGCCGAAGAGGATGTAGAAGTTGCGTTCGCCCTTCACGGTCGACCGGATGATCTCTTTCTTGCTTGGTCTTTTTCCCAAGGCTTCCTTCTCTTTGATGATGCGTTCTTGTATATCATGCCCGACAAAGGCATCATCTTCAGGACTGAGTCTCGGTTGTCGTGCCATTCGCGCTCACGGGATGATGTTGTAATAGGCGTACAAGAGCCGGTCACGTATGCGCATCAGGCTGTTGCCCGACGGCGCTTCCGCCATGATGCAGCTGCCATTGAGCCAGATGCGGTTCACATCGGCGGTGCGCAGGTAGATCACTGGCTCGTATGCTGTCGCATTGGCGCAGGTGATGACTGGTTTATTGAACGTATTGCTTGTCGTGAACCCGACCAGCGCGCTCGCCGCAGGTTCGAGGATGGTCTGGAAGTCGTAGTCGATCAGGCCGATGGCCTCTTTCGAGACATCGTCGGGATCAGAGGTCAGGAAGAGCACCGGCGCCTGCCGGATGAGCAGCGTCGCATCATCACTCATGTTGATGGAAAGCACGTCTGTCGGATGGCTGGAGAAGCTGATCTCACGATCCCCGATCACCGCGGTCCAGCCGGTGATCGTGCCGGTATTCGGATTGCCCTGTGGCCTGAAGGTGAAGCCGTTATACTGCAGATTCCCGGACCGCGGGCTGATATAAATATAGCCGACGATGCTGAAGGCCATGATCGCGGCGAGGGCGATGCTCCAGGCCATCTTCTTGGTGAGGAACGGCTTCTTCTGCTGTCCTTGTGCGGCCATGTGCCTTGTTTTCTTGCTGAGCGTGTATCGCTTCATCGGAAAAGGCCAGAACGAGCTCCTTTAAATGCTTTGCCACTAGGGCTCTGTCCCGAATGTAGCCGGCGCCGTCTTTTTCGCGCCTGAGCGCTCCGTAGGATTGTGTGCGGTAACCCGAGCCGATGTTTCGGCCTTCCCCCTCCATGAGGAAGGCCGAAATTATCAATCTGTCATGTATCTCTAGTGGGGCGCTGGACTGCGCTTGCGCAGTCCAGCTCACTGTAGGTGCATGAGGGCGTAGCCCTCATTCGGCGAGGCGGCGTATCCGGTTGGCGTTCGACGGCGCTGGCCGAGCGCCGAAGGCGCGAGATTCGGGACAGAGCCAATCGACAGCAGAGCAATATATAAATACTGGGGGTGCTTCATCAGGATGCATGTTCGTCCATGAGTTTCTCCACAAGTTCATCATCGTGGAAGTGCTGTTCATAATCCTTAAGCTTATCCTGCTCGCCTGGCTGATCTTCACCACGGTGAACTGGAAAGTATTGCTGGTCGCGGCGTTCGGAGGAGGGATCATGCTGGAGCTGTTGTACAAGCTGTTGCGGAGATACTACGCGGAAGAACAGGAAGGATAAGAGGACAGCAATAAGAATGAAATAAAAAAGCTAAAAAGCCTCCGGAGGGATTTGAACCCTCGACCTGTCGCTTACGAGGCGACTGCACCACCACTATGCTACGGAGGCAGATGTCATCAAATCTTCTTGAGCAGATCAGCTTTCTTTGGCAGCTTCTTCTGGCATTGCGGGCAGACAAGATGCTTCTTGCCCTTGGCGTCCTTCACATACGTGCCGAGGAGCTTCTCGAGAAAGGTCGTCTCGAGCTTTCCCTTGCAGATCTCGCATTTAAGCGCCATACAGGCCCGGAAAGGTGAACCATTTATTAAATTTCCTGCTGTGGGCTGCCGGTGATTTGGTCGGTTGGCGCTCCTCACTGGGTAGGGAGCGTCAACCGACCCAATCTCCTTCAGGCATTCTTCTTGATCTCCTCATACGGCACGCTCGCTTCCCAAAGAAGCCAGAACCATTTCTTGTAGCTGTCGGCGAGCTTCCTGCTGATGAGGACGAACTGCACCATATCGTCATCAAGGCGATTGATATTGAGGCCGGTGAACGTGACCACATGGTCGGCAAAGATGTCGATGGCGGAATTCGTGGAATAGGCTTTCGGGAGAAACCGCGCCTCATGCAGATGCTCCGGCACTGGACTTTCTATATTCTCCTGAAGATGATACTGCATCTCCCAATCGAAAAGGTGATGGCATTTGAGCTTTTTCTTCCGCAATTCTTCATAGAAACGTATCCTGAAAGCCCGTAATCGCGGGTCGAACCAGCCGCCTTTCGCGCCGATGCAATAGAAATCTTCTCCAGCGTCAAGGATGTCCTGCATATAATTGCGGAAGCCGGCAACGCCGCGGTAGATGTACGCCTGTTCCCCCTCTTTCAAGGTCTGGAACTTCTTTTTCATGGAAGGAAGCGTATCGGCCAGTCGGTCTTCCTTCTCTCTGATGATCGTCATCAACCGCTCTGGGTCCGTCGCCCGGAAATGGCTCTCCTGTTTGAGCACGGCCTGCGAGACAAGCCCTTTTTCCATAAGTTTGACGAGCGAGTCATAGACATTTCTCCGGTGGACATTTGCCTTGGTAGAAATCGCCTGTACTGATGCTTCTCCAAGTTGGAGCAGGGCTTCATAGACTCGTGCCTCGTTCGGACTGAGGCCGATCTCGCGGAGGATCTCTTCGTACATGCTTATCTGGTTGTCGTCGGTGGTTTATCTGTTTTTCTATTTTGGTGGTAATTACCACCACAAATGTTAATATACTTGGTATTTACTTATCTGGAGTAGTGAAAACAGTTTCGACGACAAAACGCAGAAACGACAAAAAAGGAGGAAGAAGATGAACATCGCACCACGCAAGGTACAGCAAGAAATCAAGCTCGAATATGAGACGGATCAGTTTAGGTTCACCGGTCAACTTCAGAGCGAGAAATATGTTGAAGAAGAGTGGAAGACAGTAGTAGACAGCATTGACGCTCTTGCTCAAATTACCGCTGAAGTTGTCTTTTCTGAACGCGCGTGTATCGACTCTACGAGATTTACGACTGCATGGCATCATGTGGATGCCAGATTGTATGATGATCTCCAGATTGATGGTCGCTATAAGCAGCGCGGTAATCCTTTTGAAGAATATCGTCTTACTAATTTTATGGGCGATTTTGATAAAGAAAAAGAAGAATGGGACGTTCGATATGAAGCGCTTGCAAGAAATCTTGCAACCATGTGTAGAGATCAATTTCCAGGGTATAATGTAGCTATAAACATTAAAGTCCATTCAGAACCATTATACCAGCAAACAACCAATACAGATGAACGACAAGCTCTTGTTGGTCCATATTGTATAGAGCTCGTCGATCGGGCGATCATGGATGCAAAAAAGATGATTGGGGGACAAACGCCATGAAACTCGGACAAAAAATAGCTGTAGCACTCGCAACAGTTGGATTATTGACGGTGTCAAAACCCGCCCACGCCGACTTCTACGACGGCTATCGCGGTCCAAAATCATTCCAGCTCGACCAACGGGTCAGCTTGAGCGACGGAACGCCGAATTATACACTCCTGCCGAAGGCATTCATCGATAGCGATGGAAACGGTCGTGGCGTTTTCGCCGTGACGCCGTTCAACTATACACCGGGTCACGATTCAAATGTCGGCGCAGGCATCGGCGGCTTTTACGATCTTGGCGGCGTCAGCCTGCTCGGCGTTGTGCCGGTCGTCTATTCCAGCGAAGGGAAGGTCCTTCATGTCAACCCGACGCTCTACGCGACAGTTGGCTTCGGTCATCTGCTCCTTGATCCACGGTTGAGCTATCTTGCCAACATATCCGGCGACGGGACAACGCATCGACTTGGTTTCGGGGCCACTGTGGGTTACACGATTGACAATGTCGTGCTTGGCCTCGATGCAGAAGCCGCGATTGATCCTGCTCACCCAAGCGAGACTCAAGTAGCTAATAGTTTCGCGTACCAAGGCATCATCAGGATAGACCTCGACGCGGATCATCGCAACTGGATGCAAGTTTACCTAAGCAAGGACGCTGTCGGCGTTGGTTTCCGGGCGAATTTCGGTGAATGAACATGACTCTTGACACCATTACTGAAAAGATTTGGCATGTAGATAGTTACTACATCACTAAAAAAGTGAGGGAAAGACCTGGTTTCGAAAATATTGTTTTTACGCCGATCAAACCCAAACTTCTTTTTCCTTCTGCTGTAGATTTTATCAGTGACCATCCCCATGGCATTAATTCCGCATTGCAGAGTGTTCGCGAGGCTGTCGCATTCGAAATCGAGGTCGAGAATGAGTATCATGGTCACAAACTTGATAGAGGTCATGATAGTGGTCACCTTCAGTTGACACGAACCAGTGCGACATATTTTATGGCTAGTGACAAGTATTATGTTGCAATCGATGATGATCCTTCCTCAACGGATAATCTCCTTCTTGCACGCGCTCCGGAAAGGTATTGGGTGCACGCTGCAGGGAGAAACTCATTATTGTCAAAACGTGATACTCATATCAGAAGAACATTAGAACGCGCTGAAGATAGTGATAGGATTGTAGAAATTAAAACTGATAAACTTAAATATGGTATTACCTACGACACTATTGAAGAAAGGGAGTATGATCGCTCATTGGAGGGCGAGGTCATATTCGTTGATCCTTTCGCCAATCATACCGCACAGTTTTCGCTTTCCACACTAGTAAAGTCAGGCACCTCTGCTTTCGGCACGCACAAGCTCTCGCGAGCATTATTTGGTGATCTCGCTGAATCTTATGCAGCATGCCTTTGGGAGAAGCAGCGGCACCAGAGAGGAGTAGTGCAGGTGATTATACCGACTGAATTAGATAGGCTTGGCGTTAAAGGAGAGATGGTCGAATCTCGAGTGGTCTGTCTTGGTACTAGTGATGCAGATAAACTGAATACTGTATACACCAACATGAAATACGATATCATCGGTAAAATTCGTAGCGTACATTCTGATCCAAAATGGACACATGGGTTGAGCTTCTATGGGGGTGTACCCTCATTGGCGTTTGGCAGAGACGCTTCACCGTAAATCCTACGAAATCTTTATCGGACTTTCAATTCGAAAATCCTTCCACTGGACACCCTTTTTTCCGCAAAATTTTCATTAGGTCTTCTTCTCTTACCCTGATGAGAAAAGAAGGCAGTGGACAATTTTGCACTGGCCAACGGTGCGCGTGAGATATAATAAGGAGCGTCAGGATTTCTGCATCAAAGAAAAAAAGAAAGGCCGCCTAGCGGCAAGATACCCCTCAAATAGAGGAGGCGTTTCGAGCAAAAAACAGGAAAACGCTTCGGTTTATATAATTTTCCTATGCCGGGGTCGTCTAGCCTGGTAATGATACCTCGCTGAAGACGAGGAGGCGTTTCGAGCGCCACGTGGGTTCGAAACTTCCTCTGTGGAGCGAAATTCCCACCCCCGGCGCCCTTTCCCCCGCCCAAACCTTTAAAAGGAACGTCTTCCGCCTTGTTCGTATGGGCCGTCGAATAGCCGTCATCGAGAAGGACAGATGCCACCCAAAAGAATGCGGTAATTATCTCTGCATCAGGGTGTGCCCTGTCAATCGCACCGGCGATGAGTGCATCACGAAAGGCGGCGATGGCAAGGCGCACATCGAAGCTGAACTCTGCACCGGCTGCGGCATCTGTCCCAAACGTTGCCCCTTCGGCGCCATCCACATCATCAACCTGCCGGATGATCTTGATGAGGACCCCCTCCATCGTCATCAGGACGAGAACGGCTTCCACCTCTATCGCGTCCCTATCCCTATCTTCGGCAAGGTCACCGGCATCCTCGGCAGGAATGGCATAGGAAAAAGCACGGCCATGAAGATTCTCGCCGGCGTGCTCAAGCCGAACCTCGGCAAGGATCATGAGGCCACGATCGACGAGCTCATCAACCGTTTCAAAGGCACGGAAGCGCAGCTCTATTTTGAGAAGTTGCGTGATGGGAAGATCAAGGTGGCGTACAAGCCGCAGGCCGTTGACCTTATCCCGAAACAATTTCAGGGGACCGTACGAGAATTGCTCGTACATGTTGATGAGAAAAAGCGGCTTTCGGATGTGGTCAAGAAGCTGCAATTAGGGGATGTTCTTGACACCGATATCACGAAGATCTCCGGTGGAGAGCTGCAACGCGTCGCCATCGCTGCCACCGTACTCAAGAAGGCCAATGTCTACTTCTTCGACGAGCCGACGTCTTTTCTCGACATCAAGCAGCGTCTGCGGGTAGCGGAGTTCATCCGCGAGCTCGCCACACCGGAAACAGCAGTTATGGTGATCGAGCATGACCTCATCATCCTCGACCACATGACCGACCTCATCCACGTCATGTATGGTGAAGAGCAGGCATATGGTGTCGTGAGCAAGCCCAAGGCGAGCAAGGCAGGCATCAACGCTTATCTCGAAGGCTATCTGCGCGAGGAGAACATGCGTTTCCGCGATCACGAGATCAAATTCATGGCCAAACCCCCGACAGAGACCAGAGGCATGACCACGCTGACCGGCTGGAAAGGCATCAAGGCCAAGCTCGGCAAGTTCCAGCTCGCCGCGAAAGACGGCAGCCTCTGGAAGAACGAGGTCGTCGGCATCCTCGGCGAGAACGGCATCGGAAAGACATCGTTCGTGAAAATCCTCGCCGGCGTGAGCAAGCCGGACGCCGGCGACATCGACGCGACCATCACCGTCTCCTATAAGCCGCAATATCTCGAGGGAGATAGCGATGAGATAGTCATGGTGATCCTCCATGACGCCATCATGAATTATGAGCATCTCCTGGTCCGGCCATTAGGGCTGAAAGATCTTTTCCAGAAGCAGCTGAACCAGCTTTCTGGCGGAGAATTGCAGCGTGTCGCCATCGCCGCCTGTCTTGCGAAGAAGGCTGATCTCTATCTCCTTGACGAGCCATCCGCCTTCCTTGACGTCGAGCAGCGCCTTATCGTCGCCAAGGTCATCCGCGAGGTCATGCAGCAGCGCGGCGCGACAAGCCTGGTGGTGGACCATGATCTTCTTTTCCTTGATTACCTCTCTGACCGGCTTGTCGTGTTCGACGGCGAGCCGGCAAAACGCGGCGAGGTCAACGGTCCCATGAGCATGGAGATGGGCATGAACATGTTCCTTTCTGATATCGGCCTGACCTTTAGGCGAGATATAGAAAGCTATCGCCCGCGGGCGAACAAGCCCGGATCACAGATGGACCGGGAACAGAAGGCGGAGGGGAAGCTGTATTATATGTAATCTCTTGGAAGTTTTTCTAGCTGTTTTTCTGTTTTTGGATCATACCGAACACTATACTTCATAAGAATTTCTTCTCCATTTCTTCTTGAGATTTAAACGTAGAAGGTTGTCGTTTTCTTGATTCCCGTATCTCTGCTTTTACCTCATCGCGCAATTCGAGGCGAGATTCCTCCAGAAGCTCTTTTATACCATCTAATTCTTGCTTTAAGGATAATATGTTTTCATTGATTTTTTCTAATGTCACGGTTGTCATAGCATCTATTTACTCCATTCTTTTTAAATACTTTTCGGCGATTTGTCCATTTATCACGCCCTCCCCTTGCTCTCCCCATACCGTATCCCCTGCCCGATCAAGTGCGCCACCCGGATGGGTTCAGGAATGTCCGCGTGTGTGCACGTTATCTCCAGGATCTCCCTCGCCTTCTCCAGAGAGATGCCGCAGATTTGCACATGTACCTTCCCCGCCATAATCGGCTTGCCCGCCTTCTCCATCAAGGCCTTCTTTGCGCCGAAACCAAGCTTTTCCAGCGCAGCAAAGATCTTCTCAAAATCAGGATAGTCCCGCACCACGACAATCACCGGCAGCCGCGTTTTCTCCGACAGCTCGTGTATATCGATCACATTGAACCCCCCAACAGCAATACCATCAAGCAATATACATCGTAATTGCGACTTGAATTTGCTTGCATTGATCATCGTCGCCAGCTGTTCGGTGGCATTATCTCCATCTACATCAATAGAGATGGAGATAATGCCATCCAGAAAGTTCCCGCCACGAAAAATTACGCCTATAGCCAGCGTTTGCTTATCCTTAAACCTGTCAAAAGAAGCATCATCAATCCCGATAACTCGAATTTCGTTTCGCAACGTTTTCCGTTTCGTTGCCGTCTTCGGCGACATTGTCATCCCTTCCGTAAAAACGTCAAAAAGCCGGTATGCCCAAGCATCTGGTACTCTGGCCGTGCCCTCTGGCCGTCCACGACCCATTGGCGCTCGATGGTCTCCTGTGTCCGGATGTGCGTGAAGCCGGCAGCTGCTGCTCCATTCACGAGCTGCAACGCCTGCGTGATGTGCGGCGAATAGGACACAAGAAAACCACCCGGTTTCAACGCCTTGTGCGCGTGCGACAGGCATTTCCACGGCTCTGGCAGGTCAAGCGTGACAACATCAACCTTCTTCTCGGCAATCCCCTGATACGCATCCGCCTGCTTGAGCGTGATATTCTTGAGCCCGAATAGCTGGATGTTCTTCTTTGTCACCTCGACGCTGCGCTCGTCGTTCTCATACGTCACGACCTTCTTCGCGACGTGCGCCAAAAAGCAGCATAACGCTCCAGAGCCGGAACCGGCATCAACGATCACCGAATCCTTGCCGATGCCCGCATACGCGATGATCGTGCCGATGTCCTTGGGCGTGATGATCTGCGGCCCGCGATTGATCTTAGAAAACAGATCAGCGAAAGTCGGAGTGAACACGGTAAACTCATAGCCCATATTCGTCGCGAGTTTCTGGCCATCCTTCGCCTTCTTGATCTCTGTGGCCCGGATAAAACCATGCTTGGTATGGAAATCTTTGGTCAGATCTCGCAAGAGATAGCTTTGATTGTCCGTCGATACCAAGAGCCGCATGAGAGGAAGAGGGAATCCGTCGGTATATAAAGGTTGCTGGCACGATCATCGAGAAAATACTACTTCCTACCCTTGCTTTCCACCGGGGGAGCGACGGGCGTGGCGAAGGCCTGGTATCGTGCCCGCTGCATCGGCGCCGCACCGCTCGTGCGCTTCTTGGACTCGAAGATCTTGATGAGGTTCTGTATGTCTCCGGTGAAGGAGGAGATGATGTCTATGGGCGGCTGATCGTAGATCAGGATGCGTAGGCGGCCGAGCATCGAGAGGAAGAACAGGCCGAAGAAATAAAGGAAGATGCAGAGGCCTATGCCGGTCAGGAGGAATTCTCCGGCGCTGATGTTCGGCAGGAGCGTCGCGTCAAGGATCGGGCCGATCGGAGGGATGAAGTTGTCGATCTGCGTGATGACCGCGTGCCGGTTCATGAAGAACAACGTGGTGATGATCAGCGTCAGCCCGGCATAGAGGGAGTAGAGCCAATCCACGTTTGTGTAATACTCGAGGAGCTCGATATTGGCATAGTCGATCTCGAGCAGGTTCTTCGGGAACTTCTTGAGGATGATCATGCGGCGGTTGGTGGCGATGACGCGATAGATCTTCAGGATAGAGAAGCCGAGGTCGAAGACAGACTCTATGGTCTCGCCCTCGAGCAGGTACCCTTTGTATCGGTCATAATCTGGCGAAGAGGATATCGATTGCGGGGGGGTGGTATTCGGCATGCGTGACCTCTTCTTTGGATAGCGGTCAATGCCATGATTGCTTTAAAAGTTTTTCGGTACAATCCGGCAAATTCAACTGCCATCGAAGCCAAACAAAAGTGGGCATGGTTACTGTCGCCTTCCCGACCGCAAGCTATTTAATCGCGCTCTTGCCCTTCCTATTCCATGAGAAGGGCAAGAGCGCGAAAGACGAACCACGTCAAGGTCGTCATCGTCACTGGTACGCCGGGCACAGGCAAGACCACCTTGTCGAAACGTCTCGCGAAAGCGCTTTCTTTCGAGTACGTCGATGTCAACCAGGTCATCAAGGAAGACCAGCTCCGCTCTGGCTATGACTGGAAGCGTAAGGTCATCATCGTCGATGAGACGAAGCTCGCCCGTTCCCTCACGAAGCGCGTCCTGGCCGCGACGAGAGGGATGGTCATCGATTCCCATCTGAGCCATTATCTTTCTCCTTCGCTCACGGACGCCTGCCTCGTCACCACCTGCGGCCTCAAGACATTGGCGCGTCGCCTGAAGAAAAAAGGTTATGCCGCCGCGAAGGTCGGGGAGAATATCCAGGCGGAAATATTTGATACCTGCGCGCAGGAGGCGCGGGAGCTTGGGCACAAGCCGGTGATGGTCGATACGACCAAAGGCATAGCGCTTGCTGCCGTGACCTGTCTTCTGAAGAAAAAAGGGATAAAAAAGAAATGAAAAAGATTGATGTTGCCGATGCTCTGGTCTAGCTCAGCTCTTCTATCGTCAGCACGTTCACGCGTGACGGCACGCCGCGCATCTTGGAATCCATGCCGATGACGAACCGTATGCCGACCTGCTCGGCGATCTCGACGAAACTGCGCTCCACGATGCCATCGAAGATGACCGCATAGACGCCGGTGCCGAGGCTCTTGACCGTGCTCCCGAGTTCGGTCACAGGCACCTTGCCCATGATGGTGAGCTTCTCATCAAGGAGATACGCGCCTCGCGTCCCGATGAGGTCCTCAAGCATGCTGCGGAACTTCGATTTCTCCTCGCTGCCCATGGCTGTTCGTCGGGGCGCCGGACCTGCCGTCGCTGCCGGAGCAGGACCTTGCGGCCGTGTCGGCGCGCCTATGCCTGGTCTCCTGTCCGGAGGCAGCGGACCGCGCGGCTGCTGCAGAGGCTCGCGACCACGCTGCTGCTCCTGCTGTTCGCGCTGGCGCTGTTCCCGATGGAAAATCGCGGAAGGCGCCTCGAGCTTGGCCTGTTCGGACGCTATCTTGCTGCGAAGGGCCTGGTGGATCTCCTTCTTCGTGAGCTCCTCGACCTCCTTGCCGTCCGGCGCGCGGGCGATGAAGTCGATATCCGCCATCATCATCAGCTCCTTCACGTTCAGGTCGCCGCCCCGGTCGCCATCGACGAAGAGGATGACCTCCTTCTTGCGGCAGAGCTCGATGAGCGTCGGCGGCGCGGCGGTGCCGTTCATGGCGATGCAGTTCTTGATGCCATGCTTGAGCATGTTGAGCACGTCAGCGCGTCCTTCGACCACGATGAGCTCCTCTGAGTCATCGATGCCTGGGCCGGCAGGCAGGCGGTCTTTGCCGTATTCCTGGATCTCCATGACGCGGACAGAGTAGGCGACCTCATCCGCAATCTCCTGCGAGTCCGGCATGACGCTGTCCATCATGTGCTTGAGCAGCTCCTTCGCGCGCTCGACGACGAAATTGCGCTTCGAGATGCGGACGTCCTCGATCTTGTCCACGTGGATCTTGGCGTTGCATGGGCCGATGCGCTGGATGATCTCCAGGGCCGCGCCGACGATGGCGGTCTCGGTCTTGTCAAGAGAAGACGGCACGATGATCTCTCCTTTTGTCTTGCCGCCCTTGGTGTCGGTGTTGACCTCGATCCTGCCGATCCTTCCGGAGCGTTGCAGTTCGCGGAGCTCGAGGTCGGCGCCGAGCAGGCCTTCTGTCTGGCCGAAGATGGCGCCGATGACATCCGGCTTCTCGACGACACCGTCGATATCGATCTCTGAATGGATGATATATTTCGCTGAAACAGGACTTATCTTTCCCATAGTCTCGACCTCCGATGATCGTTCCCGATCGTTATTGCTGGTCGGAGAAATAGCCTGGTCGCTTCATGGGCATATCGCGGATGCGTCCGAAAATCGGGACCGTGAAGCGGTGATCATGTGCTATTCTCCTGCGCCTAGAACAAGAAGTGATCTCCGTCGTCCGTCTTCCTTTGAATGCAGAGTAAATGATCGTTTCCAGCCCATTCTGAACTGGAAGCATTGAGGATGATCGATGAACGGTCTTTTTCTTGTCTTATAGGCGATTTGTAAGCATTAAAAGGTTTTGTTGCCCGTGACACTAACTCCCAAGCTCATAGCTTGATGTTATCGTCAGCTCCATTGGGTACTCTCGTGACGGGCTGAGATACGCAAGAGTGTCGTGCATTCACCGCCGAAACGAGCTTGTTTCGGCTTGTGCAAGGCCCATTTGCGTATCGAGTGTAAGAATCTATAATGGACAGGAATTTATAAACTTTTGGTTTGAGGATTTTTTATCGTCTCTTTATCGTCTCGAGAAGAAAAAGAAGATCAGATGCTCTCGCATCTGACCTCTTTTTTTCACTTAAGGGGGTGTTGAGCATGAAACCTGGGAACCTTGCGGTTCCCAGGAAGAGGTGTTTAGACAACGAGAAGGTAAGGGATTGCTCCCCTAACTTCATTCGTTACTCATTAGTGAGTACTAACAAGTATATAAATTTTTCGTTATTTTACTACTTTTGTAGAGTAAATCTATTGTTTTTTATGGATGTATACTTACATTGTAAGTAAACATTTGGTTTTACCCAAAGCAATATAAAAATCAGCCTCCCTCGTTTGGCTATGCTTCACACCCCGCATACTCCGCATGAACGCTTCAAGACCTACAAGAACGTCTTTGATGAGCATAGCGAACGCGCCCTCTTCAAGCTCGGCTCGCAAGGTCATTTCGACGAGCTGGTGAGCCCGATCACCCTCGGCAAGGAAGCCAACATCTTCACCGCGTGGAACGAGCGGGAGCAGCGCACCGTCATCGTCAAGATCTACCGCCTCGAGACCGGCGACTTCAATCGCCTCTATGATTCCATCAAGTTCGATCCGCGCTTCAGCCGTCTCAAGCGGCAGCGGCGGAAGATCATCTTCGCCTGGTGCAAGCGGGAATTCCGTAACCTCATGATCGCCCGGGATGCGGGCGTCCGATGCCCGATGCCGCGGGCTTTCCTGGATAACATCATCGTCATGGACTTCATCGGCGACGACTACGCCGCGCCCAAAGTGAAAGACCAGATCCCGAAAGATATCGATGTTTTCTATGCAGAGACGATGGCCTATCTCCAACGGCTTGTCGAGCGCGGACTCGTGCATGGCGATCTCTCTGAATACAATATCCTCAACCATAAGGAGAAGCCGGTCTTCATCGACTTCGCTCAGGCGACGCCGGTGAAGAGCATCAACGCCATCCAGCTGGTCTCCAGAGATATCGCCAACCTCACCCGGTTCTTCAAGAAGCATGGCGCTTCAGTCATGGATCCAGAACTCCTCAAGAAGAAGATGATAGAAAAAATAAAAAAACAAAGATAGATAATGTGGGACTTTGGTCCTCACCTTAAAAGATAGCCATGAACGGGCTGGATAAGAGACGGTTTATAAAGTTTTCTGCGTTCAAGACTCTGTCCTGAATGTAGCCGGCGCCGTCTTTTTCGCGCCAGCGCGCTCCGCACTGTCCCTGTCCGAATGCTCCTGGCTGCTTGCCTTTTATGCTACGATTTCTTTTTCTCCCCCTCACTTGCAAGGGGGAGAAAAAGAAATCGCTGCAGTGGAATGAAGAAATGTCGGGGCGAGCATCACTCGGCTCCGTCGAGCGAGCTGGCGCCGGCCGAGTCGCGAAGCGGCAAGATTCCGGACAGAGCCTGCGTTCAATCACATAAGCTTCCAATCCGCTTATCTGCTTCTTATTCCTCCCCCAAGAACCAATCCGTCAGCTTGACCTTCTTCATCTTGCCGATCTTCTCGACAGAAAGCACTTTCTTGTCCTCTAATGATTGGAACGACCGCACCAGCGACGTTTTCGGGATGCCCGTATGATTGCGGAGATTGGCCTGCGTCCCCGCATGATTGTTTGTAAGGAGGTATTGGACGATCTGCAGCTCCCGCTCATTGAGCGTCTTCATGATATCCCGTGCCCGCGGATTGAGCCCTTCCTTCCCCTCTTTCTCGGCCTCTTTCTTCGGCTCTTCCTGTACTTTCGCCTCCTCTTTCTCCTCCGCTTTCTTCTCTTTCGCCTCTTTATGGATCTCTTTCTTTATCTCTTTCGCGACCTCTCGCGTCACGTGGCGCTTGATGAAGCGGTAGAGGATATACCCGAGTACGCCGATGAGCAGCGGGATGAGGATGAGCAGCCATGTCGAGATCCGTCTGCCGACCTTGATGGTGGCGGTCGAGAGGGCGCCTTGCCGCGCATCTACGGTCACCGAGCCGACATCGCCGCGATACGCGGCGGAGATCTTGCATTTTCCAGGCGGCAGCTCGGTCCTGAAAGCGCCGAACTTGTCCGTCCCGGTCGGATAGCCGATGTTCGATTCGGTCTTGCAGTTGAAATCGAGGTCAGCGTCCACCGCCGGTTTCCCTTGCGCGTCGACCACACTGCCGGTGACGACCCCGACCGGTCGCACATAGAAGCTCTTGTTGAGCAATGGCTCATCTGGCTGGATATTGATGACCTGCTCGGCGAAATAGTCCACCTGTTCAGTCGAGGCGTCGTCTATCCGCAGCTGCACGTTCCAGTTGCCCGGGGTGAACTTATGGATCAGGAGGCCATCCGGATCGATATAGTCCGCGTTCTGCTCCTCATAGCCTGTATTGAGGTTCTTGATATGGAAGGTGACCGGAAAGGCGGCGAGAGGCTCATTTGTCTTGATATCTCTCACTTTGAAAGAGACGATCGTGAAGGATGCTGTGGCATCCTGCGCCATGCTTGTCTGCGCAAGAATCAGGCACAGGAGCACGACCATAAAGCTCCAGCTTCTATACGCCATGACTATAGGCAAGGGAAGGGTGTTTATAAATATTTGCTTGCATAAGGTTCTGTCCCGAATGGAGCCAGCGCCGTCTTTTTTGCGCCAACGCGCTCCGCAGGATGCACTGCACTAACCCGAACCGATGTTTCGGCCTTCCTCATGGAGGGGGAAGGCCGAAATTATCAATCTGTCATGTATCTCTAGTGGGGCGCTGGACTGCGCTTGCGCAGTCCAGCTCACCGTAGGTGCATGAGGGCGTAGCCCTCATTCGGCGAGGCGGCGTATCTGGTTGGCGTCCGACGGCGCTGGCCGAGCGCCAAAGGCGCGAAATTCGGGACAGAGCCCTTGCGTAACCTTTAAAAACAGATGGCAGATTAGCCGAAACTATGGACGATTCGACGTTTTCCTATGAGATCCGCATCCCGAAAGAGCGCGTCGCGGTGCTCATCGGCCTGAAAGGCAAGGTCAAGAAGGACATAGAAGAAGCTACCCATTCCCGGCTTGATATAGACTCAAATGAGGGGGACGTGACCATCCTTGGCGATGACTCTCTGGGCATGTATTCGGCCAGAGAGGTCATCAAGGCCGTCGGCCGTGGCTTCAATCCGGAGATAGCCATGCTCCTTCTCCATCAGGATTATACTCTAGAGCTCCTGAACCTTCCGGACTATCTCGGAAAGTCCAAGGCAAAGATGATCCGCATCAAGGGCCGTGTGATCGGTGAAGGTGGCAGGGCGCGGCATCTCATCGAGGAGCATACCGAGACCTCCATCTCGGTCTATGGCAAGACCATCGCCATCATCGGGAAGGTCGAGAACGCCGGCGTCGCGAAGAAGGCCATCGAGGACCTCCTCTCGGGAGCGCCGCATTCTGCCGTGTACCGCTGGCTGGAGAAAAAGCGAAAGGATTTAAAGATGCGCGAAGCGGACAGTTTCAGCATGGGCGAAGGGGCGATGTGATAGTGTGCCGCCGGAGGCGGCAGTCCCACATAAAATAGAGGCATAAGATAAAGCCTGCATAAAATAGAGGTGTGATAGAGATGGCGCAGACGACATTGCATGGTGAAGAGCAGCACCAGACCAAGGCGCATGAGCTCGCGAAGAAGCAGCGGGAGATCTCTGTCGCGGAGTTCTTCGAGAAGAACAGGCATCTCTTAGGTTTCGATAACAAGCGCAAGGCGCTTCTTACCGCCATCAAGGAGGCGGTGGACAATTCGCTTGACGCCTGCGAGGAAGCGCGCATCCTGCCGGAGATCTCTGTGGAGATCATCGACATGGGCAGCGAGCGGTATCGCGTCATCGTGGAGGATAATGGTCCCGGTATCGTGAAGGCGCAGGTGCCGAACATCTTCGCCAAGCTTCTTTACGGCAGCAAGTTCCACTCGCTCAAGCAGAGCCGAGGCCAGCAGGGCATCGGCATCAGCGCGGCAGCTCTCTATGGTCAGCTGACCACCGGCAGGCCGATTCGGATAACCTCGAAGATCTCTCCAAAGAATCCGGCGTATTACTTCGAGCTTTCCCTCGACACCCAGAACAACAAGCCCCTTATTGTCAAGCAGGAAGAGGTCGAGTGGAAGAAAGACCATGGCATCCGCATCGAGCTGGATCTTGAGGGCCTCTATCAGAAAGGCCCGCAATCGGTAGATGCGTACATCAAACAGGTCGCCATCGTCAATCCGCACGCCACGATCATCTACACGACGCCAAAGCCGGAGCAGCTCATCTTCGCCCGCGTGACTGACCAGCTGCCGGCCGAGCCGAAAGAGATCAAGCCGCACCCGTACGGCATCGAGGTCGGCATGCTCATCAAGATGCTCGCGTGGACCGAGACCAGGACCTTGCAGAGCTTTTTCACCTCGGAATTCGCGCGCGTGGGACCGGGCACGGCGAAGGAGATCTGCAACAAGGCCGGTGTCCTTCCTAACCATAATCCGAAGGAGGTCAGCCGCGACCAGGCGGACCGGCTGCTGAAGGCCATAAAAGAAGTCAGGATCATCTCGCCGCCGACGGACTGCATCTCGCCCATCGGCGCCGAGGATCTCAAGAAAGGCCTCAAGAAAGAGATCAACGCCGAGTTCTATGCTGCCGTCTCGAGGCCGCCTGCGGTGTACCGGGGCAACCCGTTCGCCATCGAATGCGGTATCGCCTATGGTGGAGATCAGGCCCCTGAGGAGCAGGTGCGCGTGCTGCGCTTCGCCAACCGTGTCCCTCTCCTCTACCAGCAGGGCGCATGCGCCTCGAATGAGGCCATCACCGAGACCACGTGGCGTAACTACGGCCTCTCGCAGAGCAAGGACTCCATGCCCGTCGGCCCCTGCACCATCGTGATCCACATGGCGTCGGTCTGGGTGCCCTTCACCTCCGAGGCGAAAGAGGCCATCGCACACTATCCGGAGATCGTCAAGGAGATCAAGCTCGCCCTGCAGGAGTGTGGGAGGGAGCTCGCCCGCTATACCAACAAGAAGCACAAGTATAGCGATGAGCTCCAGAAACGCAGCTATATCGAGAAGTATATCCCACACGTCGGCATTGCATTGGAAGGCATCCTCGGCCTGAAGAAGTCCGACCGCGAAGCGATGGAGAAAGAGCTGCGGGAGATCCTCGAACGGACGCGCGGCGAGCTCGAGGAGCTGGGCGAAGAGAACGAGGAGTACGACGAGGAGTTCGCCCGCATAGGAGCAAAGGAAGAAGGTGAGGGCGATGCGGATGAGAATGCCGAGGAAGAGAAGCCGAAGAAGAAAAAGAAAGCGAAAAGCGCGGATGAGGAGAGCAAGGAGGGAGAGGCATGAGCAAGGCAGAGCAGGATATCGCGGTGATCAAGGAGATCAAGACCCTCGCCCAAGGCGTGTATAAAACTATCCGCGACGGCAAGAGCCCGCAGCTTTCCATGCCGTTGCGCTCGCTGCTCAATGTGCGATATGACCCGAAGGACGGCTTTTTCGAGCTTATGGGCAAGGAAAAACGGCGGACGCTCACCGCGTCCACGATCCGGACGTTCGCGCAGACGCTCCTTCTGATGAAGGAGTCGAAAGCCATCGTCGAGACCGACGATATCATGACCAAGAGAGAGGCATACTATGTCTCCAAGAACTGGGGTGATGCCCGATTCAATGAGCAGCCGGAATCCGACACGGTGATGGATGACATCGAGGCCATGATGCAGACGAACCGCGAGCAGCTTGGCTTTATTCCTGAAGAGAAAGGTGGTGAGGTCGCGGGCAATCTGGTCGTCATCGAGACTGACCCCGAGACCGGGCAGAAGATCGACCATGACTGCACCCGTTATGTCTCCGGCGCCTACTCCATCCCGAGCAGCGTGGAGGACCTGAAGTTCAAGACCTCCGCGAAATTCATCTTGGCCATCGAGACCGCGGGTATGTTCCAGCGCCTCGTCAAACATAAATATTGGAAGTCCGCGAACTGCATCCTCGTCTCGATGGGCGGCGTTCCCACGCGCGCCTGCCGGCGGTTCATCCGGCGACTGAATGATGAGCTGAAGCTGCCGGTCTATGTCTTCACGGACGGCGATCCTTATGGATACCTGAATATCTACCGCACGCTGAAGGTCGGCTCCGGAAACGCGGCGCACATCAACAAGTACTTCTGTGTCCCGAATGCCAAGTTCATCGGCGTGACGCCGCAGGATATCGTCGATTACAAGCTGCCGACGCATCCATTGAAGGACGTGGACGTGAAGCGCATCAAGGACGGCATGAAGAACGATCCGTTCGTCCAGCACTATAAGGAATGGCAGAAGGCGCTCAACCAGATGGTGACGATGCGGAAGAGGGCAGAGCAGCAGGCCTTTGCCGCACATGATTTGAATTATGTTATTACCAAATACTTACCGGAAAAGCTGAAGAATGAGAAGACGTGGTTGCCGTAAGTTCTTGTCTATAATAAAAATAGCGGACCCGAGGGGATTTGAACCCCCGATCCCCAGCTTAGAAGGCTGGTGCCTTATCCAGGCTAGGCTACGGGTCCTTGACACGCTTATCAAGAAGCTCCTTTTAAAAGTTTATCTGTCCGTTCCTCGATTTTTGTGGTCTCATTCTCCCCACCCATGAGGAGGACGAGACCACAAGAATCGTTCTGGCAATGACTACCTCAAAGAGAAAATTTTTAAAGAAGGCCGCGATACGGTACCGTATGGTTATCGGTGGGGGATCAATACCAGTGGATGATCAGTGTCCGTCGTGCGATAGAACACTTGAATACATGACAGACTTTCCTATTTTACAGATTCTTTCTGTTGATGATATCGTCACAGCAGACAAAGTCCCTGATGATGTGCTTGGCAGATCAGAAGAATGCCTCGAAAAAAAGGGATGGATAGAAAGCGTGCTCGGTCTCTATGTCTCTAGTCCAATTGTGCCACCAGAAGTTGTCCGATATCTCAAAGGTAATCTCTCTGGAGAAAAAGTTATGACTAGCGGTGATTATGCCTATTTCACGCAAGACCGTTCAAGATCAGACTGGACATGGTGGAGACGGTACAACTATACTCCCACTGTTCGCACCATGCTCCAAGATGATGGAGCTATAGCTAAATACCTGCAGTCCCTTCAAGATAGGAGCGGTCAAGATATCCCAACAAAAGAAATTTTCCCCCACTGGAGTGGGCACTATGATAACGGACAACTTCTTTTCAACTCTCCTGGACGTACCGGACCACCCTTCCTCTATGTTTCATCAGCACCTCATAACAGATCAGCTCCTTCGACAGTCTCACTGCACCTCGCGACAGGCGTGACAAGACAGGGAGATGTAGAAACCATTCTTCGGCTTGCTACTCTCAAATACGCCAGCAAGCTCCGTGCCCCCGCCGCGCCATCAGCTCCTCCGCTTGCAGCTGTGGGCTGAGTGCTCACAACACCCGCAACATTTAAAAACAAACCTTCTGTCCTCGCCTCAGGCGGCGGCGTAGCCAAATCCGGTAAGGCAACCGCCTGCAGAGCGGTCACTTGAGGGTTCAAATCCCTCCGCCGCCTTGACCACAGGATCGCGATAGCGATTCCGAATTAATGGGGCACTTGCGCCTATTACGGAAAACTCGCTATCGCGGAGGAAAACCATGAAAAAGGATTTTGTCACCGCCACATTGATAGCGGAGCGCGTCATCACCGAGGACTCTGACGCCGCGCGGGAGCTCTTCAACCAGGGCCATTACGGCATCCTCGTCGGCAGCAAGGTGCAGCTCTCCCTTATGGAGGCGCTGTACCTTGTGGAGAAGGACCGTCTCCTGCTGCAGGATGGTAGGGGCAAGGCCATCGATGCGGCAGCCTTTCTCAAGAAGGCGCAGAAGGCTGACCCGAACTTCTGGGTGAAGTACTCTGTCTTCAAGGACATCCGCAACCGCGGCTATATCATCAAGACCGCGCTCAAGTTCGGCGCCGACTTCCGCGTGTATGACCGCGGCGTCAAGCCAGGCGAGGACCACGCGAAATGGATCGTCTATCCGGTGCACGAGAACTCGACGCTCACCTGGCATGACTTCTCGGCCAAGAACCGTGTCGCGCACAGCACGAAGAAGCGCCTTCTCATCGGCATTGTCGATGACGAAGGGGACGTGACCTATTATCAGGTCGCCTGGATGCGGCCGTAGCTAGCGGAGAAGCTCATCCCGCCATTCGTCGAAGCTATGGATGATCGCATCTGCTCTGTCCAGTTGTTGGTTATAGCTGCTCGAGCTGAGGAAGCCGATGACCTTCATGCCTGCCCGCCTCGCGGCCTCGACACCACGATCGCTGTCTTCTATGGCGACGCAGTCCTGCGGGGCAAGGTTGAGGCTGGCGGCTGCAGTGAGATAGATCTCCGGGTCAGGTTTTGCCAGTTTCACATCATCCGCCGTGACGACTGAAGAAAAATACTGCTGTAAGTCCAGCGTCTTGAGGATGAACCCTATCCGTCCGCGGCTGCCGCTCGACGCGACAGCGAGCCGGTACTTCTTCTGATGCAATGAACGGATGACCTCACGCACGCCATCTATCGCCGCAATGCCTTCCTTCTGCATCAGATGGATGATGGCTTCATGCCAGGACACGGCAAGCGCCTGCCACGTTGTCTGGAGCCCGAACATGCGGATCACCTCTTCGAAGAATGGCTTGTCGCCAAGGCCGATCAGGTGCTGGTTCTGCTCATCGGTCAAACGCTTTCCATATCGTTCAAGCACGACATCGACAGCCCGCTGGTTGATGGGCTCGCTGTCGATGATGACACCGTCCATGTCGAAGATGACTCCTTTGGCCATGCTGACCCGGAATGATAGTCTTTATTTAAAGCTGTCTCCGGCTATGCTGTTTCTCCTTACCCCATGAGGAGAGACAGCATAGCCGGGCAATGCGTATACTTGCTCACGACAAACTATATAAAACGCCCATCACCCTGTAGCGGCATGGACAGTCGTGACAAGCTCATCCAGATCGTCCGCATGAAAGGTCCATTGCTCCCTTCGCAGATAAACAGGGAGATGAACACGAACCTTCTCTTCGCCTCGGCCATGCTCTCGGAGCTCGTGGACAAGAAGGTGCTGAAGATCTCCAGAGTGAAGGTCGGCGGTTCTCCGGTCTATTACTATCCTGGTCAGGAGGCGCGATTGCAGGATTACGCGAAGAAGCTCAACGAGAAGGATTATCGCGCGTACGAGCTGCTCCGTCAGGCCAAGGTGCTCCGCGACAAGGATCAGGAGCCATTGGTACGCGCGTGCCTGCGCGAGATCAAGGACTTCGCCGTGCCGCTCGAGGTCAATTTCGAGGGCAGCGCAGAGCTATTCTGGAAATGGTATCTGCTGTCGAACGAGGAGATTGAACCATTGGTACGGCAATGCCTTGGTCTGGATGTGCCGCGGCAGCAGCCGGCGCTTGAGCAGTCGCAGACAATCCCGTCCAGCGCGCCTCAGGCAGATCCCTTGCTTGACCGGAAGATGGCCCTCACGCGGAAGGTGCTGATGGAAAAAGAGGAGCCGAAAGTCCAGGAAAAACAGAAGGAGCGCGAGACGAGAAAGCCGGAGGAGAAGTCCGTCAAGAAAGAGGCAGAGAGATCAATGGAGAAGGCGAAAAAACCAGAGGAGACACCACTCTCGCAGGAGACCTTTGTCGACCGCGGCGAGCCGAACGACAAGTTTTTCAGGCGCGTCAAGGCCTTCTTCGACGAGAATAAGATCCGTATCCTCAGCTGCAAGGTCTTGCGCAAGGAATCCGATATCGAGTTTACTGTAGAGATTCCGAGCAATGTCGGCAAGCTCGTCTATTTCTGCAAGGCCAAGGATAAGCAGAAATGCAATGACGGCGACCTGAGCTCAGCGTATGTGCAGAGCCAGTCCAGGAAGCTGCCTATCCTATTCATGACTACCGGCGAGCTCACCAAGAAAGCGCAAGACATATTAAGGAACGAGTTCAAGAGCATGACCGTGCGGCGGCTTTAAGCCTGTCGCGGGCATGCACTATGGGAATCAATCTTCGCGATATCGTCATCAAGCGGGAGCTCTCTATCGAGGAGCTGAAAGGCAAGCGACTTGTTGTCGACACCTACAACATGCTCTATCAGTTTCTCGCGACCATCCGGACACGCGACGGCTCGCTCCTTCTTGATTCCAAAGGGAATGTGACGAGCCATCTTGTCGGCCTGTTCTCGCGCATCACGAACCTCATGCAACGAGGCCTGAAGCTCGCGTTCGTGCTTGATGGCGAGGCGCCAGAGCTGAAGCGACGGGAGCGTCAGCGCCGGAAAGAGGCCAAGATCAGGGCAAAGCAGGAATACGAGGCGGCGAAAGAGCGCGAGGATATCGAGGGGATGCAGAAGTACGCGGCCAGGACATCCGTGCTCACGCCAGAGATGGTCGTTGAGGCGCGCAAGCTGCTCGAGGCCTTGGGGCTGCCGGTCATCCAGGCGCCGTCAGAGGGCGAGGCGCAGGCCGCCTTCATGGTACATCATGGTGATGCCTATGCCGAGGTCAGCCAGGACTTCGACTGCCTGCTTTTCGGTGTGCCAAGGCTCGTGCGCAACCTTTCCCTGTCCGAGCGCAAGAAGCTGCCGGGCAAGCTCGCCTACCAAACCATCAAGCCTGAATTCATCGACCTGCGCGAGAACCTCAAGGCATGGGGCGTCACGCAGGATCAGCTCATCGCCATGGGCCTTTTGATAGGCACGGATTTCAACCCTGATGGTATCAAAGGTATCGGCCAGAAGAACGCGCTCAAGCTGGTGAAGGAGCACAAGGATGATTTTGATACGCTTTTCGCCGACGTCGGATGGGAAAAACACTTTCCTTTTCCCTGGCAGGAGGTCTTCGACCTCATCAAGCACATGCCCGTGACGAAAGAGTACACTCTCCAATGGAAAGAGCCGGACCGTGAGCGTGTCGCCAAGCTCCTGTGCGACGAGCATGACTTTTCGGACGAACGTATCAGCACCACGCTGGACAACATGAGCAAGACAAAGACGCGACAGGAGCAGAAAGGGCTTGGAGACTTTTTCCGATGAACCTCCGCGACGCATTGCAGGGGAAGCTCTCGGAGAAAGAGATGACGAGACTGAAGACTGCCTTCGATGTGGTTGGGGATATCGCCATCCTCGAGATCGACAGGGGGTTGCGCAAGCAGGAGAAGCTCATCGCGAAAACCCTGCTAGGGATCCATCCGCACATCAAGACGGCGGTGCGTAAGGCAGGAAGCCATACGGGGAAACTCCGCCTGCAGAAGATGAAGCATCTCGCCGGCAAGAAGACTATGGAGACGGTCCACAAGGAGAACGGCGTCGAGCTCGCACTGGACATCGAGAAGGTCTATTTTTCAGCCCGTCAGGGGACCGAGCGGCTGCGCATCGCGAATGTGGTGAAGGAAGGCGAGGAAGTGCTTGTCCTGTTCTCGGGATGCGCTCCCTACCCCTGCGTCATCGCGAAGAACAGCAAGGCACGGAAGGTGTACGGCATTGAGCTGAACGCGATTGGGCATGCATATGGCGTCGAGAACGCGTTCCGCAATCGTTTGGGGAACGTGCGCCTCATCCAGGGAGATGTGCGCAAGATCGTGCCATCGTTCTACAAGCACACGATCGCGCTGAAGACAAAAGTCATCGATAGCCAGATCCGCAAGCTGCTGAGCAGGAAGCCGAAGGCCATCGAGCTGTTTTTGGAAGCGGATGACCTGTTCAGGAAGGAAAAGCGGCTTCGCGCCTTGGTAAAGCGGTTGCAGAAAGTCGGTGTAACAGTTATCCTCTATGTCGCGCGGAACAAGGACGGCAAGCATATCAGTCTCGTCCGTGAGGACGCGAGGGCAGATCTTGAGACACTGGAGCGGGCAGGACAACTGTGCAAGGAGCTTCTGGTGCGTGCGGTCACGCATTATGCTGACGGCGACGAGCCTGATGAGGGCTTCCTGTATGGGAATCTCGAGCGCGTGCGGCGGTATTTCCCTTATTTTTATTTCGAGACGCCCAATCGGGGCATCTTTGGCAATTACAAAAAATTCATCGAGGTCGGGCAAACGGCGAAGATACGGAATGTCTGCGTGGACACCTGTCATCTGTATGAATGCAATCGGGACAATCGGAAGGTGCTTGAGGCTGTCCGTGCCTTGTCTGCCGCTTTCAATCCTTACTTCCACCTTGTCGATGCTGATGGCGCGACGCACGGCATGGAAATAAGCACTGGAAAGGTCAACATTGATGCCATCATGCCGTATGTCGGCGAGGGTACGGTGGAGATCAACTGCAAGGATTACAAGAATCCAGTGGAGATGTTCCGAAGCTATGACCGTGTGCTTCAGTACAAGAGAACCTTTGACCGTATCCTCATGCCCCTGCCGCATGGCGCCGAGGATTTCCTTGACGTCGCGCTGGCGGCGATCAAGCCAGGCGGCATCATCCACTTCTACGACGTCCTGCATGAGAAAGAGATGCCGAAGAAGGCCATAGCGAAGATCGAGAAGGCGTGCAGGAAGGCGAGGCGACGATGCACGGTGGTGCACTGGAATACCTGCGGCAACCTCGGCGTGCGGATGCATCGGGTGTGCGTGGATTTTAGGGTTGACTAGTTCCAACGCGCAGAAGAGCAAACATTCAAACAGTTAGATAGATTATCTTGCTCCAGCTTGAAGCGCAGCTTCATAAAAAGCGTCTTGTCCGGTCCGAAATTGACGTAATGCCGTCACGATATTCTCGATGCCACCTTGCATAAATGCTTCCACAACTGGCTGCGTAGCTTCGACCTCTATCTTTCTATCTTGCATTGCTCTCTCATAATCAGCTATATTCGCTTCGCCTGATTTTAGTCTTGTATGGACAGCATTTGCCTTAAAATCTCGATTCAGTAATCGGTACATTTGTGTTTCCCAAGCGTAATAAAAGTCATCCAGCGTACGCGAAATAGCGGTATATCGATCCGACTCCGATTTTCTATCCCGTACATAAAAATCTTCAGCGAATTCTGGAGAGATAATACCTTTAATGCTGGTAAGGCTTTCTATGTAGCGATTAAGGCCTTCTCTGGAAGGATGTTGAACCCCTGGGGCACGTAACACCCTTACTGCAGCTGGAGAAATAAAGCCTAATTGCAATTTTTCATTGACGCCAATATCCGTACCTGCCTTTTTGCCAACAAGGAAGAGAAGATACATGGCTTCTAATGCAGTGGAAGGCGTCGCAAAAAATCCCATCTCACCATCCCGTTCCAGTGCCGCACGAACATACGCCGATCCGCTTCCGGCACCATAACTATCATGATTAACGGGAATAAGATCGTACGGCTTTCCCGGAATATCACGACAAATAATGCTCACTTCGTACATCTGAAGCTTATCTTTATCATCTTTATTTCTGCCCATCACAAGAAAATACGTTGAGTCTTCCTGGTGCTGGATTTTTATGCCCATTTCTTCAAACATTGTTGATAATGCTATTGCTAATTCTTGAGCCGATACCGTGTCCGCTGTCACGTCGTTCTGAGATAGGTGGGTATATACCCTATTGACAATATCCCCTCTCCCACTGGACATGATCAGATTATGTCCGTGTTGCACAAGCTTTGGTGCGTTTGGTTCTTTTCGTCTGGGAGAGAAACTGGCTTGCGAGTCTGTCACACAGAAAATGTGAGGGGTTTTTCCCAGCTCAACCTGAATAGCATAATTATTTGTCATAAATCAGGAACAAGGGTGCTATTTAAAAAACTTTGGCACCTTACGTCAACGGACTCCTTGTCTCACCAGCTGTTTTCTCGCTCTCTCTGCCTATAAAGAGAGCATGAAAACAGACCTCCCAAACCTATTTAAACAACCCCTTATCCTCCGCCAGCATGAGCACACCACCAATAGAAGCTATACTCCACGCCTGGCAAGGCCGCAAGATACCCGCACGGTATTTTCTTGGCGATCCTCGACTGTCGCTGAAGCTGGAGGATTATACTACCCGAGGCATGCTGGCTGGTGAGCCAGCAACCCACACTATCCTAACCATGGATTTGTCCGCTACGCCGTATGGGGTGGTGCTTCAGGCACCTCGCGACCAGCGTACGCTTGACGTCGCTGTTCTCGGTTTTGCGGTGAATGAGCGCGTTGCAGATTGCCTGCATATCCAAGGTGCGCATGGGCGGTACCGTGAGTTGAGCCCGCTCCGATGGGATGGCGCCTTGCTTGATTCGCTCATCGTCATTGCGCAAGAAGGAAGCCTTGATGCTGTCCATGTTCTTCCGGCAGCGCTCGTGTCCGGGATGGATGCCCGCAATGCTGAACGTCTCTATCGGCGTTATGATGAAAACGCCCAACGCCACGGTTTTAAGCGCAGTCATGAGCTCCACCGTTATGTGCGTGAGCTTCATCATGGTTGAAGGCACCTGGCAGAGAATCAGGGCATAAGTTTTTTAAGCAGCACACGCTCTGGCGCCTGTGCGCGATGATTTAGTGAACACCAGCTGATCCGCAAGGAGATGACGAACGGAAGTAACTGATGAGCGCACGCTTATTTTCTCACTCCACGCTCGCGGGTTCGCCATCATGTATCTGAAACATCTCCTCCCGTACTGAGCGCACGATGCCATCAGGACTCATGGTAAGTGTTCCCGTGATGCCATCCAATTCGCGCACCCGATACAATGCATCATGGAGCGCCTTTCCAGATGTGCCTCCATGACGCATGGCTTCTGCGACAACCATGACTGCATCATAGCCTGCTGCCGAGAATAATGGCTGTTCAGGCGCCTTGCCATACTGCTTCGTGAAACGCTGAAGGAATTGTTGGTAAGCTTCACTCTCTGAATGCCATGAGGTAAAATATGCGCCTTCTGCGCCCTCCGCATTCCTGAGGAAGTTCTTGCTCGTGAACGTATCTGTTCCGAGGATAGTGAAGTTCAGTCCCATCTCCTGTGCTTGTCGCAGGATAAAGCCAGCTTCATCATAGCCAAGTACCACTAGCGTATTGATGTTTTCACTATCAATCTGAAGGAGCATGGTCCTAAAATCATTCGTTTCTGCTGTATATGCCTTAGCTGTTGCTATCTTGCCGCCTAGTTCTTCAAAGCGCACCGTGAACGCATCTTTTACCAGCGACATGAAGGCATCCTCATTGTTATAAATGATAGCGACGTTCTGTTGCTGAAGCGTAGCATACGTAAATTCAGCGAGTGTCTGTCCGATGCCTTCGTCATAGATACCTACACCAAAAAGATATTCGCCTCCGGCAGCTATCTCTTCGCTCGTGTCGAGACTATTGACGATGACTGTTTTCGATCTATCCGCCTTATCCACGATAGAAAGCAAGCCGCTGTAGCTTGGTGAAAGGATGGCATCCGCATAATCTATTGTAGTCACTTTTTGGTATGCATTGACCGTCAGTTTTGGATCCATCTGATCATCCTCCACCACAAGGTGTATCCCATGGCCATTGATGCCGCCGTTCTTGTTGAGTTCCTTGACCGCAAGCTCGACGCCATGATAATTGTCGATGCCAAGGGATGCAGAGGAGCCGGTCAGCGGGCCTATCCAGGCAAGGGTGATAGGTTCTTGTTGCACGACCTTTCCTGTCGGACTGCGTGTGCATGCGACAAGAATGATGACAAACAGTACACCGACGAGGATTTTGGCTGTTCTTTGCATAGTTTGCTTCATTTTAACCACCTTCTTGTGGTGTAAATGCCGACGTCGAACGATAAAAAACTTTGTCGTAAGGAAAATTACGAAAACTTTATAATGGTGGCAGGCTTCCTGCTTCGCATGTACGAGGCAGAATTACGGGAACTGGGGCTGACAGACAACGAGATCAAGCTCTACCTCGCCTTGCTTGGCCATGGTGCCTTGAGCCCAACGCAGCTTGCCCAGAAGACAGGATTGCATCGTTCCTATGTCTATGATACCTTAGACAGGCTCCTCGAGAGAGGCGTTATCAACACTGTCCTCGTGGACAAGAAGAAAAACTATCAGGTCGTCGATCCCCGGATACTGCGCGAGATCTTCGAGCTCAAGCTGCGGCATCTCGATACCATTCTCCCCAAGCTTTCCGGACTTTTCCGGGAAACGAAGGAGGAGACGCGGGTCGAACTCCATCGGGGGAAGCGCGTCTATAGAACGCTCATCAAGGATCTTGTCTCTTCCTTGAAAAAACAGGAGGAAGTCTATCTTTTTGGCATCGATGAATCGAGGCTGGAGATGGTCGAGCCAATCTACCTAAAGCAATACTTTACCATACTTAAGGAAAAGAAGGTGAGAGAAAAGATCATCATCGCAAAAGGGAAGAAACGGTTTAAGCATCCCCAGCTAGAGTATCGGGAACTTGATCCTTCCTACATTGGTGATACTGCGTTTGTCATTTATCAATCAAAGGTGGCTATGTTCATATTGGGGGAGCCGCATCATCTTATCGTGATCGAGAACGAGAGCGTGGCGAATACGTACCGGAAACAGTTTAGCTTGTTGTGGAGTATTGCAAAATAAGAAATAGCTTACCCAAACATATTCAGATAATCCTTACCCTCAGTATTTTCCTCATTCCGCACCTTCGCGATGGCGAGGTGGAAGTCCTTCTCGAAGATCTTGAAGCGGTTGTTCCGGATGGCGAAATATCCAGCCTCAGTGCATGAAGCCCGGATCTCCGCTCCAGAGAAGCCTTCCATCATCTTGCAGAACTTCTCTGGATCGATCTTGGCATCCAGCTTCATGTTGCGCGTGTGGATCTTGAAGATCTCCCTGATCCCGTCGATGTTGGGATTGGGCACATAGATGAGCCGGTCGAGCCTGCCCGGCCGGATGACCGCTGGGTCGAGGATGTCCTTCCTGTTCGTGCACCCTATGATCTTGACATTGTCCAACGGCTTGAAGCCATCGATCTCGGCGAGCAGCTGCATGAAGGTGCGCTGCACCTCGCGCTCTCCGGATGTGCCGATCTCGATCCGCTGCGCGGCGATGGCATCGATCTCATCGATGAAGATGATCGATGGCGCGCGTTCGCGAGCAAGGTCAAAGATCTCTTTGACCATCTTGGAGCCTTCGCCGATGAACTTCTGGACAAGTTCCGAGCCCACGATCTCGATGAACGTGGAATTGGTGGAGTTGGCCACCGCTTTCGCAAGAAGCGTCTTGCCGGTTCCCGGCGAGCCGTAGAGCAGGATGCCCTTCGGCGGCTGGATGCCGACTTTCCTGAACAGTTCCGGCTGCTTGAGGGGAAGTTCGACGACCTCCCTGATCTCGTCCGCCTGTTTCGCGAGGCCGCCGACATCCTGCCACATGATGCTCGGCTTCTCCACGATGACGAACTGCTCCACATTGAACTTCTTGCTGGAGTCGATCTTCTTGACGATGGTGAGGTTCTTCTGCTCGACCAGCACGGTGTCCCCTGGGACGATGCCCTTGCACTCGTTGGACACGTCCACGAAGAATTCGTTGCCGTTGTTGAGCCGGAGAAGCGCGTTCTCGCCCACCATATCGCGGATAGACGCCACAAGGAGCGGTGTCCGATGGAACTTGTTGAGCTCGTCCTTCAGGTTATGGACGGTCTCCTTCAGGATGCGGTTCTCTTCCTCAAGGCCGCTGATGTCGACCGTGTAATGCGACATGACCTTGTTGAGAATATCTTCATCTTTAGCAGGCATTGTGGATGTATTGGGTAGATTGTCTTTATAAAACTTTTGGTCGTCGGCATGGACCGGCCTGCCTCTCTGTTCCGCGAGTCCTCCCTCCCGTCGTCACCTTGCCTGTTCCTCGTCGTCAAAACCGGCCCAAAAAGGAAAAAGTATTTATAGGGGTAATTCTTCAATACCATCGAGGGTGATGGCACCCGATCCTTACAACCAAAAGAGGTACGAACTATGGCAACGAAAGTGGCAAAAGCCGGTGTAAAGCGAGAGAAGGGATACCTGTATTTTCTAGATAAAAATGGCAATGTCGCCAGAGCCAAGATGGTCAAGGGCGGCGGCAAGCATGGCAAGCAGCGACAGGAAGTCATCGCGCGCACGAATGTCAAGCGCCAGAATGGTTACCTGTACTTCATCGACAGGCAGGGCGATGTCGCCATGGCCAAGATGAACCGCGGCGGCAAGAGGAAGAAACGATAAAGTTTTCTTTATTTTTTTATCTTTTTTCTTTTATCTGATGATCCGCAACACTCTTGGGATTCTCGTGATTATCTCCGGCCTCTTCTTCGTCACGATGATGCTATCCTCAATCCGGATGCCAAGCTTTCCCGGAAGATAGACGCCGGGCTCGTTCGTCACGGTCATACCTGTCGCCAATCTTTCCTCAGAATTCGGTCCAAGACTCGGCGGCTCATGGACCTCTACCCCGATGCCATGGCCAAGGCCGTGGATGAAGTACTTACCATAGGTCCCTAAGGCTTTCACGGACGCATCGAAGACATCCACGCACGAGGCGCCTTGCGTGTAGAGGGTCGTGACGTGCTCCTGCGCGTCCAGCATGAGCTGATACAAGGCAAGCTCTTTCCGCGATGGCCGACCGAGATAGACCATCCTCGTGGTGTCGCTGCAATAGCCTTGATACTTCACCCCGAAGTCGATCACGCAGAATCCTTTCTTTAATTTCACGTTCGCCGGCCTGTGGTGCGGCTGCGAGGCATTGCCTCCTGATGCCACGATAGCGTCAAAGGAGAACACGCTGTCCCGGTTCCGTGTCTCTTGATCGAGGAAACGATACACATCCTTCTCTGTCCTGAACTTCTTGAAATGGTCAAAGCAGGTATGCAGGATGTCATCGCTCATCGCGCACGCCTTGCGCAGGTAGGAAAGCTCAGTCTCTGTCTTGACGATACGGAGCCGGTCGATGATGGTCGAGACATCGGCGAATCGGGCACGGGGCATCCTCTTCCTCAATCTTCTGTGGGAGAGGATCGGGACCGTGCTATGATCGATGCCGATGTTCCTTGGCCTGCCGATGACACGCTGCAATGTGCCAGCAAAGCTCTTGCGATACGCGAGGACATGGAGGGGCGTCGTGTCCTTGGCGCGCTCTTCTTCCATCGGCGGCACGATGACAAGCGGCTTGCCCGTAGCGGGCACGACGAGGCAGCCATAGCCGTCATAGCGGGTGAAGTAATAGAAGCTCGGATTCAGGTGCTCCTCAAGATTGAAGAGGAGCGCCACGGGAAGGCCTTTCCGTTTCAGTTCCTTCTGGAAGTCCTTGATTCTCATGAGCGAAAGAAATGATGGACTATCGGGTGATCTCGAATGATTTGACTTCTTCAAGCAGCTTTCTCGCCTTGGGGTTCTTCTCGAAATGCTCGCGCACTGGCTTGACCATCTCGTTGACGTATTTCGCGATGGCGTTCTTCAGGTCGAGCGGGTGGATGGCGCCTGCATGATAGTGCTTCAGCAGGTCAGCAAGGCCATGCAGCTCAAGGTTTCCGCCGAATTTCGCCGGGCGCTCGATGAGCATCGTCCTAGATTTCTCGAAAACAAGGTATTGGGCGTACTCGATCATGGGATTCTCTTCACTCACTTTCTCCGGGCAGTACGCCTTCATGATCTTGCGCTTGATCTCCGCCTCACTATCCGTCATGAAGATGGCCGTATCCGGCTTTGACTTCGACATCTTGAGATCGATCACCCTGTCGATCGTGTGCTCGCCTGCCGCTTGCGGCTGGCCGAGGCCCATGAGCATGTGATGATGCACGCACACCGGTTTCCAGTAGCCGAGTTTCTCGCCGATCTCGCGCGCGAGCATGTTGACTTTGCGCTGATCCAAGCCCAACTGGCAGATGTCCGCCTTGAGGTGGAAGATATCCGCCGCCTGCATGCAGGGGTAGAGGATCTGTGAGGCCTGAAGGACTTCCTGCTCTTTCCTTCCCATGATCTGGCCGCATCGGATGATGCGGTGCACGGTGGAATTCCTCGCCACCTGCATGACCTTCTTCCAATACTCCTGATCGTTCACGAACTCGCTGGCCCAGACGAACTCGACATTGTCCAGGTCCATCTCGCAGGCCTTCCATACCTCGATGAGGTACTTGCCTACTGTCTGGATCCTCTCCAGGTCGCCGCCCATCTTGTTGTTGGCCCAGCCGTGCCAGTCCGCGACCAGCATCTTGAACTTGACGCCTGCCTTGGTGAGCTTGTTGATGTTGATGGCGCGCATCACGCCCTGGGCGATGTGGATGACATTGCTCGGCTCAAACCCATCATACGCTATCGGGTGCTTTTTCTCTTCCAGAAGTTTCCGGAGCTCTTCCTCGGTGATGATCTCCTCGCCCACCTGCTTGATGAGCCCAAAGCGTTCCTCGGTATTCATGCAGCAGGGGCCTGTTTTAAGCTATTTAAATGTTTCCGTTGTATCGGCTCTGTCCCGAATCTCGCTTTCGCTCGGCCGGTGCCGTCGAACGCCTTCCAATTTCGTCGCCTCGCCGATGTTTCAGCCTTCCTCATGGAAGGGGAAGGCCGAAACATCGGCTCGGGTTAGTGCAGTGCATCCTTCGGAGCGCACTGGCGCGAAAAAGACGGCGCCGGCTACATTCGGGACAGAGTCCGTTGTATCCCCTAAAAACCAGTTAAAACCTTGCTGCCGGCCCCGTAACGGCTGAAATTCGAAAGCTTTAAATAGTTATTATCATTCCGATTCTGTAGAAGATATTAATTGCGGAGTACTAAAAATTTGACCGTTGAAAGGGGGAAATCGATATGGCCAACGAAACCGTCATGAAAGAAGAGGATAAGCGATTCTCACGGCAGCTCATCGGCAAGACCGTCGTCAGCAAGACCGGCAAGCGTTTTGGCGAGGTCGGCGACATCATCTTTGAAACCAAGTCTGGCGAGCTCATCCATATGGTGCTCATCAATCCGACCACCTACACGCAGAAGCTCGAGCTCGAGAAGGACAAGGAAGGTCATATCCTCATCCCGTTCAGCTCGGTCATCGCGGTTGGCGACTTTATGGTCATCGCTGAGGAAGACATCATCTGATTTTCACGTATCTTTTTAAAAACTTCTTCTTTTCTGCCTGTCATGGACGACACCCATACTGATCTTATCATGCGCGTGCGCAGTTCCGTCGAACGCCACTATGCTGAAGATCTTCAGCAGGAAGGCGCCAGGCGACGGCTTGATGCTGTTTTCGATGCATTAGCCGGAGTCGATCGGGCGCATTTCATCCCAGAATCCTATCGGTGCTATGCGTATACTGACCAACCGCTTCCTCTTGGCTTTCCCCAAGCCACCTGCTCGTCACCATTCACCGTCGCGCGCATGGCCTTTGTCTTGGAGCTTTTCGATGGCGCGAACGTCCTCGAGATAGGCACGGGCTGCGGTTATTCCGCCGCGATCACCGAGAGGCTTATCGGACAGAGAGGCAGGCTCACGACGCTTGAGATCCAGGAAGGGCTTGTCGATATAGCGCGCCAGAATCTCGCCCGCTATGTCGATGGTCTTGATCGGCACGTCCATCTCATCCATGCTGACGGCGGCCAAGGTTACTATCCACATGCATGCTATGACCGTATCTATTTCACGACAGCGGTGCCCGGCAGCTTCAATGTCGAATCCATCCTCCCGCAGCTCGGGCGTGGAGGCATCCTTGTCTTTCCTAACACCCGTGAGGAGATGATCATCTTGCGGAAAGACCCGATGCCGTACCTGTTTGTCCCACTCCTCGGCGCCCAAGGGGGCGGCGCTAGCTGATGTTCTTTCTGGTTTCTTCATGGCAATTAACTTTTTATACCCTGCTCGTTTCTGCTTTTCCATGAACGCCATCTGGACCGAGAAATACCGCCCCAAGACCTTCCCTGAGGTGAAGGGCCAGAAGGACATCGTCAAGAAGGTCGAGGCGCTTGTCAAGCAGAACAATCTACCGCATCTTCTCTTCGCCGGTCCTCCAGGCATCGGCAAGACCACGCTCGCCTTGGTCATCGCGCGGCAGCTCTTCGGAGACAGGTGGCATGAGAACTTCCTCGAGCTGAACGCATCCGATGAGCGCGGCATCGATGTCGTCCGTCACAAGGTCAAGGATTTCGCGCGCACGAAAGCCATAGGCGATGTGCCGTACAAGATCATCTATCTCGACGAGTGCGACGCCCTGACGCGCGAGGCACAGCAGGCGTTGCGTCGGACCATGGAAAACTACACGCAGACGTGCCGGTTCATCCTCTCCGCCAACTATTCCTCTAAGATCATCGATCCGATCCAATCCCGATGCGCGATCTTCCGCTTCAAGCCCTTGGCGAAGGAAGAGATCATCACCATCATCGACCACATCGCCAAGGAAGAAGGCCTCAAGATCGACAAGGCAGCCAAGGAAGCCTTGTTCGAGGTGTGCGAGGGCGATGTCCGCCGTGTGGAGAACATCCTCCAGAGCTGCGCAGCCATGGGGAATGATATCAATGACGAGCTCGTGTTTTCTCTTGCTTCTGTGGCCAAGCCGAAAGAGGTCAAGAAAGCCTTGGAGCTCGCCCTGAAGAACCAGTTTGTCGAGGCTAGGAATGAGCTGCTCAATCTCATGCTCCGCTACGGCTTGTCTGGCCTGGACGTGATCAAACAGATCCAGAAGGAGATCCTCGAGCTTGAGCTGGATGGCAGGAAGCGGATGGAGCTTATTGTCGCGTGCGGCGAGGCGGAGTTCAGGATGACTGAAGGCTCGGATGAATTTATACAACTTGAGGCCTTGCTGGCGAGGGTGGCGCTGGAAGGGTCGAGATAAGAATTATCGTGCTCGTCCTATGTCTTGTTCTGTTGCCCGAATAGCAACATCAACCTCTCTCATGGCTCTTCCGTCTATGGCTTCAACCCATTGATGGAAATAGTCAGAGTCACCCACACTCAAAGATCCGCGGTTAAGAATATCTACTATTATGCCCCGTACCTCCTGTAATATCTCTCTCCATCGGACCAAATCTTCATGGTTGGCTTGATATAATGCTCGACGCAGTTCTGGATCGATGAGGATCGGTGCAGGTATTGAAGCAGTGTCTGTTATCAATTTATGGAGATCAGGTGGAAATCCGATAGGAAAAGCGCGCAGCCCATTAACGAGACGAGCTGTCGGTCTGTCCCTAGGTATTTTTTTAATCTCTTCAAGAAGAGCGCTCATTCTTTCAAGTTCTTCTAGTGCATATTCTTGTCTTTCTATGTATGTGCGACAAGTCTCGAATGTCGCTTCGACTGCCCGGTAACGCGGATCTATCTTCTCGAGGCTGTTCAACAGCTGTTTTGCCTGCTTGAAAGCAGCTATAGCCCCCTTCCAATCTCCCCGTTTATACTTTGCTACTGCATCACGCAACAGCGTAGTTACCTCTGCATGCGTCTCGCGAACCGCTATCTGCGCCCGTTGAGGGAGTTGGGCATAGGTAGGATTCTTGAGATAACCAGCGACATAAGAACCGAGTGCGAGGATTGCGACAGCGACACTTTTGGTGACCGTTTTGCGCAAATCAGCCATAAGAGAGAGAGAGTGTGGAATCCCTATAAAAAGTTATTCTTTTTACGGCTCAGCACCTGTCGCTCCACTTCTTTGTCATCATCCATTTCTTTTTTCTCCCCTCACCTTTCGAGGGGGAGAAAAAAGAAATGGTGGCATCAAGTAACAACAGAAGGGGCGGCGGGCGGACTCGACAGAAAAATATCCCGATATAGCCCAACAATCAGAAAACTAAAGATCAGAAGAAGATAATTCCTTTTCCTACCTTTCTTCTCCCGTCGACACATCGCGGATGAGCAGCTCCTTCTCGATCGATTGCATGTACTTATACTCCAGATCCACTTCAAACAGGTCCTCAAACGTGCTCTCGATGCCGGTGATGTCGAGCGTGCACGTGACTACACGCGGCGCGCCCTCAAACAAGGTGGCAAAGCCGGATGAGCCGTCCGCGGCCGCCTCCTGCAGGCCATCGCACTTGGGCACACGGCCATTGACGTCAGAGACCACATTGATGAAGACCATGTCCCGGTCAGGATTGGTGATGCTCGGATTGCACGTCGCGGCCTCGACATTGAAGAATCCGTCTTTCGGGTCGCCGACATGCGCTATCTCGAAGGTGAGCTGGATCTTGTTCGTGCCGATGGGAGCTTCGCGGAGCTTGGTGATGTGGATGGGGCCGCCGGAGTTCTGCGGGTTCTTTTCCTCTGCCACCTTGCAGATGTCTGTGCCGTCCACGTCGCGGAGGAGGTCGCCTTTCACGCAGACCTTTGTGCTTGTCTGGGTGCGGTAGTTATAGCATATATTCGCGCGGATCTTCGCCTGCGTGTTGCCATGCAGGTCGGGCAGGTAGCGCAGCTCGCCGAACTCGACCACGGTCTGGCCGCCCGGGAGCACGGTGCCGTCAAAGTTCTTCCGCGCGGCCTCAAGCCGGTTGGGAGTGTTCTGTTTCAGGTCAGCCTGGCTCGCCTTGCCGAAGTCGATGGGATTGATGCCTTCTATCTCGACATAAGCATCCGCTACCTCGATCGCGTCCTCGCCGACATTCTCGAGCTTGACGCTGATGCCGAAGGGGTAATTGCCATTGTCAAAGATGTATTCCGGAGGTGCGCCCTCGATGAAGCTCGCGAGAAGGCCGTTTGCCCCGCCGATGAAGGGAGTCGTGGTATCTATACCGCCAGTCTTTTTCTGGCAGGCGGAAAGGATGATGAGCGTGGCAAGAACAAGGATAATGGCAATGCGGGAATGCTTCATCAATCTTAGCCTCCTTTGCTGGAGGTATAGGGATATAAAGGCTATTTAAATCTTTCTATCGGCCAGAGGTCGGAAAGCAGCACCTGATTCCGGTTTCTTGCTCTCCTTACCCATGAGGAGAGCAAGAGACCGGAATCGCCTTCGCTACGTCTTTTCGCTAAGTATTTATACGTCGCCCCATTGCTTTCTTTGCCCATGAACGACATCGCCAAATTCCTCTATGAGGTCGGCCAGCTCAAGCGTGTCAAGCGCTCCGGCTGGTGGCTCATCAATATCGCAAACCCGGAGAATGTGGCGGAGCACTCACACCGCGCTGCCGTGATAGGCTTTATCCTCGCGAGGTTGGAGAAAGCTGATCCGTACAAGACGGTCATGATGTGCCTCTTCAATGACCTGCATGAGGCGCGCATCAATGACCTGCACAAGGTCGGCCAGCGCTATATTGATTTCAAGGCTGCGGAGACAAAGGCGCACAAGGAGCAGGTCGAACGGCTTCCTCCTGCCATCGGGAAGGAAGTGTTTGGCCTGCATGAAGAGTTCCAGGCGCAGAAGACGAAGGAATCCGTCATCGCGCGCGATGCTGACCTGCTGGAGAACGCGGTGCAGGCGCGGGAGTATATCGATATCGGCTATGACGCCGCGCAGGATTGGATCGACAATATCAAGACGATATTGATGACGGATTCGGCGAAAAAACTGATGGCTGAACTGGAAAAGACGGATTCTAATTCGTGGTGGAAGGGGCTGAAGAAGATAGCGAGATAAGCTTTTCCTTAGGAGAACAGCTGGCCCAGAAGCGTTGCATAATGTCTATCTAATTCTTTTCGTATCGTCAAGGGAAGAGATATGCCCCGTTGCCTCTCGAGCTCTTCATGCACTGTTCGCATAGCCGGCCGCTCGACCTCACCGTTAGCGTATTTTTCTTTCCCAAACATTTCTGTCAAGGTTTCCAGAATTGAATTGCCAGAAAACAGGATTCCTCCAAACAGATAGGCCGGTTCACCCCCTTCTGCGGGGAGGACATACGCAAATCTTCTTGAATGAAGCTGATTCTCCGCATGCACTTGCCGGATGAAATCATTCGCTCGCAAAGCCACATCTCTCGCTTTGTCTCGGTCGCGGATGTCCCCGAGCGAACAGGCATAGAACAGGACGGTATCATCACCAATCTTCTTCATCGCGTATGCCTTCCTCTCTTCTGTCTTTTTGCCTCCTCCCGCTCTCGCTCCGAAATCCAATGTATCGAGGAACGCATTGAAATCCCGCTGCCTTGTTTGGTGGATAATATAGAATGGTGCATCGGTAGAAGATATATCGTGGACGTAGGAAGGCAGCGAATCGTCATCTTTATGGCTGTTTAATCTCCCCATCACCCGCTTTTCTCTGGCTTGAAGGTCGCTTGCAGACAGTCCCTCGAATTTTCGCCGGAGAAGCTCATATGCGGGGATATACCCGTCTAGTCGCTTTTCTAAAGAGAGGATGTGCTTCCCATGCACCCTTTCCTTCTCGTCGATGACTTCAACAGGAAGCAGTCCTGCATCCGTCATACGATGGCACAGTGCTACTCCCCAACCGGCAAGCTCCCGGATCTCGTCAGGCTCATACATACGGTATTCATTGACTAATTCTTCTTTTCTCGCTTTCCTAGCTCTACTGCCTGCACCATCATCTACCGGTGTATGCGCATCACGAACCATCGCCGCTTTACCGACCTCAAGAAGCAAGCCGTCAAACCTCGCGTAATCCACAGGTTTTCCTAGTGTCGCATCGCTGAGGGTCATAGTGATCGCATAAAGCGACTGGGTATAGAACGCTAATGCAAGCCCGGTCGCTCTCCCTCGCTTTGGCAGCATTGCGGCACTGACCGTATCCGGATTGAGATAGAGCGTCCCCCTCTTCGCATCATACATGCCAAACGCTCCTGCCCGGGCAGCATCGCATACGACTGTCGTTATTCTTTTCCCTTCACCGAGCATATCATGGCTTTTTTTGGTCAGCCATCTTTCTACGATACCACGTGCCTCTTCGACATAGTTCTCTAGCTTTTCTTCTTTTACTTCCGTCTGGAGGTGGAGATATGTTCGCTTAGCAGCACCAAGAACCCTTCCGACAAGTGTCTCCACCGCTTGGAACGCCGGATGATCCCTATTGAACCGTGTCCTGTCAATACCTATGAGCGAATCAAGACCGTCTGCATTGACCTCCCCGAACAGTTTATCCGCGATATCACTCCTTGAATAACGTTTTGTATCAATCACCCGATTATCTCCAATGGCTCGGCCATGGACACGAATAGAGATACCCCTGTCTTCCGATGGAAGATTCGTTCTTGCGAGCCATATCATCCCATGGACCTGTCCAACCCCCCTCACGTTTTCATCAAACCTGAAGGGCGTGGCGTTCCGTATCGGTGTCGGGGTCAGAGGTCGATTATTGACAAGGATCTTCACCCTTCGGAGAGGCATCTCCCGCGCAAGACGATGTTCCAGTCTCGCCACATCAAAGGTTTTTCCATGCCACCCGAGATGGAGGTCACGGAGATAGAGCTCTGTGCCGCGTTTTTTCTCTTCTGACATTCTCACCGTGTAGGGGATATTCGTGTTGGCACCATCTCCTCCGGAAAACGTTTCCTCGGCCACGATGAGGTGACCTTTATGTCTCGTCTTGAGGGAATAGCTGCCAGCAAGAGCCTTTACCGCGATGGAGCCTATCCCCCATTTGCCCATCGTCCCTGGCTCTTTCAAAAACTCTTCTACAACTGTTTCCCTTTTTCTTGCCTTCTTTCCGGTTCCTTCTCGGACTTCGATAGCGGCATCCGGAGGTAATGTAAAGAGAAGCGTGAGGTCATCGAGTGTTCTCCCATTGACTTTTATCGTCCTTTTTTTCGGGCTGTCGCCAAGCCAATAGAATGCTTTGACATCATCCTCATCCATGCCCACGCCATTGTCTATGATAGAAAGCGTCTGTTTCTGTATATCATAAGAAATCCTTACTTCTGTCGCTCTCGCATCGACGGCGTTCGCCACCAATTCAGCGATGGCATGATAGACATCTTTGAAATAATTGTTCGCAAGAACGTCTGGAAGGTCCCTTCCCGCTTTACGCTCTGCTTTGCCACGCCGCAGTACCTTATTTTCAAGGCTCACAATACCACATCCATCGCTTTCTTTTTTGTAAGGCCGTCCCCTATAAAAAGTTTGTTTTGGGGCGTTTTTACGCATTAGGGATTAAACAGCAGCGCAAAACAATGAACCCTCTTTAAGGATAAGCTTTTTAAAAAGCAGGTCAACGTGGAGGCTCTTGGTGCTATCATGACAAATGACTATCAGCTTACCTATATCGGTCAGGGTAGGGAGTCCTTTCCTGTCGATACTGTCTCGTATGCCGCTTTGACGCAATTAGGTCTCTCTAAAAACGTATCGTATTCTCGTCGTGAACTTAGAAATCTGTCCAATGGAACTGCCGCACAGCTTCCCCGTGAGGTTCAGCGACAGATGGATGAGTATCGTGAAGGTCTGCTTGGCGCCATGCACTCACGCGGGGCAAAGTACCTTCTTCTAGAAGCAGTCGTGGCGCGGCAAGAGTAGAATCAGATCCTTCGTCGCATCGTGCTCGTGTATTCCGCAAATCCCCATCGTCGATAGATCTTTTGCGCGCGGACATTGTTGACATGGCAGACGATGTCAGCGTACTTTACCATGTTCTTCCTGAACCAGTGGAGCACTGCGGTCTTCAACGATGAGCCCACGCCCCTGGCCCGATATCTTGGCTTCACATACAGATCACCCATGTAGCCGATCTTCCGTATGCGATAGACGGGGATAGTATCTTTATCCCTGATCTGGTTCAGCGAATAACCGGCGATAGCTCCATCGACCTCTGCGAGAAGCACGAGTCCTTTTGGCGAGCGTATACACTTCTTCACCCACGTCCTAAAACGGTGTTCAGCATCGCTCGCCGGCGCCTGCCATGGCTTTCGTCGCTTGTCCTGTCTTACGAGCTTGCGATGATAGCGCATGAGATCATGCCACATGGAAACAATGATATCAACATCTTGTAGTGTGGCTTTTCGGGTACTGATTTTCATAAATAGCCTTTTTTGTTTTTGACCTTTTCATAGATATGGTCATGATGGTCGTAATCACAAACAATAATGGTATTGCCAATAATCTTGTAGATGACCACGAACGAAGAATCGATATGGACACGCCAGTATCCTTTTAATTTATTGCTGAGAGGCTTATAACGGGTCGGGTTCTCTTTTATTTCCCTAAGCTTCTTTACTATGATCTCGCATTGATTTTGGTTTTTCCTCTGAAGTTTGGAAAAAATCCTTTCGAATTCTTTGCTGAATTCGAGCTCATAACTCATATCCTCACACCGAACTTCTTTTCAAATTCTGCTTGAGAAATGATCCCCTCCTTCTCTATTTGTTTTAGTTTTTTAATATACGCTGGTTTAACTTCGTGAAGATCAGCATCGATTTCATCTATGCTCATCTCTAGCTTTGCTACTTTATTTTTAATAGTAGCGACATCATCCGCTATTTGTTTTAGCAATTCAACTTCCGTACTCATAGTGATTCACAAAGATGGCAAGGGGCATAGTATATAAATACCTTTCTGTCTGTTTACTTCTATTTCGCCACATCCATCCTGATGTGCAGCTCCTTCAGGCTCTTCTCCGGCACGTCGCCCGGCGAGCCGTCCATCGGGCACTCCGCCGCCTTGTTCTTGGGGAACGCGATGACTTCCCGGATATCGGAGAGGCCGAGCAGCAGGGTGACGGTGCGGTCGAATCCTATGCCGATGCCGCCATGCGGCGGGGCGCCGTACTTGAACGCTTCAAGCAAAAAACCAAACTTCGCTTCAAGCTCTGTCTTGCTCAGGCCGATGACTTTCATCACGCGCTCCTGTATCTCCGCGTCATGGATCCTGATGCTCCCCGAGCCGAGCTCCCAGCCGTTCATGACCATGTCATACTGCGTGCAGTACACCTTGCCCGGATCTGTCTCGAGATGTTTCATATCTTCTGCCTTGGGCATGCAGAACGGGTGGTGCGCAGGATCCCATTTTTCCTCTTCCTCATTCCAGTCGAAGAGGGGGAAGTCTGTGATCCAGCAGAACCTGAACTCTTTCGGATCGTACAAGCCCAAGGTTTTCGCGAGGTCTTGGCGCAGCTTGTCCAGCACCTGGTTCGCGAGCTTTTCTGTGTCCGCGATGAACATGAGGATGCTGCCGTCCTTCGGTTGCACTGCCGCGATAAGTCTTTCCTGGACAGCAGGATGGAAAAACTTCGCGATATTGCTCTCGAGCTTCTTGTCCTTGAAGCGCATCCAGGCCATGCCTTTCGCGCCGAGCTTTTGGCAGAACTCGATGTACCTGTCGATCTCTTTCCGGGGCAGGTCATTCGGGCACGCTATGCACTTCACCACATTGCCTTTTGCGACGACCTCCTTGAACACGCCGAAATCAGAATCTTTCACGATAGCCGAGACATCATGGAGGAAAAGCTCATATCGGATGTCCGGCTTGTCGGTGCCGTATTTTTTCATGGCTTCCTTATGCGGCAGCTTCGGGAACGGGGTCTTGAGCTCGTAGTCCAGACATCGCTTCCAGATGGCCTTCATCAATCCCTCGACCACTTCATGCACATCATTCGGTTCCACAAATGACATCTCCAAGTCGATCTGCGTGTGCTCCGGCTGCCGGTCAGCACGCAGGTCCTCATCCCGAAGGCATCGCGCGAGCTGGAAGTACCGATCCATCCCGCTGCACATCAGGATCTGCTTGTACAATTGCGGCGATTGCGGCAGGGCGTAGAATCGTCCAGGGTTCACGCGCGATGGCACGATATAGTCGCGCGCTCCTTCCGGTGTGGATTTGATGAGGAACGGTGTCTCTATCTCCAAAAAGTTCTGCGATGACAGGAATTCGCGCGCTGCCTGCGCTGCCTTGTGGCGCATCTGGAGATTGTGCTGCATCACCGGTCGCCGCAGGTCGAGGTAGCGATACTTCAATCGTATCTCATCGTTTGCCACAACACGATCATCTACCTCTATCGGCGGGATCTCCGCCTTATTGAGGATGACGAGCTGCTCGACATTGACCTCGATCTCGCCCGTCTTCATATTCGGGTTTTCCATATCCTTCGGTCGCGGGCGTATCTTGCCATGGATCTCGATGCAGTCCTCTCTCCGGAGATGCTCGGCATGCTCGAAACCCGTGCAGCCTGGGTTGAAGACGACCTGCGTCAGGCCATATCGGTCGCGCAGGTCCACGAAGATGACACCGCCATGATCACGCCTGCTGTTCACCCAGCCTTGCAGGCAGACGACCTTCTTGTCGTCCTTCTTGCTCAGGTCGCCGCAGGTGTGGGTGCGTTTCATAACGCAGGCTTTGCGATGGGTTATTTAAATAGTTTGTGCGATTTAACCACCCTGATTTCACGCTCCTCAATGAGTAGGGAGCGTGAAACCGGCTTCTGGCATAACTTTTATAAGCACCTGCTTTTTGCCCTTGGTCTGGTATGGACATGACGCTTGCCGAGCTTGTACAGTTGACAGAGAGAGGCAGCTATAGGATCCTTTTTGTCAATGGTGAACCGCCGGTGTTCCCGGATTTAGGGGCGTCGTTGCGTGCAGATGGGTATGCTATAGAGACGATGGTGGGACCTGATCTGTGCGGCATCGTATCGGACGACCAGATCCTTACAGCTATGTTTCGCATGGATCTCGCGCTTCTGGGGGAGATCGATGCGGCTCGAAATGCGATTCCGGACATCTTTGCGGGGGATCCACAGTTCGTCTTCTTCAATTATGTAAGGAAAGAAGAAGCAGATGTCCTTTACACTTTCGCTCATGGCATGGCGCATCAACAGGAAAGGAGGATAAAGCTGTGTTCGATCGATGAGCCGGACTATACCGCGCTCCGTCTGGCTATCGATGTCGGAAGAGCGTGCAGGCTCTATCATCATGACTTCGCTGATTTCTCCAGACGGCTCCGTTCTGTCCACTGTCAGGATCATAACGCTCTCTTAGGTACATATTCGGTGATCGGCGCCTTGCTCCAACAGATGTCTGGGGACGAGCCGGATGTTTTTGACCTTGAACAGCTCCAGAGCAAACTCGGTGATGCGTATCATACGATCCGGCAGGCAAAACCATCGCTTATCAGGATGTCGCAGCGCGCGGTTCTTGCGGAGCTCGAATTGCGGGTGATGGGCATCTCTACTGTCCTGTATGGTTGCGGGCCGCGGGTTGCTGGACCTGAACAGAGGGAAGAACAGGTTGGGATGGGGAATTAGGTTTTTAGCGCTGGACAATCACTTCGCTTGCTTCCACAGGATATCAAAGAAGTCCTTATAGCTGGCATGGATTTCCTTATTCTTGATGAGAATCCCTGCGAAGTCTTTCTCCATCGGGAGGAAGACAAGTACCTTATCCGTGCCATAGATGACTGTCGAAGCGCTCGCTGGGGAAAGGTACTGACGGGGCAGACAGCGCACATCCGTGAGCGGATATTTCAAGGCCGCTTTCTTCTCTACACTTTTTGGGATGAGAAGGAAGCGCTTGATCTTCAGCTTGACGCGCTTGCTGTTCCAGTGCGCATACCAGTACTTGGCCAGCTCGGTACTCTTCGCTGTATAGCCGACAAGGTAGTAATCCTTTCTTTCCTTGAGGATATCGTTCAGCACCGTCTTGAAACCTTCGATGCCTCGGTACACCTCGACGTCCAAATCTATCTTTTCGTTCGTCTTGAGCTTTTTCAGTTCGTCAACGAACGATCGCATCTCTTCTTCCTGCTCTTGCAGCCGCTCTCGCTTCTCTTGGATGAGATCCACGAGCTTCCCCGATTCCGCGGCGTGAAAGTATTTGCGGTTTTCCTTGATGACGTATGACGCGAGCCCTTTCTGGATGAGCGAGTGGAGCAGGCTATACGTCCGGGATCGCTCGACACCTGCCTTTCTCGAGATCTCGCTCGCCAACGAGCTGCCCGATTTGAATAAGGCGAGGAATACCTTGACCTCACCTCTGGTCAGGCCGGCCTCTCGCAGAATATGCTCATCCATGGAGATGCCATGTCGGCGCTGTTTAAAAAGCTTAGCTTTGTTGTTTTGTTTCTGCACAACAAATCTTTAACTATACAACACGATGACCACCTTATCATGGTCAGGGGGTCAGCATGGAAAGTCTGTATTTTGAGGACATCGCCAGGGTAGTGCAAGACGGTGATGCTGAACTGGAAGAAGCTCGTCGAGGAAACAGATCTCGCGAGGGGGTCCTCGAGCTCGTCTTAGGACGACAGACATTTAAGACTGGGCTCAGCGATCCAATTACTGAAGAAATGGTCCAAGAGTATTTCAGGCTGACCGGCGACCGGTTCTTCATCCATAGCGATGCTGCTTTCGCTCGTCGCTTTGGCTTTCGGTCGATGATTGTTCCCGGCAATCTGGTCGTCGCGCTTTCATCGGGCCTGATGTACCGGGATGGTCCCTTCCGGGAAAGTCTTTTAGTCCAATCACATAAGGATACTGAATTCCGCAGTCCGCTCTATATCGGCGAGAGAATATACGTTGTGGATCGTGTCATCGGCATAGAGGATCGTATCGGAAAACCGTATGGCAAAGTCGATTTGACGCGAGAGACGTTCAGTCATGATGATCGCTGTATCACCGTCTCACGGCAAGGGTATCGAGTGTTGAAGAGAGACAGCATCCCAAATCCTTAAATACAACCTCGCATTACCGATGTGTATGGCAACCACAATCGCTTTTGAGGCATGCGCGTGCAGCGCTGGTCGTCTTCATCAGTAGTTGCATCGTTCGTCCTTCTTATTCCATCAATCGTTCTCGTGCTTGTGATGACTGTCATGGCCGGTAGGCCACTGCTTTCTTAATCTTCAAAATGTGAAAACAATCTTCCGAGACACGGCATAGGCTGGAGTCTCACTGAATGAAGATGGATAGTCAGCAGACTACCAAAATGGAGGAAAAGAAAATGAGCGGTTCAGAAGATAAATTTGACTTTATCGATTTAGCGGCATTCCAGTATCGTGCGATGCTTCGCTTACTCGGTACCGCAATAGAATCAGCAGATGCTGAATATTTCAAAGCATTACCGTTGCCGCCAGAATTGGAAAAAGCGATCCTTCCACTTATAGGAAGGGGCAGCGCAGGCGCCGGTTATAGCTGTAATTTCAGCGATGCCTTGGAGAGATATTGGGATTTGCTTCCAGTAAACGGAGGATTGCGGCCTAGACTTCAGGAGATCGCCTCGCTTAGCGATCCGAACGCATGGAAGTGGGATGAACGATACGAGTATATACGCCGATGGGACGCGATGGGTCCGGAAATGTTGGAGAAGGTCTCCGACCTCACCACAGTAGCCAAATCTCTTCATCGGCGGCGGTGAGCTAACACCGAATGCTTTTGCGACAGGCGATATCCCGCAAAAGCTCTTCATGGGCTTCGGCTATAATCCGCAGCTTGTCGATCCAGATACAGGACGCACTCGTGAGCGTCTTGACATGCTGGATTTCTTCAGCTGGATGAAACGGCTTCAGCAGCAGGGAGGAGTCCAGCAGTGGACCATCTGGGATGCGAGCGGTTTTTATATCGTGAACAAGACGCCGAAGCGGCGTCTCGAGGCGCTCAATGGCGACCGGAGCGGGGAGAAAATCCTTGAGGTCCTTGTCACGGAGCAGGATAGCCCGAAGCGGGAAGAGATCAGGCGTAACTGCGACGCGCGCAGGCAGTACCTGAAGCGTCTCATCGAGATAGCGGATATCGACGCGGTCTACATCGACTCTCGAGACATCTTTCGGCAGGATCCCCGTTATGCGGTGGCACTGGACATCGCGCTGGAGTATGTCGGGCGTCTGGAGCGGGACAACCCTTCCTTAGTCCGGAAGATCGTCCCACCAAGCGAGAACCCGGCGACGGCGCTTTATCTCCCGTTAGAGATCGCTGAAGCGGTTTATTTTGAGGATACCGCAGGGATTAGCGGCAAGTTCGGCCCGAAGACAGAGCAATTCTTCGACGCGTGCATCCTCGGTGCCCAAGAGGAGATGAAGCGCCCATACATGGCGATCTGGTCGCCGTTGGGTCCGCGCAAGCCAGGCTACCTTTTTGATGAGCAGGCGCTCTGGACATCGTCTCGGGATAAGGACGTGCTCGCCGCATTTCAGGATACTGGGTACGACTACTTTGCACGGCGTTATCTCAACACATTCTGTCAAGCTGGCGAATTTGCTAAGGATTGTATGCTTCGGCTGAAGCGAGAGCTTGCGGAGGTGAAATCGTGAGAATGCGCTACAAGACCATCGGCATCCTCGGCGGCATGGGGCCGGAGGCGACGGCAGATCTCTATCTTGCCGTCGTGCGCATCTTCCAGCAAGAACGTGGCGCCAAGTACGATAGCGACTTTCCCCCTTTCATCATCTGCAGCCTTCCCCTCCCTGATGTTGTGGAAGGGAAAGGTGATGAGAAAGCTGTCGTCTTCATGTTGAAGGAGGGAGCGAAGCGTCTGGAAGCTGCAGGAGCGGACTTCATCGCCATCGCCTGCAATACGGTACATGCGTATCTGCCGATGATACGGCAGGCGGTCAGGATTCCTATCCTGAGCATCATGGAAGAGGTCGCTTGCGACGCGGCAGAGAAAGGCCGCAAGATACTCGGCTTGCTAGCCACGGAGACGACTATCCGATGGGAATTGTTCGATAGCGAGTGCGCAAAACGAGGCATCTCGCTGCTCAAGCCGGATGCGTGGCAGCAAGCCATACTGACAGAGACTATCATGCGCGTCTTGTCCGGCAGGAAGGAAACAGAAGACAGCGCACGACTCCTCGCAATCGCCGAGGTGATGCATACACAAGGGGCAGAAGCTGTTATCCTTGGTTGCACTGAGCTGCCCCTGCTTCTTAAGCAGGTTGCATCTCCCCTCCCTTTGCTCGACACGACAGAAATACTAGCGCGAGCAATAGTAAGAGAATGCCGATGACCTATCGCCGCCGTTCAGCGCCATGTCCTGTGTCGGCGACGCTGACCTGCGCCTCAACCAGCCGCTCGAGATCCTGTAGCTTCCTCGTCACATAGAAGGCATGCCGGCTGAGCCCCGTCTGCCGTTCTCCGGTGACGATGCTTCGCCTCGCCATGAGGGCGCGCCAGCCGGACAGCTCGCCGAGGACATCATCATACTTGCCGGTATGGTAACCATGCCTGACGCTTTGGACCATACCGTCGAAGTCCACGTGGAGCTTTGGGTCTATCTTGCCGAGCACCTGGTAGTCCCAGTACCGGCAGAGTGCGTTCAATCTGGCATAAAAATGATCCCTGTCCATATATGTGCTGCTCATAGCGTGCGGCAACCCGTTCTGTTTAAAAAACTAACCTATCCACCATAGGGATATCTTTATAAAAACCGCTTCCTGCATCCCTATTATGTCCGCCCCATTTTCCATCACCGCCGAAGACAACACCGCCCGCATCGGCAAGCTCCATACCGCGCACGGCACGATTGAGACTCCATTCTGCATGCCCGTCGCCACCAAGGCTACCTGCAAGAATGTCAGTCCGCAAGACCTTGTAGAGATGAAGGCGAAAGCCATCATCTGCAATGCCATGCTGCTCCACTTCGCGCCCGGTTCAAGATTCCTCCGCGAGCATGGCGGCATCCACAAATTCATGCGTTACCCGGATGTCATCTTCACGGACTCCGGCGGCTTCCAGATGCAGCGCAAGAGCCTTTTCCTGAGCATTACGGATAAAGGGGTTTGGTTTAGGGATCCCTTTATCCTGCAAAAGGTCTACCTGCGACCGGAAGAGGTCATGCGCATCGAACAGGATATTGGCTCAGATGTTGCCATGGCACTCGACCACATGCCGCACGTTATTGACGATCATGCTGCTGTTGCTGATGCGGTGCGGCGGACGCATCTCTGGGCCAAGAAGTGCAAGGAAGCGCATGCGAAGATCGCCAAGGAATACGACAGCAAACAGCTCTTGTTTGGCATTGCGCAGGGCGGTTTGTTCAAGGACCTGCGCGAGAAGAGCGCGACGTTCATCAACGCGCTTGACTTTGACGGCGTTGCCATGGGTGGTCTTGCCTTGGGCGAGGGCAAGAAGGAGATGTGGGAGATGGTCGAGGTGCAACTGCCCCATATCGACAAGGAAAAACCACGTTATCTGATGGGCGTCGGCAATCCGGTCGATCTCATCGAAGCGGTGAGCAGGGGTATCGACTGCTTTGATTCGATATTTCCGACGCAAAACGCGCGGCACAGGAATGTGTTCACGATGGACGGCATGGTCAAGCTCGATAAGGTCATCTACCGGGAGGATATGACTCCTTTAGATCCTGACTGCGATTGCTATGTGTGCAAGACCTTCACGCGCGCTTATCTGCATCATCTCGCGCGGGTGGATGAGCACATCTCGCACCGGTATCTTTCCTATCATAACCTGTACTTCCTGCAGCGGTTTATGGAAAAGATGCGGGAAGCGATAAAAAAGCAGGAGTTTGGGGAGTTCAAGGAAGAATTTATGGCCGGCTATAAAAAGACGAAATGACTAAATGGCCTTTTCCAGCAATATCCTATTCTCCCCCACATCCGGATACGGTGCGACCTCAACGAAATTGAACCCGTACTTCACCAGATACGCCAGCATCTCCCTGCGCTTGTTTCTCGTCTTGATCCTGACTGTCGTGAAGCCGTGTTTCTTGGCCCATCGTTCCTGATAGTCCATCATAGCCTTAAGCACGCCCTTGCTGCGATAGGCGGGTGTGACGCCGGTCATCCAGCAGTACAGCGAGCCATCAGAAAAGCGGTCATAGCTGATCATGAAGCCAGCAGGCTTGCCGTCCACATACGCGACGATAATGAGGTGCTTCTTGCTGGTATAGCGTTCCTCGAAATGCTCCTTGTCGTAGCCCTCGACGAACTCGGTGATGGTGGCGTTGACCTTCAGGGCCTCGTCGATGGAGACTTCCTTTACGATGATTTTTTCAGCCATGCGCCACCCAGTTATATGATCACGACCTCGACCTTCGCCAGCTGCTTGAACCGCTCCGCGTCCTCAACCGTCCCCACGATCGCCCCATAATGCATCGGTATCGCGATCTTCGGCTGAAACGTATTCACCGCCTGCGCCGCTTCTTCAGCCGTCATCACATACATCCCTGATACCGGAACAAGGGCGATATCAACCTCCTTCAGCGCTCCCATCTCCGGCGTGAAGTCGGTGTCGCCGGCGTGGAAGACGCGTTTGTTGTTGAGCGTTATCACAAAGCCGACCCTGCCGTCTTCCTTCGGGTGGAAAGGGACACCGGGCGCCCGGTATTTGTTGAGATTATACGCCGGAATCGTCTCGATCGCGACACCCTTGACCGTGATGCCTTGGTTGGGCATCATCATCCTGATGTCTTTTACCTGCAGGCGATTGAGCTTGCTGGCGCACCCGGGTATGGTCACGATGATGGTATCCTGCTTGATGACCTTCCGGATATCCTCGATGCTGCAATGGTCGTAATGCTCGTGCGTGACAAGGAGGATGTCCGCCTTGTCTGCCTGCTCGGGGATCTGGAACGGGTCGATGTAGATGAGCGTGTGGTCATCGTAGATCCTGAAGCAGTCGTGCGCCAGGCGCTCGATGTGGAGGCCGAAGATGGAAGGCATAACGCTCAAAAAGGGGAAGGGTTTTTATGTTTTACTATCACTCATAGAGTAATACGCTCTTCCTTCGCCTTTTTTTCTTTTCCTCCCCATCATTGAGGAGGAAAAGAAAAAAATGATGAACGATGATGCATGGCTATGCTGCTCTACAGACGGCCAGAAAAACTTTATATACCCCGCGCCGTTGGAACGCCTTATGGACATCACCAAAGAGCTTATCCGGCGTGTGGCGGAGAATGCGCGGCTATCGCTCTCGGAAAAAGAGGTGGAGACGTTCACCATACAGTTCAAGGAGATTCTCGGGGCCTTCTCCAAACTTGACGAACTGGATACCAAAGGCGTTGAGATTCAGGTCCAGCCGGTCGAGCTGAAGGATGCCCTGCGGGATGACATCCCAAAATCATGCCTGAGCCAGGATGAAGCGCTTGCCAACACGCCGCACAAGAAAGATGGTTATTTCAAGGGGCCGAGGGCGATATGAAACAGGCCAAGAAGCAGGCGCATCAGACGCGGCAGGAGCATCATGCGCCTCTTTCTCGTCCACTATGGCCATGGCTTATCGGTGCGACAGGCCTGATTGCGCTCATCTTCATACTATTCATGACATTCAGGGGTGATTCCATGACAACAGCGACATTCGAGACAAGCATGGGGACTTTTACGGTCCAGCTCTATACAGACAAGGCGCCCGTGACCACAAAGAACTTCATCGATCTCGCGAAGAAGGGCTTCTATGACGGTACGATCTTTCACAGGGTGATCCCTGGTTTTATGCTCCAAGGGGGCGATCCCACCGGCTCTGGCCGAGGAGGACCCGGTTACACTATCCCCGACGAGTTCGGTCCTGGCCTGAAGCATGATGCTCCGGGAATGCTCTCCATGGCCAACGCTGGGCCAAACACCGGCGGCAGCCAGTTCTTCATCACCGTAGCCGCGACGCCCTGGTTGGACGGCAAGCACGCCATCTTCGGCAAGGTCATCAAGAGCTATGATATCGTTGATGCCATCGGTAAGGTGAAGACCGGCCCCGGTGACAAACCGGTCCAGGACGTGAAGATACTCAAGATAACCATCAAGGAGCCATAGCATGCGAACGCTTGAGGTCATCGAGCTCATCCGGAAAGGGAGTCTTTCTGTAGAGGAACATACGCATAAGGTCCTTGAGGAAGCAAAAACGGTCAATAAGGAGTATCATTACTTCAATGTGATCGCTGAAGAACAGGCTCTTGTTCGGGCCAAAGAGCTTGATTCCCAGATAAAGAAAGGCAAGAAAACAGGTAAGCTGCTCGGCATCCCGATCTCGGTAAAGGATGCCATCTGCGTCAAGGGCGTCGAATCAACTGCAGGAAGCAGGATTCTTGAAGGATACATCCCGCCGTTCAACGCGACTGCGGTGCAGCGCTGTCTTGATGAAGGTGCCGTGATCATCGGCAAGACCGCGCAGGACGAGTTCGGCTTTGGCGGGTTCTCGGTCAATGTTGGCGTCGGTTTTCAGATCCCGAAAAATCCATTCGACGTGACCAGAGCAACGGGCGGCAGTTCCGGCGGATGCGCTGGCTTCACCCAAAAAACAAAGCACGCGCACCTTTCGCTGGGCGAGTCCACCGGCGGCAGCATCGTCGCTCCAGCTTCCTTCTGCGGCGTCGTCGGATTATGCCCGACCTACGGCAGGGTGAGCAGGTACGGGCTGATGGATTACGCCAACTCGCTGGACAAGATAGGTCCCATGGCGAAGACCGTCGACGAGGCTGCCCTCCTGCTCGAGGTCATCGCCGGCCATGATAATCGCGAATCGACGACACTCGCGCAACCGGCAGAACGCTACACGAGCTATCTCAAGAAGCCCCTGAAGGGCATGAAGCTCGGCATCGTGAAAGAAGCGTTCGCGAAAGGCAATGATCCTGCCATGGAGAAGCATGTCCGGGACGGCATCAAGCGGCTTGAGAAAGAGGGGGCGGTGTGCGAGGACGTGAGCCTCAAGCTCGCGATCAAGTACGGCATCTCTGCCTATTATCTCGTCGCTACCAGTGAAGCGAGCACCAATCTTGCGAAATATTGCGGCATGCGATATGGCAAGCACGACAAGCTTGAGGGAAGTTTCAATGAGTATTTTACCAAAGTGCGTTCGAGCAATTTTGGTGAAGAGGCGAAGCGGCGCATCATGCTCGGTACCTTTGCCCGCATGGCCGGCTATCGTGACGCGTATTATCTTAAGGCGTTGAAAGTTCGCTCGCTCATCATCCAAGAATACAAAAAACTGTTCAAGACCTATGACGCGCTCATCACGCCGACCATGCCTATGCTGCCGCCGACCTTCGCGGAGATCGCGAAGCTCACCCCGCTCCAGCATTACTTAGCGGATATCATGACCGTGAGCCCGAACCTCGCCGGCCTGCCGCACCTCAACATGCCCTGCGGCATGGAGAAAGGCCTGCCCATCGGCATGCTCCTGACCGCGGATCACCTGCAGGAAGGCAAGCTCGTCCAGCTCGGATCATGGCTGGAAGGCCACGGAGGGGGAGCATGACCTTCACCACCGATATGGTCATCGGCTTGGAGATCCATGTGCAGCTGAACACGAAGACAAAGCTCTTCTGCGGCTGCCCGACGAAGGATAGCGATGCCGGCGAGAGGCCGAACACGCGGACCTGCCCCACCTGCCTCGGTTTTCCCGGCAGCAAGCCAGTGTTGAATAAGAAAGCGGTGGAGTACGCCCTCCGCCTCTGCATGGCCTTGGGCTGTGCAATCTCTCCCCGTCTTATCTTCTCGAGGAAATCCTATTTCTATCCTGATCTCGCGAAGAACTATCAGATATCGCAATACGAGATCCCGCTCGGCCTGAAGGGAACGCTTCGCTTAGGCGACGGCATGGTCGTCGGCATCACCCGGGTGCACATGGAAGAGGATCCCGCATCCCTGGTGCATCCATCCGGCACCGGAAGCTCGGCATATGTCCTTGTGGATTACAATCGCAGCGGCATCCCGCTCTGCGAGGTGGTCACGGAGCCGGACATGCGCAGTCCGGAGCAGGCGCGTGAATTTATGAATCGCCTGATGACCGTGCTCAGCTATCTTGACATCTTTGATGAAAAGATATGCGTCATCAAGGCGGACGCCAACATCTCCATCAAGGAATCCGGCTATGTGCGCAGCGAGATCAAGAACATCACCGGCTTCAAGGAGATCGAGCGCGCGCTGTTCTATGAGGTTGAACGACAGAAGATCGCGGCCCGCAGCGGCGAGAAGTTCGTGCAGGACACGCGCGGATGGGATGCCGAACGTGGCACGACCTTCCGCATGCGTATCAAGGAGACAGAGGCGGATTATGGATACATCCTCGATCCTGACCTGATTGTCACGGAAATAACGCCGTCCTGGATAAGCAGGGTTAAAGCAAGCATGCCCGAGCTTGCCGAAGATAAGATCAAGAGATATGTTCAGAAGCACAAGATCGCACAGTTGGACGCCGAGGTCATCGCGCAGGAACGCAAGCTCGCGGAACTGTTCGAGAAGGTCGTTGAGGAAGTCGATCCTGTTCTCGCAGCGAAGTGGATGCGGCGCGAGCTCGTGCGCGTCATGAACTTCAACAAGCAGACCTTCGACGACCTCCTGCTGGACGAGAAGCACCTGATCGAGCTGCTCTCCATGGTCGAGAAGAAGGAGATCACGGATCAGGTGGCACAGAAGCTCTTGGAAGAGATGGTCGTCAAGCCATTCTCTCCCCGACAGCATGTGAAGAGACATGGCTTGGCGCGTGTCGCGGACACGGGAGCATTACAGAAGGTTTGCGAGGATGTCATTGACGAGAACAAATCTGTGGTTGAGGAGTATCTTGCAGGAAAGGAGAAATCCTTCCAATTCTTGGTGGGCCAGGTCATGCGCAAGACCAAGGGCACCGCGTCCCCACAGGAAGTGAATGCGCTGCTCAAGAGATTGCTTGGCGGGAAGGCCGATAGTTAAGCATCCGCGCTATCCGATCGCCGTGACCTTCTTCTCTACCGAAGCGAGCTTGCGGTCATTGGCCGCGCCCGGACTATCTCCTTCATCATACAATTCCACATACACGAGCTTCTCGCCGGGCGTGTCCAGCTGGGCGTTGAGCTCGAGCTCACCAGTATAGGTATCGCCTTCCTGGATGTCGCCGATGACGACCACCTGGTCTCCACGAGCGTCCATGCGCGAATCGGTGTTGAAGCCGCGCGCCCGGACCTTCGCCGTGAAGACTCCCTTGTTGTTGGCGATCGTGAAGCTGACCTTCCCTATCTTCCAGCCATAGGTCGTCTTGATGATCTCGGCGTCCGTCACCTCAAAGCGGATGGAATGTGGGGAGGACGCTGCTGTCCTATTGGTCTGATTGGTCTGCGTGGTGTTTTCAGCCGGAGCTGTCACCGGTGTTGGCGTCGTCGGTAATGGCGCCGTTACTGATGGCTCTTCCTCCGCTGCGGGCGCCGTCGCCTCTTCTTCCGCGGCAGCGGGTTCCGGCTCTTCCGAAGCGGCTTCCTCATCAGCGGTATCCATGTCGTCGGTCACTGCACTATCATCCGTAGCATCTTCGGTATCGGCGATCACGTTCCCTGTCACTCCAGCGTCCTTATTCCAGGGGAAGTAAGTGTAGAACGGATTGTAGAAGAAAGAGACGACCAGCATGGTGAAGACCAGCCAGAACAGGCCGCGCTTGAGGTTCTCTTTGATCCTGCCTGGGTTGACCTTGAGGGTGATACTCTTCTCTTCGCCGATATTCTGGCCGAAGCTGTGGCTTTCTTCCTTGATCGGCTTCAGGCCATCTTCCTTGTTCGGCTTCTGGAGCAGGCCGATGCCAAAGCTTTCGTCGGCGCTATCGCTGATCTTCGCTTCAGCGAAGAGGCTCTGTTCGACCTTGCGGATATCATCCTTAGAAGGGCCAACGTCTATCTTATCCATAGAGCCTTTGGTCGCCATAATCAGGCTGGAGGCACGAACCTATATTTAAATATTGTTGTTTTTAACCCACGAGTAGTAGTTAAAAGAGCTTTCTACGGTCCCAATGACTTTAATCCATCTTGAAGCCTAAGGAACGTATTTATAGATGGTTCTCCACCGGTGCTTTAGGTAGGTGTGCAGTAATCATCACCGAATGGAGGGAAAGAACATGGAAAGCAAAGAACATGGACAAAACTGGCTGCTCCTTATCCTCGCGATAGGATTGGTCGCCACAAGCGTCATCCTCTCGACGATGCAAGGCGGGCAATCAGGCGCAGGATCGCAAGGTTTGCAGAAGGACACACTCAGCGTCTCCGGTCAAGGCATGGTGACCACCAAACCGGACCAGGCGGAACTCTATATCCAGATCGAGACTAAAGGCAGCACGGCCTATGTGGCGCAGACCCGAAATAAGGAGGATGCCAACCGCGTCATGGACGTCCTTCGGGAAAAGGGTGTCAAGGACGATGCCATGGAGACGACCTATTACTTCCTTGATGAGGAGCGCGAGTGGCAGCCTGACGGCAGGATGGTCGTCAAGGGCTATGTGCTCCGCCACACCGTCAAGGTTACGACCAAGGATGTTGAGGGTTCAGGCGAGCTGCTCGACGCCGCTATCCGTGCAGGAGCCAATGGCGTCGAGCGCGTGAGCTTCACGCTCTCGAAGGAGAAGCAGAAAGATGCGGATGCCGAAGCCCTGAAGAAGGCGACGGACAGTGCCAGGGAGAAGGCGGAAGCCATCACCGACGCAGCAGGTGTTCGGCTCGGCAGGATCAGCAGCATCTCAGAGTCCAATGTCATGGCCACGCCGTACGAGTATTACCCGATGGCGAAGATGGAGATGGCCGCCGATGCGGCTCCCGCGCCGACGCAGATCCAGCCAGGCGATATCACGGTGAACGCGTATCTCGGCGTGGTCTATACTATCGGCTGAGCCGGTTTTTTCTTCTTTTTTCTTTTTCTTTTCAATCCTACAGCAAAGTATTTAAACCCCGTTTCGCCATCCTGCCGTATGCCGAAAAAGAGGAAAGCAGCAAGGCCATCGCCGAAGGCTTCTTCAGGATATTCCTCTTCATCTCCCGGTCTCGCGGAGATCAACCGCAAGCTTGACCGCCTCCTCAGCATGCAATCCCAACTGCTCGCGAAAGAAGAGGTCGTTGCGCGCGAGGAAGAGAAGGTCCTCTCGCTCACCGCTGCTGAAGGTGCTGAGGAGCACAAGCTCGAAGAGGTCGCTGAAAAAGAGCTCAGCGAGCTCGAGCAGCTGAAAGCCATGGAGAAACGCATCCAGAGCGAAGTGAGCACGCATCCCTTGCGCAAGATAACCTTCCGCGACTTCACCAAAGGTATGATCGGCGCCTTCATCGGTATCGTGGCGCATTTCTCTTTCCTTGAGGGCCTGCATGTCGCGGAGAATTTCACTATGTTCCGCGCGACGCTGCTGTACCTCATCTCGCTCCTCATCGGCATCGCGTTCCTGTACTTCGCCGGATTCCGCTATGTAGGGGACCGGCTTGTGCTGCGGTTCATCCCACTCCGCATCGTGGTCATCTACTTCACCGCAATCCTGGTGGTGCTGCTCGTGCTCTGGCTCTTCGGCTCCATCACGCTCGCCTCGCACTTCAGCGAGGTATACAAGACAGTATCTGCGATCAGCATCCTCGCCATCCTCGGCGCGTGTACGGCTGACCTGATCGGGAAGGGGCACTAGCGATGGCAGCGGATACTAGACTTACGATCAATGCCCTGAAGGAGATGGCAGCCACTATGCTCCGCATCTATCCGCCGCTCGCGGAGAAGATCGGGCATTTCAAGACCTTGGTCGTCCAGCACTTCCGGGATGAGGATGTCGCCGCGCTGAAGAGCGTCATCATCGACGCCTTGGAAGCCATGTTGCGGGCGGATCAGGAAGAATTGCGGCAGGCATCTCGCATCGAGGATCCACGTCTGCGGACACGGATCAGGAACCTCATCGCCATCATCCATGCCCAGCTCATCAGGATACAGACGATGGAGCGGGATGTCAAGGACTACGAGCGCGCGCCGAGCCCGGAGCTGACGGCAGCTATCAACCGTCTCGTGAATGATCTCGGGGAGCTTCTCCGGAAGGAAGATGAGGAGCTTACTGGATTGGAAGAAGCCGTATAACCTTTACGTTCTCAATAACCCCCTGGGAAAATCACCCGCTTCTGCTCTCTCTGCAATGACTGCAGCGAGGCCGTCTGGTGTTAGGCCAACGCTTCTCGCGACCTCCTCACCATAGCTCGAGGTTGCTTTGCCCGGCACCACTTTATAGGTTCGTATCGGTCTACCGCTTTGCGGATCGCCAATTATCTCGACATGCAGATTTCTTCCGGCGGTATAACGACCTCCATCAATGGCATTTGCGACATCATGAAGGTGGGTGGTAAAGTATACTATAGCACCCAAACGATGGAAGCCGTCTAAAATAATGAGCGACTGTCTCGCACCTTCAACAGGATCTGTTCCACCACAAGGCTCATCCAGAATAACATAACTGTACGGAGTTGCCTTTCTGAAAATCTCTTCAACCCGTCGTAACTCATTGAGCAGCCTGCCTTCTCCTGCCATGATGTCATCAGGAGAAATAAAATGAGTATACAGCCCATCAACCACACTCAAGAAGGCTTCTCCTTCTGCAGTTACGGGCAATCCGTTCTGGCCAAGGAGCTGTAACAAACCTCCTGTTTTTACATAGCAGGTTTTTCCGCCGTTATTTGATCCAGTGATAACAAAAATATTGCGAGCTGCATCATATTGTACATCGTTGGGGACAACTCGTCTCACATCTCTTTCATTCGCACCAGTTTGGTAAAGCAGGAGCGGGTTGCGCGCTTGAGGAAGATGCATCCGTCTCTCTTCTTTTGGTAGTACGGTTGGCAACTGGACAGGCATACCTATATCACTCATTCTCCGGTAGAATGCCGCGCCGCCGGTATAAAACTCCGTTGCTCCAACTATCTCCCCGACACGCAGCAAGTCATCCAAATTTCGCTGAACAGCCGTATTCATGGCATCCATGACAACCGTCGATGGTAAGCGAAGCGTTCTAAAGAAGGCCGAGACATAGCCGAGCGGATTTTGAGAGAGGAATTTGAACGTCGGGACGCGGCTAGCCCGCTGAAAGCCATGGGCGGCGCTTGTTGTTGGGACGCCATCCCTTCCGACAGAGACATCCAATGCTACCATGTGATCTTTAAAACATCGGACATTGAAAACAGGATGCACATCCTTGAAGAATCCTGATTCGCGTACTTCAGCAAAGTATTGCCGCAATCGTTGCATTGGTCCGGATTCTGCCCCTTCCAAAGCCGTCGTGAAATGATCGATCATTGCAGTATACCCTTGCAAGATGGGTACATTATATGGTGTCAAAACTTTCAATTCATGTCGTCGAGACATAGCCCACGATAGTTTATGTTTGAACGCATACGCACGATTGGATATAGCACAGAGTAATTGGGCAAATAATTCCATACCATCTTCAATACCTTTCGCCATCTCTGGCTTTTCAATAAGTTCTCGCATCCCGTCTTGCCGGTATAATGTCGTTTCCAGATTAACAGGCATATGTTCCAAAACATGCTGTTGGAAGCGGGGGGTAAACCGGGGCCGAAGAAGATGCGTAACCGCCTGTTCAAGATTAAGGTCTTTCGCTAATTCATCACTCGAAAAAGAATGCACGGGTGAGTCAAAACCATGAATCGACAGGGCATCAAGTCGCTGAATGGCTTCCTGAACATCGTGATCTTCCACACGATGACGATCCGTAGCGGGTGCAACAATAGTGTTCAAAATGCCAGCGACAGGGATCCTCCTAAATCTCCGCTCACTATGATCAAATCCGTCCGAGGGGTATAGGAGTGCGTATGAGGGCGTCATTTTAATCACAAGGTTGGTGGGGTGCACCATCATTGATTACTCGTTGGATATATTCACGATCTTTATCCGCCGTACAAAGTCGTCTCCATGCCTCTGATTTCTGTGTTTCGTATGTTTCTCGTCTTTCAGTGCACAATGATGTTGGACAATAGGACAACCGATCAAGTTCTTGAACAGCTTGTTCATATGGTGCATAAAGTGCGCGCATGCGATTACGCCATCGGTTCTCTTGCTGTTGCGCATACATTACGAAACTAAGCATACCAGCAAGTGTTGCAAATAGGATAGCTGGTATCACCAGCTGGCGTATTTTTCGCGTATGCGGTTGCAAAGTCCAGTAGGCATCACGCCATGCTGTTTCTGCTGCCGAACCAAATCGATCAGTAATATCCGTAGGTTCTCGCCCCATAAAGCAGCGTAGTAGAGGGCAATTTAAAAATGTTAGTATTCCAGAGTAGTCTATTTACAGAGCGAAATAAATTAAAGAAACAACCTCTGATAATTCAAAAACACTGCATTCTCCGTCTCCACCGTATCAAACCTCTTTATCTCGGCGATCTTCTTTATCGTCATCGCGACAAAAGCAGGTTCGTTGCGCTGGTCCTTGGTCGGTCCTAAGTACGGGCTATCCGTCTCCGTCAGCAGGTGGTTAATATTAATCTCTTCCACCATTCGTTGGAAGTGCATGCTCCGCACGACATTCGGCGGAATGCTGAGATACCAGCCATTCTTCTCGACGCGCTTCGCCAGCTTCAGACCGCCGCCGAAGCAGTGCATCAATACTTTCTTCGCTCCGCACTCCTCAAGCACCTGTATCGTGCGCTCCTCTGCATCACGGGAGTGCACGATGATGGGCTTGTCCAGTTCGATGGCGAGCAGGATGAGCTTGCGAAACACGACAGCCTGCTTATCGAGCGTGTTCTTGACCCAGTGGTCGTCCATGCCGCACTCGCCGAGCGCGATGATCTTCTTTTTTTGTTTTCGGATAAACTCAATCTCTTCATCCACGTCAAACGGCGCGGGCTTGCCGGGATATTCGCCGATCTCCATCTCCTTCGCGAGCGAGTCGATGGGATAGATGCCGAGTGCCGGCTTGATGATAGGATGCGCCGCGGCAAGCTTGAGCACGGCGCGGTTGCTTGCTGGGTTCACGCCGTTCGTGATGATAGCTTTCACGCCAGCTTTCTTCGCGCGCTGCAGCACGGAGTCTAGGTCGTTCTTGAACGCGTCATGGTCAAGATGGGCGTGGGCGTCGATGAGGGGCATGGAACGGAGAGAATATCGTGCCTATATAATATTTGTGGCCGAACGATTTCGTGCGGTGCGCTCCCTATTCCATGAGGAGCGCACCCCACGAAATCGATGCTGTATCTTACTGTATCTGAATGGGCTCTCCCGCTCACATCCCCTTCAGTATCTTCAAGAATCGCCACACCGCTATCGCGAGGAGGGTGAAGATGATCACCAAGATCGCGGTCTTGATCAGCAGGAAATACCGCCAGAACTTCCTCTCCAATGCCTGCTGCTTTTTTGCCGTCGCGCGATCGCTTTCTTGATTGCTTTCTTTCATCATCCGGTCCTACTGCAACGCGTTGAGTATCGGGTGGGCGAAGCTGGTGAACAGGAAGAAGTTCAGCACGACATTCACTGCGACGGGCACGACACCGATGGGGCTGAAGCCCTTGACCATGGCATAGACAGCCCACATGAGGATGTTGTACACGATGGTGAGGATCTTTCCGCCGAGCGTGATGTCCAGGCCAGAGAAGATCACGGTGAGCAGGCAGAGTACCATCGCGATGCCGTACCTGCCAGCGGTGATCGGGCAGATGACACGGCCGAGGAGGAAGCTCGAGCAGAAGACCATGACGATCGCCGCGATCAAGGCGGTCACCGGGCTGTAGGCGTACGCGAGGATGATGGTCACGAACGTGACCAGCTCGACGCCGAAATTGAAGTTCATCATCCGTGTAGAGAGGGTAGAGACTATGGCGATGGCCATCAGGAAGATTACAAGCAACGCCGAGACGATGGTCTTCTTGAAGAGGAACAGGAAGAGGACGATGACGAGCACCCAATAATACTGCCGGAGCAGGTTGATGGCCGCGGCTCCTATCGTGTGCTTATGGTGATGCGCGTGTTCCGGGTAGTGTGCGTGTTCCATGGTATCACTTATCTAATCCAAGCCGCTCTTTCAGCGCGGCGTACAGTACCGGCAGCGCGATAGTGGCGTCGCAAAAGACATCCACATAATTGCCGCCAGGGTTCATCTTGCCCCAGGATATGCCCTCCTTGAGTTCTGCGCCGGAACTGCCGCCGTATTCCGGGCGGTCGGTGGTTATCTGGACGCCGTACTCCGCCGCTTTTGGCGAGAATTGCATGGCCTGCTGGATGTAATTCTTGGGCACGCCGCCGCCGACATAGAGCACGCCGGCCTTCTTGCATTCCCACGCGATGTCGAGGATCTCGCGCAAGTCGTCGAAGGCGAGGATCCGTACTTTTTTCCCTTTCGCGATCCGTCCCCAGATCATCAGGCCGATGCCGCTGTCCGCGAGGGCAGGGCAGAAGAGCGGGATCTTTTCCTCATAGCATGTGCGTATGATGGACGGCCTGTCCGTGGGCATCACGCTTCCCAGGCGGCGGAGGAATTCGCTGATGTTGATCTCCTCGCTGAACAGGAGATCGGCATGCCGCTCGAGGAAGTCCTCCATGTCGCCATACACCTCATTCGGCATATAGCTGTCATACATGCGGTCGAGCTGCTGCTTGTTGAGCTCCGCGTCATCCGCATCCGCTTTGCCCTGATAATGCGAATGGCCCAACGCTTCCGCGAAGTCATGGGTGAGCGAAGCGCCGGTGGTCACCAAGACATTGACGACATGATTGCGGAGCATATCGATGATGACATTCTTCATGCCGCCCGGTACCATCGCTCCTGCAAAACCGAAGAAGATGGTGCACTCCTTGTCCTTGCGCATGGCTTCGAGGATGTCCAGGGCCTTGCCCAACCTGCCCGAGCCCATGACGCCGCTCTTGCCCATCTCGGTGAGGAGCTCATTGACGGTCATCCTGCCGGCTATCTTGATCTGCTTGACTGGCGTCAGAGAATGCCGGCTGTGCGGCGGATGATGGCCCCCGTGCATGACCGGGCAGAACCCAAGCCTCTTTAAAAAGGTTTGCTCGCTTTTTTGTGTGCTGTTTACTCTGCTGGATACGGGGTATTTAAATGAAAAACACGGAAGATTTAAATAAGGAAGGAAAAGATGTAAAGAAGAAAAAGATGATGACTCCTTTAGAAAAAGAAGATTATAAGGCACTTAATTATTTCACGCATAATACAAGAGACACCTATAACTATCAGCAACAGGAATGCAAAAAAACAAAATCAGAATTCGTTATTGATATAGAAATAATAAGAAGATTGGAAAAAGCAGGGTATATTGATTTTAGTCTTAATTGGGAAAAATTTTACAATACAGATTATTTATACACAAAAAAAGGCCTTGAAAGATATAATGAATTGAGAGAAATCAGACAAAAATATGTGATGGTCATATGTACTATTGTCTCCGTTATCTTATCTTTATTAAATATTCTTATTTTTTTAAAAGGAATTAGCTAATCGTATCTTTTTTTATATCCACTATATCCAGAAGAATTAACAGCTCACTTTTTTGTGTGCTGTTAATTCTTTTGGAGAAGCAGTTAAAAAACGATTTTTATTCGAATGGACTTACAAAATCCAGAATCTGAGATGTCATCCGGTCGTCCTATTTCCTTGTAATTGAGCTTTTTATCTTCTTTTAATTTATAGACTAATTGAAGGAGTTGTATACATTCATTCAGTCTACCTGATAGATTTAATAATAAATATTTTCTGACATTTTTTTTAGCTAATTCAATTATTTTGGTCTCCACACGTCCCGGAAAGGAATTAATTTCTGTCGGTGATACAAGTAATGCAATAGAATCGTAATTAGCAGCCCAATCATTAAAACTTTTTTCATAATCTTGTTTGGATGGTTTTTCTGGAAGTTCTTCAAGTAAATAATATACATCTTTTGTTGTTATCATATTCACTATGTTTGATCCGCGTATTCCATGTCTCGTCTCAATCTCAAATTTTATTCCATCTGAATCGGAATGAAATCCCTTACTTATTAAGTCTAACATAGCCTTTCCTTGGATAAGAATGGCTTGGTCGGATTGAGGCAGATTATAGTATAAATTATTGAGTTGCACATCATCAAAGACTACATCGTAAATCTGTTTGGGTTGGTCAGGATTAGTTGACATTACAACTTTCTTTTTATTCCATAATCTTTCAAAAATGTAATATGCTTTGGTCGTCCATTCGGCAGGCAGTAATTTATAAAAAAATAAAATTTGTTTAAGACCTGAAAAAATTTGCATGGGGTTATCGATGACTTTTGAAACAAGTTGGCTAATGATTTCGATACCGATAATAGAATTCTCTTCCTCTTTTTTCACGTCAGCTGCTTCTGACTTGGAATCTAGTTTCCCCAAGATAACACCTTATCTATGAAAGACTAAATGTTCAGCAAAACAATATGCTTTGTTATTTACGAATGTAGCAGAACCAGGCAAAATAGAAAAATTCTTAGCATTTATATTTTCATGAGAATATGGGCAAACTAATCGCTTTCCAGTTTTAATTTCAGTTATGAAACCCTCTTTATCTAAACTTTTATTAAATAACTCTAGAATAGTTTCCCTATTATTATCATCAATCTGTAGGAACTCCATATGGGAGGTTAAATCTTACTTATTTATAAATGTTGTTATCAATTAGACTTTGCCTCATAAGCATTTCAAAAGTTAGACTTTTGAGGCACTCTCCTAACTTTTTGGGCAACTTTGACTTATGGGCTGCTTATGAGGTAAAGCCCGCACGGCCAAAATATTTATAAGCTATGCCTCAATTTCCCCCTATAACCATTTCGGAGGGTGTTTGCAATGACCATAGTCGGATTCAGTTTTACCAAGATGCACATCGAGCGGAAGGGCGCGGTGAGCGGCAAGATCAGCATCAAGAACAATGTGGCGGTCAAGTCCGTGGAGAAGTCCAGCCTTTCCCTTGGCGCGGCCAACCAGGACGGCCTGCGCTTCACCTTTGAATTCACGACAAACTATGAGCCGAAGGTGGCGGAGATCGTCATCGGTGGCGAGGTCATCGACCTCCAGCCGCCGGAGAAGGTTGATGAGGTCGTCAAGAGCTGGAAGAAGGACAAGAAGATCGATGCTGCCATCATGACGCAGATCCTCAATGCTGTTCTGAGCAGGTGCAATGTGCAGGCCCTCATCATGGGAAAGGACATGAACCTGCCGCCACACATCCCACTGCCGAAGGTGACGCAGCAGCAGCCAGGCCGCGGCCAATAAGCATCGCCCTCGCCAAAACTTTATAAATCCGGCCAGGTTGACCATCATCATGGGAGAAAACGGCAACAATACGGTCAAGCAGCTCAATCTCAAGGTAGCGGAAGCCATACAGGACGACGTCAACAAGGGCATCGTGCGCATCGACTCGCAGCTCATGACCGAGATCGGCGTGCGGCCGGGCGATATCGTCGACCTGCAGGGCGAGCGCCTCACGGTCGGCATCGTCGACCGCGCCTATCCTGGTGATATCGGCCTGAACATCGTCCGCATGGATGGCATCCTCCGCCGGAACGCCAAGACAGGTATCGGCGAGATCATCAAGGTCCGCAAGGCGGATGTCAAAGAGGCCAAGAAGGTCGTCATCGCTCCGGCGAGAAAAGGCGTACACATCCGCGCTCCCCAGGAGATCTTCAAGCAAGGTCTTCTCGGACGGGCGGTCGTGAAAGGGGATATCGTCTCTCTCGGCGGTTCGAAGCGAAGGAGAAGCGCCATGACCGGCAGCCCGTTCTTCGATGATGTGTTCAGCATGCTCGACGAGAGCATGATCGGCTTCGGCGACCTTAAGTTCGTCGTGGTGGACACGAACCCGAAGCAGGCAGTCATCATCACTGACCTTAGTGAAGTCACGCTCAATCCGGAAGCGGTCGAGGTGAAGGAGGAAGCCTTTCCTGAAGTCACGTACGAAGACGTCGGCGGTCTTGAGGATGAGATCAAGAAGATCCGCGAGATGGTCGAATTGCCCCTGAAGCACCCGGAGATATTCGAGCGCTTAGGCATCGAGGCGCCGAAAGGGGTGCTGCTGCATGGTCCGCCGGGAACCGGAAAGACCTTGCTGGCCAAGGCGGTGGCGAATGAGACGAATTCAAATTTTATCCTGATCAATGGTCCGGAAATAATGTCGAAATATTATGGTCAAAGCGAGGAAAACTTAAGGAAGAAGTTCGAAGAGGCGGAAAAGAACGCTCCCGCCATCATCTTTATCGATGAGGTCGATGCCATCGCCCCAAAACGGGAAGAGTCTAAGGGCGAAGTGGAGCGGCGTGTCGTGGCGCAGCTGCTCGCGCTTATGGATGGCCTGAAATCGCGTGGCAAGGTCGTCGTGATCGCGGCCACGAACATCCCGCAATCGCTCGATTCCGCCCTGCGCCGACCAGGCAGGTTCGACAGGGAAGTGGAGATCGGCGTGCCGGACAAGCACGGACGATTGAACATACTCAAGATCCACACGAGAAACATGCCCTTGGCGGAAGATGTCAAGCTTGAGGAGATAGCGGACATCACATATGGCTTTGTCGGCGCAGATCTCGCCTCGCTGGCGAAGGAAGCGGCGATGATCGTCCTGCGCCGCGTGCTTCCTGACCTCCGCCTTAAGGAAGAAAGCGCGATCTCCAAAGAGATCCTCGAGCAATTGCGCATCATGCAGAAGGACTTCATGGAAGCCTTGAAAGTCGTGCGGCCATCCGCCATGCGCGAAGTGCTTGTGGAGATCCCTAACATCAAATGGAGTGACATCGGCGGCCTGGACAGCGTCAAGCAAGAGCTGAAAGAGGCAGTTGAATGGCCGCTCAAGCAGCCGCAGGCCTTCAAGCGCCTCGGCATCAAGCCGCCGAAAGGCTTATTGCTCTACGGCCCACCGGGAACGGGAAAGACGCTGTTGGCGAAGGCGGTCGCGAACGAGTCCGGCGCGAACTTCATCCTTGTCAAGGGTCCCGAGCTACTCTCCATGTGGGTCGGGGAGAGCGAGCGGGGGATCAGGAAGGTGTTCCAGCGCGCCCGGCAGGTAAGCCCGGCAGTGGTGTTCTTCGACGAGATAGATTCCATCGCGCCGCGTCGTGGATTGTCCGTGGACAGCCATGTCACAGAGCGTGTCGTGAACCAGCTGCTCACCGAGATAGATGGTATGGAAGAGATGCATGATGTCGTCATCATGGGCGCCACGAACCGGCCGGACATCATGGACACGGCCTTGCTGCGGCCAGGACGGTTCGACCGCATCCTGCTCGTCCCCGCACCGGATGCAGGAGCGAGGAAAAACATCTTTGAGGTGCACACGAAGTCCATGCCCTTGGCGAAAAATGTCGACCTCGCTAAACTGGCCGAGATGGCAGACGGCTTTGCCGGCGCGGATATCGGGGGCGTGTGCAAGGAAGCCGGTATGCTCGCCCTGCGCAAGAACATGGATGCGACGGAAGTCACGATGAAAGACTTTGAAGAGGCCATCAAGAAAGTCGGCCCTTCAGTCACGAAAGAGGTCAGCAAGATGTATGAAGAACTGCTCGACAAGTTCAGGGGCGCGCGGGCGAAAGAGATGAAGGCGGACAAGCCGAGCTATTTCGGATAAGTTATCTATATTTGGCTAATCATTTGTATACTCGTGTTCAGTTGGGGGTTTTTGATGACAGCAGCATTGACCTTGGAACAGCGAATCGCGAAACGCCGACAGGCACAGCAGCTCATGCGGGATATGGACATCCCGATGTGGATTACTTTGGTCGAGGATAATGCTGCGGAAGAGGCGCATCTTCCATTGATCGGTGCGCACCGGGGTGCGGCACGCGTGGTGTATGTGCTGACGCCAGAAAAAGCTGTCTCGTTCTGTCCTTCGATTGAAGCGCAGATCCAGCGTGATGATGGCTTTGAAGTCATCGAATTAAAGAGTAGAGATGTTCTCACGCCGCTTGTTCAGCAGTTAGGCTCTATTTTTGGCGAGCCTATTCCAAAGATCGCGTTGAATTATTCGGATACGTTTGGCGCGGTTGACACGCTCGGTCACGGAAATTATATGGCGATCACGCGACGCCTGGCTGAACGATATCACCCAGAAGAAAATCCTGATAGCTGGTTCATGCCCGCGGACGAGCTTATCATGGCAGTCGCGAGCGCAAAGCTGTCGTTTGAGATAGAATACCTGCGCGAAGCCTCGCAGATTACGTATGCAGTTCTTGATGAAGTTTTTCCGCAGATCCGTTCGGACATGACGGAAAAACAGGCTGCAGCGCTGGTCCAATCCATTGCCGAAGCGCGGATGGCACACGATCCACGGCTTGGCTATAGCTGGGCGAAAGGGTTTAATCCGATTGTCCTTACTGGAGAAGGTATCGCGGGCAGTCCGCACGCACCGCCTTCAGACCGCGTTATCCAGTCGGGATCAACAGTGTATATGGACTTCGGCATCAGTGTGAACGGCTATCATGGCGATCTGCAACACTTTGGCTATGTGCTGCAAGGTGACGAGACCGAGGCACCGCAGCGTGTGCAGGATATGTATGAGCTCCTCGTCCGATCGATAACCACAGGCATGCGCGCGGCTGTTCCTGGCGTCATGGGATATGAAGTTGACGCGGTGTGCCGCAAGATCATCACCGATGCCGGCCATCCATCATATAAGCATGGCACGGGTCATCAGTTAGGTGCGGGCAATACGCACACACCTGGTGCTGCATTTACCGTGCAGTTTTCGCAAGAGGCTGACCTGCCGGTTCCAGAATCGCACTTAAGGATCCAGAAAGGCTTCACGATGACTATCGAACCGCGCATCCAGATCGCAAATGGCGCGTCGATCGAGATTGATGGCGTGATCACGGAGACTGGGTTCGAGCCGTTTGCACCGATACAACATGCGATCTATCTGATGCGATAAAAATTAAAAAGAGCATATACCTGCTACTTCTGGAACTGCTTTTCCATGAGTATACATGCTTCATTCCCTTCGACAATGCTGGCCGAGGCTTTTGGGAAGAGCATACACATATCCCGCTTCGCGATGTACTTTTCCTTCTCAGCAGTCGCGTAGCACGTTCCCACCGGCACGGTCTCGAAGTTCTGCCAGTCTTTGGAAAAGGTGAAACCTTTAGCCGCCACGATGTTCTCGACAGCCCTGAAATAGGTCTTTGGGTGAGTCACCGGACACGGTACCGATGCACCAGAAGTTCCAAGGAGGAGCTGCAGGATCCCATGAAGACCGTCAACGACGCTTTGGACCGCAGTCGTATCATGCAGATAGCCAGACTCTACAGTGATCCCAAAGCCTCCTTTCGCGCACACGAATGTGTCCGCGTAGATATGGTCTCCATCCGCGGGCCATAATCCCGGCCCATACACGATTGTTTCTATCGGCAGATGGATCGCCAGCTGTTCCAATGTTGAGAAATCCTCACCCGGATAGCAGACAATCGGCGGCGCCGGCTTTCGGAAGGAATGGATATCAAAGAGGTAATCCGCATGTTCCAAGAGTGGCTTTAAGACGTTCGCTCTTGCGCCCTCATGGCCCTTTGGCGGTGATTTGCCATAGCTTCGATTAAGATCAGTATCGATAAACCTCTTGTTTTCCTTCGCGGCAAGAGGATTCCCTACGCCGATATAGAGCTTTCCACGCTCAATGTCGGGAAGGGACGCAAGCACAGTCTCCACGACAACACCCCCGGCGAGCTCATCGCCATGCGTCTTCGCGAGCAGGACGACTATCGGGCCATCATGCTTGCCCATAAGGCTGCAGATTCCATCAGGCAGATCTTTTGTTTTGACCATGGCTATTGGAGCACCATAAACCTTATATACATATTGTATAAATCTATACATAACATGGAAAATCCGACCGCACGCATTGTGAAGCGATACCTTGATGCTGATCCTATACTCCGGGAATACCTTGCAGAAGGCCTGATCAACTATTCAGCGCTTGTCCGGAAACTGCTGCCGAAAGCCCGTCGGGAGAATCCGAAGGCAAGTCCAGAATCCATCCTGATTGCCATCCAGCGGAGCATCCCCAAACGACCGATAGCACAGGCAAAGCTGATCACAAGCATCCTCTCGACGACGGAAGTCTCCCTGACAGGTGACATAATCGAGATCGTCTTCGACAGGACGGAAAAGAACGAGGGACTGCTCCTCGAGCGGATGAAGCGGAGAAAAGGGACAGGTATCTGTATCCTCACGGAGACACGGCAGGAGATAGCATTATTCATCAGCAGGCATTTTCTGCCCTTGTTTAAGGATGTCATCAGCAAGGTGATCATCGAAGACGACCTTGCCGTCCTCAGCCTACATGAGACGACAATATCAAGGAGCAAGAGCTCTCAGTACATCCCCGGTTATCTGGCGCATCTCTGTTTATTATTTGCCCAGAATGATATCTCTATCATCGAGCTTGTCTCCTGTCATGCGCACATTCTCCTATTCATGAAAGAAAATGATGCGAGTAAGGCCTATGGGGTGTTAAAAGAGCACATCAGGGGAATATAAAAAAAATTATTTTTTGACTTCTTTGACTGCATAGCCGAATGCGGAAATGTTGGATGTACCTGTATCAACTTGAGTTATATATACAGTATGGACAATAGCGTCGGCGCCTATCTGACGAGCCTGTCTTATTAAAGCATCACGCGCTCCGTCGAGTCCTTGTCCATGAACTATATACTTGCCGCCTCCTTCAAATCTGCCCCATGTTTCTATCTTCGCCGGTCGGTTGAGAGGCCTATCGCTCCAGTGTCTAGCTTCTATCGCCTCGTACTCCTTTCCGGTCATCCGTTCCAAGTCGCTGATACTTCCTGGAAACAGTTCGATATGTTTTTCTTGTTTTTCCTCGCTCATTTTCCCTCCTTTATTCTTGCGGTGATGTCATCACTGCTTTCTCTGCCAGTTCACGCATATCGACACCAATCCTGAAGGTATCTGCCAGCGCTTGCATACCGGGTATAAGCACCTGTTCCACAAGGAAGTCTGAAACGTTTCCCAGCTGCTCGCCAAACATCTTTCTCCTTCGATAGATCTGGATATTCTCTTGGAAGATTCGCAAGGCATTTTCGAGTACCCAAGGCTTGTTATGGAAGTTTTCCAATGCCTTTTCAAAACCTTCCAGATTATCCGCAATATGCACGGCCAATGCTTCGGGCGTGCTATATTTGCGGTAATCATCGTAGAGCTTCATGATAGCATCAGCCATCTTCCAATCGATGACGGTTGATTTCAATCCATCACGCTCCAGGTTATGCAGTTTGCAGACATTATACATGGCGATGGATTGGGCGCCAGTATCGCCTGATTTGGCTTCGCCGTAGTCATGGAAGATAGCAAGCACGGCCACATCTTGAAGATTCAGCTCTACACCACATGCCTTTTTCAGGTCCTCTGCGATCTCGGAAGCAAGCAGCACAGATAGTACCGAGATGGTATGGCTGTGGGCTGCTACTGTGTCGCATTCCGCTGGGTAGAGGCCTCCCGGCTGGCGCACATAGCCGGTCTTGAGTATCTTCTTTGCGGCTACTGCTTCGAAGATTGCCTTCCGTAATTTCGGGATGTTCATGTTGGTTTGTTGTAGGGTTTGCATTGTTGTCACCTTTTTTGTTTTAACTACCTAATGATGGTAATTTAGAAGTACACGTATATAAAATTTATTACTTAATATTTAATAAATAAACAAAATTTATATACTAAACGGTTAATTTATAACATATGGCGATAAATCTAGACGTCAAAGACCGGCGAATCCTCTACGAACTTGATCTCAATGCCCGTATGGGCACGTCGGAGCTTGGTAAACGAGTAGGAGTGAGCCAAGAAGCGGCATACTACCGCATACGACGCTTGGAAGGGCGAAGCGTTATCAGCGGTTATACCACGCTGGTAAACTTCGCGAAGCTCGGCTATACCGGCTACGGCGTCTATACCCGATTCCAGAATGTGACGAAAGAACAACGAACAAAAATCGTGGAAGAACTCAAGGGATATCAGTACATCTACTGGATCGGCGAATTCGGAGGAAAATACGATCTCGCGTTTGCCATCATGGCCCGGAACATCATCCATTTCAATGAGATGTTTACTGAAATTATGACAAAGTATACTGAAGTATTGAAAGATTTCACCGTGGCTATCCGTGTAGAGCTTGTCCAATCGCCAAGGGACTATCTTCTTGAAAAGCAGAGAGTGACGGAAAAATTACCATCATTCGGCAAATATATCGAGGCCATCGAATTGGATGACATGGACAGAAGTGTCCTGAATGGAATCTCGGATAATGCCAGGATCTCCACACTTGAACTTGCTAAGAAATGCCGATATCCTGCTTCTACAGTAAGCACACGGTTAAAACGTCTGGAAAAATCCGGGATTATCCAGGGATACAGCACGCTCATGCATTGCCAGGAATTCGGCTACCAAAGTTTTCAATTGTTCATCACGGCGCATAACCTCACCAAAGAGCGGAAAAGCCGATTGCTTGCTTACTGCAATACGCATGCCAATATCGTGTTTTACATAGAGACGGTCGGAAAATGGAATTTTGAGATCATCTATGAAGTTGAGAATCAAAAGGTATTCCAGGATCTCGTTATAGAATTCCGGACCATGTTTTCAGATATCATCCTTGATGTAGAAAGCATCATGCTCTTTAATCACTATGTGAAATATAACCAATACCCTTTAAAATAAGCTTATACTTTTCTCGACCCGAGCCACCGGTTATAAAACCTCAGATCCTTCGCCACAGCCTTCCGCCGTTGCGCCGGCGTCTTCTCCAGGAAATCGCGCAATTCCTGCGCCAGAAGCTTGAGGTTGATGCCTTCCTCCCGCAGCGTGCCCGTGCCGTAGCGCGCCACATTGTCCGCGTGGTCATAGACAGTATCCGCGATGCCCCACAGGTGGCCATCTGCCTTATTGAGCGTCGCCGTCTTCTTGTCCGCTTTCCGCACTGTCTTTTTCGCTGGCATACGGTGCCCAAGAGCAAACCGGCATATAAACCTTTCCTCCACCAGCGGCTTTTTCTTGCTCTCCTTACCCATGAGGAGAGCAAGAAAAAGCCGCCGAGCACTATAATAAGATTTATATAGCTATAATGCAGCGAGCTGGTCATGGACCCGAAACCCGGCGATCGCGTCAGGATAGTCACAAAAGGCGGCAAGACGGATGAGGGCATGCTCCTGCCCAGCGAACAGCAGGACACGCTTGTCCTCAAGCTTGACACAGGCTACAATGTGGGCATCGCGAAGAAGAACGTGAAATCGGTCTCGACGCTCAAGCAGGCGGCTGAGAAAAAAGAGGAAAAGCTTCGGCTGCCGCATGATCCGAAGCTACCGACCATCTCCATCCTCCATACGGGCGGCACGATCGCGTCAAAGGTGGATTATTCTTCTGGCGCAGTCACCGCCGCGTACAGTGCAGAGGATTTTATCCGGATGTTTCCCGAGGTCGCGCAGATCGCGAATGTTGACGTGCAGCTTATCGCGCGGCTCATGTCAGAAGATATCCTCTTCAAACACTATGCGATGATGGCCGAAGCGGTTATCGAAAAACAAAAAAAAGGCATCAAGGGTGTCATCATCGGCCACGGCACGGACACGCTCGGCTACACCGCAGCTGCGCTCGCCTTCATGCTCGAGAATATCCAGATTCCTGTGCTTCTTATCGGCTCGCAACGCAGCTCCGACAGGCCATCTACGGATGCCGCGGTAAACGTGCAGTGCGCTGCGCAGTTCATCGCGAAGACTGATTTTCGCGGCGTGGCTATCTGCATGCACGAAAACATGAATGACGATACGTGTGTTATCTTGCCCGCGTGCAAGACCCGCAAGATGCACACCACACGGCGGGATGCTTTCAAGGCAGTCAATGACACGCCGATCGCGCGCGTGACGCCGCAGGGCAAGGTCGACTGGCAGCGGAAGGATCATCATCAGCCTCCAAAAGGTAAACCGCTCGCGCCGAAGCTGAAGATGGAGGAGAAGGTTGGCATCTTGCGCACCTATCCGAACTTCCATCCGGACATGATTGAGGTCTTTACCAAGAATGGCTACAAAGGCCTTGTCCTTGAGAGCACCGGCCTCGGCCAGGCTCCCACGAATATCGACGAGAACCTGCCAAATTATGAAGCGCTAAAAACATTCATCAAGAACGGGGGTATCGTGGTGCTCACCTCGCAGTGCGTGTTCGGCCGCGTGCATCCTTACGTCTATACCAACTGCCGGAGACTTGTCGATATAGGCGTGATCTTCGGCGAAGACATGATTACCGAGACGGCATACATCAAGCTGGCGTGGCTGCTGGGCAACCACAAGCCGGAAGAGGTGAGGAAGCTCATAACGCAGGATCTGCGCGGCGAGATCAGCCAGAGGACCGGGAGAGAGTTCGATGCACCCACAGGGAAGTGAGCATGGACCATCAAAAACTCAGCTTCAAGTGCGGCATCGAGATCCACCAGCAGCTCGAGGGCCATAAGCTCTTCTGTGATTGTCCGACAACGATAAAGAACGATCCGCCGCAGTTCGAGATCCGCCGCAGGCTCCGCGCGGCCAAGGGTGAGATCGAAGAGCTTGATGTCGCCGCGCTCTATGAGCAAAAAAAGGACAAGGTTTTCTCGTATCAAGGCTATGATGACGCAACGTGCCTCGTCGAGCTGGACGAGGAGCCTCCCCATTCCCTGAATCCTGATGCCTTGCGCACCGCGCTGCAGGTGGCGCATCTTCTCAACTGCACGATCGAAGATGAGATCCGCGTCATGCGCAAGACAGTTGTGGATGGCTCGAACACCTCAGGTTTCCAGAGGACTGCCCTTATCGCCCGCGATGGCTGGGTCGAGGTTGACGGAAAAAAAGTCTGCCTCCCCACTGTCTGTCTTGAAGAGGATGCGTGCATGATCGCCACGAGAAAAGAGGAGCTTATAACGTATAATCTCTCCCGCCTCGGCATCCCGCTTATCGAGATCGCCACCGCTCCCGATATCGTTGATCCACAGCATCTGAAGAACGTCGCCGCGCATCTTGGCATGATCCTTCGCAGCGTGGAGGGCATGAAGCGCGGCTTGGGCACGATACGACAGGATGTGAACGTCTCGATCAAGGGCACGAACCGGGTCGAGATCAAGGGTGCGCAGGACTTGAAGCTGCTGCCGACCATCGCCGAGCTTGAGGTGAAACGGCAGCTCCTCCTACAAGGTATCAGGGAGGAGCTGGTCAAACGGAAGCTCACCTCGGGCGAGCTTGATGCGGCAAGAAAAGAAGAGAAAGACGTCACGGCACTGCTGAAGACAGCGACTGCGGGCTTCATCAAGAGCGCTGTAGCGCAGGGCGCGAGCGCGAGAGCCGTGAAATTGCCGAAACTTGCCGGCCTGATCAAGAAAGAGGAGGCAAAGAACCAGCGTCTTGGCTTTGAGTTTGCCACCTATGCACGCTTGCTCGGCTTTGGCGGCATCATCCATTCGGATGAAGACCTCGCAAAATACGGTTTTGACGCTGTTGCGGTGCGGAAGGCTCTTGGCTGCAAGGACAGCGATGCGTTTGTGATCTCCATCGGAGAAAAAGAGAAGATTTGCTTCCTCTTCGACCTCATCATCGAGCGTTGCAAGGATTTTGTCGCGGGAACAGGTGTGCCCGGCGAGGTGCGCAAGGCAGAGGCTGATGGCTCGACATCCTATCTGCGTCCCATGCCCGGCGCGGCGCGCATGTATCCCGAGACGGATGTGCCGCCGATACGGCCGGATTTGAGCAGACTGCAGAAGGTCGAGCTGCTTGCCGAGAAGGCCGAGAAGATCCAACACTATGGCCTGGCGAAGGACTTAGCGGATGCCATCACGCGCGCAGGCAAGGCAGATATCTTTGTTTCCTTCACGGAAACGTTCAGGAATGTCAAGCCAGCTTTTATCGCCGAGACGATGGTCTCGATGCCTCCCACCATCCGCAGGAAGGAAGGCGTTGAGGTGACGGTGTCTGATGCTGACTTTGCGCGCATCTTTTCCGCGCTGGATGAGGAGAAGATCGCGAAAGACGCCGTGTATGACATCCTGCTCGAGTATGGCAGGACAGGCAAGCTCGACTTCTCGAAATACGCACTCCTTTCTGACGCGCAGCTCGAGAAGGAGCTGAAAGCGATTATCGCCGAGAGCAAGGGACTTCCTTTCAATCAGCTTATCGGGAAGGCCATGGCGAAGCTGAAAGGGAAAGCGGATGGGAAGAAGGTGATGGAGTTCCTCAAGAGGTTTGTCTAGATGGATAAACGAAAATCATCATTTATTTATGTGGGTTTATCGATTATTTTATGGGCCTCCACCGCCGCAATCGGCAAGCTCCTTTTAACTGAAATAACCGGTCTCCAGCTGATTTTCTATACCTTTCCGTTCACCATCATCAGTCTGTTTCTTATCGCATGGTCTCAAAACAAGCTGCGCTTGCTGAGGCAGTACACAAAAACTGATTATCTTCGCATGATTGGTATGGGCTTTTTGGGATGCTATCTATACTATCTTTTACTCTTTGGAGCGTTGAAGAATGCACCAGCACAGGAAGCCTTCATCGTAAACTATCTCTGGCCAGTCATGGTAGTCATCTTCGCCGCGCTCCTGCTAAAAGAGCAATTGACATGGCGGAAAGTCCTTGGTATCCTGATAAGCTTTATTGGCGTGTATATCGTCATCACGAAGGGTGATGTGCTTGGCTTTACGTTTTCGAATCTCAAAGCAGACCTATTCTCCCTTGTCAGCGCTATCGCATATGGCCTATTTTCCGTGCTCGGCAAGAAGGACGATTATGAACGCTTGACATCGATACTTGTCTATTATGTATTCGGCTTCATCTTCGTCGCAATCACGGTTTTTCTCGTTTCGAGCGTTCCTATAGTTTCGTTCAAGCAACTCATCGGCCTTGCATGGCTTGGTGTCATGACTAATGGCCTTGCCTTCGTGTTCTGGTTCAAGGCGCTGGAATATGGAGATACGGCAAAGATGGCAAATTATGCTTTCTTGGCGCCGTTCCTGTCATTGGTATACATTTATTTTCTTCTTGGAGAAAGAATATTACTATCGTCGGTGATTGGATTGATCGTGATTGTCGTGGGAATACTGTTTCAAGCGTCTAGAAATAAATAATCTTGCCGATTGAAAAAGTACATCTCATAATCAAATTGAAATCTCTTTTTCCCCAGTGAGTATCGCCGTTCCTCCGATCTGCACCTCTCTTATCTTATCACCGCTGATTCTCAGTCTCGCTAAAATCTCTGACGGCCTGCCCATCGAATATCCCTGCTCAAAAACAAGATGACTGACCCGGTCCCTTGCGATTCTTCCATAGTTGAAGAGATAACAGCTTAGCGACGCCGTCGACGTTCCGGTAGCTGCTTCTTCGGGGATACCGTAGAGCGGAGCAAAGTTCCTGCACTGCGCCACTGCACCAGAATCCGTGCCTAAAGTGAATACGTGCATGCCGGCAGCTGCGTATTTCTCGCATAATCTTGAGATCTTATCTGCATTCGGTGTTAACGAAGATAAAGTTTTTAGATCTTTTATCGGAACGACGATGTCCTCCAACCCCGTCGATACCACCTGGATAGGCAGATCCTGAATAAAATCTCCCTCCTTGAGGTTAAAGCATGGCATGAGCTCTGCTTTGTCGATGGTCCCAAAGAATTGCGGCGGTCGCATCGCCATAAAGACTGTTCTCTCATCTTGGATTTCGATATTGAGTATCCCTGCTTTTGTTTCTTGTGTGTATGCTCCTCTCTTAATGATTCCCTTATCTGCCAATAAGAAAAATGCGGCGATAGTCGCGTGACCGCATAGGTCCACTTCTTTGGTGGGGGTAAAAAATCGGAGCGTATAGCCAGCTTTATCTGAATCCAGAACAAAGGCGGTTTCTGAAAAGCCGACTTTATGGGCTATTTGCTGCATATATGCTTCTGAAAGTGTCTCTGCTTCTAGAACGACACCCGCAGGATTTCCACCATCTGCGGATTTAGCGAATGAGTTGAGGGTATATACTTTGATGTTCATGTATACCTCAAAAACTCCTCTCTCGTTATTCCTAAATCTCTCTTTATGATCTTCGTCAGCAATCCAGGACCGATCTCTTCACCAGAGTGGTGAGGGATAGTCGTTGTTCTTCCGTCTGGATGTTTATAGACCATATGGCTACCTGTCGTGTGGCTGTAAACAAACCCGAGTTTCTCTATTATCCTCGCCACTTCTTTGCCCGTCAATCGAGGCAATTTCCCCAAGAATTACACCTCGATTTGCTGGACTCCGATAAATTGCTGAGAAATTTCCGGTTCTTCAGTGCTCTTCAAATATGCACGAATAGCCTCTTTGGTACGCTCGATGAGCTGGTCCATGCCCTTTGCTTGTGTATGGCAGCCAGGCAGTTCGACAACTTCAGAGACAAGCCAGCCATCTTCATCTTTTTCTATAATAATGGTAAATTTTCGTGCCATAGAGATGAGAAGAAGAACGCTTATATAAAGCTTATGCACGAATAAACTCCAGCCACTTCCCCGCCCACAGCATCCCTTCATCGCTGACGTAGAATGGCGTCCTGAACGGCTGTCCATCCGGCTCGAACACCTCAAGGAAGGTTTTATGTTTCTCAATAACAACAGCGAGTTTATCCACATACTCTTGAAACAGGCGCTTATCATACTGTCGCGCAACATCCATATAGCACAGTCCCAGATGCATCCAAATAGTATCACGCTCATAGCCGCCGCTAAAGCGTTCCACAAGAATCATCTTGCTTATCGGTTTTGGCTCGACCGTGTATTTGAGAGGGAACGGCTGATCCAAACCATGCTTACGGATATGCGCGATGCAGGACTGCGCCATCGTCTTTGACGTGAACACCTCGCACCAGAAGGGGAAGGTGTTCGCATCGCCCGTTACGATGCCTGTCTTGCGCATATCTTCCTCGAAGAAGCGGCCGTTCCAGAGCTGTGTTTGCATCGCCTTGGCGATGTCATGCTTCGCAAATGGATTTGGCAGATGGAGTGAAGCCAAATCCTTGCTGAGCATGACGAGCATACTGTTGTCGTAGGTTGATGATTGCCGCTTTGCCAGGTCTTTCATCGAAGAAAACGATCTGTCCGAGCGGACAAGTGACGTGGAATGATCGAAAACAAGGGAAGCGTACCGCCCGATTTCCTTCTCCAAGAAGGCTTGATGCTCCTTCACCAACCCTTTTGCCGAAGCAAGCCGCAACGAATGGACAAAAAACGGCAACGAATCTGCGGCAAAATTCGGGAAATCAGCAGGCTTGCCTCCTTTCGGGATGTTTGTGGTTATCTTCCCAGCAGCCGCAAACCGCGTCATCGCGTACTCGAGCGTCGTGTTCACTTCTTTTTTCCAGTCTAACTTGAGCAACGCCTCAACGCACATCCCAAAATCGCGTGTCCAAAATTCAGAGAAATGTCCCGTGCTTGTCTGAAAGAACGAGCCGTTCCAGCAGTCATCCACAATCTGCTCACAGATGGCTTGAGCGTCGCCTGTATAGCGATGGAAGCCGTGCTTCTTGACCTGTCGAACGCGGCCAAGCATGCGGAAGAAGCCGGGGAGGTGAGGGAGGTAGAGCATGTTATATCGAAATCAGGATAATGCCGGCAACGACAAGAGCGCCGGCGAGGTATTGCAGCGGCCGTAGCTGTTCCTTGAGGGCGATTCTCCCATAGATCACGGCCACGATCGGGCTGGAAAAGGCGAGTGCGGTCACGATGCTGACCGGGGCAAGAGAGATACCATACATATAGCTTGTCGTTCCGATGAGGGTGGTGAAGGCGATGATGATGACATGCGTCAGTATCCTTCCTGAAGGGAGAGGCAAAAGTCGTTTCCTCTCTTTCGGCGCGGCGAGAAGGCAGAGCGCCGCGCCTGCAAGGACGCCTGATTCCACAAGAAAGGCGGAAAACAGCGGTCCGAAGTGCACGGTGACGAACTTGAACAGGAGAAATACGATGCCCCAGCCAAGGCAGCTCAGCAACGCGAAGGGCACTCCATGACGGAGACTGAACAGGTCTGAATTCCTGAAATCATCGAACTTCACGGAGAGCAGGATGACGCCGAAAAGGATAAGACAGAGCGCGATAGTCTGCATCACCGTCAATGATTCGCCGAGAAAGATGACGGCGAGCAGCACGGTGACCAGCAGCGATGATTTCGCGATAGGGGCGATGATGCCGAGCTTTCCACGTTGGATAGCGATATAATAGGTGGCGAGCGGGATAAAGCCGAACAAGACGATGCCGATGCCCAGGAACCACCATAGGGCTGAAACACTCGGCCAGGCGCCAAAAAGGAGCACCGCAAGGAGAAGGAGAGAGGCGATGATAAGATTACGATAAAAAATTAGGCGGCGCATATCCATCGCGCGGACAGGGACAGCGACTACGGCATCGGAAAGCCCATAGCCGATAAAAGCGAGCAGGCCGAAGAGGATGCCGGTGGAGAGCGCCATAGAGAGGAAAAACGAGCTGGGGGTTAATATAGTTTGCTTGAAAAAAGGAACGGACCCGGGGAGATTCGAACTCCCGACTTACAGCTTAGGAGGCTCTAGCGGGACGGAATTCCTTCCCATCCTGTCGCCCTATCCAGGCTAGGCTACGGGTCCAATAACTGCAATATCTCCCTAGCTCGTCTTTCCTTGTCTGGATGGGCGAAACCCACGCTCTTTAAAAATCTTATTATCTCCGCCTTCCGCCGGATTCTCAATTCCCACGTTTCTGATATATAGTCAGAACTCGGCGATTTTGCCATTCGGCAGTATGGAGATAGTGTGGTTATGCCGAATGTCAGCAATGCCTCTCTTATCTCTTCTATGAATGTCTTATCCTTGAACGTCACATCGATGAAAAGCTGTTTGCTGGCTTTAGGGTTTTTCGGCAATGTCCCGTCAGCATCGAATAAGCCAGACAAATACCATCTCAACAAAGTCTTATTCCTCTTGAAAATCTCAGGAATCTGCAGTATATTCTTCTTTCCCTGGTTCATATTGAAGGCGCAATGGAAGTAGGAATTAATCGCTTTACTCTCTATAATCAAGCGATAAGCTGGTTTTTTGCTCAAGAGGCTCATCTCCGCCTTAATTTTTCCATTGATGCCAAATAATTTAAAACACATAGCATCGATCCTCTCCATTTGTTCTTCATACTCATCTATAAAATTTATCTTCCTTTCATTACATTCGATACACCCATCACCATGGAGATAGCCGACAAAATACGCCAATGTTGGTGTTGCTTTGACGGGGAGTCTTACTGTTTTCCACTTAGAAACAAATAGGGTATCACTTTTTGCTATACGGGAAAAGATATCTGCCGCTATTAGGTGATTAAGTTTATGAAAGAAAACCAATGGATACATGTCTTGTTTGAGATATCGCTTTATTGTTCGCTTTGAGACATCGGTACCGATGACCACTTCATTTATACCAACTTTGTACACTATATTTCGAATCCGGTCATCACTTATTTTGATTTGTAAAGTCGAGGATAGTTTATGGACATATTCATCAATATTCACGCTTGGATTTTTAGGGATGTTTAATTGATTCATGCGTATCACCTCTACTCTTTCAGAATGGGAAGAGTAGAGCAATAAAGAAAAGAGGTATATTTACCTGTCAAATTGCTTAAGTGGTTTTCTGGTTCGTAAACCGAAAAATACATTATCACAATTTTACTTCTCTCCTCTTTTCCTTTGCATTAAAGAAATTCCGATGTTTATATACTTTCCATTGCTAGCTGTCCAGTGACCACTGGAGACCGGAAACTTTTTAATACGTTCTTAGAGAAGCCATGCCCATGTACGCCATCAAGCAGATCCCTGAGGACTTCATCGTCACCGAGGAAGGCGACCTCAAGCTGAGCAAGCAGGGTAAGTACGCCTACTTCAGGCTCTGGAAGCGCGAGTACACCACCATGCGCGCCGTAGAGCATATCGCCGATTTTCTCCGCATCCCGCAGAAAGACATCGGCTTTGCCGGCGCGAAAGACAAGGAAGCCATCACAGAACAGGTCATCTCGGTGAAGAATGGCACGTCTCGATTAATAGGGACTTTCAAGCGCGATGATATCAAGTTGACCTTCCTTGGTCATGGCGATGCGCCGATCAGCCTCGGTGATCTTCGCGGCAATCGTTTTGGGATCGTCATCCGCAACCTTGATCACACGCCAGAGAAGGCTGACTTCATCATCAATTATTTTGATGATCAGCGTTTTTCCACGAACAATGCCGCAGTGGGCAAGGCTATCCTGCAGGGTAAGTTCGAGGAGGCCTGCACGATGATCGATGAGGGATCCGTCAATGCGTCTCTCGCGGATGAACCGAAGAATCTCATCGGCGCCCTGCGTACCATCCCTTTCAGGACATTGCAGTTCTATCTGCACGCATACCAGAGCCTGCTCTTCAATCAGGCAGTAAGTGAATACTTACAATGTAAGTATACCGCTGGAGAGCTCCTCGACGTGCCGTATACACACGGGAAGCTCGTTTTCCCCTTGAGGAGGCCAGAAAATATCAGCTTCCCAGTTGTCGGCTTTGGCGTCGAGTATCCAGACGCCGGGATTCAGGCGATCTATCGGCGCTTGCTGGAACAGGATAGCCTGACCGAGCGCAGCTTTGTCGTGCGCGCTTTTCCCGAACTCAGTGAGGAAGGCAATGCGCGCGATCTGGTGCGCGAGGTGCAGGATCTGAAGTTCAGCGAGCTGGAGGATGATGAGCTGAACACTGGACAGAAAAAGTGCAGTATCACGTTCTTCTTGCAGAAAGGGAGCTATGCGACATTGGTGATCAAGAGGATGATGGCCGCAATCGACGATGCCTGATGCGTTGTCATTACATTTCACCGCTTCTCATAGGACAGCTTCGCGATCGCGCTGATGAACAGGCCGAACAGGAACATACCGAGCAGGGCTTCAGTTATCGCGTACCATCGGAAAGCGCCGTGCGGAAGGATGTCCCCATAGCCGACGGTTGTGAAGGTCGTCGCGGAAAAATAGAAGGCATCGGAGAACGCCAGATGCGTCTGGGTCCCCTCCGCTATGAAAAAATTAGAATCAGTCGAGGGAAACGTGTACACCGAGGCGAAGGCGAGCAGCGTATAGAACATGACCCACAGGATATCGAAGAGGAAGATGGGTAGCGATTTCCGGTTCTGCCGGAAGAGATAGATGCTGATGCTCGCCATCCCGACGATGGCCATGACGATCGCGAAGACCGAGCCGACGATATACAGGCCGAACTGACGGAAGACGGTCAATATGATCATCGCGCCGACGAGGATGAGGAAGACGAGGATCGGCTGGAGGAGTATACGCTCCAGCAATCGCCTGGAGACCGTCCTAATGACGCGGATCATGAGGATGCGTTTCTCTTGATCTCCTGCTTCTCGATTTCCTGCTTGATCTTCTCAAACACGTCCTCGATCGGCAATTCGCCATCCACGGTGAAGAGCAACCCTTTTTTCCCGTAATGCTCGATCAACGGATGCGTGTTCTCATAGTACACCTTCAGCCTGTTCTTCACCGCTTCCGGCTTGTCATCATCGCGCTGATAGAGCGCGGCGCCGCACCGGTTGCAGACGCCCTTTTTCTTGGGCGGGATGTCAAGGCCGAAGATCGAGCCGCAGCTCTTGCACATCCATCGGTTGGACAGGCGCCGGATAAGCGTCTTATCCTCGCTCGTGACATTGATGACCTTATCGATCGTCATGAGCTTCTCCAGGGCTTCCGCCTGCGGCAAGGTGCGGGGGAAGCCGTCGAGAATGAAGCCGTTCCTGCAGTCCGGCCGCGCGATGCGTTCTTTGATCATGCTGGTCGTCACTTCATCCGGCACGAGCTCGCCCTTATCCATGTACCCTTTCGCTTTCAGGCCGAGCGGCGTCTGCTTGCTCAGGTTTTCTCGGAACAGGTCTCCTGTAGAGATTTGCGGAATCCTGTATTGCTCCACCAGCAGCTTCGACTGCGTCCCTTTTCCCGCGCCAGGCGGTCCGAACATGACGATCTTCATCCTTGCACCCTGCTCAGCCGAGATAGCCGAGCTCTTCCTTCACGCTCGTCTCTTTCTTCCATGAATCGCGCAGCTTCGCCATGATCTCCTGCAGCTGTGGCAGGACCGCTTTCCATTCCTCGACGAAGGTATCGATGAACGCCGCTTCCTTTCTCTCCTCGCTGCTCAGGGAGAGGAAGGAGGCTTCACGGCGTTGGATCATGAGCTTGCGGTAGATGGCGAAGATCCGCGTCTTGTCCTTATCCGAGAACACGCGGCACTCGTGCAGATCCCTGACTGTCGCGTCCGGCTGGAGCGGGGCATTGAGCAGGCCGATGGTCTCATCGAGCCTGGCTTCGATCTTCTTGCGGACCTCGCGCAGGATGGCGCTGTTGGGCTCGATGGACGCGATGTCGAAACTGCGGTCAAGCTCATCAAAGGTGGGAAGATGGTGCGTCTTCTGGAGTTCGGCATACTTCTTCTTGAGGTCGGACATAGAGAAAGGACGGCGATGGGTAAGCTATAAATAGTTTATGGATGGAAAGGCTCTGTCCTGAATCTCGCGCCTGCGGCGCCAGGCCGGCGTCGATCCGCTCAGTTCCACCCAGTGAGCAATGTCCACCTGCCTCTTCCTTCTTCATTTTGCTCCACTGATTTCCTTTTTCTCCCCCTCACTTGCGAGGGGGAGAAAAAGGAAATCAGGACAGAAGAGGCACGGCCGACGGCATCAAGACGTGGATGACACGGAGCGCGCTGGCGAGAAAAATACGATGCCGACTATATTCCGGACAGAGCCGGAGAGAAAAATCAGGTATGAGGAAGAAAGCCCCTGGAGGGAATCGCACCCTCGACCTTCTGATTGCTTGCATGGATACAAGTCAGATGCAATAGCTACTATGCTACAGGGGCATAGCCATGCCAGCGCGAAACACTGTTTATAAAGTTTATCCGGGCGTTGCCTATTGTCGCCTAGGATAGCCGCCCTTCCGGCGGCGGGGGCGACTTCGGATAGAAGGGGAAAGTCGCCGCGCCGAACTGCTTCAGGCCGAGATAATCCTTCACATACTGCTGGAACCGGTATACATCGTTCCTGACCGTATTGATGTTCGCTTCCCGTCGCTTGGCCCAGATACGCTCGTAGAACAGCGGATGGACCTGCTTCAGGAACCAATGATTTTCCCACTTGTCCTCCTGGTCGAGGAGGAGATAGCCGTCAAAGGTGATCTCGATCTCGCCTTTCTGCGCCCTGACCTTCTTGCCGTGCTCGAGGACCTCGATGTCCTGGATATACCTCATGTGGAAATCCAGATCGCAGTGCTGCCGGACATAGGTCGTGCCTTCCTCCGCCTTTGACATGCGCCACCAGATCCACATCTCCTTGCCGCGGCGCGGGTCGGGGTTGATGCGCTCCTGATAATATGTCTCGATGAACTTGTAGGTCTCGCTGTTGCAGTAGCCCTTGTCCTGCATCAGGTCGCGGATATTCCTGTAGAAATCCTTCATGTCGAACACGCCGAGAAACTTCACCTTCGTTTTTAGGGCGTCGAACCGGACAACCATAGGATGATAATGGGCTGTATTAGCTTTATATATCTTTCGACAGCTGCCACCCCAAAAAGCTTTTATAATCCCTCCGGCGCTGCTACCTCATGCCATACGCTTCCGGTCACCTCATCGGCTGCTGGGGTCTCGCGAAACTCTACGAGAAGGTCAAGGGCTATGCCTTCTCGCATATGGAATGGGGCCTGCTGCTCTTCGGCAGCATCCTGCCGGATGCTGACCTCTTGATTGACTGGATATTCGGCACACAACTGCACCGCGGACCGACGCATAGTCTCCTGTTCGCCCTCGCCGCCGGTCTGATGGTGTGTGGAGCCGCCTTGATGCTGAAACATGGGCAGCGATCCAGGCAATGCAAGCCCGCAGCGTACGGCTTTGCCATCGCTTTCGGCATCCTGACGCATCTCCTGCTGGACATGACGCTCGGCAAGCCGGGCATCCGCCTGCTCTGGCCTTCCGGCCTTGGTGTGTGGTTTTTCGGCATGGCCCCTTATCCTCCACACTCATTCTTTAGCGAGAACCTATCCCGCTTGCTGCGATTTGCAATCATTGATATGGCATTGGGTGTGATGTGGCTCGGGTATTTCTGGGTACGGAAGCGTATAAAGTTTTAGGATAAACTTTTTATACACTCCCTCAACCAGCACCCTCATGCTCATCGGTCTCGTCGGAAAACCAAGCGCAGGAAAGTCCACCTTCTTCAAAGCCGCCACGCTCGCGGAAGCCGAGATCGCGAACTATCCCTTCACCACCATCAAGCCGAATTCCGGCGTCGGCTATGTGAAGGTCGAGTGCGTGGACAAGGACTTCGGCAAGCAATGCAATCCGAGGACAGGCTACTGCAGCGATCATGTGCGTTTCGTGCCGGTGCAGCTCCTTGATGTCGCGGGCCTTGTTCCCGAGGCGCACCTTGGCAAAGGGAGAGGCAACCAATTCCTCGACGACCTGCGCCAGGCGGACGTGCTCATCCATGTAGTCGATGTCTCGGGCAGCCTCAATGCCCACGGCGAGCCGGTGGACGTCGGCAGCCATGATCCGGCTAAGGATGTCGAATTCCTTGAGATAGAGCTGGATATGTGGTATCTCGGCATCCTCACGAAAGGGTGGGAGAAGTTCGCGCGAACCGTGCAGCAGGAGGGCGTGCAGGTGCAAAAACCATTGGCGAAGCAGCTGAGCGGCCTCGGCTGCGATGAAGAGATGGTCTTGGCGGCCATCACCAGGCTGCAGCTCCCTCCAAGCGTGATGCAGTGGAGCGAGGCCCACCTCAAAAGCCTTGCCACTGAACTGCGCAAGCGCACCAAGCCGATGATCATCGCGGCCAACAAGATCGATGTCCGCGGCGGGAAAGAGAACTATGAGCGGCTGGTCAAGCAGTTCCCGCACTATAAGATAATCCCCTGCAGCGCGGAGTCAGAGCTTGCCTTGCGCGAAGCGGCGAAAGCGGGGATGATCGGTTATATTCCTGGAGAAGATCATTTCGGGATCCTGCAGCCAGAACGGCTGAACGAGAACCAGAACAAGGCCTTGCAGTTCATCAAAGAAAACATCCTCGGCAAGCATGGCAGCACGGGCGTTCAGGACGTGCTCGATTACGCGGTCTTCAGCGTGCTCAAGTACATCGCCATCTTCCCCGGCGGCCTCAACAAGCTTGAGGACCAGTATGGCAACTGCCTGCCGGACTGCTTCTTGCTGCGCGACGGCTCCACCGCCCTGGACTTCGCGTACAAGCTGCATACAGACTTTGGAAAGAACTTCATCCGGGCAATCGATGTGAAGACGAGACGGGCTGTGGGAAAGGAGCATGTCCTGAAGCATCGGGATGTCGTCGAGATCGTGGCGTCGAAATGAAGTCAGAACAAGAGTAGGATAGCTTATCGCGTTTTCGCTTTCTTCTTCCTCTTCGTCTCTTTCTTCTCCTCTTTCTTCCTTTCCTTCTCCACGGTCTTTCTCTTCTTCTCTTCCTGCTCCTGGCCCTGTGCGACGTCGGTGTGCCGCCTGAACGTCTCCGCCAAGTCAATGATGTATTTTCCTTCGCCTAGTTTGTAAATAAGCGGATTGTCTTTGTTGAACAGGTGTACCAGATCCAGCTCGAACTTGCCCGGTTTGAGTATCCGGATGGCCTCGATGTCAAGGACGACTGGGGTGTCATCCGTCTGCTCATAGCCGACGATATTGAAGACGTCCTGCTCGACCTGCTTCTTCTCCACCGGGCTCAGCTTGACGAACTGGTCCGTGACCTTGCGCGCCTGTTCCAGCCTGTCCTTGCGGATGTAGAAGAACAGCTTGGCGCCGCACGTGCAGCCGGTCACGATCTCTTTCGAACCGTCGCCATAGAAGGTGTTGCAACGCACGCATTGGTGAGGCATGTTTTCTGCCTCCTCACCGCTTCCGCTTTGGCTTCGCCTTTTTTCTCGGCGTCTTGGGAGCATGGGCGAGGAGCTGGAACTTGCTCGGATCGCGCTTGATCTCCTTGATTATCGACGCAGGACCGATGACCGTCAGGCCTATCCTATCGCCCATCAGCATATTGACGAAGGTGGCCCGAAGCCGCTTGATGATATCGCCATATTGCTGGTCAGAATAGAATACGCCGATCTCGAGGCCGCGGAAATCATCATCGATCTGCTCCATGGTCGTCTTGATGAGTTCAGTCTCCTCATCCTTGCGCAGCCTTCCTTCGAGCAGGATGATCTTGTCCTCCTTGACGAGATGGATGAGCTTCTTGATGCGCCCGATGGAGGACAGGCTCTCGATCTCGTTATACGGGACGAATTGCAGGGTCAGGTCCATCGTTGGTGCCATCGTGTGTTCTTCTCCTCCAGAGCGTCTGTATTATTTAAGTGTTTCTTTATAAATGCCTATTTTCCCGCCATCACGAACAGGCCCTCGTAAAACTTGTCGATGCCCTGACCGTACTTGGCGCTGATGCCGACGACGTCATACTGCGGGAAGGCCGCCTCGACCTTCTTCACGTCCGCCTTCTTGAGGTCGGCCTTGTTCGCCACGATGAGCACCGGGATGTCTCTCGCGGCGAGATTGCCGATGATGGTGATATTGACCTGAGAATACGGATCCTTCGTCCCGTCGAGCACGACGATGACGACGTCCATGTCGTCCAGCCACTTGATGGCGTCGATGACACCTTTCGTGGCCTCCTTGGCACGCTTCTTGGCCTCCCGTTCGCTCAGGCCCTTCTTCATGAAATCCTCATAGTCGATCTTCGTGGCTATGCCTGGCGTGTCCACAAGATTGAAAGAAAGCTCCTTCCTGCCGGACGTGATGTTGACCTGCTCCTTGACCTGGATCTCGCGCGTCTCGTGCTCGACATGGGAGACCGTGCCCATCTCTTCGCCGAGCCAGTCCATGCAGATGCGGTTGGCGAGCGTGGTCTTGCCGCCGTTCGGCGGACCATAGAGCCCTAGCCTGATGTGCTTGCGAGTCTTGAAGAGGTCCCTGAAGACTTTATTGATAAATTTCTGAATAATCTGAAGCATTGAACCACCGCTTTTAACATCCGAGAGTGGTCAAAGTGTATATAAATATTGCGTTTTGGGCGCATGCGTGATGTGCTCCATTTTATTGTGCTTTACGGTGCTTTACGCGCGGCTGCATCTCCGGCTTCATCCGCCGCGCTCAAGCGTATGACATTTGCTGGAAGCGGTTGCGGCTCTGTCCCGAATATAGCCGGCACCGTCTTTTTCGCGCCAGTGCGCTCCGCAGGATGTGCGCTGTAACCCGAGCTGACGTTTCGGCCTTCCCCCTTCATGAGGAAGGCCGAAACGTCGACGAGGCGGCGTACCCGCTAGGCGTTTGACGGCACCGGCCGAGCGCCGAAGGCGCGAGATTCCGGACAGAGCCGGCAGTTGCGTAACATTTTTATAGGAAAGAATGGAAGGATGCTGTATGGAACGGTTTCGTCTGGAGCGGGGTATGGTCCGCACCGGCAGATTGACGTCTGAAGAGCGCCGCGAGATGCGCAAGCTCGAATATCGGGCAGAGCGCGACCGCGAGCGTGAGGCCCGTCGCGAAGCAGGACGGAAAGAGCAAGAGATCCACGGGCGGATGGAGACGCAGATCCGCCAAGGCAAGCGGCATTCCGGCGGCGGCAAGTTTTTGCTGTTCCTGATCTTCATTGCAGCAGCGGCGTATGTGTACTGGAAGTATTTCCGGCAGTAAAGGCATATTCTGACCAATAACAATCATTTTAAACTATCTTCTCTCCCTGTCCATCTATGATCAAAGGTCAGATCGTCGGGGGCGAGGCAGGCAGGATCGTCGCGCGGGTCAAGTCCGACGCAGAGGTAGAACTTGGCGAATTGCTTGTCTCGGACATCGGCACAAGCAAGGCCTTGCTGCAGGTGTATGACCTTTCCTATGGCAGCCAGATCTCGCCGCAGAACCTCGAACTCATCTCCGGCCTGAAGCTGGAGGAGGGCACGGACATGGAGCTGTTCGATGCGCACCTTCGCAATTACAAGCTCGCCCTGCTCAAGAATGTCGTGACCATCAGCGGCGGCAGCGCGAAACTCTCCAAGCTCTTGCCTGATTTCTTTTCAGAAGTGAGGGAGGTCACGAAGGAGGACCTTGTTTTCCTGACGAGGCCGGAGAATCCTTTGTTTGTCGGCAAGCTCCGCTCCGGTTCCAAGGTGCTTGATGTGGATATCTTCCTTGATGGGAAGGACATCCTCACGCATCATATCCTCATCCCCGCGACCACTGGACGTGGCAAGAGCAATCTCACATCGTGCATGCTCTGGGAAGCGGTGGACAAGGACTATTGCGGCATGCTTGTGCTCGATCCGCATGACGAGTATTACGGGAGGACCGGTCTCGGCCTGAAGGACCATCCGGCGAGAGAGAAGGTCGTGTATTACACGCCGCGCAATGTGCCGCCGGGCGGCAAGACCCTGAAGATCAATCTGGAGATCATCAAGCCGCAGCATTTCCAGGGCGTAGTGGACTGGTCTACCCCGCAGCTCGAGGCCTTGAATGCCTATTACAAGAAATACGGCAAGGAATGGATCGAGGCGGTCATCCTCGAGAAGCCATTGAGCGATACCGGCAAGGTGTACTTCAACGAGGGCACGCTCGCGGTCATCAAGCGCCGGCTGCTCCAGCTGCTCGATCTTGAGTTTGACGGCAGCCAGCTCTCCTGTCATGGCGTATTTGACCTGAATGCAGGCATCCTCACCATCAGCGACATGGTGCGTGATCTTGAATCAGGCAGGATTGTGATCGTCGATACATCCCATTTCTCGGGGAGCGTCGAGATCCTCATCGGCAGTCTCATCGCCGGAGAGATCCTGCACAAGTACCGATACTATAAGATGGATGGCCAGCTGGACACGAAGCCGGTCATCTCTATCGTGCTTGAAGAGGCGCCGCGCGTGCTCGGCAAGGAAGTGCTGGAGAAAGGAAGCAATATCTTCGCCACTATCGCGCGCGAGGGCAGGAAGTTTAAGGTCGGATTGATGGCGATTACACAACTACCCTCGCTCATTCCGCGGCAGATCCTCGCGAACATGAACACGAAGATCATCTTGGGTATCGAGATGGCGCCGGAGCGGCAGGCCATCATCGAGTCCGCTTCTCAGGACTTGAGCACGGACAACCGCAATATCGCCAGCCTTGACCGTGGAGAAGCGATCATCTCCTCGAATTTTGTGCCCTTCGCGATACCGATAAAAGTGCCGAGGTTTGAGGAGCTGGTGAAGAAGACGAAGGCGAATACTGGTGGCAGCGAGATAAAACGAGTGTTTCCTGGCCTGAACTAGCGAGCGCCGTTCAGCTTTCTCGGTAAAGTGACAATGTCCGCAGCGCCATTCAAGTGCAGACTGGCCCGTGCGACAGCAAGAGCGCCATGTTGATGTATAGCTTCGCGCATGACACGCGTCCCAAGATAATACGCTGGACCATACATTGGCCCACAGATAGGATCTGTTGCCCATGCTCCAGACATCTTCTTCACTATAGAATCATGCTGGGCGCAGTCCTCTGCAACAAAGCGCTTAATAGCATCAAGATCCTGGCCGAGGACTTGATGGCGATAAGAAACATCATGTTTGGCTATGTCTTGTAAATCGTGATTTGTCGCGCATATGGCATAATCTGATCCTAACGCATCGATTGCAGCATCTCGTCCTCCATACAACGCTTCAAGCGCGACATTTCCCCAGCCTTCTGCTCGGACGACATCTGCACTGCACATCGTGCCGATAGTCATCTCAAACCCGACCTTGCTGGAACGATAGAGAAGATCAGCGATTGCCCGGTCAATATAATGTCCGGGCACGGCCTCATGACCGACGAGGAATCGCAGGAGGAGTGGCGTTATCGGATGATCTCCGTTATATTCATACCTCGCCCGAAGCGCTGGTTTTCCGTCTTGCTCTCCTCCCTGATATGCCATAGACATGGTAAACCACTCCTTGCTTACGACGCTGAAATCAATGCCGTCAAATGCCACATCATCAAGATGAGGAGAGCCATCGATACTAAAATCGAGTTTGGAAAAGATGGCATTTCTGGTCATGCGGAGAAGGTCATCAATCGTTTCTCTCGCCTGAGCCTCGACATGCTCAGGAGGAATGCATCGCTGTGTATTGAGCCATGCCAGATACGCCTCGCGCAATGGTCGACTGGGGGATACTTCAAAGCCTGCTCTACTCAAGTGCATTCGAAGTTCCTCGCGAGTTTCCCCAAGAACTGTTTCATCTACAGTCATCTCATCCCGCCATGTCGCCGCGCGTCGTCGTTCAGCGTACGAGGGAAGCTCACGTTTCTCCGAAATCGCGCGCATCGTCTCCGCGATGACAATGGCTGCTCGGACGTTATGGAGGATATAGTCTGCACGGTCAGGCGCAAAAGAAGCTATTTGACCGATCACTCTGCCAGCGAGCGCGTTGAGATCATATGCCTTGCAAAACGAGGCAACAAGATCAAGAGGTGTATCCGGCCTTACCCCATGCAGCTTCCGAAGTGCAACAGCCCGATCATCATAATAAATTGGTGGTAATGCATACGGAGAAGTCCAGCAGTCAACAAAGACATGATCCCCTCCCTTTGGACTTCCGATATCACCACCGACCAGCGTATCCGCGCCGAGAAGCAGCGTGGCGTAATCCAGCTTCCAACCCACAAGCCGCGGTTTATCGTCCATGACGGGCGGGAATAAGCAGCCGTTTAAAATGATTGTCCTCCCGTCTTTCCCTTCTCTTCTCATTGGTGTGAAGAGAAGGGAAAGACGGAATAACTTTTTATAGCATCCCGCCTTTCCTTATAGCATGAAATTCGCCCACTTTTCCGACGTCCACATCGGCTCATGGAGAGAACCAAGACTTCACAACACCTCTACCGAGGTCTTCGCCAAGGCCGTGGACTTCTGTATCCAGCAGCAGGTCGATTTCGTCCTCATCGCGGGAGACCTGTTCAACACATCCCTCCCGCCTATCGATAAGCTCAAGGCGGTAGTGGGCAAGCTCAAGGAGCTGGAGATGCGCAGTATCCCCGTCTACATCATCGCGGGCAGCCACGATTTCTCGCCGTCCGGCAAGACCATGCTGGAAGTCCTTGAGGAAGCTGGTCTGGTGATCAACGTCGTCAAGGGCACGGTGCAGGACAACAGGCTACGCCTGAACTTCACCATCGATAAGAAGACGGGCGTCAAGATCACCGGCATGATCGGCAAGAAGGGCATGCTCGAGCGTTCATACTATGAAGCGCTCGACAATGAGCATCTCGAGAAGGAGCAAGGATACAAGATCTTCATGTTCCACACCGCCATCAGCGAGCTGAAACCCAAAGAGCTTGAGATGATGGACAGCACGCCGCTCTCTCTCCTGCCCAAGGGCTTCGATTATTATGCCGGCGGCCATGTGCATATCATCCAGCAGAAAGTGCTCGATGGCCATGGCACGATAACCTATCCCGGTGCCCTGTTTCCGGCGAACTTTAGGGAGCTCGAGCAGTTCCATCATGGAGGATTGTACCTGATTGAGGACGGCAAGGTCGCCTGGCATCCCATCGCGCTGCATGCAGTGCATGTGATCAAGCTCGATTGCGATGGGAAGACGCCGCAGGAAGCCGAGCACGCCCTGCTGCAGGAGATTGGGGGCCGCGACTATGCGAATACTATCGTGACCATCCGTCTCTCTGGCTGCCTGCGCCAGGGAAGAGTGTCAGACATAAATTTCAAGGACATCGTGCAGAAGCTGTATGACCTGAATGCCTATGTTGTCCTGAAAAACACGAACGCGCTCACCACCAAGGAATTCGAGGCTATCCACGCGGATGCGAAGAGTGCAGAGGATATTGAGTTCAAGCTGATCCGGGAGCATCTTGGCCAGATGCCGCTTGAGGGCATGACGCCTGATCGCGAAGAGGCCTTTGCGCATGCGCTGATGAAGGTGCTGGGCATCGAGAAGGACGAGGGCGAGCGGAACGCGGATTTCGAGAATCGGCTGCGGGCGGATGCCGAGCGGATTCTTGCGGGAGAAAAATTGATGTGAAGACGAGACACGGAGAAGAAAAAACATCACCTTTTTTTCTTGGTCGCCCGGCCCACCTCTCTGTCGGATCATGATCGTCACCGGAGTTCTTCTACCAGGCGGATGCGGAAAGAAACGCGGGCTGCTTTATAACCCTTTTGGTCAAAAACTACTTAGCAGGGATTAATCTGACTACCAATAAACCAGCTCATAAAGCTTTATAGAAAGATTTAAAAGGTAGCTATTTATACCATGGCAAAACCAACATCTTCCAATCAAAAAAGAAGCTAAAAACGGGGGAAAAACAGAAAAAAATGACGGAAACCTTTGGACCGCACCTCACCTTTGACGCAAGCGGGTGCAACAAGAAGAAACTGACGGACCAAACTTTTGTTTACCGATTCTTGAACGAGATGCCGGGCCTTATCGGCATGACGAAGATTTCGCTGCCCTATGTGGTCGAGTGGCTGGACAAATGGGCCAAGACGCCCGGCTATACCGGCTTCGTCATCCTCGCGGAAAGCCATATCAGCGTGCATACCTTTCCGGATTCTGAATACATATTCGTGGACATCTTCTCCTGCAGGGAGTTCGATGTGGACAAGGCGATCGACTATCTCATCACGACCTTCGGCGCCAAGCATGTAACCACTAATATCGTACAACGCGGCATCGACTTCCCCCGAGGACAACACATTCCGCACACAATCTGCGTCAAGGCATAGCGCGATTTCAAAATCTTTTTATAGTTCTCCCTTTTCTTCCCTGTTATGGCAAACCGATTCGTCATCCACGCCGACTCCGGACGGCTGTTCCGGCTCGAGATCCATTCCGATGGCTGGGCATGGTTCGTCTTTGACGACGGCAGGTTCGAGTCATACGAGCTGCCGATGGATATCGTGCACGGCAGCTCCCGCCTGAAAGAGCCGAAGGTAGGGGCCACGCTCATGGCGACGTTCCCCGGCGAGAACAGGATAGCGCAGGGGAAGATACTGGAAGTGTATAAGCGGGCGTGAGGAATAGTTTGCTCTTTTCTCATTAGAACGATTATCTGACAGTATTATTTCTTTGATCCGTATCCAAGCTATATTTGCTATACTTACTTTACTTTACACTCCTTCGTTCCCGAATTCATCCAGCGTCTTCACCGTCGGCGCCGCGTGAACGATCGTTGTGTTGCCTTCCGCGCCGCCAGGAAGCTTCCGCACCGAGATGAACTTGTTCTCCGCCAGCTTTGCGATCTTGCGTTGGAAGGACTTGTAGGCGATGGTGCCGCCTTCCTCCTGATACAGCTGATAGATATCGCCGATCTTCTTGCCGGCGTTGCGCTTGATGATGGCGAGGATTGTCTTCGTCTCATCCTCAAGCTCCTCTTTCTTCTTGATCGAGAACTCCTCGAGCTTGCCGATGGCGAGCTTCATGTGCTCCGCGGTTATCTTTTTCGAGGCCTTGTCTTCCGCCGCGTTGCCCGCTTCCTTGAGAAGATACAGGCCAGTGCGGACATCATGCAGCTCGTATGCCTTGTTCACCGCCATATCGATGGCGTCTTCATCCAGACAGCCGGGCACAAAGGCGTATTTCAGCCGTTCCCGCATGATGCCTGATGTCTCTTCTTTGCTGTATGGCTTGAACTCGAGAAGCTCGGCGGTCAGCCTTGACTTGATGCGATCGTCGAGCTGCGCGAGCCAGTCCTTGAAGTTCGTGATGATGATAATAGTCTTGCGATAGATCTCCTCAAGAAAGGCGTAGACGAAATCGCTCTCTTCGAGCTTGTCCACCTCATCCAGCACGAGCACGACGCTCTTCTTGTTGAGCCGTTCCTTCACGATCTTGAACAGCTCATCCGTCTTCTTGTTATGCGTGAACTTGTACTCGAGCGCATCGCAGATCTCGAGCATGATCTTGTAGCTCGTGTTCTTCTGCCAGCAGTTCACATAGATTGGGATGACATCTTCCGTCTCCTCTTCCAATTCCTTGAGCAGGTGCCGGCACGCGACGGTCTTTCCCACGCCCGGCGGCCCATAGAGGAACAGGTTCCGTCCATTGCGCTGCGCGAGCAGCGGCTTGATGCAGGCGGCCATGACGCGCTGCTCCTGCTCGCGGTACGGCACGAGCTTGGGGATGTAATCGAAGTCGAGCGGGATGTGGTCGCGGAACAGGCTCTCCTGCGCCCCCAGAATATTCTTGAACATGCCCATGCGGAAAATGAGGCGCGCGAGGTTTATATAGTTTGTGTCCAGTGGACAGGCCTTTGTGCAGGTATCAGGCGGTAATGAAACATTTAGGAAGAAACCGCCCGCTGCCTCGCCATCAACTAGGTATCACTCTCATCCAATTTCTTTTGTCTCCCCTCACCCTTCGAGGGGAGACAAAAGAAATTGGTGGTAAGAGAAAAAGTAGGCGAAGAATGGCGTCGGCCGACGAGCAAGGTCATCCCATTATCACCTTCATCGCAAGGAATATAAATCACGTCGTGTAATGAGCCTGCATGGAGCCCCTCGCCATCCTCATCCTCGCCGCTCTCATCGTGCTTGTGGGCAACCTCATCAAGGGCTTCTTCGGGTTTGGGGGAGCCTTCTTCTCCGTGCCCATGCTGTCGCTCATCATGGACATCAAGTTCGTCGTTCCGGTGTACCTGCTCTTCGACCTGTTCGCCGAGAGCGTCATGTGCACCGTGACCAGAAAAGACATTCGCATGGACCTGTTCTTCGAGATGCTCATCGGCATGCTGCTCGGGACACTGCTGGGGACGTACTTCCTCGTCTCGTTCAGCAGCCTCGTGCTCAAGCGCGTCTTTGGCGTCATCATCCTTGTCACCGCCATGCATATGTATCTCAATTACAACCGGCATGTCGCGCAGCTCAAGCTGAAACTTTCCTGGCTCTGGTCAGACATCACTGGCTTCGTCTCCGGCCTTTTCGGCGCGATGTACGGCATGAACGGTCCGCCCATCGCGACCTATCTCGGCGTGATCGGCCTGCCAAAAATAAATTTCCGCGCCACGATCTTCGGCATATCGTTCGTGAACAATCTCGCCATCTTAGGATTGTATGCCTATGCCGGCCTGATGACCAAGCACGTCATCCTCACTGCGCTCTTCCTCATCCCTGCACTTTTGTTGGGTCTGTGGTTCGGCACGCGGCTGCATCGGAAAGTCGATGAGCGGCAATTCCGTAAAGTACTTGCCGTGCTGCTAGCGATTGTGGCGTTAGTCCTTATCTTCAGCTGAACGCTTCTTTTATCTGTTTCGTCGCCCAATTCTATAAAAACCTTTAAATACTACTGTCCCCAATAAGGGGATAGCATGGCGAATGAAAAAGTGGTGCAGACAGATGTAGATAAACTTCTCGCCCTTATCCAGGAAAAGAAGCAGCTCCCGATGGAGGAAGCCGCCACGGCTATACACCTTCCGCAGAAGACTGTCGAGTCCCTGGCGACCTTGCTCGAGGAAGAAGGCCTGCTCCATATCACCTACAAGTTTACTACACCGTATCTCAACTTTGGTCCGCCGAAGGCCGCGTTCGGCGAGAAAACGAAGAGAGGGACAAAGCCCGGCGACGATCTGTTCATCTTCACGCAAGAGGGCCAAGTAGGCCTGAAGCGAGAAGCTTCCAGGCTCATGAACAGCGAGATCAGGCCAGCGGCCGGCGAGATCGACCTGCCGGAAAAACAGCTTGAATCAGTCGGCGAGACAGGAGCGGCTTCAGCTTCTCCTTCCGATTCTCCCGCAGGGAAGGCGAAGCTCACGCTCCCTGATGACCTCGAGAAGCTCGTGGCCATGGCGAACGACTATCTCAACAAAGGCGACATCGACACCGCGCGGGAGATCTTCATCGAGATCAAGCGGCGGAAGACCGACCTGCCGGGCGAGTACCTCGACAAAGAGCGCAAGCTTAAGGATAGTCTCCTGCGCCTGAATGAAGCGCTCATCCTCGGCATCGACAAGGCCTTGAGTACCGAGTTCAGCAGGAAGCAGGAAGAGATGGCCAAGCTCTTCAGCGACGCGAACGCCCTGATGAAGAACGGCGCCATCGATACCGCGGCGAACCTGAAAAATGCTGAGGACATCTACACCCGGCTCAAGCAGCTCTACATCACCTTGCCTGAAGGCTTCGTCGAGCGCCGGGTCATGCTGCAGACACAGCTGCTCACATTCTATAAGACGATCATCTCAAGCAAGAAACGCATCTTCTGGCAGGACTTCACCGTGAAATCCCGGCAGATCGTCGCCATGATGCAGCAGGTGGTGGCGAGGATAGACGCCAATGACCTCAATGGCGCGAGCGCCATGCTCCAGCAGGTGAACGCCCTCTACTCGACTATCCCGGAAGGTTTCCTGAAAGAGAAGACGCAATTGCAGCACCAGATCCTGGAGATATATCAGCGCCTCATCCTGAGCAAGGAGAACATGTACGCGAATGAGATAACCATAGGCGCGGAGAAAATCACTGGGCTGCTGAATCAGGCCTACGCCGCTGCGGAGAAGAATGATCTCGGAAAGGCCAGAGAGATCTTCACCAAGGCCACGGACGCCTACGCTTCTTTGCCGCAAGGCTTCCTCGAGACCAAGGTCGAGCTCGAGAGCCGGCTCCTTGACCTGCATAACCTGCTCTCGCTGAAGCTGAACAAGGCCCTGCTCGAGGAGACCAAACGCCATGCGAACGAGATCAGCCTCATGCTCCAGACCGCGCAAGGCCATCTCCTCAATAAGCAATACGACCTCGCGCGGGAGCTTTACCTCGAGATCCTCGTCCTGTATAACACCATCCCGCAGGGCTATCCGGAACTGGTGCAGGTGCAGACAGCCGTGCTCAACCTCTATCGGCAGCTCATGCCGCATATCATCGAGCTTCCTGCGGAGCATGATCTCGAGACCCGACGCAAGCATGACGAGCTGCTCAAGCTACTGGTGCAGATCCACGAGCATATCAAGCGCGGCGAGTTCGACAGGATCAAGCCGAAGTATCTCATGGCCTACAAGATCTACCATGACCTTCCGCTCGGCTTCCTCGACAAGCGCACCGAGCTGTACCGCGAGATCTACAAGGTGTACCACGAGCTGCGGCTGTACACTGAGGTCAACCGGCTCGCGGAGTACGCCAACGCGAGGGACTACGACCATCTCCAGCAGGCGCTTACTACCATCAACGACGCCTACAACAAATCTGTCAGCCAGTATCCAGAAGATATGGAGATCTTCCGCTACATCTGGCAGCGCTACCTCATCTATCTCAACCTCCTGAAGGAGCATGTGCAGGAGCGTGGCCCCACCGGCAGGGAAGTCCGGCAGCGTATCGAGACTGTGGCCAAGACGGCGTCATCGCCAGTCGCCGCGGCCGCTGCGGTTTCTGCTCTCTCGGTCGCATCGTCACCGCAATGGGCCAAGACGCAGGCGTCTTTTTCCCCGTCGTTATCCATCGAGACAGAGCTGTCCGCAGCCGTCGGGCGATCCGCCCTTCCGGCCCAGGCAAGTCCGCAACCGATCACGCTGAAAGCCATCATGCAGAAGAAGCTGGAGAGCCAGCAGAAGCGATAGCGATCATTTATCTGTATCCTTATCAGTATCACTGCGCATCATTAGAAAAAAAGGGGTGAATCATGCCAGAGACCAAAGTGTTGGACAGCTATGAGATAGTCCTCGGCACCTTAATCACCCGTGTGGATATCTTCTGGGAGGGCGACCAGTTCGTCCCCACCTATCGCATCTCGCTCGCCAATATCAGCCCGACCACGAAACTTATCCTCGAGAAGATCCGGCGCGAGTTCATCTCGCAGGTCGCCCTCGGCGCGCTCGACGTCACGACCGAAGAGGGCGTGGACATCATCCGCAGGAAGTTCGAGGCCGAGATCAGGATCCTCATCGGGAAATACTTCGCGAACCTCGATGAGAAGACGCTGAACATGCTCATCAATTACATCATCCGCCAGAACCTCGGCCTGGGCGACATCGAGATCCTCCTCCGCGACGCCAATCTGGAGGAGATCGTGGTGAACGCCGCGGACGAGCCGGTCTGGGTCTACCACCGCAAGCATGGCTGGCTGCGCACGAACATCTTCCTCGACACTGAGGCGAAGATCCGGCATTATTCCACCATGATCGGCCGCGATGTCGGCAAGGACATCACGCTGCTCAATCCTCTGCTGGACGCCCATCTTCTCTCCGGCGACCGCGTCAATGCCACGCTTCATCCCATCTCGACAAAGGGCAACACCATCACGATCAGGAAGTTCGCCGAGAAGCCATGGACCATCACCGACCTCATCAAGAGCAACACCATGAACGTCGAGGCCGCCGCTTTCATCTGGCTCGCCATGCAGAACGAGCTCTCCATCCTTATCGCGGGCGGCACCGGTTCGGGAAAGACCTCGACGCTCAATGTCATCTCCAACTTTTTCCCCCCAAATCAGCGCATCATCTCCATCGAGGACACGCGCGAGATCACGCTCCCCAACACGCTGCACTGGGTGCCCATGGCGACTCGTCTTCCCAATCCAGAGGGCAAGGGCGAGGTCACCATGCTTGACCTTGTGGTCAACAGCCTGCGCCAGCGTCCTGACCGCATCATCGTGGGCGAGATCCGGCGGCAGCGCGAGGCTGAAGTCCTGTTCGAGGCCATGCATACCGGCCACTCGGTCTATGCCACCATCCACGCCAACAACGCCAAGGAGACCATCGACCGCCTCACCAACCCGCCGATCAACCTTCCCAAGAACGTCCTCGGCGCGCTGTCCCTCCTCCTGGTGCAGAACCGGAACCGTAGGACAGGAAGACGCAGGACCCTACAGATCGCGGAGATCACGGACACCGGCGATGCCACGATTATCATGCAGCTCGACGTGCACAGCGACGTGCTGAAGAAAGTCGGCCCGATGAAACGCATCCGGGAGACCCTGAAGCTGTACACCGGCCTGTCCGACCAGGAGATCGACAAGGACCTGGCCGAGAAGGCAGAGATCATCCGATGGCTGGTCAAGAACGACATCAACAATGTCCATGACATCGGCCTGGTGATGGCGAAGTATTACATCGGCGACGTCAATGTGAAGAACCTTGACCAGTTGCACGCGGTCATCAAGCGTGTGCGTGAAGCAGAGAAGACTGCGGAGAAGACGGGATAGGCCATGGTCAATACGTTCCATCTCTATGTGACGAAGTTCCCTGGTATCAAGGACAAGCTCCTCAAGGCGCATATGCCTGCCAAGGCCGATGAGTTCGTGCGGACGTGCTTCTTCACCAGCCTGATGCTTGCCGCAACCTGCACCTTTCTCGCCTTCTTTTCCCTGAGCGTCCTCGGTGGCTCGCTCCTGCACATCCTCTGGCTCTTTCCTGTCTTGTGGCTCGTGTTCTTCTGGTTCACCATGCACACGCCGGACGTGCACATCCGCAAGCGCCAGCGGGAGATCGAGAAGGATGTACTCTTCGCCGGCCGTTTCCTGCTCGTCAAGATAGAGTCCGGGCAGCCGTTCTTCAACGCGCTTGAGGACGCCGCCAAGTCAAAGAGCATCGCGGGGAAATATTTCGCCGAGATCGTGCACGAGATCACGCTCGGCACGCCCATCGAGAAGGCGCTCGACCATGCGATTGACGCCGCGCCATCAGAGAAGTTCCGCCGTATCCTCTGGCAGATCAACAACTCGCTCAAGACCGGCACGGACATCGGCAGCACCCTTCGCTCTGTCCTGAAGCAGACTATGGATGAACAGGTCATCGAGATCAAGGATTATGGCAAGAAGCTCAACTCGCTCGCCATGTTCTACATGCTGCTCGGCGTCGTGGTTCCCGCCCTCGGCATGACCATGTTCATCATCATCTCGAGCTTCCTCGATATCCATGTCACGCTGACCTACCTCCTCTTCGGCGCGGCCATGCTGGCCTTCCTGCAGTTCATATTCATCTCGCTGTTCAAGGCTATCCGGCCGATGGTCCAGCTGTGAGGAAGGCGACAGCCGTCAACATAGCGTATCTATATAGCGCATCCACGAATATACCGCTCCCATGAAAGTCCAATTCGTCAAGCTCGAGGAATTCGGCAAGGCCTTTGTGCCAGAGAGCGTACGTCCCCGGCTGCGGTCGTATCTTCTTAAGGCAGGCATCACGGAAGTGAGCTATCGTCTTTTCGGCTTCCTTTTTTTCGTGAGCCTGCTCATCTCGTTTGTCCCCTATGCTCTCTATGCCTATCCATATCTGGCGAAGAAGTCGGTGAGCATCCTGTGGAGCCTCCTGTACCTCGGACTTGGCACGTTCATCTTCCTGACGGTGTGCATCCTGCTCGTGGCGGCCATCATCATGCTTTGCGTCTATTTCTATCTTGACCTGCGTATCTACCGGCGTACGAAGGAGATTGAGGAGGTGCTGCCGGAGTTCCTGCAGTTCGTCGCGAGCAACCTGAAGGGCGGCATGTCCTTTGACCGCGCCTTGTGGACGTCGATCAAGCCGCGCTTCGGCGTGCTGGCCAACGAGGTCGAGATCGTGGCGAAGAAGGTCATGACCGGAGGGGATGTCGAGGATGCTCTCCGGGAGTTCACTGAAAAATACGATTCGTCCATGCTCAAGCGTTCCTTTGACCTCATCATCGAGGGCATGAAAGGCGGCGGCCAGATAGTCTATGTGATCGACAAGGTCATCGAGACCATCACCGAGACGCAGACCCTGAAGAAGGAGATGGCCGCGTCCGTGACATCGTATGTCATCTTCATCACCTTCATCGTCATCCTGGTGGCGCCCGGTCTGTTCGCGCTCTCGTACCAGTTGCTGACGATCGTCGGCGGGTTCGCCTCGAAGCTCGGCGCGAGCGCCGCGGCAGGAGGGGTGGCGTCCGCCAGCCTGCCTATCAAGTTCTCCGCTACGGGCATCAACAAGGATGATTTCCAGACCTTCTCGCTGGTCGCTTTAGGCGTGATCTCCTTCTTCTCCGCCATCATCATCTCAATCATCCGGCGAGGAGATGTGAAAGGCGGCGTGAAGATGATACCTGTCTTTATCGTGCTCTCTCTGCTCGATTATAAGATATTCATCTTCATCCTTGCCAAGGCGTTCGCGTTCATATAATGAGTGTATACTGGTCATAAAGGCTGTTTATCCGTCATCGAAACATTTATAAACGTCGCCAGTTTAGAGCCCTCATTCCATTCCCTTGGAAAAAGGAGGTTGATACTATGATAGGAAAGAAAGCACAAGCTGCCATGGAGTTCCTGATGACCTATGGCTGGGCCATCCTCGTCGTTCTTGTCGTCATCGGGGCATTGGCGTATTTCGGCGTTCTCAGCCCGGGAAGGCTCCTGCCTGACCGATGCACCCTGCCGCCGGGAATCAGCTGTAACGATTTCACCATCGCTAGCGGTTCGCTGACGATCATCGGCACGAACGGCCTCGGTGACACGATTTACGTCGATTCGTTCACGGCGCAGAGTCCGGACGGTTCTATCACCTGCGCGAATACAGTCCCGGCAGGGACACAGGTTGCCAACGGTGGGCGGACGACGCTCAAGACTGCCGCATGCGGTCCGTCGACACCAGTGGTCGGCGCGAAGCAGCGCCTGCAGATGACCATCACCTACCGCGTCGGATCAGCCACGGGCTTGGTCCACACGATGGAAGGCGATGTGTATACGACCGTGCAGGCATAAGTGCCTGATCTTTTCTTTTTTGTTTTCTTCTTTTTCTGTCGGCTCTGTTCCGGATCTCTTGCCCTCGACGCTCAGTCGGTACCGATTCGCTCGACTCCCCCAAGTGAGCAACGTCCACCTGCTTCTCCATTCCGCTCCATTGATTTCCTTTTTCTCCCCCTCACTTGCGAGGGGGAGAGAAAGGAAATCAGGGCATAAACGGCAAGTGACTGGGGGCATCCAGACACGGATGGCGTGAAGCGTACTGGCGTGAAAAGGACGGCACCGGTACCATTCCTGGCAGTGCCTTTCTGTCGAAAAGTATTAATACCCACACACCTCTTTCTGGCCAAAAGGAGGCCATCATGAAGCATCGTCATTCTTTCCGTTCCTGTAAGGCGCAGTACGCCACCGAATTCATGATGACGTATGGATGGGTGCTGGTCGCCATCGCCACCATCTTCGCGGCATTATACGCTTTTGGCATTGTGGACATCGGCAACATCCTGCCGGAGAAGTGCACGCTCACGCCGGGCTTTTCGTGCAAGGATTATGTGCTGTATCCGCAAAAGATTGTCGTCCAGATCACGAATGGCATCGGGAAGGCGATTGTCATGGACACGATGGAGGCCTCGCATAAGGAATACGGCGTGTGCGCGGGCAAGCCGGATGGCAGCGGCACCGTGATCGCGAATGGCATGACCGGACAGCTTTCGCTTGCCTGCCCGCTCAACCTGCCGTCGGGTGGCAAAGAACGTCTCGCGCTCAACTTTACCTATCATTTCGAAAGTGACCCGACGACGACCTTCGCGGCCCGAGGTGTGCTGTTCGCGAAGGTGTCGTGACGAAAATTGACGAAAGATATATATATATGGTGACATTTTAAAGAGGGTATAATTATAATCCATTAACTAAATGAGGTGTTCCATCATGGAAGAAAAGGCTTCTAATGCGATGCTTGTGGCTATTGTGGCGGTTGTTGCGATTGTTGGTCTGGTAATGCTGTATTCTGGCGGTAGCTGGTCGAGAGGAATCCCTACTTCCAAGAGTGGGTTGTCTCCTGAGGATCGCTTGACTGAAGAATTGCATGGCGGGAGCGGTGCTTTGACCGGCCAGGCTATACGGGTCAGTTGTGCGACGGCTGCTGTGACCAATTGCAGGGTAGCTGGCGGAACTATCTCATTCACTTATCTTGGGACTAATTATAATTATCCGACTGGCTGGTGCGGACCATCACCATCATACCTTGCGTATACGTCACGATGTATTTCTCCGACGCTATATGAGAACTGTATCGATCAATGCACGGGAAGTGAGCAGTGCCGTGCTGGGGCGTGTGTTGCTCCTGTGCCTCCAACACCCGAGATCAACTGCAATAATGTTGATGATGATCGGGATGGTGTTGTGGATGATGGCTGTGATGATGATAATGACAATCGCTGTGATAGTGGCATAGCTAAAGCAGCAGGCGTGACGGTGACGACATGCACCGCGACACCTGCGGCGAACATAAGAGGCGATGACTGCAACGACAACAACGCAAACATCAGGCCGGGCGCAGTGGAAATATGTGGGAATGGGATAGATGAGGATTGCAATGGTGTCGATCTCGTTTGTCCTGTCTCTCCAGAGATTTGCGACAATATCGACAATGACGCGGATGGCCTTATTGATGAAGGCTGCGATGACGATAATGATAATTACTGCGATGCGGCCATACGAGTAATCGGTTATCCAACGACGTGCACTTCCGGCGGTGAGGATTGTAATGACAACAATGCGGCAATAAACCGTGCTGCCGGTGACGATAGCTGCGATGGTGTTGACCAGAACTGTGATGGCGGCGATGGTTATCAAGGGCGTGAATTTTGTGATGGCCGCGATGATGACTGCGATGGCATCGTTGACGGCACGCCGACAGTACCCACAGTATGCCCGACCTGTTCAGATGAGGATGGCGGAAACATGCCGCAAATAGGAAGCTTTGCGGTAACGACGTATCGTCTCATCCAGAATGGAAGGTTGGACCAGCAAGACCATGTGAGTTATGATGTCTGCCAGACACCAACTACTCTCAATGAGAGTGTGTGTGTTCCGAACCCATGGCCTGGATTTGCTGGAGGACGTGGAAACGTTGCCGTTGCTGCAAATGTCGACTGCGCCGCCTCCGGCAGACGCTGCGTCAGCGCTGGAGGAGGAGCCTACTGCGGCTAGACCGATTCTTTTTTTCTTCTCTTTTTAGCTTTTATTCCAAAGTAACAACAAACCTATCAAAAACTCGGCCGCACCGCTAATTTTGATCACAAAGCGGCCTCATTTTTGGACTTTGCTTTCCACAAAATCATCAATTACTGATTGGTGGAAAGCAAAGTTTATAATACCGCAAGCCCACAGTCTCCACCATGATCAGCAAAAGCCAGAGGAAAGGCCAGGCAGCCATGGAGTACCTCTTAATCGTCGGCCTTGCCTTTGTCATCCTCACGCCGATGCTGTATATGTTCTATGATTACACGTCCACGCTCCGGAGGGATGTCAACCTCGCGAAGGTCTATAAGATCGGTGGCACCATGGCGAACACGGCAGAGCAGATGTACTATCTCGGTCCGCCATCCAAGACCACACTGCGTTTCAATATGCCGGATGGCGTGGTCAATCTTACGATACGCGGCGCGAGACAGGATGTCCTCGTGTTCCATTTCGGCGATCCGGCAACCTATGAGGAGATCGTCATCCCCGGCAATGTCCCGATGGCATCCCTGCTCAACGCGAGCGATATGTCCCCTGGCATCAAGATCATCTCGGTGGAGGCTACATCCGATGAGGTTCTCTTCAAGCGGGCCACATGAGCGCGGACAGTCCTCGTTAGAGTTCGCCGTGCTCGTCGGCGTGTTCATGGTCATGTTCATCATCTTCTTCTTTATACTCAGCGAGCGTATCCTCGCCTTTCAGGGGCAGCGTGACGCGCGGGCGGCGAATGATGTCCTCTACAAGGTCGAGAGCGAGCTCAACCTTGCCCTTAAGGTGCATGACGGCTATAACCGGACCTTCTGGCTGCCATCAGAGGTGTATGGCTGGAATTACTCGATCATGCTCGCGCCAGCCGGCAGCCCTACCGAGATTGTGCTGGTGTACAAGAACAGCACCTATGCGGCTCCGCTCCTCATCAACGTGACCGTGGATAGCATCATTGACAAGGGAAAGAATCGGATAGCGAAATACGGCGGAAACATCACGATATCGCCGGTATCATAACTTCTATCTTGACCCTCCCTCCTCACGGGGTGGAGGGATAGTCAAGATGCGTTGTCTCATCAAAACATTTATAAAGATGGGTTTCCTGAGGAATTCTAAATACATATCTCTCACAAAAATCGAGGTGTTCCATCATGGAAGAAAAGGCTTCTAATGCGATGCTTGTGGCTATTGTGGCGGTTGTTGCGATTGTTGGTCTGGTAATGCTGTATTCTGGCGGTCTTTCATCTGGTGATGCAGGTATCACAGGTCAGGCGCATACGGGTGTTGCGTGTGCGGATTCGGATGGCGGAAGCATGCCAAATGTTGCAGGTGCAGTGCATGTGGGGGAAACCTGGACGGCTGATGTCTGTTATACTCTTTCCTCTATCTATGAGGGTACTTGCTCAGGCGGCGTGATGCGACGGACGGTAGTCCCTTGTGACGTGGGCAAGACGTGCGCTTCGGAGACGATCACTGCGTTTGGTAGGTCGCTTATTGCTCAACGTTGCGCTCCAGTAGCATCTCCAGAAATCTGCGATAATATCGACAATGATCGCAATGGCGTTGTCGATAACGGCTGCGATGATGATAATGATAACTATTGCGATAGCGGCATGGCAAAAGCTGTCGGCAAGACGGTCACGACGTGCACCGCGACACCCGCGGCGAACATAAGAGGCGATGATTGCAATGACAACAATGCAAACATCAGGCCAGGCGCGGTGGAAATATGCGGTAATGGTATAGATGAGGATTGCAATGGTGCTGATCTGGCTTGTCCTCTACCTGGTGTGCCGGAGACCATTTGCGACAACATCGACAATGACGCGGATGGCCTTATTGATGAAGGCTGCGATGATGACAATGATAACTTTTGCGATGCGGCCATACGAGTAATCGGTTATCCAACGACGTGCACTTTCGGCGGTGAGGATTGTAATGACAACAATGCGGCAATAAACCGTGGTGCCGTTGACGATAGCTGCGATGGTGTTGACCAGAACTGTGATGGCGGCGATGGTTATCAAGGGCGTGAATTTTGTGATGGCCGTGATGATAACTGCGATGGGGTCATAGACGGCACGCCAAGCGTCCCTAGCATCTGTCCGACATGTACCGATAGCGATGGCGGCAATATCCCTCTTATTGGAGGTATTGTCGTCCAGACGGACCGAATGCTTGATGGCAGTATCCGGCGTAACGAAAGTGTTGATACCTGTTTTTCTTCGGAGTATCTCTATGAGTTTTCGTGTAGATCCATCTTTGGAGGAAGTCAGGCATATACTAACGTTCAGAATTGTTATGGGATGGGCCTCCGTTGCGTCAGCGCAGGTTCAGGAGCCTACTGCGGCTAGACCCAATTCTTTTCTTTTTCTTCTCTTTTTCTCTCGTTCAAGATAAAAAGCTTTAAATACGCCAACAGGCTTTTCCTTTTAAAAGAGGTGGTCATATCATCAGCCGGGGACAAGTCACATCCACTGATGCCCTTATAGCGGCAGTCATCTTCCTTGTCGTCTTCATCCTCGCCGCTGTCCTCATCTCCGACCTCTTCCAGTCGCCCATCGACCTGCAGCTCCGCGAGGAATCCCAGCGCATCCTCGAGACCGTGGCGAGCGGCATCGGCCAGGGATCATTCATGGATGGGAAAGAGGTCAGGCCCGAAGTCATCACTGAGCTTCTCACCGAAAATTATGACAATCTTCGGGAGCTCTATGGCGCGCAGTACGACTTCTGCATCTATTTTGAGGACCAGGATGGCAAGCTCATCATGATCAATGAGGATTCCGCCGGCCTGGGAGACCCGTCCGTGAACGTGAGCGGCCTGCCATGCGGCATCGTGCCCATTCCTCCTATTCCCGCAGGGTGCGATGTGGATGGAGATACGTTCCAGAGCCTCGCGTGCGGTGGCACGGATTGCGAGGATGCCGAGCCGCTCGTCCATCCCGGCGTGCCGGAGATCTGCAACCTGAAAGACGATGACTGCGATCTCATCGTGGACGAGAGCTGCGTCAGCTGCGCGGATGCGGATGGCGACACGTACAGCGATGTCGGCGGCATGTGCGGCAAGATCGACTGCAATGATGCTGACGCGACGATTAACCCGGCGGCCAGCGAGATGTGTGAGGATGGTATCGACCAGGACTGCAATGGCGCTGACCTCGCGCCTTGTCCGGTGCCGGTGTGTGATGACACCGATGGCGACGGCTATTTCCAGCAGCTCGGCTGCGGGCCCGCGGTCATCGACTGCTGCGATGTCGGCAGCGAGGCCATCCTCGGCTGCACGCTGGACACGCGCTCGATGATCTTCCCTGGTTCACCTGAAGTCTGCGAGGACGGCGTCGATCAGGACTGCGATGGCGCTGACCTGACTTGTCCACTGCCAGGAGGCATCGTCCAAGGCGAAGAGCCGGTGCTCAGCTGCATCTGGCAAGGCGTCTGCTCGCCCGCGGACAAGGGTCCGCAGATCACGCTGTTCAGGGCCACAGCGACAAGCAATGCCCATGCTGGCATCTCCACCACTCCTTATGTCTATTCTGTGTGCTGTGACGTCACTGCCGGCATCATCGGCCACAGCTGCACCGCGCCGAATGGGACGACAGTGCTCAAGCTTTCAGCTTCGACCAACGCGCACGCTCAGGTTTCCGGGACATATCCAGTCCCTATCTGTCTCAATGCGACAGGCAGCACGCCGAGCTGCGTCTATCGCGTCGGCGCGACCTGCGCCCCTGATGAGACCTGCGTCGCGTCCCTTTCCGATCCGTCCAATGCGGTAGTCGGCAATTGCGGCGTGTACGCCGATCATCTCTGCTGCAAGGTGACGTGAACAAGGTGGATATGATGATCAAACGTGTCAAAAACGGCGGGGGACCACCGGTCAATAGACCGGTGGCATGTTCGCTTCGCTCACCCCCGC